>Ga0180430_10000929_pt1 | contig 30428 bp, 28 predicted proteins | sample SS_ome_9_FD_132999 | JGI IMG/M metagenome (GOLD analysis project Ga0180430, IMG submission 132999) | Hypersaline lake sediment archaeal communities from the Salton Sea, California, USA - SS_1_S_2 metaG | ecosystem: Environmental > Aquatic > Non-marine Saline and Alkaline > Hypersaline >... | reverse complement strand
CCTTCTACCCATATCCATTTTCCTTCTGTCATTTACTGATTACCTTTCAATGTACATATATATTTCGCACTGAAAAGTGCTTCACTGCCTTTTCGTCTCACAATAACCCCGGGTCTGGTGCTGTTAAAATCCGTGGTATAGCTGTTAACAAGAAAAACATCGGTTCCGGGATATCCCTTGAATTCGAGCTTCAGGACCTTGTCTTCCATCTCGAAGTCTATGCTCCAGTCCTTATCACCGCTGAATTTCCTTATACCAAAGAGATGCTGGTACCCTTCAGTGTCTCCCAGGCTTTCTACATCAGTGGTCTCATGGGAACAGCCTATCTCACCCTTGCAATAGAAAAGCCATTCAATATTATATTCCTCAACACCCTTAACAAGAAATTCATCCTTGACCATCGCTCCATCGATGCTGATATCCCTGGTATAATCACAGCATTCGTAAACATTCTTGCTTTTTGCCCTTATATGGTTTTCATCAAATTGTTCCACTATACCCTCAGGCCATATCCCCTCACCCACGGGCTCATATTTCTGGTCCTTCCTGTCCAGTATTACAGTGTTGTGACTTATGGTCTTATGCTGCCATTCCTGGAATATCCTTGTGCTGTATCCATTGCTTCCCAGATCACATGAAACCACATCTCCGAAGAAAGCCATCTCGATTGTCATTACATCAGGATGAGCATGGCTTATGGTCTTTACACCTGTCTTAAGATATACTTCCGTATTTTCATTCCTTAGGATTGCACAGAAGGAATCTTCATTATTCTGCGAACCAAAGCGCGGTAATCCTTTGTCCTTGTAGCCAGGATTGAACAGAAGCCTCTCAGGAACAGATGATTCTCCTTCACCATAGCAGGTTCCCAGCACCTGTTTCAGGTACTCATTCCCCAGAATCAAAGCTGCATACTCAATCTGCCTCTTGTATCTTTTGATATGAACATCAGGCCACCCGTCGCTTGGGTTTGGCAGCAATCCGTTTCTGAACATGTTTTTGATCGGAAACATATAGAGTTTTTCAAGATAATCATACAGCTCATCGGTTTCAGGAATCTCAAGATCAAACCTGCGTGCGAAATACATGAAATATGTAATCGGATGTGCACAGTAATAATGGTAGTGGGGGGAATACTCGAACCACATACCTTCCTCCGTGACTCCCCTTCTCATCTGGTCGAGTAATCCGAATCTTGAATAAACTGCCCTATCCGTAATAGCTCTGTCATTGAAGAAAAGTCCTACCATGCCCTCAGCGGCCTTCATCCAGGCAGGAATATTGTATATTTTATTGGAGAACTGGTCATACATCTCTGCCTGCGGAGCAAACAGGTCCCTGTGCCACCTTTCAAGATCCCCTTCATCAAAGGATTCCCTCATCATATCCATTCCCATCAGACACTGTATTATATTTACCGCATCTGAAAGATTTATACCGGTCAGTTTCCCTTCAAATCTTTTTGCCGGGGATTCAGCTGTGAAGGAATCATAATTTTCCGAAAAGAAATCCAATGCATTTTTTACGAATAAAGGATATTTATCATCCTTTTCCAAACTGTACAGGATTCCTGCATTATATATTGTTCCGAATGTCCTGCCCCTGTACGAAGCAGTCCAGGCATTGTCCTTCTTTGATCCGGTGTTCACTTCTCCGCAGACCGAACACACATGTTCATGGGGTGAATTTATGTCAAACTTAAGTCTTCCTGCACATTTATCGCAATGATAATTGTGTCCCCATCCTGCTGTTCTTGATGCATCATCATGATACCCATCAATGAATTCCGATACATCCGCCTTCATTTTTTCATATATGTCAGATGCCCACCCGTATTGACTTATTTTACTTTTTACTTCATTCCATTTGATAATGTTCATATATATCTTCTTTCCTCTATTTTGTTATAAGTTCTTTGATTGCCAAAGCCAATAGTGGTATGAGAAACATACCGATTATTATCCATGCAAACAATCTTTTTCTATTGTATGCCTTCGTACCCTTTTCCATAGGGTTTTCCGGTTCTTCATCTTCCACTACTGCCGTGAGATTCACTGCTCTATCAAAATCAGATTCACTGACATATATCTCGGCCGGAACTGCATGGGCAGCACCTCCCAGGATACTCATGTAACCGCGTATACCGGGTCGCTTGACTACATAAGGTATATCGTTTTGTTTCAGGATTTCTTCATATAGGAAAAGCTTTATACTGTCATTGACTTCCGTAAGTAATTTGTCATTCATTGTTTGCTCCTTCTTCCCCATTTCAACGGATCATCCATGGATGCTCCAATTTTTTACCTTTTTTATTCGATGGAATTATTCATGATATATGATGCCAGATAGTTTTCCATTCCGTTGAAGTGTCTTCGTGCTAGTTCATGCATCAACTCCACATCTGCCCCGAAGTTGCATGCCTTCATCGCCTCAGGATGCTTCCTTACATAATAATCATAAGCCTCCACATCAAAAGCAGGTACGTGATGATTATGGTATACCCAGACAGGAAAACTGCCCGGGGTTGTCCCGTAGGCAACAAACATCTGATCCGGATACTCCCCTTTCCTGAACTTTTCAGAATAAGGGACTGCGAGTTTCATGCATTGTACTTTATATTCATCATCATCCTTTGCTGTACCGGGACCGAAGAACTGGTCGAATGTTATTCCTCCCGGATAGCAGTGAAGTGAAAAAACAGATATTGGTCTAACCTTCTCCATGAAGGATAGAACAGCCTTAGTTTCAGGTTCGGAAGCCGGTGAAGGTCCTCTGTACGTCGGTGATTCCGGGTCTGCGGTTGACAGCCCGTACATGTTGCTTACAATCTCCCAGTCAGAGGGGAAATTTCTGTTCAGGTCTACCCCCGCTGCATTTGTACGCAGATACGAAACATGTCCTTCGGCCATCCTGTCAGCTTCATCAGGGTTAACAGCCGGTAGGACTGCAAAACCGATTTTCTCGAAAAACGAGTCATCTTTTTCAGCCAGAAACCTTTCAAAGATGTCCAGTGCCGTGAACTGACCGGCTTCGGCAGCATGTATACCGCCCACAATTACAACCGCCCTGTCCATATTGCCTTTTTTCAGACCGGCAATGTCCTTTCCTTTTACGGATTTTCCGTACACTTCATATTTGACTCCCGGATAGGTATCAGCAATTCTCTTTGATTCCCTTAAGGTTTTTTCCTGTGTCCATATAACATCATTATCTACAGCACGGGCATACATCGGTGACAGTGGCCTGTCATTCATATCAGTCGTTATCCAATATGTATAGCATTTGCCAATTTCTACATCATGGTCACTCCAGCAGAACATATTTTCAGTCTTTCTATCAGGTTTCCCCTTGAAAATCAACTCTGCCTTATCAAAATCCTCGGTCTGGAAGAACTCATCCCGCATCTTCACATAATAATAATCCCGGGCTTCTTTTCTGAAAACCATTATCTCAAGACCATCAGGCAGTCCGGGATACTTATCCGGTTCCCTTCGTACTGCATTGCTTATCTTGAAGTCAATTGTGACTGCTCCTTCATGCCATTTTATGCTGCTATCCCATATCAGTGAAAAACCCATCATTACCCCCGAAAAAGAGGGACCGAAAAGCGGTCCCCAATATTTTTAGTTTATTTGACTATTTCACCTCGCCTATAGGCACTCCATACATTCTCAAACCAGTTATCTTCAGTGGGAATGGGTCTGATATCCTGCCATTCCACATTAAAATCCGGTTTGTTATCGTCAAGTGTCATTCCTACCACACATGCCTTTTTAAGAAGATCCCCGCTGTCAAGGGTGAACCTGAAGTCATCCGAGAGTTTTTTATTTGGCAATATACCCTTTTCATCACTTACGAGATATGAACCCCTGGAACGGCCTCCTTTTTTGATGAACTCGATTATGGCTTTCAGGTAAACTATCTGGGTTATCAGAATATCCCTGTTTCTGAAAGCTTCACATAACTCATAGCTTCTGCCTGCAACGGTTTCTTCCTCAAATGAAGCAAGTTCAGCAACTGCTTCGGAAAGTGCTTTCTCCGCCTCATCCAGTGACCTGATATGTGCACCGGCCTTTGTCATCCTTGACTGAATGGCAAGCCTTTTCTCGATGATATTTGATTGTCCGCCTTCCACAGTCATTTTTTTTGCCCTTGCCATGTTTTCATCAACGGTTTCTTCCACTGCTTTGGCAAATTCGTCTGTATCCATCGGGTCATCCGTATAATTGGCAGAAATGTACTGAGCAGCCCTGAAGGAACCTACCTGGGTCGAATTAAGTGCGCTCCCACCCGGTCTGTATACACCGAAAGTACCGTTTACCTCACCCACGGGGAACAAATGCTTCAGGTTGCTCTCCCACCAGATATTTCCCATGAGTCCACCATTGTTGTGCTGTGCACAAACAGCTATCTCAAGGTATTCGGTATTGAGATCTATTCCATTGTTGGTATATAGGTCAATGGCCGGCTGATTCATATGAGCCAGTCTTTCAATTGGTTTTCCGAACAATGCATTCGAGTTCTTTAGATATGTATGACTTTCCTCACCCAGCATTGAGAAATCAAATTCACCCTCCTTCATGCTGCATGTAGGATTGCTCATGAAGTCCATGAATACCCTTCTTCCCTTTATCTGGGTTTCATTGTAAACAAGGATATCAATTATTGAAGAACCAAAGTTCTCGATTTTCCTGGGGTCGAAGGGCCACTGATAACCCTTCAGGAAGATTGCATCAAGCAGTTTTCCCTTGTCTTCAAAATATTCATCCAGAAATTCCTTTTCATCATTTCCTTCACTATCCGTCGATATATATCTTGGAATAACCTGCTGGTATGTTCCTGAAAGGTTCCACCTGAACTTGATGGAAGCAATCCCGTACTGTGATTCAGTCAGGTTGATGCCTTTGGCTCCGGCTTCATATGCCATACCTGAACTACCAAGATGGTTGACGGGATATACGCTTGTAAGATATATTCCTGCAGGACCTCCAGTTGCATATATCACATTGGTGCAATTGAAAAGAGTGAACCCCTTGTTGGGAGAATCCTGTTTGGCAGTATCTATTGCAAGAAGACCAACGGCATTACCGTCATTTGTAAGAACAGCAATTACAACAAATCCGTCGAAAATCCTTATTCCCTTGTTGTTGATCTGAACTTCTAGTTTCTCTGTCATGAACTTGGATGTCAGTGGTCCTGCTGACGTAGCCCTTTCCCTTGGGTCGTGATCAGTCTTGTATCCAATATATTCACCGTATTTGTTATGGGGAAACGGCACTCCGATTGAAGCAAGTTTATAGAATCCTTTTGCTGAAAGTGCTGCTTCTGCAAGAGCTATGTCTCCGTGCATGCTTCCGCCTTCAAACAGGGTCTTGGCCATCTCGAATACTGAATCAGGAGTGTTTCCCGATAGAGTAAGTTTATAGTATGTCTGCTTATCCGAACCGGTATTTCTTGATGTGCCCATCTTTATGCCTTCGGTTATGATTGCAATATCCTTCTGACCCAGATCGTAAAGTGAATCAGCAGCATTATACCCGGCCGCACCTGTTCCAAGTACGATTGTATTCATGCTGTAAACATCATATTCGATGCCTTTTATATTAACTGTGTTCTTATTCATAACTCCCCCTTAAAGTCTCTGGATGTGGAATCCACCGTCAACATTTACAACTTCACCAGTTGAAAAAGCAAATTTTCCGGAGCAAAATGCTGAAACCGCATTTGCAATGTCCTCCGGATATCCCCATCTTTTTATTGGTGTAAGACCTTCACCGATCAGTTTGTCGTATTTATCCTTCACAACCTCAGTCATAGGTGTATATATTATTCCGGGGCGTATTTCGTAAACATTTATACCGTATTCGGCAAGTCTGTCTGCAAAAAGCTTGGTTACCATACTGACTCCGGCCTTAGATATACAATATTCTCCTCTTGAAGTAGAAGAAACATATGAGGACATGGATGCAATATTGACTATCATCGGCATATAGTCATCAACCTTGCCGATAAGACCTATCATCGTATTTGCAACAAGCTGTGAAAGGAAGAATGTTCCCTTTAGATTTATACCTGTGACGAAGTCGAAGCTCTCTTCAGTTGCTTCAAGTATATCTGCCCTGACTCTGGGAGCTACTCCTGCATTATTGACAAGAACATCAATCCGGCCGAATTTTTCCATGGCAGCATCCACCACCTGCTTCCTGCTTTCAGCACTGGTGATGTCCCCCCTGGCATAGAGCACTTCAGTTCCGACAGCCTCAACCTCTGCTATATTGTCTGAAACATCCTGCTTTTTCAGGACATCCATAATTACTATTGAATATCCGTCCTTTGCCAGCTGCAATGCTATTCCGTTTCCTATTCCCCTTGCAGCACCTGTAATAAGTGCAACTCTTTTCCCTGTCATATCATTCTCCTCCCAGAATATCTTCAATTATGGTTTCAGCGGCTTTCCTTCCTTCTCCGGCAGCCTGCACAACCGTAGTTCCCCCGTTTACTATATCACCGCCTGCATATACTTTCTCACGCGAAGTCCTGAATTTCCCGTCAACCTTTACAAGTCCTTTATTAAAATCAACCCCATTCAGGTTTTTAATAAGATTTTCATCAACCCTTTGACCGGTAGCTTCAATGCAAAGGTCAACAGGCAGTGTGTATTCAGAATCCGGGATTATTACAGGTCTGGCTCTTCCGGATTCATCAGGTTCTCCAAGCATCGTATGGGATATCTTTACCCCTGTAAGTTTGTCGTCACCTGTATAATCAACAGGCTGGTTCAGGATCATGAAATGAACACCCAGATCCAGGGCATGTCTTACTTCCTCCTGCCATGCAGGAAGTTCCTTGAATGAGCGCCTGTAAAGAAGGAAAACATTTCTAAGCCCTCTTTCCTTCAATGAAGAAACCGCATCCATGGCCGTGTTTCCTCCGCCTATTACAGCTGCTCTTGTATCATCTGTCAGATTGATTCCGCCTGTTTTATTGCGATAAAGGAAATCCATGGCATCGTATACACCTTCGGGTCTGTTGTCAAAACCAAGGATGGAGGATTTACACATACCTGCACCTATGAATACTGCATCATACCCCCGGCTTAATACATCATCCAGATCAAGCTCAGAGTTTATGGAAGTGTTGTAATTAATTTCAAATAAATCGGTTTCAACCAGACCCAGGCTTTCAACTTCCGCAGCAAACACACCTTCGGGAAGTCTTCCGAAAGGAATCACAGCTTCGGCTGTTCCACCCGGAAAGTCCTTTGATTCAAAGACGGTTACATTTATGCCTGCTTCAATGAGTGTTACTGCACATGCTATTCCTGCAGCTCCGAAACCAATCACCGCTGCTTTCTTTCCGGTAGGTGTCCCGGGTTTGATGCGTGTCCAGCCCTCTTCACGGGCTTTCTTTGATACAAATTTCTGTATTTCTGCGATAGGAACTGAATTTTTCCCCAGAATCCCGGCAGTACAGGAGCTCTCACACAGTACTTCCGAAGGGCATGTGTATGAGCAAGTTTCGGGAATCCTGTTAGCCTCAACCAATATTTCATACGATTTTTGGGGATTGTCATTATAGAATTCCCTAATGAATCCTGCAACATCAACATCAGCCGGACAGTTCCTGCTGCAGGAACCTCCCCAGCAGTTTCTGCAGGAATCAGCCATTTCCTGAACATATTCCTTACTGGTAAGACGTCCCTGATAATAAATTCCTGCATATGTATCGGCATCCCTGATAACGCAGCCGGAAACCATTCCGTCCCTCATCATCTGTGTACATGAAGAACAGGTTATACATACTTTTCCCGGCCTGAGTTTCCCGTTGGCAAAAAGATCATTGGGAAAATCAGGATATGCAAGACCCAGCCGGCCCATTCCAATTATATCCGCCTTGCCTTTCGCAAGCATATTATCCGCTACATTCATGCTTATCTGCCGCAGCCAGCTCGTGCCGGATGTCACAAAATTCATATCCGGATACTTCTGAGAAATTTCGGAGGTAAGACCGATGTTTCTCTCAAGGGTAACAAGCGGATGTTCTTCCGGAAGATCAAAGCCCTGTATCGGAAAATCATAAGGTCTTTCATAGTTCGGGTTAAAATACGGATTTCCAATTGCGATATTCAGCATTTCTACGCCCATGTCCCTTAGTTCACCTATCAGTTTCAGAGGTTCGGCAAGGTCCGGTTCAAGACTTCCGTCCTGTTTCATTCCCCAACCATAGGGATATTCATAGCCGTCTGCAACACTGAGACGTGATGTAACACCGATTCCGGGAACTTCATCCATAATCCTCTTTATGGTTGTTTTGAGAAGTCTGGTCCTGTTCTCATAACTGCCGCCGTACTTGCTGTCTTTACGTGTAAATCCGGATAGTATTTCATGAAGAAGATATCCGTGGCATGACTTCACATCCACGGCATCAAATCCGCATTCCTTTGCCAGAATTGCTGCTTCCACATACTTATCCTGAAGTTCGTCGAGATACTTGTCACTTACCAGTGGATATTCCTCCGTGAGCCCGTGTTTGTATGCCAAAACCTTGGAATGGTGAGCTATCATGGGTTCAGGTTTCCCGGTTGGTTTGCTCTCCCTGCCTGAATGAGTCAATTGGAGAATTAAAAAGGGGTTCTGTTTTTCTCCCTTTTCATTAAATGAATTGTCCCTGATGTCATTTACAAACTTCTTGAATTTATCAATGTTTCCCCTGTGTATCCATAACTGATGCGGATTTGCCCGTCCTTCCGGAACAACAGCAGTAGCTTCGAGCCATATCATTCCTGCTCCGCCTGCTGCAAATCTCTTGTACTTTCTGTAGGTCAATTCAGAGGGATTCCCATCATTGTCACAGTCACAGCCTTCCATGGGCTGTATACAAAGACGATTGGGAACTTCCCTTCCATTCAACACAAGAGGTTTTCTGAAATTCTCTATATCAATTTCATCATTGTAAGGTAATTCAACACCCCATTCATTAAGGGCACTTTTGAAATCATCCGTATTCTTTATTACAAGCCTTGATTTGTATTTTTTTATCATTGCACGTTCTCCCCTTCAGGCACATATGCTGTCCTTGGTTTCAACTATATATACTAAAATATCACACTGCTTATATCAAGAACAAATTACCATACTTCGCGAATATTTATTCCGCACATGACAATATCGTCCGTTTGATAGTCACACCCACTCGCCAACCTTCCCCATTTGATAGAATCCGCCCGGGGCAAAATGATTTTGCCCCGGGCGGATTCTATCAAAATTTGTGTTATTTTGAGGTATTTTATGTGTTTTGGAGGTAAAACAGCAGTTTGGAGGGCTAATAATGGCACACAATAAAAAAATTGGTATATACCAATTTTTTATGGAATGATTTTCTAATTATAAAAAAAGAGCGTTGTTTTGATGAACGCTCTTAAGGTAATAAGCTAGATTATTTAATCCTTATACCGAATATTTTTTTGGTATATGATCCTACGACTGCAATGTCATTGAACACAGCAGGGGTTGATTCAATATTTGCGCCGAGGCTCACTTCATTTACGATTGCTCCGCTCAACGGATCAATCAGTCTCATCAAACCACTGAAATTGCAGTGAAGTATATAAGTTTTTCCAGTATCAGAATCAGTGACGGCCGTTGGGCTTGACCAGCTGTATCCGGGAAGTTCAATTGCCCAGATTTCTTCGCCTGTCACTTTGTTCAAGGCTGCAACCCTTCCTGCCATTTCACTTCCTGTCTTGGCTACGTTAATTATTATCCTGTCAGAGATATCATCTTTGCCAACCACCGGAGTTGCCAAAAAACCTCCGTTGATGTATGAGTCATACCAGCAGGGATAAAATGTTTCCCATATGATTTCACCGGTCAACGCATTGAATTTCCTGACAAAACAGTCCATTACAATATCCGCATCGGCCGGTTCACCGGATTCATCCATAGCTGTTCTTGCTGCCTTGCCTCTGAGGTCAAGTTCCGTTGAGGTATAGATATATACATTTCCGTCAGCTTCTTCCAAAACGATGGAAGCATCCGTATCATCTCCCAGGTCTGCCAGCCATACCGGCTCAAGTTTATTTAAGTCAAGGCACTGCAACAGACCTCCGTTGTCTGCAAAGAAGATGAAGTTCTTATAAATAACAGGTGAATTCTCAATGCCGAGTCGCCCGTTTATTGGATTGCGATACCTGTATTTTATTGTCTCAGGATTTACGGATATGCTGCCACTTAGTCTATCAAACTCAGTATTCAGTTTCATTATATAAATGAGACCGTTTTCAGCACATTCTATATAAATGTCATGTTCAATCAATAGAAGCCCTGATGAATCAAAAGCATACCATCCCCTGTAGGCACTTTCATCATATCCAGGTATTTCATAAATGAGACTCTGGTCAATCAGGCTGAACATCCTGTATTTTGGCATCCCATAGACATCCCCGTTGTAATCGACACCCTGACCTGTATAAAAAATGGGATAACCCCTGGGATCCACCGTTACACTTCCTTTTGTAGGAAAACCTATCTCTATGGGAGGTCTTGTCCATTCACCGGTCTCCAACTCACAGAAATATATAAAACCATCCATAGCAGCGTATATGACTTCCTTAAGTGCCTCTCCCTTGAATTCAGGATAGACATTCATCAATTCCACTGTTTCAGCCGGCCACTCGATTATAGAGGGCTGTCCGGTCCAACCTGTTCCAGGCCAGTTGTCTATGACTCCAACATCAAAAGACCATATTATTTCCATTGCTTCTTCATCTATGTCTGCAGAACCCCAGCTTCCCCCGCTCCTGTAATTATTGCCCCTGAAAGTCAAAACTCCGGGTATATTCTGATATTCATCAGGTGCTCCAAAGGTTATCAGGTTATTGAAATCAAGCTCTCCGGGATTTATTACATCATACTGGAATGAAAAAGCCTCAGGTCTTGATGAATAAACCGGATTCATTATATTGTCATATTTTTCACCGTTCATGAAATTATAAATCATGAGGGATGACTGAGCTATTACTTCAAAGGCTTCCAAATTGTCGTTTGTCTGCTCCGACATGAAAGATACTATATATGGATTACCGTCAAATACGATACCCACATCATTGTATGCATTTTCCTTTATATAGTTTCCTATCTTGTGTGAAACCTTCAAACCGTCGGGTAGGTAAAGATTGATTCTGTCATTGAAGATGGTATCCGCCAGATAATCAACCATAATCCCATAGAGATCAGGATTTTCAATATATCTGTCATAAAGTTCCTTGGTGAACAATGCCATGTCAGAAGGACAAGTCCTGTTTCTGTATCCATAGTTTACCTGTGCTCCCAAAGCCGACATATAAGAAAGGATATCTTGTTTTCCACATAGCCTTATTATCATGTTTATTGCACAATTGTCACTGTATCTCAATGAATACTCAACCAACTGGGCAACGGTATACTTATCTCCGTAATCCCCTTTTATGATAAGTCCGGTTCCATATTCCAGGTCCTCTTCAAGATATTCCATCTCAATATCAAAATCAAGACTGCCCTCTTCTATCAGTTTGAATAGATAAAGGTTTATGGGAAGCTTTGAAGTAGATGCTGCAATATACTGGTCCGTTGAATCGATATCAAATGAATTGCCTGAGTTAATATCTATGAATGTAAGTCCATATCTTCCCTCAAACCTCGCAAAGTATCTTTCTATATAATCCCTGAGTTCATTAAGACTGTCCTTGTCTTCAGCAGGGTTTTCAATAGGTTCATCTGTGGGTACCGGTGTAGTAGTCGGAATGGGAACCGGTGTTTGGGAAGGAGACTCCGATGGTTCAGGTTCCTCAGATATATTGGGTTCGGGTGTCTGTGTGTTTGTCGGCTTCGGTGTATCGCCTGCCTGTTCCATTATTTCTTCCAAACCCTCAAAAAGACTACATCCGGTTATCAGAACGGATGCAGCTAGAATCATTGCAACCAATATAGATATCTTTTTTCTTTTGTAAATCATTTAACAACCACCATCAATAGTACTGAAATTGCAAGGCCCAGCAGAGCACCTGCTATTACTTCGACGGGTGTGTGCCCTATAAGTTCCTTCAATTCCTCATCAAGATGGAATTCTCCTTTTTCCCTGTTGTGATGGAACATCCTGTTGAGAACACGAGCCTGTTTACCGGCCGCTCTCCGGACACCTGCAGCATCATACATTACAATCAATGAAAAAGCAAGTGTAACTCCGAACTGGGCTGAATCAAATCCCTGTCCTATACCAATTACTGTTGAAAGGCTTACGACAAAAGCAGAGTGCGAACTCGGCATGCCCCCTGAACCCAGCAATCTTCTGTAATCGATCCTCCCTCTCACTATCAGGTCAATAAGGAATTTAAGCGCCTGGGCAGCTACCCAGGACACAAAGGGAATCGATATGTATTGGTATGTAAAGAAAAAATCCCTGAAAGCCATAGTTATCCTTTCCTCTGGTCTATAAACTTCATGAGTTCCTGAAGGAACCAGGTATCCGCTTCCACCTTCCTGAGTTCTTTCAGAGCTTCCCCGGCAGTTTCATCAAGCAGCTTTTCGGTTTCATGGATTCCCGATAAACTTACTATTGTTGTCTTATTGTTCCCTTCATCACTACCTGTAGGTTTTCCCATTATACCTGAATCACCTGATACATCAAGCAAATCATCCTTAATTTGAAAGGCAAAACCCAAGTGTTCTGCAAAATCCCCGATATACTTTTCTTCACCGTGGCTGCATCCTCCCAGGACTGCTCCTGCAACGGCCGAAGCTTTCAGCAAAGCACCGGTTTTCATGGAATACATTTTTTTAAGCTGCTGTTTCGTATGCACACCTGCAATATCAAGGCTTTGTCCACCTATCATGCCTTCTGCTCCGGCAGCTTTCATTATGATAACCGAAGCTCTTTGCCCGGGTTCACCAGCATCCACCAGGTTCTCAAGCATACATTCAGCAGCAGCGTTCAGCAGGGCATCTCCTGCAAGAATGGCTTCAGCTTCACCGAATTGAATATGATTGGATGGTTTTCCCCTTCTCATATCATCATCATCCATCGCCGGAAGGTCATCATGTATGAGTGAATATGTATGGATCATCTCAATTGCAGCAGCAAAGGGGAGCGCTGCTGCCAACGAGTCATTTGAAAAAGATGAAAATGCCCCAAGTAACAGAGCAGGTCTCAAACGTTTTCCACCCTGCACACTGTACAACATTGTTTCCTTGACAGCAGTCTCAAACCCTCTTGAATTTATATAGTCTATTATGAAACCTGTCGAAATGGTTGAAAAATATTCCAACCTTTCAATGAAACCTTCCCTACTCATTATCGGAAGTCTCCTCTCCAACTGTTTCAATCTGTTTTCTGGCCTGACCCAGCCTTTCATTGAGTTGCTTTATTATGGAAACACCGTTTTTATACATTTCAAGCGATTCATCAAGTTCTGTTTCACCGCTTTCAAGCTTGGATACGATCCCCTCGAGTTCCTTCATCATTTCTTCAAAGGATTTCCCCTGCATCTTTTTCTTCCTTTCCCTTCACACTGCATTCAAGGACACCGTCCTTAAGCAAAGCCTTTATTTCGTCATCTACTCCAACGTTTCCTACCCCTGTAATAACACATCCCTTATCATCAGATAAAACCGCATATCCCCTTGAAATCGTTGCCAGAGGGCTCAGTAATTCAAGTTTGGCCGAAAAGGTTCGAAAAGATGAATCCTTTCTTTCCAATAACCTGCCTGCAGCAGAAACCATACGCTCACTGAGTCGGTCGACGGACATTTCTGCCAAATTATATATTTCTCCGGGTCTGCTCAGAACCGGTCTGGCTGAAAGGGCATCAAGCCTCAATTTCAAATCACTCAGAATCTTTCTGACCGCATTGTCGATTCTCTCCCTTGCGTCACCCAGTGACTTAACCAATTGAGACAGTTCAGGTACAGCAATTTCAGCAGCCGCCGATGGGGTGGGTGCCCTTCTGTCTGCAACAAAGTCCGCTATTGTAAAATCTGTTTCGTGGCCAACGGCAGATATTACAGGTATTTCAGATTCATATATAGTCCTGGCAAGAATTTCCTCATTGAAAGGCCATAAATCCTCAATGGAGCCCCCGCCTCGTGCAATTATTATTACTTCGGCTTCCTTTTTCCGATTAAAGTATCTTATTCCGGCTGCTATTTCATTTTCAGCACCCTTGCCCTGGACATGTGAAGGATACAATTCCAGATTATACAGCGGAAATCTCCTGTCCAGTACATTTATGATATCCTTTATAACTGCTCCGGTCTTTGAGGTAACCACACCGATTTTTTCAGGCAGGTATGGTATTTCCTTCTTGTGTTCCTCATCAAACAGGCCTTCCAGGGCGAGTTTTTTCTTGAGCTCCTCAAACTTCCTGTACAATGCACCTTCTCCGTCAGACATCATTGATGAAGCATAAAGCTGATACCGCCCGCTTTTTTCGTATACAGACACATAACCTGAAACAATGACTTCCATACCGTCTTCCAGTCTGAAATCAAGGGTTCCGGCTGCATGACGGAACATTACACATGACATGGCTGAAGAAGAATCCTTCAGTGTAAAATACATGTGACCGGACTGGTGGTGTTTGAAATTTGATATTTCACCTTTAACCAGGACATCGGAAAGGTACTCATCCTGCGAGATGAGCATCTTCACATATGCATTCAGTCTTGATACAGATATTGCTTTATTCATACCTACACCGATCAGTCTATGTTTGCAAGAATTCCGTTGACAAATTTGCTTGAAGAGTCACTGCCATAGGCCTTGGCCAGCTCAACAGCTTCATTTATTGCGGCACTTTTAGGCACATCCTGCCTGTACTTGATTTCATAATATGCAAGCCTGAGAATAGCAAGATCCACCCTGGACAATCTGTTTATTTTCCAGTTCTTGGCCAGATATCCTTCTATCCAGCTGTCTATATCACCGGATATCATATTTACACCGGTAACCACATCAGTAATATAGTCTACTGATTCTTCTCCAAACGAATTTTCAGAGAAAAAGAATTCCAGCTGTTCCCGGAAATCGTCCTTATTGACCTCTGTCTGGTAAATCAGCTGGAACGCACGTTCCCTGTCTTTCTTTCTACTCATCTGTCCTCACTGTTTCCTGTCAGCTTCTATTATTCCGTCAACAACTATCCGGATGTTCTCAATGTCAGTACCGGTTGTTTCCATTATCTTGCTTCTGATACTCTCCTGAAGACTCGCGGATATTGCAGGTATGGAAACTACCGGGGGAACCTTGACCTTCACTTCAACTGCAGTCTTGTTGTCACTTTCAATCACATCAGTTCTGATATCATATATGTTATCTGCATTATTGGCTACAAGTTTTGCAAGGCTTTCGATGGTTTGTGACGAAATGCTCACAGTTCCTCCTGCATTCGATATTTTGATTGCAGGTCTTGAACTGTCTTTTTTTGAAAAAGTAAAAGGTATTGAGATAACAACACCGAAAAAAATCAGGGAAATCAATATGATTGCAATTCTTATACCTGAAAAGAAACCCGCATTACGAATTGTGTTCCCTATGTTGAATAAGAAATCACTGTCCAGGGCACTGTATATTCCAAGAGCAGATACCATGCCAGCCAATACAACACTTACAAAAACCAAAACTTTTCTTAATTTGACCATTTGTACACCACCATTCTGTCATTCCTTGGGAATATTGACACTCTGGACATGAATATTTGCCTCAGCAACCCTCATGCCCGTCATTCTTTCTACGGTCTTCTTGACCGTTTCCTGTATATTCCATGCAACTTCAGGAATCCTTGCTCCGAAATCGACAATGATATATATATTTATATAAATCTTATTGTCCCTTGTCTCAACACGTATTCCCTTTGAAAGGTTCCTTATTCCGAGAACTTCAGCAATTCCACCGGTAAGACCACCGCTCATGGAATATACACCGTTTACCTCAACAGCCGCAAGACCTGCAATGATGGCAATTACGTCATCACTTATCCTAAGTTGCCCGAAGTTTTCTTCACTGTTTATTAATTCATTCCCGGACATTGCTCCTCCGTTCTTTACATATTAGATTATATCATTCAAAAAGCATACAGTTCAATCAATCAAAAAACATTGCATCATATGTGACGGGTGCCTTTTTTCCAAACTGCATGATTCCTGACCATGAATTCAGGATAGTATGAACGCTTGGATTTACGAAGACCTGGTTTATCCATGTCTTCCTGCCTGTTTATATACATCACATCTCCCCATTCATTTGATGAATAAAGTTGATTCAGTTTTGGATAAATACCCGCGAATTCTGTATCTGCCTTTTCAAACAGAACTACTGCCATATCGTCGGCTATTTTACTTCCAAGAGCAAAGGCCTCTATCCGTCCGTTAATCCTTATGGCTCCTCCACGGTACTCCAGACCTGCCTTTCCGGAAAGCAGTTCCAATATAGCTTTTTTTTCGTGTGCAGTGGTTTCTGCCGGTCCGCAGTCCTGTTTCTCGCACCAGACATCCATCACCCGTTCTATTTCATCGGAATCTTCCCTGCCTATACCAACATATTCATAGGAATCTCCGAATTCCCTGTCAAATTTATTTATATGGTTCCTTTTCTTCGAATATTTCTTTCCCGTAAGATTAGCAAGTTTTTCCTGAAGATACACATACTCACTGAATCCATGCATGTCCTTATAATGATATTTCCCGGGGAAAATATCCTGAAGTGCTTTCTTTTGGTCATCACCTACGCAGTACAATCTGGGAGACTCGGCTACGTTGCTGCAGTAATCTTCAAGTGTATGTATTGCTTTTTCAAGATCACCGCTGCCAAATGGCATCAATGCAGTGTTTTCGAATTTACATTCAAACATAAACAGAAATCCGTCCTTAATGTCATATGTCAGACCTGTGAAATCCCTCCATAGAAAAAGAGTTTGGAATTTGGCCAGAGACATGTATTTGTTTGAGTATTCGAGATATTCCTTTATCTCATCTGCATTGTCTTCAGTCAGGTTTCTTGGGTTCAGTGTCAAAATATAATTTCCTTCCCTGCCTCGGCAGACTTGTATGCCGCCTCAATCAATTTCATCATCTTTCTTGCATCTTCTGCCGGAGATATATTTTCTTCCCTGCCTTCTATAACCGCTATGAAATGATCAAATTCATTAAGAGCACTGCTTTTGTATTCCGTATCAGGATATACATTTACCAGTGTATCATTCATTTCGGTAAATATCTCAAGCTTCCTGTTCCTGAATCTTACCCCGCCTTTTGTTCCGAATAACTCGTAAAACCATTCTTCTTTTTCACAATTCAGCGCAAAAGATATCTCAAAGTTCAGGGTTGCTCCCGAATCGAGCCTGACAAATCCAACTGCCAGATCCTCTACATCGAATATACCCTTGTCTACGGAAGCTTTACCTATCATGTTCCTTGTCTTCGAATCAGCAAACTTCCCATAGGTTGAAGCAGATACAGATACAGGTTCAGGGCTGTCCATCATGTACATTGCAATGTCTATCATGTGTACACCAAGATCAATAAGGGGGCCTCCCCCCGATAATTCCTTTTGGGTAAACCATCCGCCTTTGCCCGGTATTCCCCTTCGTCTTCTCCAACCGCATCGGCTGTAGTAAATTTCTCCAAGATTACCCTTGTTTATGTAATCCCTGATGAAAAAGGACTCATTGGAAAACCTGTTGTTAAGTCCCACCATCAAATTTTTGCCAGATTTTTCAGAAGCTTCAATCATCATGATTGCTTCTTTTTCATTCATTGCAATGGGTTTTTCACAATGTACATGAGCTCCGGCAGCCATGGCATCCAAAGCCATGGGCAGATGAAACTTGTTAGGAGTACAAATACTTACAATATCAGGTTTTTCAATCCTCAGCATATCCCGGTGGTCATTGTAAACATTTATTTCCGGATATTTCTCCTTCATTGTCCTCAGGGCCGCATCACTGATATCACTTACTGCCACAATATCAACATTTTCCAATGCATCGTAACCCGGAAGATGCTTCCATCGTGCTATTGATCCCGCACCGATGCTTGCATATCTGTATCTTTTGGTCATTTCACTTCTCCTGTGGGAGTCTTTCTCCATTCGCATTGGGAAGTATCAACTATTTCACCTTGAGGTGCTGCCCAACGGCATGCATTTCTAAGAACCGTCTTTACTTTTTCATTGTGGAAGGCAGTATTTGTCTCATGTCCGGGTTGGAAATAGAACAATTTTCCCCTTTCAACCCTGAAACAGCATCCCGATCGCATTACTTCACCGCCGCCGAACCAGGATATGAAAACCAATTCATCCGGCTCAGGTATCCCGAAAGGCTCTCCGTACATTTCCTCTTCCGGTAGATCTATGCTTTCTCCGATGCCCTGGGCTATCGGATGAGCCGGATTTACGACCCACACCCTGCAACTGTCACTTTCCCTCCATTTGAGGGTTCCGCTTGTTCCGAGCAGTTTTTTGAAAATCTTTGAAAAATGACCTGAGTGCAGGACTATCATTCCCATGCCCCCGCGCACCCTGGCAGCAATCCTTTCCACTAGTCCGTCATCAACGTCACCGTGAGCCATATGGCCCCACCACACGAGAACATCAGTGTCATTGAGTAACTCATCGGGAAGTCCCTGGGCCGGTTCATCCAATGTTGCTGTTCTTATGAAGAAGTCCTCATCAATCCGAAGTGCTTTGGCAATTGCTCCATGTATTCCTTCTGGATACAGATTCCTGACTTCCTCACTCTTCTTTTCATGCCTGTACTCATTCCATATGGTTACCTTTATCATGTCATCCTCCGATTATGAATATTTTCTGACGAGTTCCCACTGCCCGTCCTCATTATCAACGCTTGTCCTTACAAGTATTCTGCATCTACTGAATCTTTCCAAAAACCCCTCTATTTCATGAGGATGCAGGTAGACATACAGTCCTTTGCCTGCCCCGGCTATTTTATCATACATATCATAATACATGGGGTCAGCATTTCCCGGTTGTCCTGATCCCGGAACCCACTGTACCGCATTTATCTTATCAATCGAAAGGATATCATCCAGATGCCTTATCGCACCGGGGCCGTCCAGATGATAAATGACATTATCAAGTTTTTCGCATTGTTTCCTAAGATAGGGCAACTCAAATTCCCTGAACATTTCGCGGGACAACATACATGATATATCACTCTGAAGAACACTCGTCCTGCCTTTACCCATAATATTATAGCTGGTATATGCTGTATATCCGTCATTATCCATAATGATGTCAGATATTTTCATAAAAGCATCTTCCCAAACATCATAAAGATAGGAAAGGGCTTCATGAACAAGGGCAGGATTATCAATTATCTCTAGCAGAAGTCTTTCCGGCCCCATGGCTGCTGATAGTATATCCAGGTTCTGCTCAAGGTCAGGCATGGAGGGTTTATATCTCCCCGATGCTTCTTTTACATAGAATTTCGCAGAGTCCATGGTCCAACGGTACCATTTGAACTCATCCGAAGAATCAGCTTTTCCTGGCTTTTGCAATCTCTTACACCTGTCAATAATATCCTTCAGATCATCTGAAGTTTCCCTGAACCAAATAGTTTTATTGCTGTATATGGGTTTTGCTCCGATGAATGTTGACAGACTTCCCGGGCCAAGATATGGAGCTATATCAGGATAAGCCTCTCCGTGATAACTTTTATTTTGAAAAAATTCAAGATGCCTTTGAAGATTCATCCTATAATCACTGTATTCATCAATGCTCCTGCATGACGGGAAACTGACAGCAACATCCGCAACTATCAGTTTCGTGCCCTCGCACCTGTTCCACCACTGATCGAATTTTCGGGTAGTATCAACCCAGTTGTTCTTTTCCATATAAGTAAGGTCCGGAAATACTTCCGGACCATCTCCGTCAATTCTCGTTGCCTTCAGTTTCAGAAAGCCTCATATCAAGTTCATCCACGGCATCAACCAAATCATCTGAGATAATGGCAAAGTCCTGCAAGATCTCCAGTAACTTTTCAACGAATGCGGACTGCTCACCATCCCATTTCATACCATCGAATTCTTTTCTCAACCTTTGAACCCGCTCGGTAAGATAATCCATTTTATGCCCTTTCCATATATTCGCCGGTCCTAGTATCAACCCTGATCTTGTCTCCCACATTTACGAAAAGAGGCACCTTTATTACAGCACCTGTCTCAACGGTAGCCGGTTTTGTAGCTCCCTGGGTTGTATCACCCCTGAATCCCGGTTCTGTGTCAGTTACTTCAAGTACCACAAAAAACGGCGGTTCAACACCAAATACCTTGCCTTTGTAAGAAAGAACTTCAACCGTATCATTTTCCTTTACATATTTAAGAGCATCCCCCAGTTGGTCTTCGCTCAGAGGTTGCTGCTCATATGTTTCAGTGTCCATGAAATAGTACAATTGGCCGTCGCTGTAAAGGTATTGCATATCACGCTTATCCACCCTGGCCTTCTCATATTTATCATTGGGATTGAAAGTCTTTTCCGTAGTTGATCCGGAAATTATATTCTTGATCTTCGCCCTTACAAAAGCAGCGCCTTTTCCCGGTTTTACATGCTGAAACTCGATTACCTGGCAAAGCTGCCCGTCCATTTCAAATGTAAGTCCGTTCCTGAAATCTCCTGCACTTATCATCAATGCTACCTCCATAACATATATCGTATTGATTTTACATTATTGGAAGAACCTTTGCAATCAGGGTATGATACTATTGATGTTGAAAAAAAGACAAAGAGGTGCTTATGAAGGACGAAACAAGGAAACAAAGGATTTGGAAGAGAGTATTCCTGGGATTGTTCATTTTCTTTCTCATAACTACACTCCTGACCAGCTCAGTTATCTTCCTTAACTGGGATTACATAATTTTCAAGGCCTTCCTTACCAATCGATATCTCAAAACAGAGATTTTGGATGAGATTTATCCAGAATATATCGGGCAGGATTCAGAAGGTAGATATTTCAAGTACTTCGACAACCTGAGTATTGCAGCTGTGACTAAGCTTATTAGGGATACTGGTCTGGATAACTATACTTATCAGTACAACCCGGAACAATTTGAAAGTTACACGGAATCCCGTGAAGAAAAAGCTGCAATGTCACACACCAGGGAGCTGACTCCAGACACGATATATATGCTCCTGACCAATTTCACCCCGGATTCCCTTCATTTCTTTGAAGAATCTCTGGATATGGTGTCCGGGTACGAAAATCTTGTACTGGATCTTCGGGACAACGGCGGCGGAGATATAAAGGTAATTTTTGAGATTGTCGATTATTTCCTTCCGGAGGATTCGGGGATCGTTAATGAATTCCGGAGGCACCGCACTACCCCTATACTTGCCCAAAAACCGAAAAGCCTGGATTTCAATAATATTGTGATACTTCAGAACCAGCGTACTGCATCAGCATCAGAACAGCTTATAGCCGCCTTGTCCTATAACCTTGATGAAGTAACAACAGCAGGACTTCCTACATTCGGTAAATCCGTCGGACAAACACGTATAGCGCTTCTGGGAGGATTTTATGTAAAGGCAACAACCCTTGAGTGGAAATATCCCGATGGTACAGGTATCGACGGTTCCGGAATATATCCTGATATATACTATGAAAATGATGACCTGCTTGAATATATCCTTGATATGCTTTCAGGCGGTTTTCCCGGGAACTGATTTTCAAAAAATGAAAACGGCGTATCATGATATCAACAAATTCACGATACGCCGCTATACTATCTTTTCAGTTTATCTTTCTGACATAGGCTTGTACTTTTCCTTTTCCTGCACATTCTTGTATGCCGGTCTTATTATCCTTCCTCCGTTAAGCACTTCCTCAATGATATGTGCTGACCAACCTGCAATCCTGGATGCTGCAAACAACGGTGTGAAGATGTCCCTTGGAATTCCAAGCATCTCATATACAAAACCGGAATAAAAGTCAACATTGGCGCAAAGAGCCTTGTTGTTCTTCTTTACATCCCTGAATACTTCCGGAGCAAGCCTTTCAACAGAACGATAAAGCTCATATTCCTCCATCCTGCCTGTTGTTTCAGCCAGTTCAAATGCCTTGTTCTTCAAGATTTCACATCTGGGATCTGACTGGGTATAAACTGCATGTCCTATCCCATATATCAGGCCTGAACGGTCATAAGCATCCTTTTTCAGAATTCTTGTCAGGTAGTCCCTTATTTCGTCATCACTATCCCATCTTCCAATGGATGACTTCAGTTCATTCATCATTCCGTTCACCCTTATGTTTGCACCTCCGTGACGGGGTCCTTTCAGTGATCCCACGGCGGCAGCTATTGAAGAATACATATCAGTCCCTGATGAAGCAACAACATGGGCTGTAAATGCCGAATTGTTTCCTCCGCCGTGCTCTGCGTGAACCACAAGCATCAGATCAAGTATTTCTGCTTCCAATCTTGTGTATTCACCTGAATCCCTTGTCATAAGAAGAATGTTTTCCGCGGTGGATAAATCTGGGTCTGGATTCCTTATTACAAGACTTTTGTCCAGCAGATTGTATGTCTTTGCCTGGTAACCGTATGCAATGAGGGCTGGAAACCGTGCTATGAGTTCAATTGCCTGCCTTATCAGATTCACAATACTAGTGTCATCCGGATTGTCATCATATGAATAAAGGACCAGTACACTTCTTGCAAGCTTATTCATAATATCGTTGCTCGGAGCCTTCAGGATCATATCCTCAAGAAAATCATTAGGAAGACTTCTGCAAAGCCCGAGCAAGCCCGTGAATTTATCAAGTTCTTCCTGTGAGGGAAGCCTGCCGAACATCAGAAGGTAAATCACTTCCTCAAATCCGAACCTACCGTCTTTCTGGAATCCCTGAACTATATCGCTGAGGTTGATTCCCCTGTACCTTAGGCGGCCGTCTACAGGCACCTTCTCTCCCTCATCCATTATATATCCATGAACATCTCCAATTTCGGTAAGGCCAACCAGAACACCGGTCCCGTTTGCATTCCTAAGACCGCGCTTCACTTCATATTTTCCATAAAAGGCCGGTTGTATTGAGTTGTTCCTTTCTGCCAGAGCTCCCAGCTCAATAATATAATTTGATTTCATTGTTGCCTCACTTTCCCAAAACTCTGTTTCTTGCGTTCTTAACGTGTATAAGCATATAGTGTTCTGCCCTTATGCTGTCACGGGCTTCCAGGGCTTCAAATATTGCCTTGTGTTCCTCAAGTACCGCCTTTGCTCTTGCAGGTTTACCGAAACTGTCGCTTCTTGCTTTCTTTAGATTGTGATGAAATGTACTGAGTATATTTTTCAAGGTCTTGCTGCCGGATGCCCTGAAGATTGTCTCATGGAATTCTCCGTCAGTTTTTACAAGATGCTTCATGTCCTTCCGTAGAGTATAGAATTCCTGTAAATCGGTTATTTCCTTCAGCTTCTCCAGTTCCTCTTCCGAAGCATTCCTTGCAGCTCGTCTTGCCGCCAAGCCCTCTATTGATATTCGTATTTCATATATATCTTCAATATCCTGTCTTGTTATTCCCGTAACTATGATAGCCTTGTTGGGAATAGTTTCCACAAGACCTTCCAGCTCAAGCTGACGTATTGCTTCCCTGACCGGAGTTCGGCTTACTTTCAGCTCATTGGAAAGCATGCCCTCAGTCAGTTTCTGACCTTCGCTGTACTTTCCGTTTATGATATCCTCTTCCAACTGCAGGAAAACCCTTTCCCTGAGGGAACCCTGAAATACATCACTCAAAACATCACCTTCTGTATAATTGTATTATTGTATACAATTATACAATGATTGCAGGCTTTGGTCAAGAAACATTAGCTAAGCCACCCTCAGGCTATCTCAGTTGCTTTACCTATAAGATAATTATAGTGATTGTGTTCCGGAGTATGAAGGACATCATCGAGAAGAGAACGAAGAATGTATCTGATCTGCCTTCCCTGTTCTGCTATCCCTGCTTTGATAAGGTCATTTCCGTCTATCTGCAAATCGCCAAGGAAAAGGCAATCCCCTCTCTCGAGTATCTTACTATACAGATGCAAGTCTGAATTCTTAAGAATAAGTACTCTTTTTGCATCTGCTATACCTATTGCTGACATAAGTTTTCGAATATGATATTCAGTGTTGTAATTGCTTGAATCTGAGAACTGAAGAATGTTCCTTACACTGTTCATCGTTCTGTTATCAACCTTAAGGAACTTCAGAAGTTCAAATGCGTATTCCTTTTTGAACATGAAATATGCCAAACGGATCATGTAATCATTCTGTACGGGAATATTTTTATATCTAAGAAGCCTGAATGTCGGATGAATGCTTCTTCCCAGGTTAGTATCACGGAGATAGAATATATTTTCAGCATACAACCCTTTCAAAGAACGTTCCAATTCATTATATATTCTCTCCCGGGAGATATTTTCAATATTACTGCAGTTTTTTGTTATTGCCCTTTTTGTATGGGATTCAATTTCAAAACCAAGTTCACATGAAAACCTGACAGCCCTCATCATCCTGAGACCATCCTCCTCAAACCTTTTGTTCGGATTTCCTACTGCCCTCAGTTTTTTATCCCTTATGTCATTCAATCCTTCGAACAGGTCTATCAAACCAGTGTCAAAACTGAAGGCCATCGCATTGACAGTGAAGTCCCTGCGTTCAAGGTCCTTTTCAATACTTGTTCCATGTTCTACTTCATCGGGATGCCTGCTGTCAGAATAGTCGCCTTCCTTACGAAATGTTGTAACATCATAGTAGTAATCTTCGTAGTTAACCCTGATTGAACCGTACTTCAAACCTAGTTCCCTGGTATTACCGAACAATTGCCTGATTTCGGATGTTTCAGCATTGGTGGCAATATCAATATCACTGTAGTTTCTTCCCAACACAGCATCACGTACACAGCCTCCTACAAAGTAGACTTCATACCCCGTATTTCTAAGCTTTTCCCAGATGCCCCTGTGAACTGACAAAGACTCCTTTAGCATAAAACACCCCGTTCATGCTTTCTATCTAAATTATAGACCTATAAAGAAAAAGGGGCAACTTTGCTGCTGCTCCCTTTTTGATGATTAAAATCAGAAATTATTCAAAAGGTCCTCCAGGCTGTCCCTTCTCCTTATCAATGATACAGAGCCGTCGGGTTTTATAAGAATCTCTGCAGGTCTCAGCCTGTTGTTGTAGTTTGAACTCATTGAATAGCCATATGCTCCTGCATCCATTATTCCAAGTATGTCTCCTTCATGAATCTCAGGAAGTTCCCTTTCATGCGCCATGATATCTCCGGATTCGCATATGTTGCCGACTACATCTACTGTTTCACAAGCTTCTTCCTCAAGTAGTTCCCCATTTCTATAAACTTCAATATCGTGATGTGAATCATACATTGCTGGTCTTATCAAAGTATTGAAACCCAGGTCGGTGCCTATGTATAATCTGTCGTAGTTATTTTTCCTTGCATGTACAGTTCCCAGCAGAATTGAACATTCAGCACTTATATATCTTCCGGGCTCACTTCTGAAAACGATTCTCTTACCGTATTCCTTTACCCAATCCTCAAGCAATCCGGCAAATTCCCTTCCGAAAGCCTCAAGTTCAAGCCTGGCCTGACCTTCCTGCTTATTGTAAGGGATTCCGAACCCACCGCCGAAATCCACGAAATCCAGATCCCGGAACTGAGAAGCTGTTTCCAAGACGCTTCTGACGCCTTTCAGATAATTACTTCCCTCCATGAACAATGAACCGATATGCTGGTTTATACCGGTGAGCCTGAGATTGTACTTTTCAACAATTTCTTTGACATCATCAGCTTTGTCAAGATTTATACCGAACTTGGTTTTCTTTCCGGCAGTTACCACCTTTTTATGATGACCTGCACCAACACCCGGATTGAAGCGCACGCAGACTTCCCCACCGGGATTCAACTTACCGTATTTTTCAAGCTGTGACAGGCTGTCAACACTTACTGATATACCTCTTTCTACTGCAAACATCATTTCCTCATCGGATACGTTGTTGCTTATATAGAAAATCTCATCCGGCTTGTAACCTGCTTTTTCAAGTACATATATCTCGCCGGGTGACATGGCATCCGCGTGAAGTCCTTCCTCCCTTGCAATGCGCAGAAGAGTGAGATTGGAGTTTGCCTTCATGGAGTAAGTGACCTGAAATTTATCATAAGGAACCATACCGGTCATCTCCCTGCAGCGGGTCCGGAATATTTCCTCACTGTAAACGTACAGCGGTGAGCCGTACTTCCTGAGCAGTTCATCGGGTGAATTGCCCTTATAGAAATTCGTTGCTTTGCTGAAATAATAAGTCACGTCATGCCTCCTGGCTGATTTTATAAGATTCTATTTGATGACGTGGCTCTTGTCAATCTTTATTACGGTGTCGTTTTATCTTTCTGGTTGTTGTCTTTTCAAACTCCTTGTCCCTGATGTGGAATATTCTTATTCTTTTGAATGAAGGCAGTTTTTTGTTGATTTTCTTTATTTCCTCGCCGATTATTCGTTTGATTTCATCCATGTCGGGAAGGGTGTCAGCAACCGCATCCTTTATATTTTCAAAATTGGGAACAATATGGGCTTGTATATGATTGTCCTTGGTAACATCACTCTCACTGTCAGAAACAACTGATTCCAATATAAAAGGACTGTTGTTAAGGTATTCCTCGAGTTCCTCGGGGAAGATGTTCTTGCCGGTCTTTGTTACAATCATATTCTTCTTTCTGCCGGTCATTATGTAGAATCCGTGTCTGTCTGTCCTGCCGTAGTCACCGGTATGCAGCCAATCACCTTTGATGGTTTTTGCGGTTTCTTCCGGGTTTTGGTAGTACCCCAGCATGACATTGTCCCCTTTTACCAGTATTTCTCCTATACCGTCTTTGTCGGGTTCATTGATCTTCATTTCAACACCGGGAAGAGGCAGCCCCAGAGCACCGTGCTTATAGAATCGTTCCGGATTACCTGCTGCCACGGGAGCACATTCCGTCAATCCGTAACCCTGCAATATGGGAACCCCCATCTTGTCAAGGGTCCTGGACACTTCCGGACTGAGTGCAGAAGCTCCGCTGATTATGTGGTGTAATTTACCGCCCAAGCTGTCATGAACTGTCTTGAAAAGTTTCTTTCTGCTGCTTTGGCTTAATATGGATGAAAATCCAAGTATTACCCTGAATGCCAGTTTCTTGAAGAATGTCGCTTCTGCTTTTTTAATGATTTTCCTATGTACATTCTCGATTATAAGGGGAACAGATACAAGAATGGTCGGTTTTGCCTCTCTTATGTTTTCAGCAATGTATTTGAGACCTTCGCAGAATGCCACTGACGCCCCGGAAGATATGGCTGTAAGAAATCCGGTAGTACATTCGAATGCATGATGTATGGGAAGAATGGATAGTGTCCTGTCCTCGGGGCCAACCCTTATTATTTTCTTCATGCCGTAAACATTGGATATGATATTCCGATGGCAAAGCATTACGCCCTTTGAGATTCCGGTGGTTCCTGATGTAAAGAGCAGCATCCGTAGTTCATCCGGGTCTACTTTGGCATCAATGTATTCTCGGTTGCCTTCATCAATAAGTTTTTTCCCATGAATAATTGCATCTGCGTAAGAACCCTTGTCTTCCGAATCCATGGAAAGTATATATTCAAGTTCCGGACATGCCTTCTTCAATTCAGTAATTTTATTCTGCTGTTTCCCGGAATAGACTATGGCTTTGATTCCTGCTTCTTTCGCAAGGAATGTCAACTCCGTGGAATTCAACTCTTTATCCAGGGGAACTACTACACCGGTACCGTTGGCAACAGCCAGATAAGTTACACACCACTCATATCGGTTTTCACCTATGACACCAATCTTGGCATCCTTCAGGCCCATATCAATGAAGGCTGTTCCGAGTGCATTTATATCATGCATGTATTGGGAAAAACTTATTTCCTCATATTTACGGTTTACCTTACGTAGAAAAGCCGGTCTTTCGGGATATGTTGAAGAAACGTCTTCAATCATCTCCTTAAGATCCCTTTTCCCAACTATGTCATCATAAAATATTTTCTTTTTCAAATTTTCAGCTTATCCTTTCCTACCCACTTCACAAGGACTTCAGGAACATTAACGCTTCCGTCCTCATTCTGGAACTGTTCTATAATAGCCGGGAAAATCCTTGACGTTGCAAGTCCCGATGCATTCAAAGTATGTATGAATTCATTTTTCCCTGTTTCGGCTCTTTTAAATCTTATGTGTCCTCTCCTGGCCTGGTAATCCCTTGCATTGGATGCGGAGCTGACTTCCTTGTAAATTCCCATGCTGGGAATCCAGACTTCAATATCATATGTCTTTGCCATTGAATGGCTCACATCACCTGCGGCGAGTCTCGATAGTCTGTAATGTAGTCCAAGACCCTGCATCAGCTTTTCTGCTTTTTCAACAAGTTCATCCAAAGCTTCTGAACTATTCTCGGGTGCAGTGTACTGGAACATCTCTATCTTATTGAATTGATGTCCCCTTATCATTCCCCTCTCCTCTGCCCTGTAGCTGCCGGCTTCTTTTCTATAGCAGGGTGTGTATGAAAAGTATTTTCTCGGAAGGGATTCCTCTGCCAGAATTTCATCCCTATGCACATTTATAAGTGCAGTTTCAGCAGTTGGAAGCAGGAACTGGAAATGGTCATTTCCTTCTTCTGTTTCAAGTGCAAAAACGTCATCCTTGAATTTTGGGAACTGACCGGCCGTGTATCCGCACTCTTGCCCCAATATGTGAGGAGGAAGTATGAATTCATAGCCATCCTTCAAATGTTCTTCAACGAAGTAATTCAGTAGTGCCCATTCAAGCAGAGCTCCGTCTCCCCTGTACAACCAGAATCCGTTGCCTGATATCTTTGATCCTCTCTTATAATCGATAAGACCGAGGTTTTCACACAAATCCACATGATTTTGGACTTCGAAATCAAATTCAGGTTTCTTACCCCACACGCTGATGACTTCATTTGCTGAAGCATCACCTGACTGAACATCCTCATCCGGAATATTGGGAAGAACTTCCATCATCGCAGTGATTTCTGCGATGCACGCATTTGTCCGTACTTCCATTTCCTTGATTTTGTTTGAAAGCTCCTTCATTTTGCTGAGTATTTCAGTTACATCTCCGCCGCTTTTCTTTATCACAGGTATCTGTGATGAAACCTTGTTTCGCTCAGCTTTCATCTGCTCAGTTTCATGTATAAAGCTTTTTCTTTGATCATCAAGGGTAATCAAGCTTTTAAACTCTATATTCAACCCCCTCTTTTTAAGAGCATTTTCCACTTCTACCGGGTTTTCCCTAATTCTCCTTATATCAAGCATTTCACACCTCCGTTTGTTTTCTTTCGGTTTTTGCGCACAAAAAACCGTCCCCCACATGGGACGGAAAATTCCGCGGTGCCACCCAATTTAATCAATGATTCCCTCAAACATGATAACCGTATGGACGGCCGGTTCCTCAACCGGATCCTCAGGGAACGGATTCATCAGTTCAGTGTCTTCGGCTTTCACCGTCCGCCGCTTCTCTTTCCACACATCGCAGACTACTTTTTCCCATCATTGAATTCCCGTAAAGTATACCTCAGCAATTGCGGCACGTCAATAATTCCCTACCAACAATCCATCACCCATCAGGTTGATTTTAGCCCGCCTTAACTACACCTTTCGGGGCCATCCCCCACTTTTTTGCTCTTCACCCTTCGGGTCTAGAGCAAATTTTTCTCTAGACCCGAAGGGTGAAGAGCAAATTATGATTATAGTTGCACAGGACATGGCTGCAAATTATAATGTAAGTGGGGTAAATGATTATGGATGATAAAACTAGTAAAACTGAGGTTAATATCAAGAAATTTGTGCTTCTTGCCCTGAATCCAGCTGAAATTGTCAGGAACAAACGCACATATAACTGGTATTTGTATTTAATTTATCCTGCAATTGGTTGGATGATTTTCTTCCTGCAGGTTGGACTGGATAAGTTTTCCGGTTTTAGGGTCTTCTTTACGATGCTCCTTGGACTTGTAATAGGCTATATAGCCGTAGGTGCAATCGGTTTTATAATTGCATTTATATTAGCCAGACTTGGTATGGACATACGGTCTGATCAGGTAATTACCCTGATTTCAATGGCTCATACCTATATGCTTTTTTCTGTTGTACTGGGTCTTATATATCGCATATTCGGTAGCGGTTCATCATCAGTTTTCGGGATTACAGGATTGCTTTGTACCCTATTGCCGATATATGCCGGAATTAGAATATTGGGAAAAGGAAGAGCATTCCTTCCACCAATGCTTGCTACACTTGCCGGAATTCTTCTGCTTTTGTCATGGCAGCTGATATTGGCAGTTGTTTCATAGGAGATTGATATGCCTAAACTTAAACTTATTATT
>Ga0180430_10000924_pt1 | contig 30497 bp, 29 predicted proteins | sample SS_ome_9_FD_132999 | JGI IMG/M metagenome (GOLD analysis project Ga0180430, IMG submission 132999) | Hypersaline lake sediment archaeal communities from the Salton Sea, California, USA - SS_1_S_2 metaG | ecosystem: Environmental > Aquatic > Non-marine Saline and Alkaline > Hypersaline >... | reverse complement strand
TCGCCGGGGGACAGGGTGACGTCTTGTGCGACGTTGGCGAGAGTGGGGCTGTTGGTACCTTTGTGGTTAATGTTTGCGTTGAGGCGGGCGGTGGTTGGCGTGGTGGAGGCCAGTACGGCGTGGAGGCGGACGCTTCGGCGATCCGGGGCGGGGAAGACGCGCAGGGATCGTACGAAGTGGGGGGGGGTGGCGATAAGTTCGAGGTTGCCGACGATGCCGTTCCAACGTGACTGGGTTTCGGGTCCGTAGGCGTGGCTGAGGATACCGATATTGTGAATGAGGCTGTTGTCGACGCATATGGTGAGGCGATGGGGGCCGGCAGGGAGGACGCCGAGGTCGTAACGGTGCTCGGCAACCAGGGAGTCGTTGCTGCCGACGAGGCGGTCGTCGAGGTAGACGGTGGATTGCCAACAGACGCGTTCGAGGCGTAGCTGGATGTGTTTGTTGCTCCATTCGGGGGCGATGTCGATGGTGTGCTGGTACCAGGCCTTTCCGATGTAGGTGTGGGGGCGTACGAGGTGGCCATGCTCATCGACACGGGCGGGCGCAGGGTGTGGAGGAGGCCAGGCACTCTTGGGGAAATCGACAGGGTAGGTCATGGTTGTTTTGTCGAGTGGCCAGCCGATGCGGGCCTGGTCGGTGGTGCCGGGCAGGGTAATGGTGTTTTTGCCGGGCAGGTCGCGGGTGAACCACTGAGCCTTGATGCCATTATCGTGCGGGTCCAGGGCCACTCGCCAGGTGTCGTGGGGCAGGCGGGAGGACTGTTCGGAGAGCTGGGTGGCGGGGGCGTCGTGCGTGGCACACTGGAGGTCTCCGGCTGCCTGTTGGTTGGTGTCGGATCCAATGTTTGAGGTGGTGCGGGCAAGGGCGTGCTGGAGAGTCGGCGCGGGGGGCATTGCGAGGACGGCAAGGATGGCGATTATTGCACAGAAGAGGTCTCTGGGAATCGGAAAACATCGACTTGGCATGGGTGAGCCATCTCCTTTGAGTTGTGGCCCTTACGGGCAAGTTCTCGGTCAAAGCAATAGAGTCGCCTAGCAACGGCGCCTACCTCTTGACGCGTGCGTTGCCGGCCCAGATGGACCAGACCTGGTCTTCGTCGGCGGGTTGGCCATAGTCGGTGAGCATTGTGGTGGCCAGGGCGCCGGTGGCCCAGCCGAACTGGACCCACTTTTCGGGCTGCCAGCCCTTGAGCAGGCCGTAGAGCATGCCGCCCACAAACCCGTCGCCGCCGCCGATACGGTCGAGGACAGTGATGTCACGCGGCTCGACGACATGGAAGTCGTTCCCGGCGGCCATGATGGCGCCCCAAAGGTGGTGGTTGGCGGAGACTACCTGTCGGAGGGTGGTGGCGAAGACGCTGGCGTTGGGAAACTGCTTCTTGGCGCGGTTGATCATTTCTTTAAAGCCGTCGATTTTTGCGGCGAGGTCTTTGCCGCCTGCTTCGGGGCCCTTGAGGCCGAGGCAGAGCTGGAAGTCTTCTTCGTTGCCAATGAGCACGTCGGCGGCTTGTGCGATTTCGGTGAAGATGTCGCGGAGTTCCTGCTCGCGGCCTTTCCAGAAGGAGGCGCGGTGGTTGAGATCGAAGCTGATTTTGGTGCCGTGCTTTTTGGCGGCCCGGGCGATTTCGAGGCAGAATGTGCTGGTATCGGGCGAGAGGGCGCCGACGAGGCCTGAGAGGTGTACGACTTGGACGCCTTGGTGGCCGAAGATTCGTTCGAGGTCGAAGTCCTTGACGTTGAGGGTGCGGCCGACTTCGCCGGCACGATCGTTCCAGACGCGGGGCCCACGAGAGCCGCAGCCGCTGTCCGCCAGGTTGAACTGGTGACGGAAGCCCCAAGGTCCGCCCTGTTCGACTTCGGGTGCTTCAACGTCGATGTGACGGCTGGCGAGGTTGTCTTTGATGAATCGGCCGATAGGTGAGTCCTTGACAAGGGTGGTGAGGACCTTGACGGGCAAGCCGAGGTAGGCCGGTACGCTGGCAACGTTTGTCTCGGCGCTGGTGGCCTGGAGTATGAATCGGCTGGAGCAGTGGAAGGGCTGGCCGGCCTCGGGGGTGAATCGTACGCCCATACTGGTGGGGACGAGCAGGGCGTACTTGCAGTCGTTGCGCAGTTCAATGCTCATGGTGGGCTCCTTGTGGTGTGTGGGGGAGTTATTCGCCGGTCATTAACTCGACGACCTCGGCGGCGGTTTCGGCGTGGGCCATGGCCCTGCAGAAGGATTTTGACTGCGACAGCTTGGCAATTTCGGCCAGGGCGGCGACATGAGGGCCTGCAGAGTCGGGCGACGCAAGCAGTAGGAAAAATAGATTGGCGGGCTTGTGGTCCAAGGAGTCAAAGTCGATACCTTGCGGTGCGACGCCGATGGCCAGTTTCAGCCCGCCGACGGCAGGGGTTTTGGCGTGAGGGACGGCGATGCCATCTTCGAGTCCGGTACTGCCCTTGGCTTCGCGTTCCTGAACAGCACTGAGTACCCCGTTGACGTCTTCAATTTGCCCGGCGTCCTTCAAGATCTGCACCAGTTCCCGAAGGACATTCAGCTTATCGTCAGATACCAAAGGGACCTTGACAATCTCTTCTTTGATCAGATTCATCATTGTCATAACTTGCTTCTCCAGCTGCGTTTATGTGCATATACAGCGTCGGCCAATCCTTTATTATACCAAGGATTCATACAAATTCCATACCCTCTCTTCGTCCTTGACAATCAGTACCGAGCACGGTGCCGAGCGCATGGCGCGATCGGTTTCGTCGTAGAACTCATCTCGCCGGCTGCGAATACGGGACAATTCACCGATGACGAGCAGATCGACTTGCATGTCTTTGACCGCGTCGACGATCTCGCGTTGGACGCTGCCTTTGCTGCGTTTTTTGGTGACGCTGACGCCTTTTTTGATGGCGAGCTCGGCGATATAATTCAAGTATCGTTCGGCGTCGGCCTCCATGTCGTGTTCGTATTCGGTCTGTTCGTCCTGGAGGAAGATATGCGCCTTGAGAAGGTCGTCCATCGCCTTGGTGTTGACCACGTAATGAGCGATCAGTTGGGCATGGGAAAACGAGGCAAGGCATATCGCATATTGGGCAGCCGTGACCGATTGCTCTGTGCCGTCAACATATACCATGATTCGTTTGACAAGGTCACTCATGATTGGTCTCCCTTAGTCGCCATCGCCTTCTTTTCCAGATTTCCTTTAACCAGTTTCATCAGCACAAACATATCACGTTCACTTTCTTCGAGACGACTGTTGATATAATGGACGGTTTCTTTCAAGGAGGGGATAGCAATTTTTTCCAGTGCGTTGACCTTGCGGATGGTCTTTTTTACCTCATTGGCCAGGCGTAACACGGAGATTTTAAGTTCGGAGAGTCTGGCGAGTAATTGCAGTGCTTCCTTGAAGTGTTGCAGCGCACTGTCGACGTGGAAGCTTGTTCCCATCGGGCTGTAGTAAGGCGGATGCTCGGTGAAGCGGGTCTCAATGACAGGCAGTGTGATCCCCATGACGCGGCGGGTGCTTACGGTGATATCCGTTGACATATTGACCGAGCCGGCGAGGGTATGGACCTTGAGTTGGCCCATGTCGAAGACGGCTTGTTCGAGGGATTGGTACGCCTGGGCCATGGCGGCTTCGACGCGTGACTGATAGTCCGCTGTCTGGTCGATGAGGGCGAGCAGCTCGATAATGAGGATGTTGCGTTTCTGGTCGAGCAGCTCGAAACCCTGCTGTGCGAACTTGAGGTCGTTCTTCAGTCGCATCAGGTTTGTCTTGGTGGGTGCGTAGTTCAGTACGGTCATGAGTGGTTCCAGCACTTAGCTTCCATAGTATTTGTCGATTTCCTCGTCGGTGACGCGGTGGAGCTCTTCGGCGGGTAATTCGTGCAGCACGGACCAGCCGAGGTCGAGTGTTTCTTCGATGGTGCGGTCTTCATCCTTGCGTTGGGAGACAAATCGTTGCTCGAACTCTCTGCCAAAATCCAGGTAGTGGCGATCGAGGGGGGTCAGTTCTTCCTCACCAATGACGGATGCGAGGTTGCGGACATCCTTGACATAGCTGTAGGCGGCGAACAACTGGCTGGCCAGGTGGGGGTGGTCTTCGCGTGTCATGCCCTCGCCGATGCCGTCTTTCATGAGGCGGGACAGTGACGGCAAGCCTGCTACCGGCGGGTAGATGCCTCGCCCGTCCATCTCTCGTTCAAAGACGATTTGGCCTTCGGTGATATAGCCCGAAAGGTCCGGAATCGGATGAGAGATATCGTCGTTAGGCATGGTCAGGATGGGCACTGAGGTGATCGATCCTGGCTTGTCCTTGATCATACCGGAGCGTTCGTACAACTCGGCGAGGTCGGAATAGAGATAGCCCGGATAACCTTTACGCGAAGGGATTTCGCCACGGATGGTTGATATTTCCCGGAGCGACTCGCAGTAATTGGTCATGTCGGTCATAATGACCATGACGTGCATATCTTCGTTGAAGGCCAGGTGTTCGGCGAGCGTCAGGGCGGTGCGTGGGGTAATCAACCGTTCGATGGACGGGTCATCAGCGAGCGACAGGAAGAGGGCGACATTGTCAAGCACGCCACTTTCTTCGAAGGAGCGTATGAAGAAGCGTGCGACATCGTGCTTGACGCCCATGGCGGCGAAGACGACGGAGAACTGTGTCTCGGTGCCGCGAATTTTGGCTTGGCGGGTAATCTGGGCGGCCAACTCATTATGGGGCAGACCATTGCCGGAGAAGATGGGCAGCTTCTGGCCCCGGATGAGGGTGTTCATGCCGTCGATGACCGAGATGCCGGTTTGGATAAAATCTTTCGGGTATTGCCTGGCGGTGGGGTTGATAGCCAAGCCATTGACGTCCTGTTCGATATCGCTGGGAGGATTGGGGCCTCCGTCGATGGGTTGGCCCAGGCCGTTGAAGACGCGTCCGAGCATGGCGCGAGACACACCGAGTTTGAGCGGTTGGCCGACAAAGCGCACCCGAGTGTCGGGCAGAGTCAGGCCGCTGGTTCCTTCGAATACCTGAACGATGACCGCGTTGGTGGACGACTCCAGAACGATACCTAGTCGGACATGGCCGTCACGGTCCACACATTCGACGAGTTCGCGGTATCCCACCGCGTGCGTCTTACTGGTGAAGATCAAGGGCCCGTCGATTTTGTCCACGCCGATATATTCTCGGCCAGAAAGCAACTGGCCGCTTGCGTCTAACTCAGGCATGCAACGCCTCCATCTGGTCCATCGAACGTTCGAGCCGGGCTTCGATCTTGTCCAGGCCGGCCAGATCTTCGTTCGATATGCTATATTTCATTTTTACAATATCCTGATAAACCTTCATCTTGCGTAGCTTTACTAAGGTGGCCCCCTTTTTGATGGCTTTGCTTCCTCGTCGCCAGAAGGTCATGATAATCGCGAGCATTTTCTCCTGTTTTTCGACGGTGGAATACATGTCAATGCTGTCGTAGGCGTTCTGTTGAAGGAACGCGTTTTTGAACAAGGTGCATATTTCAAGGACGAATCGCTGGCTGTCGGGCAGGGCGTCCGGGCCAACCAGTTTGACGACCTGTTGCAGTTTGACCTCGCGAAAGAGCAGGTCCATCAGTTCGGTCCGATTGGAAAGCCACTCGGTACTTACGTGCTGTTCCCACCAGGGCACCATGTCGGCGAGGTATTCGCTGTAGCTGTCAAGCCAGGAGATGGCGGGATAATGGCGTGCGTTGGCCAGATGACGGTCCAGCGCCCAGAAGCAGCGGATGAATCGTTTGGTATGCTGGGTGACTGGTTCGGAAAAATCGCCTCCGGGTGGTGAGACGGCACCGATGATGGTGACGGAGCCCCCGTCGCCGCCGAGCGTTTCCATGCGTCCGGCACGCTCGTAGAATTCGGCGATGCGGGTTGGCAGATAGGCGGGGAAGCCTTCTTCGGCGGGCATTTCTTCCATGCGTCCGGCCAGTTCGCGAAGTGCTTCCGCCCAGCGTGAGGTGGAGTCGGCCATGACGGCGACGTGATAGCCTTGGTCGCGAAAATACTCGGCCAGGGTGATGCCGGTATAGATACTTGCCTCACGGGCCGAGACGGGCATGTTTGAGGTGTTGGCGATAAGGATGGTGCGTTCCATGAGGGAACGGCCGGTGCGTGGGTCGATGAGTTGGGGAAACTCGGTGAGCACATCGGTGATTTCATTGCCGCGTTCACCGCAGCCGATGTAGACGATCAGGTCGGCGTCGCACCATTTGGCAACGGCCTGCTGCGTCATTGTCTTGCCTGTGCCGAAGCCGCCGGGAATGGCCACCGTGCCACCTTTGGCGACCGGGAAGAGGGTGTCGATGACGCGTTGGCCTGTGATCAGCGGGATATCGAGCGGCAGGCGCTGGCGGGTCGGTCGCTGAACGCGTATAGGCCAGCGTTGCATCAAATGCAAGTCCTGCCTGGTGGAGTCTTCCCGCTGCACTACGGCGATGACCTCTTCAACCGTGTAGTCCCCCTCGGGGACAATCGATTCGAGCAGGCCGTTGTGTCCCGGGGGGACGAGGATGCGGTGCGTGACGGTTTCGGTTTCCTGAACGGTGCCCAGGACGTCGCCTTGGCCGAGGCGTTCTCCCGCTTTTACTGACGGGACAAAGTGCCAGCGTCGCTGACGATCCAGCGAGGGGACGGTGATGCCACGTTCGATGTAGAGCTCGGACATGGAGCGGATCACTTCCAAAGGCCTTTGGATACCGTCGTAGATCGTCCCGATGAGCCCGGGGCCCAATTCCACGGACAACTGCATGCCCGCACCATAGACCGGGTCGCCGGGCGCGATGCCGGTGGTGTCTTCATATACCTGCACAATGGCGCTATCGGCTTCGAGCTTGATGAGCTCGCCGACCAATTGCTCTTTGCCGACGCGCACCAGTTCAAACATCTGCGCATCGGTGATGCCCATCACCTCGATGACGGGGCCGTTCACACGCCTGACTTGTCCTGTTATCCGGTTTGTCATAATCGCTCGTGTTCTTTCCTACACACAATCCGGTAATGCCGGCAAGCGGTGCCGACGTGACTGTCTATTTTTGTTCCATAAACAACGTGTCATGGATCAGCCGCTGAATGTGTCGCTGCTGACGCAAGAGTCGTGTCTTAACCTGGTTATTAAACGCCATGCGTCCGTCTTCAGTGGCCAGCACGACGCCCTGCGCCGTTTGCGGGGGCCCATCCGCCAAGCGAATCATGATACTTCTTCCTGTTTCGTGCTGAAGTCTTTGGTGAACATCGTTAAGGAGCGTCTCGTCGATCAGGGCGCGTTCTGCCGCCGAAGCATTGAGCGTGGCGACGTCGGCACCGAGGCCCAGGGCCGCTTCGACGATCCATCCAATGAGCACGTCGCGGTAGGCCGGGGCGGAGATCATTGATTGAAGCTTCTGTTCTGCCATGGCCATGATGCGGTCAATGGTCTCATTGCTGGCCTGCAGGCGACGGCGTTTGATTTCCAATTGGGCCTGGGAGACGGCCTTGGCGCGAATCGTCTCGGCCTGACTTTGGGCCTTCGCCAGAGCATCATTCAACATGGACTCGATTTTCTTGTCCGTATATTGTTCCCGCTGGGTCACCTGTTCGGCGGCATCGCGGAGAATCTTCACCTCTTCGGCTTGGGCGTCCGATTCAATGGTTTCTATCAGGGCAGCTTCGCCCTGAGACGAGGTTGCCATGGCTTCAGTGCTTCCACGGTCAGATTCCGCGGCGGCAATATTCTCTGGCCGATTCATAACTTGATTCCTATCGCTGTATTCACCATTTCCTTGATCCCTTCTCGGCCTGGTACAGGGCCATGCCGGTCGGAAACCTCTACGATCAGAGGAAAACTCGCCGAAACCAAATACGAATCCACCAGAGGGCGGATCATATCAGCCAGCCGCTCGGTAATGAGGACAATGCCAATGTCCTGGTCTTTTCGCAGTGACTCAAACGCCTGGCGTGCTTCTTCGGCATTGGTGGCCACTCGGCCCATGACGCCGACAAGACCGAACCCCATAACGGCGTCTTCATCACCGATGATCGCATATTTCATGATGCTTCACTCTTTGTAAACCAATGGACGCGTGGCTCAACGGTTCAGTCTACCAAGAGCGGCGCGTTTGCCTGGATGACCAACGAAGGGTGTTGGCCACCCCAAAGGTGGTTAAACTTTGCCCAATATCATCAGCGCGGTAATGAAACCGAAGACGACAAGCCCTTCAGCCAAGGCGATGAAAATAAGGGCCTGGCCGGCGATTTCCGGTTTTTCCGCCACGGCCCCCATGGCAGCCGCTCCGACGTGGGAGATGGCATAGCCGGCCCCCAAGGCCCCGAAACCAAAGGCAATTGACGCCGCGATGAGCCCGTACTTCAAGGCGTTGGAGACCGGCGCTTCGGACTCGTGCTCACCGACGATTTGCTGTTCTTCACTGGCAGGTTGGGCATGCGCGTGCGTGGCGAACATGGTGCCGACAATCCCCAACAGGGCCGCCAGGGCGAGCACACTGGTGACTATCTGCTTCTTAAGCCTTTGATCCGGTCTGTCCATGACTGTGTGTCCTTTCGTGAGATGGTTACAGTTTACTGTTGAGGGAAATTGGCGTATGCAGTGTGCCTGTCCCATGGAAGAACTTCGAGAAAAACTCATAGTAGTTCAAACGCAACGCCTGGATGCCCGCCGAGAGCCCCTCCAGGCCGATCACCAGAGCATTGCCCAGAATCAAAATCAAAATGGAGAAGACCCCTGATGTCATCTCCGCGATGGTAAAACAAGCCACCATGAGGCTGACATGAGCAATGCCAAGACCCGCTACCCGCATAAAGGAGAGGGTGTTGGACAGGTAGCCACTGAATATTTCCAGAAGCTCCACAGTCCATTCCATCAGGAAGTTGAGAAACACAAATACGATGTTGCCGCGTTGTTCGGAGGTCTGCTCATGGCGGAAGTAATGGTAGGGTTCCTTGATAAAGAGCAGCAGTGCGGGCAGTCCCGCCAGCAGAAAGATCTCGCCTGCGCCGGGGAACCCCTTGTAATTGTGGGCCACGGCATACTTGGCGATATAGATACCCCCGGCGTAAATCCAGCCGCCCAAGATGCCTCCCTTACTGAAGACCAGCTCAAACCACTGTTGTTGACGCACCATATTGACCCAGTTGAACAGCAGGCCGACGAAGATGACGCTGATGCCAAAATAGATGGTAATAAGGAGAATATCAAAAACGTTATTAATCCTTGCGCTGGGGGAACCGTGGCCGGCGACAACTGCGTGAAAATCAAACCACAACGGCCTGAACAGGCTTATCCCGAAGTAAGAGCCGAACAGCGTGCCGAACATGATCGACGCAAGCCCACACCAGAAGATCAGCCACATCAGGTTACGCACCTTCTCTTTGTGGTGAGGTCCGCTCAGCAGACGGGCGCCCAACCCTCCGATAAAGGCCAAAATGAGCCCCTGGCCTGCGTCAGCAAACATCAACCCGAACATGCACAGGTACGTCACCATCACGATGGGAGTCGGGTCAATCGTTCCGTATTTGGGAATAGCGAAGTTGCTCACCAGCATCTGGAACGGGGCCAGCAGGCGAGGGTTTTGCAGCTGAACCGGCACGTCCGCTCCCCGCAGCTTCTCGCTGTTGGCAGCGTGCCATTCCAGGTAACATCGGTCACCGGTGGCGCCGGCGACACGTTGCGAAATCGCCGTCTGTTTTGACGAAGGGACCCAGCCAGCAAACACCACTGTCCGCGAAAGACTCTCGAAATATGTCTGGATCTTCACGCACAACTCGTTCAAGCGAAGCTGCGTCCATACGGTCTTCAGACGGTCAGCCTGCTGCCGGATCTTGCCTACAATTTCATCTTGAATCTGGCGTTGGTCGTCCGTGAGGGATGTGATCTTGTCCGCCAGCTGTTGCAGGAGGTCCTCTTTTACGGTGGCCTGCTGGTCGGGCAGCTTCACCTGCGTCCAGCCCTGGTCCGCAAGCAGTTTGTGTACCGCTTCCCGGTCGCGTTTCATATAGAGTAAGAGAAGATACGCCTGGTCTTGTTCGGTGCCGACCGTGATGCGCAACGCCGGGAAATCTCGCAGGGCTTCGTCCATCTGGGCGACACGCGAGGCCGGCACCTTGCCCGCTTCGATGCGCAACAGGGAATGTGTTGCCGAGGTCGGCTCCGAGAAATCCACTCCGTAGAGCGAGACCTGACGCCGGATATCTTCTAAGCGGACGATTTCCTGCTGCAGCGAGCGCTGACGTTCTCGGAGCGACTCACGCTCCTGCTCCATGTGGTCAAGGCGTTGCGCTTCCTTGGTGATGTCCACGTCAACACGCTGACTGAGATCGGCTTCTTCCGGGTAGCGCGGCGAGACTTCTATTGTGTGCAGGACCTCCTCGACCCGCTTGCGCAAATCCGATAGGGTCGTCAATGAAGGCGACGATGTCGGCGAGACGGCCGCTTCCAGAGAGGGGGATTCCAGCTCCGAGGTGTTAATGAACTGCATGACACCTTCGCGCAGCAGCGCCTCGGTCACCCGCTCGCGATCCTTCTTGAGAACGACCGCAAATAGTTGTGTCATCGGTTTCGTGAACACTAGATCATGCTCTCCATGGCGTCTGGCTCTCGGCCGTACCGTTTTGCGGTCAGTAATCGCCTCAGCGAGGATAATTCCCTGCGCTTCAGTAAAAAATAGACGAGAATAATCCCGATAGTAAAGGGGTCGCCGGCTAAGATGTGGCGTATTTCCTGTCGGCGTATTTCTTCAAGGATTCTGCCAATGAGCACCAGGCCGGACGTACTCTTGCTCGTCTGTGACGTCAGCAGAGTGCTGTAGTCTGCGTAATGTTGTTCAATGATATTGCCCAGGACCGTGGCTACCGTCTTCTCCTGGCATAGCTCTTTGGCATGCGAGGCGGTGACAACCGTGCCTCCCGGAATAATGGACGCTTCAAGCAACTCGGGCGCGATGTCGTAAAACGTCTTGAGCCTGACGATCCAACTGATGTTTTCCGTGTCGATTTCCGCACCCACCAGCCGATGCACTATTCGTCGGTCCTGACTGCTCAATCGGTCCACCGCCGCCCGTAGGCGTGCATAATACAAGTGATCAAACGCGATTTCCATCCGAAACAGGGAATCATCCTGCTTGACCTGGTCAACGTATTCGCTAAGCACCGCGTCGTAGCCGGTCTTGGCGAGTAATGTTACCAGCTCGTCAAAACTCTCGGCGTACAGAATCTTGTCAATAGGAAGCGCATGAATAATCGGCTGGTATAGGATGTATTCCGATCGGGGGTCGATGGCTCGGCGTCGTACGATACGGTCAAAGAACACCCGGATGGCGTTTTTGAGATTGTCTATTTCGTAACGAATGAGAAGGGCATCGAGAAACTCAACCGTCGCCGGATGCACATGCCGTTTCAATTCGCGGTACAGGCCAATTTCATGCTCAATCAGTCTCAATTCCACCTGCTTGAGATCGCCGGTAGCGCCGTAGGTCGTCTCTAGCTCGCTGAAACAGCTATCGCGAAGCATGGCCAGCATGGATTCCAACGACGACGCCCTGGCCAGCTCGTCAAACGCTTCTGGCGACAATATCTTGCTGATCCGCGCTCGTAGCTTTGCATTGATAAAAGCATATTTCGTCAATCGGTCAGCCATATTCACTTTGACTTTCGCGGGTGCATCGCACGGACTGTAACACGTTGTATCCAATGCCGTAAAACGCCCGGGCAGTCCGGCCGGGGGCGTTCAGCTCCTTCGGCGATGAGCTCTAGGGGGCGACGGGCGTGCCCGCGGGTGTGCTAAGCACCGTCTCGCAAATCTGCTCTACCAGCTGGTCCACGCTGGCGGCATTCTTCGCCAGGATATCCCGCGACTGCTCCTGGCCCTGCTCCACCATCTCGGCCCGCCTCTGTTGGGCCAGCTGGGTTGCCTCTTTGATGATCGCTTGCATCTGCTGTTGGCACTGCTGGTTGGCCTGATTGAGCCGCTCGAGGCTGGCCGCCTCCGCCTGGGCCGCCATCTCTGCTGCCTGCTGACGGGCTTTCTTGAGGGTCGCCGCAGCCGCTGCCTCCGCTTGGAGTACCTTCTCGATGATCTGTTTCATAGGTCTATTCTCTTAACAGACAAACACTTACCGGCGTGAGTCTAACCACCTCTGGCGGGCCCGTCAAGGCCAATATTCGCCCCAGCTATGCCGTGGAGTCGGCCAGGGTAGCCTCGGCCGCACTCCTTTTACGATGGGCCTTCTCCAGCCTGGGCTGCCCAGAAAGCGACTCTGGGGGGGCTCTGAGACGAAGGGGGCTGCCTGTCGCTACGAGAGTCGCCCATGTCGCCGCCGCCACGCCCGCTTCCCCGCCAACGACAGCCAAACGATTTTGGCAAGTGCGGCGGTGCATAGAAAGTCTGAAAGCAACATCGGTAATGGTGAGCGGCCTGAGTTGCCCATGGTCTGCCTCAATGGGGCGATTTGCCTGCCCGTGTTTATAGCCAAGATTCACCCTGACTTCTCATCCTGATGGTCACGATGAAAACTGTAAAGGCTTTACATTAAAGTGCTTATGATCTCGCGTGAGCGGTCAATGAATATACTTTGAAGGGCCGTGTTATTACAACGAGATTCGATAGGTTCAACCACTGGGGGCGCAATGCGTATCTGCGAAAGCTCGTCGAGTGATTGCCACAGTGCCGCCATGGGCTTGGCGGTGGCACGTCGGAATATGGCTCGGACACGGCGACCTTCAGATTTGTTATCTACGAGTTGCTTTGTGATGAAGTCAGCGTCATGTCCGTAGGAAGTCTTGCCCGCGAGACGGCATAGACTCGATCAAGCCCTCCAAGGTCGATCACCTTACGGCGTCTGTGCGTGCCTGGTCGACTCAGCGTCGCGCGTCAATAACCTTCGTTCTGGAAGTGTGGTCCGGTCCAGTAGAGCGTGGGCTCCACGGATTGCCTGGCGAAATCCTGGCAGGTATGGGGCAGGGCGGCGTCCAAGGAAAATCAGCAAGTCCCTGTCCCGATTGGCGGGTATAGATGGCATAGCAAGTTCTTTCTCTGTGGATCGACATGAAGACATCTTACTCAAAACAGGGATTTTGGCACTATGAAGGCATTTCGTTTAGAATAGATGTATGGAGTTACTGGGATTCGATATTGAGGCTGGATTGGGATTGGCAGATAAGGTCGCTGCGAAGTATCGGCCGGTTTTTGATGTATTACCGCCTGAAGGTCGAGCGGCGTTGGCGTGGTATTTTCTGCCTCATCGGTCGGCTAGACCAATACTCGGTGTCACTCGACCGAGGATTTTGAAATGGTATTGTCCGTCTGCGGACCAGTACAAATTCCCGTCAGGGCATCGCTATTGCGTCAACGTGTATGCAGGATGCGGGCACAAATGCGAATACTGCTACGCCGCTGGTTATGAGCCCGATGAGCCAAGCTGCAAAAAGAATTTCGAACGCGGGTTATTGCGTGATCTTGACGACCTGGAAAAGTACAACGTGCCGCCCGCCCCTGTACATCTTTCTAACAGCACCGATGCGTTTCAGAAGTTAAAAGAACAAGTTGGCCAAACACGATTTGGTCTACAACAGATAGTCCGGTATCGCCGTCGTTTCACATCGGTGGTGCTGTTGACGAAAAACCCCGTTATTGCCGCTCAACCGCCATATCTGGAATTACTGCAGCAACTCCGCGAACTACCTTATAATCATCCACGACAGCAAGAATTCAGTCAGCGGAATGTGCCCCCCCCCTGCGTCTGGAAGTCCCTATGGCTTTCTGGCGGGATAACCACCGAGCAGTATTCGATCCGGCGGCCCCACCGATTGAAGATAGAATCAAGGCAATTCGTCGGTTAAATCAGGCGGGTATTCCCCTTGTTTTGCGAATTGATCCGCTATTGCCTCGCAGCCCCTTGTTCGGCGGGAAAACCATGGTTGATTTTGATCTGCCGGAAGCCCAATCGCTGGATGACTTGGAACGACTCGTTACCTTTGCCACTGAAGTTAACGCCATGCATATCGTCTATTCAGTGGCCAAGATCATTCAGCCACGTTTCAAATCTATGTCGCAAACCATGAAGGACTTGAAGCGGGCTTATGAATACCTTGCCCGTCCGAGGAGAGTTGTTTTTCGTGGCGGTTCCTGGCGGTTGCCTCAGGAAGTGGCACAACAACATATCGTCGAACCTTTTCTGAACATCTGCCGTCGCTACGATATCCCTGCCATGTTCTGTAAACATAATCTTGTTGAGACGCCGTAATCTTTTAGCGTTGATTCTGGCATGACCATGGTTCTATCGTAGGTGCAGGTTTGTTCTGTGTTGGGACTACTCTTGTCGTAGAAGCTTTCGCGGATTCAACTCGTAAGTGTAACAGGTGGCGAAACAGGTGGTGAGCAGCCGGGCTGGCTCGCCACGCGTAACACGCCCTGCAAGGAGCACATATGAGGCAGTAGCGGCAACTGGCCGAGGAGGACCGTGTCGACATTTACGCTCTCTGGCAAGCCGGAAACAGCCAGGCCCACATCGCCCAAAGACTGGGCGTGATCCCTGCACCATCAGCCGGGAATTGGCCCGCAACAGTGGCCAACGAGGCTGTCGACCCAAACAGGTCCACCGTCGCCACCGCGAACGACGCCACCGTGGCGCCGGGTGACGGCCCAGCGAACCTCGCTGTGGGCCTTTGACAAGGTCGATACGATTCGCAAAACGCTTGTTCAGCGAGCTGGTCGATGCCCCCCACCTTAGAACTCACTGACGCCCACGGGCAGTGCAAATCACTGGGCCGAGAAGCGGTTTATGCGACGACTCAAGAGCGTACACAACAGCCTTACTGCTTAACTGATGCAGCGTCAGGGGCAACACTACTTCTTCCTTCACCGTTGCACAACGATGCTTTTTTCTTGCCCATCTTAACATTTTCTTGAACAGTTGAGGCTATTCTCGTCGGCCTTGATCACTGTCCAAGATGACTGCGGCCGCCCCAATTTTCTTTTTGACGAGGCCCATTTTCTTCTTGTAACTTTTGTAACGATTGCTAAGATTGACGTGGGTGGTGTCCCCATGTGCGGGTTGAGAAAACTGTAGTCATACGGTTCGGGTAACTTGTCTATTGTGGGGAGCAGGTTGCCTGCAGAGTGGAACTGTATGATAGTGAGGTTGTCTGAATAGACGGGGCGCGTCACCGGGAAGGTGCAGCGACTTGTCGGTAGTGCCGTCGGGGCGGACGTCGGCCATGCGGCTTCAGGGTGGGCCTACCTGTGAGTTCTTGGTGGGTGGCTGGGCTATTGAGGCAACGCCCAGTGAGTACGCGATTCCTGATGGTAAGGTGTGCTCGAGTAGATTAGCGATGGGGTTGTCGCTGACAAGAGTGCGGTCGGTCGCTACCGGAAGGCACGGCACTTTGGCGGCCGCGTACGGTGTTACGGTACTGACCTGCATGCAATGTGTCCAGGCAATGGCCTATAGATATTTTTGGAGAAGCTTAAGAGGTTATATGACGACCAGTACAGCACTTGATGCAAAAGGATTTGATGAGCTGGAGCAATTCATCAAAGATTTGGATCTTGAAGATTCATGCCAGGCACGGGAAGGTGCTCTAATCGAGGTCCTGCACAAAGCTCAGAGCGTTTTTGCTTATCTTCCCTCAGATGTGCAGGAGTTTGTGGCAGAGAAACTCCAGCTATCGCTGGGCCATGTATACGGAGTTATCAGCTTCTACTCTTATTTTACTACGGAGCGGAAGGGACAATTTGAGATTAACTTCTGTACTGGCACCGCCTGCTTTGTCCAGGGGGCAGGAAAGGTGATTGAGCGATTTGAAGAGTTGCTCGGCATCAAGATGGGTGAGGTCTCTGCGGATGGCAAGTTCTCGCTCGGTCATCTCAGGTGTGTTGGTGCCTGCAGTCTTGCACCTGTTGTCATGGTCAATGACAAGACGTATGGCAATGTGACGCCGGAGATAGTCCCACAAATTATCGCGGATTGTCAATAAGAGTGAACACGCGGGCTGAGCATTGCAGCTCGTTCTTTCGGGTCCCAAGCGGAGTACATACATGGTTAAGATTGGGGATATCCCCCTGAAAAAACTGGCAACCAGGCGGGCATTGATTGAGTTGGCCAGAAAATGTGAGACTGCTGAGGTTGATAGTGAGGCGGTTCATATCTTTGTGGGAATGTCAACGTGTGGACGTGCCTCCGGGGCGGAAGAGACGTACGCGATTATGAAGTACGAACTGGAAAAGCTAGGCCTTGAGCAGGATAGGGTTAGGTTGTTCCAGACGGGGTGCATAGGTCTTTGTCATGCCGAGCCGATTGTGGAAGTGCAATATCCTAACCAGAAACGGATAACCTTCGACAAGGTTGGGACTGCCCGTGGTCGCAAAATTGTGGTGGAAATTGCCAAGAATATTGACGGCAAAAAAGTGTTTTCCACGGGCATGGGCCTGGGGATATATACGAAACAGACGCGCATCGCTTTGCGTAATTGTGGCTCCATAGATCCCCGGAGAATTCGCAGTTATATTGCCAGCGGCGGGTACCAGGAACTTGCCAAAAGTATCTTTGAAAGAACTCCGGAAGAGGTTATTCAAATTGTTACGGATTCCGGGCTGCGGGGGCGGGGCGGCGGTGGTTTTCCGACCGGGCTCAAGTGGGGCTTTGCCCGGAAGGCCAGTGGAAATCCCAAATACATGGTCTGTAACGCCGACGAAGGTGATCCGGGGGCGTTTATGGATCGTTCAATTCTTGAAGGCGATCCGCATTCCATTATCGAAGCCATGGCCATTGGGGGATATGCTATTGGGGCCAATAAAGGCTATATCTACGCTCGGGCCGAATATCCCCTTGCGGTTGCCCATTTACGCAATGCAATCAACCAAGCCCTCGAAGCCGGCCTGATGGGCAATAACATCCTGGGCAGTGACTTCTCTTTCCACATCGAGATTCGCTATGGTGCCGGGGCCTTTGTCTGCGGCGAAGAAACCGCATTGATACATAGTATTGAGGGGCATCGCGGTGAACCCACAAATAAGCCGCCATTCCCCGCAAACTCGGGCCTTTGGGGCAAACCCACCAACGTCAACAATGTCGAAACCCTGGCCAATATCGTGCCGATTCTGGAAAACGGTCCGGAATGGTTCAAGGGGGTCGGCACGGAAAATAATTCCGGAACCAAGGTGTTTGCTTTGGCCGGTAAAATCAAGAATGTTGGGCTGGTCGAAGTGCCCATGGGAACAACTATTCGAGAAGTTGTCTACGGACTGGGGGGCGGCTCGTGTAGCGGGAAATCCATCAAGGCCGTGCAAACCGGCGGCCCATCTGGCGGTTGTATTCCCTCGTCCAAATTCGATACCGAAATTACTTATGAGAACCTGGTTGCCCTCGGCTCCATGATGGGGTCCGGCGGCATGATCGTCATGGACGAAGATACAAACATGGTCGAATTGGCCAAATTCTACCTTGAGTTCACGGTGGAAGAATCGTGTGGCAAATGTAGCCTATGTCGCCTGGGCACCAGACGGCTACTTGATCTTTTGGAGAAGATTATTGACGGTCGGGGCGTAGAAGAAGATATTGCCGATCTGGAAGCAACGGCAGAGTGCATCAAGGCGGGCGCACTGTGCGGCCTGGGGCAAACAGCGCCAAATCCCATCCTTTCGACCCTGCGTTGGTATCGGCAAGAGTATGAAGCCTTTATTGGAAACGGCGATAATCAATTCGCTTATCGTATCGATCCGGACCAATGTGTCGGTTGCACCGCTTGTGCCAAGGCCTGCCCCGTGGAGTGTATCGAAGGCGAGGTCAAGAAGGTCCACACTATCCGTGAGGAGGATTGCATCCGCTGCGGAGCTTGTGAGGCCAAGTGTAAATTTGACGCGATAAAGAAACAGAAGGTTAAGGCCTGTTAGTGCGACCTGCGGTGAAAAGCCGTATTTGTGGCGTGTGGTGTCGCAAACATGCGTACGGTTTCGTGCAGGCCGTTCTGCTGCCAAGGCCGGCCAAGCACCCCCGTGAGTGGAAAATCCTGACATAAACACCACGAAGTCGAATTGTCGTGTGATTTGGGTAGTGGTTAAGCATTCTAGTTGATGAAGGAAGGACGATGGCTAATTTTCTGGCCCCTGGTGATTTGTCGAAAGCGTTTGTTGGCATAAGTGAAAAAAAGGCAAACTTGACTCCTGGCAAGATGCTCGTGCTGGGCGTTCTTGCTGGTGCCTATATTGGTTTTGCCGCACACGTGGCGACAACAATCGCCACTGGTCCCTGTGAATGGCTGGGTCTAAAGAAATTCTTGATCGGGGCGGTTTTCAGTTGCGGCCTGATGTTGGTTATCATTCCAGGGTCAGAGTTGTGGACCGGAAACAATATGATGACAATTGGATTGCTTGACAGAAAGATCAGTCTGGCAGCCATGATGAAAAACTGGCTCTTGGTTTTTGTTGGGAATCTTATCGGATCTGTTCTGGTTGCTTTCATCATCGCCAAGAGCAGCGGTTTGCTGGACGGAGCGATTGGCGGCACTGCGATTAAAATTGCTGCAGCCAAGGTTGGCTCTGGCCCATTCGCCAGCGAGACATCTGCCGAATTATCTCACAATTACGCGTATCTGTTCCGTGCTATCGGCTGCAATTGGCTGGTATGCCTGGCGGTGATGATGGCTATTGCGGCCCAGGATATTGCCGGGAAGGTTCTGGGGATATTCTTTCCCATCATGGCCTTTGTTGCATCAGGCTTTGAGCACTCCATTGCCAACATGTATTTCATTCCTGCGGGTATTTTTGCCAAAGCATTCCCGAATGCCGTTGCGGCGTCGGGGCATACCAGCGAAACGCTCCAAAACCTGAACTGGGTTACAATGTGGTCGCAGAATATCGGCATTGTAACGCTGGGCAATTTTATTGGAGGTGCCATATTCACCGGTTGTGTTTATTGGTGGATATTCGTTAAAGATGATTCGAAGGCCAGCACGAAATCGCACGCGACTGCCCAGGCCAGGGTTGAAAGGGTCTTAGAACCCACTCCCAGCCAAGCCAACTAGGGCTTCCTCTGTGTTGTTGATGGATTGACGGTGACGTTTTCGGAAGCAACCCGAAAGAGGACGCGAAGAGCTTCTTAGAAGAGTTGCGATGCAGTGCAATAATACTTGCCCCAAGAAAGGCGCAAACGTGAATATTACTATTGATGGCCAAGTGTACGAGGCACAGCCAGGCCAGACCGTTTTGGATGTTGCGAGAGAAAATGGCGTTTATATTCCCACGCTGTGCCAGCATGCCCGCGTTGCAAATTCTGGGCGCTGTCGGGCCTGTGTGGTAGAAGTACAAGGTATGCGGGGCGGCCTGAAGGCTTCATGTGTTCTGGAAGCACAAGATGGCATGGTCATCAACAATGAAACGAGCGAGATCGTGCGGCGAACACGGCGCTTGGTCGTAGAGCTTCTGCTAGCCAGTGGAAATCACGACTGTCTGGCCTGCGAAAAGAACGGCGCGTGCGAACTACAGGAGGTCGCGTATCGTCTGGGAGTTGAAAAAGCGCCATTTGAAATGGAATCCAAAGCTCCCGAGATGGACAATACTGGCAAAGGTATTATTCGCGATCATACCAAATGCATACACTGCGGTAGATGTATCGCGGCGTGCAACAACAATGTGATGCACGAGGTGCTGAACATGGGCGCGCGCGGGGACGAGTCGTATGTCATTTGTGATAACGGCAAAGGCATGGGCGAGTCCAATTGTGTTCAGTGTGGCGAGTGCGTACAGATATGTCCCGTCGGCGCGCTGACCTACAGGACTGCCAAGAACCAAGGCCGTCAGTGGGAATTGGAAAAGAAACGCGTGATTTGCCCGTATTGTGGTGTGGGTTGTGTTATTGAGATTGCTGTCAAGGACGGCAGGTATATTTCGGCGCAGGCTCCTGAAAAAGGCTATGAGAGGACGCCCAATAAAGGGATGCTCTGTGTGAAAGGTCGCTTTGGTCTTGACTTCGTCAATCGTCCTGATCGCCTCAAAACCCCTCTGGTCCGGCGAAATGGCAAACTCGAAGAAGCCACCTGGCAAGAAGCTTTGGACTTGGCAGCAAGCAAGTTCAAGGCTCTCAAGGAGCAATACGGTTCATCTGCTCTGGGCTGCTTTAGTTCTGCCAAAACTACCAATGAAGAGAACTATGCCATGATGCGTTTTGCTCGTGGCGTTCTGGGCACAAACAATGTGGACCACTGTGCCCGTCTGTGTCATAGTTCCACAGTTGCCGGTCTTGCCACCACCCTGGGTAGCGGCGCCATGACGAACAGCATGCAGGAAGCCCACAACTCTGATGTTATTCTGATTACCGGCAGTAACACCACTTGGTGTCACCCGGTTTTCGGAGGCATGATAAAAAAGGCTGTCAAGCAAAATGGCGTTAAGCTGATTGTGGTGGACCCGCGTGAAACCGACTTGGCAAAGATTGCCGATCTCCATGTCCGCCAGCGGGGTGGCTCTGATGTGGCCTGGCTGATGGGCGTGCAGAAGATCATTGTGGATGCCGGATGGCACAACAAGGAATATGTCGCAAACCACTGCGAAGGCTGGAAGGAATACAAGAAAGCGCTGGACTTCTACACGGCCGAAAAAGTCGAAGAGCTCAGCGGTATTGCGCCGGAGCAACTTCATGAGATCGCCAGACTTTACGCTACCAGTGGCGTCGGAGCAATTTACTACAGTATGGGCATCACGCAGCACAGCCATGGTGTTGATAACGTCAAGGCCGTAGCCAACCTGGCACTCATTACCGGCAATCTCGGTGTGAAGGGTGGTGGCGTCAATCCGCTGCGGGGCCAGTCTAACGTGCAAGGCGCCTGCGATATGGGCGCACTGCCGAACGTCTTGAGCGGCTACCAACCCGTGGCCGATGAAAAAGTCCGTGCGAAGTTCGCCAAAGCATGGGGGGTGGCGCCGGCGGACATGGATTCCGAGATCGGCGAAACGGTCACTACCATGATCGATAAATGCGGAGACAAGATCAAGGGACTCTACATTATGGGGGAGAACCCTATGGTGGCCGACCCTGACTTAAACCATGTTGAAGAGCAGCTTGAAAAACTCAACTTCCTGATCGTTCAGGATATATTCCTGACCGAAACGGCTCATAAGGCCGACATTGTTCTGCCAGGAAGTGCATTTGCTGAGACAGCAGGGACCTATACGAATACCGAACGCCGTGTCCAGTATGCCGATGCCGCGCTTGGGGCCCCCGGCGATGCCAGAGCCGACTACTGGATCATCGCAGAAATGGCCAAACGCTTGGGCAGTGATGACTTTCCGAATACCCAAGAGGCGATCTTTGCGGAGATCAAGCAGCTTACCCCCTCCTACCACGGTATGACAAAAGAGCGTCTGCTTAAAGAAGAGGGATTGCGTTGGCCCTGTCCGAACGAGGACCACCCCGGTACACCGATCCTTCACATCAACAAGCCTGTACGCGGTAAAGGGTTACTCTCTGCCTTGGAATATCGCTCGCCAATGGAAGAGCCTTGCGGTGAGTATCCGCTTCGCCTTGCGACAGGACGGATGCTGGAGCATTTCCATACCGGCACAATGAGTCGACGGTCAAAAGTGCTTGATGCTATCGTGCCTCATGGTTCCATCGAAATCCATCCTGCCGACGCTGACGCGCATCATATCGTTCATGGTGAAATGGTCAAAGTCAGCACGCGTCGCGGGGCTGTCGAGACGGTGGCCAATGTCACTGAAAGCGTGGCTGAAGGGACACTTTACATGGCCTTTCATTTTGCCGAGGCGGCAGCTAACCGTCTGACTCATAATGCGCTCGATCCAGTTGCCAAAATCCCCGAGTATAAGGTCTGTGCAGCGAAAATTGAGAAGGTCTGATTAACTGTGTCTCAGCCAGGGAAAGGTCTGCGGCAAAGGCTAGTTTTGCATTGGCTGGAGCAAATGGGCCGTGTTGTTACATCCGCTCGAATAGATGCGTAAGGAAGATGGGATGGCTGCTGACGGGCGTAGGCTTTGTGGTGTTATGGTTATGTGCCACAACGACTGTTTCAATCGCCTGGCGTCCCTGCCGTGAGCAGACCACATCTTGATAAAATTGGGGGCTAGCAAAAAATATACGATGTTTTTAGAAGTTCTCTTATGATAGCAGCGAATCATTCTCCTTTGTCACACCTGGCTATCAGGCGGTTGCTCAGGTATCGACGGGTCCTCACTGAAGCTTACAAGCAAGGGACGGCAACCGTCTTTTCTCATCAGATTGCCTCCATGTGCGGCCGTAACAATGCTTATGGGGGGTCCGCGCAGGTACGCAGGGACCTCATGCACCTCGGCTGCGAAGGAAAGCCAAACAGTGGTTATAATATTGAATCGGTGTTATCCGAATTGGAAACCTTTTTGGCTCCCGATATTACGAGTACCGCTTTGATTGGTGTAGGGCATCTTGGCAAGGCATTACTGCGGCATTTCACCCAAGAACACGCCGGCTTTTCCGTTGTGGCCGCTTTTGACTGTGATCCGGAAAAGATAGATCGGGTGATATCTGGCTGTCATATTTTTTCTCTCGATCGCTTTGCAATAGTCGCTCAAGAAATGAATATTACCCAAATCATGCTTGCGGTACCCTCCAGTGTCTCTCAGCAGGTGGTTGATCAAACTAGCGGTTGTGGGGTCAAATCCATAGTCAATTTTACGTCGTTGCCTCTGTCTGTTCCATCGGGGGTATTTGTCGAAAATGTGGACCTGATAGCTTCGGTGGAAGTGGCTGCTTTCTTGGGTAAGCAGATTCAACTGTCCAGGGGGGCTCCATAGTCAAAACCATACCCCTTGCTGGGAACAGCGGAGCGTCTTGCCAATAGAGGTGGTTATGACAACGGGGAGACACCGGGTTGACTATGTGAACCTAAGCTCTTGTAAAGCAAGTGTGTGGGGCGATTAGGCACAGGATTGTGTGCCGGCGAGAGGGTGTCGAGGCACCTTCACGAAGGAATTTGCGATGGAACAGCGTTGTTATATTGAATCTGAGCCCCATACCCCCTTGCAGATAGCATCTACAATAAAACTGTCCGACTCGGGCACCGGGCCGCCGGTCGGGCGAGAAACCTGCCATGTTATTGTGGAAGCTCCACTTGTAATTGACGTAGCCAACGTTGGGACGTTTACGGTAATGGCCTTGCCCCAGAACAGGCGTTTCCTGGCCGTGGGCTTTCTCTTGGCCGAGGGAATCATCGACAAGGTCTCCGACATGGCTCTGCTCAATGAATGCCCTGACGATCCAAACGTGATTCGTATTCAACTTACTAATCCGGGCGGCAAGCGTACCCCCAACCGCAACTTGGTGGTGACTTCCTCGTGCGGATTGTGTGGAAACACGGCACTTGAACAACTGCTGGATTCACTTGGATCGGCGCCTGATACGTTACGCGTCAGTTCAACGAATATTCATGGGGCTTTGAATGACATGTATGCTCGCCAGGAGCTGTTCAAGCAAAGCGGCGGGACGCATGCGGCCGCGATCTTTGACTGCCATGGCGAGATAATTGCCTTTGCTGAAGACATCGGTCGCCACAATGCCTTGGACAAGGTGATTGGTCAATGTTTGTTGGAAGGGCGGGACGGCCCCGGCTGTGGTGTCGCCTTGTCCGGCAGAGTAAGCCTGGAATTGGTGGTTAAGTGTGCTCGCGCTGGAATTGAGTTGATTGCTGCTATTTCGGCGCCGACTTCGCTCGCAATAGCCGCCGCCGAAAAGTGCAATATCTGCTTATGCGCATATGCACGCAAGGATCGTCTTACTGTGTTCATGCATCCACATCGAGTGATGGAGATCGACTAAGTTTCCTTTGGACTAGACCTCGCAAGAACGAAAAGAGATAACCCGTGGCAAAGCATATTATTGGAGCAGTTCTTGCCGGTGGGCAGGGGATAAGATTAGGCACGCCGCACAAAGGATTGCATTGTCATAGTCCCGGAAAAACCGTTCTCGAACACGTTATTGGAGAAATACACAAGGCGGGAATCAGTGACGTTGTCATTTCCGCCAATGACCCCGCACCATACAGGCCATTTGACAAAACTATAATTGCTGACACCTATCCTGGCAAAGGGCCACTTGCGGGAATTGAGGCGGTGCTGGCTTATGCCGCGGAAAACACACCGGCGAATAACGTGTTGTTCCTGCCCTCTGACCTGCCCGGCGCCAACGCAGAGTTGGTCAGCCGCCTCGTGCAGACACTGTCGCAAAACAACGCTGATGTCCTGTATGCCGTCGAGCAGCTAACGGGCAGGCCCCACTCTCTGTGTTGTGTTGTTCCCCTCAACGCATTGAAAGCAATCCGCAACGCGGTTAAGCAGGATAGATGTCGCGTCACACCTTTATGGAATGAACTCGGATGCCAAAAAGTGGCATTTGATAATGCGTCGCTCTTCTTTAACATAAATACACCCGCTGATCTTGCCGCGTGGCAGAGATGTTCGCAATGACCTTGCCATTACTTGTAGCGGGTGCATTTGACGAAACGCGGACTCACGTTATCGCTCTCAATGTTGTGGGCATTGCATGGAGCCAGCAGGCCCGCGGCTGTGTTCGGGGCGAGAGCAAGAGTAAAGAACCCCGTGCAACGGCAGCCCTCTATGCCCCGGCAAAATCGCGTGTGCCATAGCGTGGGGAATTGCACAAAAGAATATATCTCTATGGGGCAATTGGACGCATTGCTGAATTATTTGGACATTCAAATGTGTAAGTGTTGCCTGGAGTGCTGTTAATGATTCTGTGGGTCGTAAGTGGAGCATGTCGACATGTCGGCAAAACGTGGCTTGCTACGCGGTTAGCCGCGCTGCTGCCAAATGCCGTCTACGTCAAGATAGGCCATGGCCGCCCCCGACCAGACGGGCCGGAGAACTATTTCACTTGCCTTGAAGAGTTTGCCGGATTCCAGGCCGAACTGGTTAATTGCGAACACCTCGTGATAGAGTCTAATGCTTTGGCTCTGGAGAAAAAAGGCGACGTGAGATGTTTTATCTCAGCCAAAGCACATTCCCATAATATCCGCGACGACGCCGCACAACTGGAATCTGCCGCTCATATCGTTATAAAACCTGATGCGGACGAAAAAGCATGGTATCAGACACTTGTCGCGATCCTGCCGCCGTCGAAGACTGAGGCAATCTGTCGCCTGCTACGAGCACAGCGGGATTGTGAGATTCCAGAAAATGGAACCGTTCACAGTGGTGCAGGGTAACCGGTGTTGTTGCAGTGAGCCAGCAAGCCGTGATGGATAAACTCGAACACATTGCGACCTTGCTTCTTGCAAGTGACACAAAGGGCCAGATGCGCTCGCACCACCGCGTGCTGGGGGGGCATGCGTGCCTTGGGTAATCAGCCGGTCAACGACCACCGGGCACATCCTCCGCTCCGTGCCGCTGTTCGTTGGTTCCACCGCCCGCTCGGTTATGACAAGCAAGTCATACTGGGTCGCTTTAGCTCGGACTCGACGAGCCAGCTTTTTCGCCCACGGATGTTCCCGCGAACGACGCATATCCAGCTGCGACTCCTGGGGCAAACACTCGACCAAGCTCTGACAGGGTACGCGCGGGACCGGCGACACTTTTTCCCTCGCTTTGGCAAGCATCGCACGCGATACGTCCAGCCGCAGCAGTTCATGAAGCACGCGATGAATCGTTGTATAGGAGATATGACAAGCACCTTTGAAAAAGGCCACCCCCGCCGCCATGTCAGGACCGAGCGGGCCGGCCATAATACCGCTAACTGCAGCGATGAATAAAAAGGGTGGTGCGACTCCTTAATTGAGTGTGCTTGGATTGTGTTTTCGAAAGCAGGCCGACTGATTTGCTTGGCGCAGAGGATGGCCGTTAGCCGCAAGCGGTCTGAAAAGGCTTCGGGTTGTAACGCTGTCATGCGATCTACCTCATGGTTGCGGGCTAAAACATTTAGCCGGCATTGGTCTGCGCCAAGATGCACCAGACTGTTCACGCCAGGGCCTTCGCGGGCGTATTGTGGCTGATGCTGCCCTTTGCCGGGCAGCCGTCGCGGCCCAAAGCGTTGCCATGACCCCGCAGACGCAATTCTTGCCGCGCTGCCGGCAATCTGGCCCATTCCCACCGCCGAGTTGAGCCGCTAGAGCAGACTCTTGTCGCGGGCGTTAAAGGGGGCAAATACCCATCCGCAGGAAAGACGGTTTCATTCTTTTCAGAATGACCTGTTCTAAAGGGCAAGGCAGACCTCAGCAACAAAAGTACGCGATCACGTGTCACGCTTGTGGCTATAAGGCGGTTTTCGCTTGGTAAGCCGGCTCTCAGTATGCACACTAATTCACGTTTGCGATGCATCCGCCGGATTCGCCCGATTTAGATGCGATGGCTCTGGGAGTTGAATCCGTCGTGGTTGACAGGGGCGTTGTGGGGTGGTAAACTGCTCTCGATATGCATGGTGGAGCATCCCCCGTGAGGTTTTTTGCAGAATTGGGGTGTGTTTTTTGGGAGGGAATAGCTATTTTGGGACGTTGATTGGGCCCGGGCGGATGGACAGGTGGCAGTGCGCAGGCAAGGTGTGAGGAAGCGGGGGGTGGGGGCGTTCACGCTGGTGGAGTTGCTCGTGGTGGTGGCGTTGATGGGGGTACTGGTGGGGCTGATGCTGCCGACCTTGGGGCGGGCGCGGCAGGCGGCCCGGCAGGTTGTCTGTCAGGCCCATTTGCGTAGCTGGGGGCTGGGGTTTTCAGCTTATGCCGTGGAGAATGGGGATTGTTGGCCTCACACCGACGGGCTGGACCGGCAGGATGCGAGCGTCGCGCCGCGAACGCCTGCCGATAGGGCCGATTATTATGGTTGGGTGGATGTGCTGGCGCCATTGATGGGGGAGCGGGCCTGGCGGGATTATCCTTTGGGGGAGCGGCCCGGGCCGGGCAGTGTGTTTCAGTGTGCCGCGGCGAGGCTGGGGCCGACGGAGTTGTATGGGTATGACGCCAAGCGGTTGGGGTGGTTTTCGTATGCGATGAATTCGTGTCTGGAGTTGGATGAGAACTGTTGGCGTAACGAGGAGGAGCCGGGCAGAGTGATGCCGAGTTTTTTGAAGGTGTCGCTGATACGCGGGCCGGAGCAGGTGATTTTGCTCTTTGACCAGTTGCTGGATCCACGGTTGGGGTATGACGGCAAGGCGATGAATCGGTCGGCGGGGCGGCATTGCGGCAGTTATCCCAAGGCGTTCAGTGCGCGGCACGGTCGGGGGCCGGACGAGCGGGGCGGATCGATTCTGCATTGCGACGGGCATGTGGACTGGGCAGCGTCGGTGTGGAAGCCTGATTGGCCTGTCGATTTGGAGGTGCCCCCGCGGAGTGATCGGGAGTGGTTTCCCTATTGACCGATGAAGGAAGCAAAGAAGAGATCACCACAAAGAGCACGAAAAGCACGAAGGAAGAAAAGGTGATTGCAGATTTGAGATTGCAGATTGCATATATCAAAAAAAAACGATGCATATAGTTGTTATTGACAGATTTGTCGTGGTGATGTGGGTGTTGGGGGTGTTGGGCTGGGGTGCGCTGGGAGCGGAGCCGAACACGATATACGAGTTGCAGTACACGACGGACATGGCGGGGGTGAGCGATTTTGATGGCCAGGTGGTGGATTGTCGCGGAGGGGTGGTGACGGCGAAGTACGACGGGTTTCGGCCGAAGTTTTTTATAGAGGATCCGAATTGCCCGGACGGTTGGGGGGCGATTCAGGTGAAGGACTGGTTGACGGGGTCGCCGATATTTGACGCGGTGGCGGTGGGAGACTGGGTGTCGTTGCGTCGGGTGGCGGTGGAGGAGTATCGGGGGACGACGTTCTTGCAGTGCTACGGCAGTAATGGGCCGAGCGTGACGGTGGAGGCCAGCGGCGTGGCGTTGCCGGGGCCTTTGGAGGTGGAGCCGAACGACATTGCGGCGCCGGTGGCGGACGGGATGGGGGGCTATTACGTGGCCGAACATTCGGCGGAGCGGTACGAGAGTATGCGCCTGGTGGTGCGACAGGTGGTGGTGACGGCGATGGATATGGGCAAGGCGAGGGACAACTATCGTCTGGAACGCCCGGGCGAGCCCAATGAAGCGTGCTGGGGGGCAGATTACATGAATGTGGATGCAAGTGGTCTGTATCATGCCGCGGTGCTGGCGTCGGCGACGACGGGTCGGCCTTTTTGCCGGGTGGAGGGGGTTCTTGAACAGTATACAAACGGGTCGACAGGGTATGACTATTATCAGTTGTTGCCGATGAGCGGAGGGAACTTAATTGTGCCTCCGTTGGGTGATTTGGATGATAGTTGCTCCGTGGATTTGAGGGATTTGAGTCTTTTTGGGGGGCAGTGGCTGGCGGTGTGCAGCGAGCCAAACTGGTGCGAGGGAGCGGATTTGCTCCGCCAGGAGCCTAACAGCGTGGTAGACGCGGCGGACCTGGCGGTGCTGGGGGAGCATTGGCTGGTAACGGAGTGAGCAAGTGGAACAAGGCAGAAGCAGTAACGCAAAATCGCCAGGGGCTACGGCCTTCTTGATCATGGCAAAAGGCCCATGCCACGCGAGGATTGCGGTAGGATGCCCCCTTCATCGAAAAGGGAAAGGTACCTAAGAGTCGAAAAAAGCAAGGGGGCGTGTTTCTTGGGGAAATGATTGGTTGTTACGTTCAGAAAAGAGAAAAGGAAGTGAGGTAAGATGATGCAGCGACTGAGTGGTATGACGATGATGTGGGCGCTAGCGACGGTGCTAATAGCGAGCGGGGTGGCGCGTGGTGTGTCGGTGTCGATTTATGATCTGCAGTACACGACGAATCCGACGGGTGCGAGCACCTATGAGGGCAGCACGGTCGATTGTTACGGCGGGGTGGTGATTCACAAGTTTGAGGGGTATCGCACACGCGTGTGGCTTTACGATCCGCAGCACGCGGACGGCTGGGGCGGGATTGTGGCGAAGGATTTTTCGGGGGCGGATGCGTTCGGTTCGGTGGCGCTGGGCGACTGGGTGTCGTTGAGCGGGGTGCTGGTGGAGGAGTACCGGGGCAATACGCAGTTGGCGATCGACAATGCGTTGAGTGTGAGCGTGACGGGGACGGGCAACAGTCTGCCCGGAGCGGTGGACGTCGGGGAGGTGGGGTTTGTGGAGGCGTACGAGGCGATGCCGGTGTCGGTGTCGAACGTGACGGTGACGGCGATGGATCTGGGGGCGAAAGAGGACAATTACAGACTGCACAACACGTACGGCGATTGCTGGGCGTCGGATTACATGAATACGGACGCGGAGGGGCCTTACCACGCGGGTGTGTCTATGGGCAGGCAGTTCACGAGTGTGTCGGGTATTCTGGAGCAGTACGAGAAGGAAACGTGGGATTATCTTCAGTTGCTGACCTTGGACAGCGGCAGTTTTGTGCCGGAGCCGACGAGCCTGTTGCTGCTGGCGCTGGGGGCGTTGGGGCTGAGGCGCCGGCGGAAAAAGTCATGAGTGGCAGAAGACATCAGGGATTAAAATAAGTGTTGCCTGTGCCCAAGCAGTCATGCCGCGAGCAAGATGGAGGCCACTCGAGAGCATGAAGGGGAGGGGGTGGGGTTGCAATTGGGTTGCAGGCTCTTAGAATGGAAATGAGGCTGGAGCAGAGGGTTTTGTATTGGGGGTCAAGGAGTTGGCTATGAAGCGGGACTATGTGCTGAAGGTGCTTTTTTTCGGGGCGTTGTGGGGTCTGAGTGAGGCGGTGGTGGGGGGCGTGTTTTACCGGGCGGCCCTGCCTTTTGCGTCAGTGCCTTTGACGTTGATAGGTTTGTGCGTCTTGACGGTGGCGCGGGCGCAGTTGCGTTGGGCGGGTAGTGCGACGCTCATAGCAGCCAGTGCGATGCTGTACAAGTTCTTGAATCAGCCATTCTTTGCGTGTCATCTGCTGGGGATCCTATTGTTGGGGCTCTCGTATGACGTAGCCTTCGGGATGATCAAGGGGCGGCGTCTGGCGGCGGCAGCGACGGTCTATGGCGCGTTTGGGGCCTTCGCTGTCCTGATGACATTTGTGTTTCGTTACGGGCCGTGGGTGGAGGGGGGCGCGACAAAGGCGTTGAGTTATCTGTTGGGGGCGGGCAGTCTCGCGGCATTGGCGGGGGCCTTGGGCGTACCGTGGTTTGCCCAGTTGGGTGAGCGACTGGCGAGCGGGGCGGGGGAGCACGTGGCGGCGTTGCGGACGCGGTGGGCGTCGCTGCGAGTGTCGCTGGCGGCGACGGCGGGGCTCTGGGCGTTGGGGGTGGCGGTATGCGTGTATACGTTGGCAAGGTCAGACGCAGTCGCAGGGGGCTGAGGGGCTTATGGACGGCCTTGGGAGGGAAGTGGTGATCTGGACGGGGGGGCGGCATTGGGGCAAGACGACGGCGGCTGTGGATCTGGTTGGCCGCACGCACGCGGCCGGCTGGCACGCAGCGGGTATCTTCAGTGTGGCGGTGCATGAGGACGCACGGTTGACCGGCTACGACCTGGTGGAGGCCGGTGGGCGGGGGGGGCGGCCTTTGGCT
>Ga0180430_10000922_pt1 | contig 30522 bp, 27 predicted proteins | sample SS_ome_9_FD_132999 | JGI IMG/M metagenome (GOLD analysis project Ga0180430, IMG submission 132999) | Hypersaline lake sediment archaeal communities from the Salton Sea, California, USA - SS_1_S_2 metaG | ecosystem: Environmental > Aquatic > Non-marine Saline and Alkaline > Hypersaline >... | reverse complement strand
TGGCCTCAAATGGTATGAATAACGAGGCTATTTCCCTGGCTATAGGTTGAACACATTGAGATGCCCCTTAATGCTCCGGAATGTACTCGTAGGGCAACCAATCGGCAATGCGGGCATGTGACATGTAGCCATACCACAGGATGGCTTCAGGTTCGAAAAATCCATCCCTGTCGAAGAATGCCATCCTTCGGAGAAAGTGCACCGTGGTTTGGTAGTGGTCGTAGGAAATTTCCAGGTCTTCGTTGTAGAGAAAGTACTTCTTCCCCCTGGAATCCTGGAAAACAAAATCTTCCTCTTTGAGTGCATCGGCGGTCCTGACTTTTTGCACGTAAAATCCTTCTGCCAGTAGATTACCTTCCCACAGGCTGGTGAAAAAGTGCTTGGACGAACCCAGGTAGGTTTTCTTCCGATTAAACTTCATATCCTCTCTGCTTTGGCCAATGTTAGACAGATCCTTATTGAAGCTAATGTTCCCGGTAAAGGTGGTGGTATTGTTACTACGATCGAATTCAAATTTGCCCAGGTAGTAGGTGATCTGGTAACCCAGCGAATTGTTCAGGATGATCAGGGGTTCACGTGAAAATGCCTTAAGGGTATCCCGATCGGTCTTATAATTAAAGCTGATGGCCTCTTCGTTCAGAATGAAACAATTCTTCGCATTCTTTGAGGTTCCCAGAAATTCCTTTCTGAAGATCTTCAGGTACTTCTCCCTTTTTTTCACCAGGGAGGCAGACTCCAGTACGACCTCGTCTAATTCGTATACGGTCTTTTTCAGGTAAATGGTATGGAAATCAAGCTTCTTTTGCGTGTCCAGGGAAGTAGTCTGATAACCCACAGCGCTTATATAAAGCGGCCTGCCGGCATATTCACTAACATCCAAAGCAAACTCCCCATTTTCAGAAGGAGTGGTTCCCACGAAAGTCCCTTCAATGTAAATCGATGCAAAATCCACAGGTTGTTGACTGTCTTTGTCAACTACCCGTCCCCGGATAAGCTGTCCGGAAACAAGACTTGAATAAACAACAAGAAAGGCTAAGAGGGTATACCTTTTCAATCTTCCTTCTTCTTTTTAAACAGTCTGGAAGTGAGTAACATAAAACCTCCAAAGGCCAGCATGACCAGTCCGGAGAAGAGGTTGACGTTGTAGCCCAGGGCCTGTTCGTACATTTCCGTATCGCCCCTGGTAACCACTCCCAGGATGGTAAGTATCACTCCCAGGATGCTGAACATCAGTCCAATTGGTATTTTTATATCAAGTCCCATTGTATATAGTTTTTTTTCAGTTTACCAGACAATAATGGTAAGGATAATTAAGATCACGCCAACGATAACAGCGAGTACTTCAGGCTTCTGGTACCAGTATTTTGAGTCGTCCCTGACCTTGGGTGTCAGAGAATAGACCAGTCCTTTCAGTTCGTCGTCAGTCTTTAGTTTCTTGGTAAGCAGAGTGATTACAAAGGTTAACAACAGTGCTGCTGAGAAAGCGTAGACGGCCGTCCAGTAGTTCTGCGCCATTTCACTGCCGTAGGTATGGGCCAGTCCGAAGAATCCACCTTTTACACCTGCAGTGGCACCCACTGGAAGTGTAAATCCGTGGTGAATGGATGCTGCAATGGTACCACCTATCAGTCCCCAGAATGCAGCATGGCCGGTGGTTCGTTTCCAGAACATACCCAGCAGAAAGGCCGCAAAGAGTGGAGCATTTATAAAGGCGAAGACCAGCTGCAGAAAATCCATCACGTTGTTAAAGGATTTGGCCACATACGCCGTAATGATACTGACAAGGACTCCTACTACTGTGGTCCATTGTCCCACCTTCAGGTAGTGTTTGTCGCTCTTGTTCGGCCGGATATAGCTTTGGTAGATGTCGTAAGTGAATACGGTGTTGAAGGCCGATACGTTACCGGCCATTCCCGACATAAAGGAAGCCATCAGGGCGACCAGTCCGAGTCCCAATACACCCACCGGCATATAACGCATCAGCAACATGGGGATCACTTTGTCATAATCGGTCACCATCGTGCCCTCTTTAAGCGGGAGCTCAAGCGTGCCCAGGTTAGTCAATGCCAGAGCTATCATGCCGGGAACCACTACCAGCAGGGGCAGGAACATCTTGGGCAGGGCGCCAATGAGGGGGGTCTTACGTGCAGCTGACATGGATCCGGCGGCCATTCCCCGCTGAACCACCAGGAAGTTGGTACACCAGTAGCCGAAGCTTAGCACGAATCCGAGACCAAAGAACACAGCAAACCAGTTCACACCCATTGGATTGTCTGCCGCGTTCCCGGCAAACTTCCATGAGTGCAACATATTTTCGGGTAGATTGGCCCTAATGCCTTCCCATCCGCCTACTTCCTTCAGGCCAATAAATACCACAGGAGCAAAACCAATAACAATCAGGAAAAACTGCAAAACTTCGTTGTAGATGGCCGAGGTGAGTCCGCCCAGGACCATATAAACCAGAACGATCATCGCTGAGATCAGGAGGTAGAAATCAAATTCCCCGATATGAAGGCCCAGGATGTTCCAGTCGATATCCAGAGGCATGATCACCTGTCCCAAAAGGGCCAGGGCATACATGGAAATACCGGAAGAAAATACGGTCATAATAGCAAAGGCAAAGGCGTTGAAACCCCTGGTTTTCTCATCGAAACGCAGCTTCAGGTATTCCGGTACCGAACGGGCCTTGGATCCGTAATAGAATGGCATCATAAATATGGCCAGGAAAATCATGGCCGGGATGGCACCGATCAGGAAATGGTGGATAATTATCATTCCATATTTGGCGCCGGAGGCTGCCATTCCGATCACTTCAAGGGCCCCCAGGTTGGCCGAAATAAAAGCCAGGCCCGTGACCCAGGCCGGGAGGGATCGACCAGCTTCCAGAAAGGCTGATGAATCTTTCATGTACCTTTTCAGGGCCCAGCCGATGCCCAGAACAAATACGAAATAAATGAGGATAATGGTCCAGTCGATGGTGCCCAGCGAAAAAGTGGTTTGCATAGGTTTGGGTGTTATAGTGGTTTGCTGATAAAGGTCTAAAAGTAAAAACTTTAAACTTTTCCCAACGTTCAGGGCCTGTTATAAAAACTGAATCTAAATAAATTATTACTCTTGCTTGCCAGCAAGGTAAGTGTTAATATTACACTTAACGCCTGTGTAATCAAAATACACACTAATACATACACACATACATTCTAAGCATTTACCATGGCCACACTTGACTGGATTGTTCTGGGACTTTTTTGCATTGCGCTTATCGGTGTAATCTTTTGGGTGCTCAGAAAAAAGGATAAAAACACTTCTGATTATTTTCTTGCCGGGAGGGATGCCACCTGGATTGCCATCGGGGCTTCCATTTTTGCATCCAACATTGGATCGGAGCATCTGGTGGGTCTGGCCGGTACTGGAGCCGAAAGCGGAATGGCCTTTGCACACTGGGAAATGCACGGCTGGATGATCCTTCTACTGGGCTGGCTTTTTGTTCCCTTCTATGCCAGGAGTGGGGTATTTACCATGCCCGAATTCCTTGAAAAGCGCTACAACTCTAAATCACGTTCCTTCCTTTCAATAATCTCATTGGTGAGTTATATCCTAACCAAGGTAGCGGTTACAGTATACGCTGGTGGGGTGGTATTTAAAGATGTGTTTAACATAGAATATGTTACCCTGTTTAATCAACAGATCGATTTCTTCTGGGTAAGCGCCATAGGATTGGTGGTGCTCACCGGTTTATATACTGTATTTGGCGGGATGAAAGCAGTACTGTACACCTCGGTACTTCAGACCCCCATTCTACTGGCCGGCTCCATCGCCATCCTGGTAATTGGTCTGACCCAGCTTGGAGGATGGGGCAATTTGATGGAAATAGTCCGATCGACCGATGCAACCTATTTGAACGATGCAGGGGAAGTGATTTACCGTTCCACCACCGACAGTATGGGCAACCTGATGCGATCTGCCAGTGATCCCAAATATCCATGGACCGGCGTGATCCTTGGTTCGGCCATCATTGGTTTCTGGTACTGGTGCACCGATCAGTTCATCGTACAACGGGTGCTTTCAGGTCGCGACCAGAAACAGGCCAGGAGAGGAACAATTTTTGGTGCCTATCTGAAATTGACCCCGGTCTTTCTTTTCCTTATCCCGGGTATGATTGCATTTGCTCTGAAGCAGCAGGGTGCTATGGATTTTGACAGCAACGACGCAGCCTTTTCCACCCTGGTCAAAGATCTTCTGCCAAAAGGATTTACAGGAATTGTGGTAGGAGGAATACTTGCTGCCCTTATGAGTTCTCTGGCCTCGCTTTTCAATTCTTCCTCCATGCTTTTTACAGTAGATTTTTACCAGAAGTTAAAACCTAAAGCCTCTGAGAAGCATTATGTACTGGTGGGAAGGCTGGCCACAGTTGTAATTGTGATCCTTGGCATCCTATGGATTCCGGTTATGAAGAACATAGGAAAGGTATTATACGAGTACCTCCAGGATGTTCAATCACTGCTGGCACCAGGCATAGCAGCAGTATTCCTGCTGGGAATCGTATCCAAAAGGACCACCCCGACAGCTGGCTTTACCGGGCTGGTTGTTGGCTTTACACTGGGAATGCTGCGACTTGGATTAAACGTTTTCTATGGAGATACGGTAGGGGAAGGATTTATTTACGAGCTGATAGTAGCTCCCAACTGGCTGCATTATGAAATCGCTCTCTTTGTGCTTGTGATCGTGGTTATGATTGTGGTCAGCTTTTTCACAAAAGCCATGGATCCGGCCAAGATCCAGGGACTGTATTTTGGTTCTGCTTCGGCCGAGCAACGTGCCATTACCCGGGCAAGCTGGAACAAATGGGACCTGATTAATTCAGCCATTATCATTGCCTTCATCATTGCGTTTTACATTTATTTCTGGTAAAAGGACCCCCAATACTATGAAGCCAGACAACAAAAATTACCCGGGGAATCCCACCTACCTAGTGGCAGTGGACTGTATCATTTTTGGCTTTGACCAGGGAGAATTGAAACTGCTCCTGCATAAGAGGCGCATAGAACCTTTTAAGGGTCAGTGGTCCCTGTTCGGTGGCTTTGTGCAGGGAAACGAAGGACTGGATGAGGCGGCCAACCGGGTCCTGTTTGAACTCACCGGCCTGGATAACATTTATATGGAGCAATTGCAAAGCTATGGCGAAGTGGAAAGGGACCCTGCAGCCAGGGTCATCTCTGTGGCCTACTATGCCCTGATCCCCGCCAAAAAGTATTCCGATGCCACTGCCAACGATTACGGGGCTGCCTGGGTGAGCCTGAATGATTCGCCGACTCTCATCATGGACCATAACCAGATGGTGAAGAAGGGGCTCAGGCGATTAAAGCGCAGGGCGTCCACCCAGCCCCTGGGATTTGAACTTCTTCCCAGGGAATTTACCATGCCCCAGCTGCAGGCACTCTATGAAGCCATTTATCAAAGTTCCCTGGACAAAAGGAACTTCCGGAAGAAGATCCTGTCCATGGATGTAATGATCAAACTCGATGAGAAGGATATGTCGGGTTCCAGAAAAGGAGCTTACCTCTATCGATTTGACCAGAAGAAGTATAGGAAGCTGGTCGATGGAGGAGATAATTTTACAATATAAATTTCATGATTAAAGACTTAACAAGCCTTGAAGCCTGGTTTGTCACCGGAAGTCAGCATCTCTACGGTGAAGAAACCCTCAGACAGGTGGAGAATAATTCCAGGGAAATTGCTGCTGCCCTTGACCAAAACAAGGAAATCCCCGTTAGAGTGGTGTTTAAATCCGTTCTTACCACTCCGGATGCCATTCTGGCTCTTTGCCGCGAGGCCAACAACTCCGAGAATTGTCTGGGGCTTATAGCCTGGATGCACACCTTCTCGCCGGCCAAGATGTGGATCGGGGGATTAAATGCCCTGTCAAAGCCTTTTATGCATCTCCATACACAGTATAACAGGGATATTCCCTGGGATAGCATCGATATGGACTTTATGAATCTGAATCAGTCGGCTCACGGAGGCAGGGAATTCGGATTTATTGGTAGCCGTTTGCACCTCGACCGGAAGGTTGTGGTGGGGCACTGGTCCGACCCGGAGCTTCATAGAAAAACCGGGGTGTGGACCAGAGCTGCAGCAGCCTGGCACGACTGGCAGGGAGCCAGAGTGGCCCGTTTTGGGGACAATATGCGGGAAGTTGCTGTAACCGAAGGTAATAAGGTGAGTGCCCAGATCCAGTTTGGCTACAGCGTATCGGGTTACGGTGTGGGCGACCTGGTGGAAAGGGTAAATGCCGTAAGCCGGGATGAAGTGGAACAACTCATAGGCGAATACGAGGAGCTTTACCACCTGCCGGATGGCACACAAAAAGGTGGGGAGCTCAGAGAGGCACTGCAGGAAGCCGCCCGCATCGAAAAGGGCATGCGTAGCTTCCTGGAAGACGGGGAATTTTCTGCCTTTACCACCACTTTCGAGGATTTGCATGGATTGAGTCAGCTGCCGGGACTGGCCGTTCAACGTCTGATGGAAGATGGCTATGGATTTGGTGCGGAAGGGGACTGGAAGACCGCCGCACTGGTAAGGGCCATGAAGGTTATGGCACTGGGACTGGAAGGAGGCACTTCTTTCATGGAGGACTATACCTACCACCTGCATCCCGATGGAATGAAGGTCCTGGGAGCTCATATGCTGGAGATTTGTCCATCCGTGGCAAAAGGGAAATCCAGTCTGGAGGTCCATCCACTGGGCATAGGAGGCAAGGCAGATCCGGCACGTCTGGTATTTGATGTGGCCTCCGGACCCGGTGTAAATGCTTCCTTAATGGACATGGGGAATCGTTTCAGGTTGCTGGTAAATCCCTGCGAAGTAGTTCCCGCAGAAGCACCACTCCCCAATCTACCCGTAGCTCGTGTGGTCTGGCAGCCAGAACCTGATCTCCAGGTAGCAGCCGGATCATGGATCCTGGCAGGTGGTGCTCATCATACCGGATTCAGCATGGCAGTCCATAAGGAACACCTGGAAGATTTTGCAGAAATGGCAGGTATCGAGTACCTGCTTATAGACCGGGAAACCACTATTTCCTCCTTCAAAAAGGAGCTGCGTTGGAACGATTTGTATTATCATCTGGCCAAAGGGATTTAACATGCTGGAAGAGCTCAAACAAGAAGTGTTGAAGGCCAATCTCGAACTGGTAGAGCACGCTCTGGTAGTGTTTACCTGGGGCAATGTAAGTGCGCGCGATCCGCAAAGCGGATTGGTAGTCATCAAACCTTCCGGAGTACCCTACGACCAGATGGAAGCCGGGCAAATGGTGGTCCTCAATCAGGCAGGAGAGATCGTGGAAGGGAAGTTAAAACCTTCCTCCGACGCTCCTACCCATCTGCGGCTCTATCAAGGCTTCCCAGAGCTGGGAGCAGTGGTTCATACCCACTCCGAATGGGCCACATCCTGGGCCCAGGCCGGAAGAAGCATCCCTTCCTATGGAACCACCCATGCAGATTATTTCCACGGAGAGATCCCCTGTACAAGGGGGCTTACCCGGGAGGAAGTGGAGGGGGAATATGAGAAGAACACTGGAAAGGTAATCCTGGAAGCCTTTGAAGAACTGGATGTATTGGCTATGCCTGGAGTTCTGGTAAAGGGGCACGGACCTTTCACCTGGGGAAAGGATTGCGGGGAGGCAGTGCACCATGCCGTGGTACTGGAGGAAGTGGCAAAAATGGCCTTTCGTACCGAAGTGCTGGGAAACAAAAAGGGTGTGGATCAATTTCTGCTGGACAAGCATTATCGTCGCAAGCACGGGAAGGATGCCTATTACGGTCAGTCCGAATAGTTTCTTCTGCCTTTGAATTCACAGATTTACTGACTTTTATATTTTGTTTTTTTATGGCTTATACAATCGGAGTTGATTATGGAACTGATTCGGTACGGGCCCTCGTGGTAGATACCCGGACAGGTGAAGAAATGGGCACAGAGGTTTTTTATTATCCACGATGGAAAGAGGGAAAGTACTGCGATCCGGGCAGGAACATGTTCCGTCAGCATCCCCTGGATTACCTGGAAGGTCTGGAGGTGGCCATAGTGGGAGCCCTCAGCTCCTGTCCGAGGGAAGTGGCAGAACAGGTGGTGGGTATCTCGGTCGATACCACAGGATCGACCCCGGTGGCCGTGGATCGGCAGGGAATCCCCCTGGCTTTGAAGCCTGGCTTTGAAAAAAATCCCAATGCCATGTTCGTACTCTGGAAGGACCACACTGCCCTGAAAGAAGCCGAAGAGATCAATACCCTTTCCCGTTCGTGGGGTGGGGAGGATTATACCAGGTACGAAGGAGGAGTCTATAGCTCGGAATGGTTCTGGGCCAAGGTTTTACATGTACTTCGATCGGATGAATCAATCAGAGAAGAAGCATGGTCCTGGGTGGAACATTGCGACTGGATCCCCGGGATACTGACCGGGGATACAGATCCTCTGAAACTTAAACGGAGCAGGTGTGCCGCCGGTCACAAGGCCATGTGGCACGAAAGCTTTGAGGGTGGTTTACCTTCAGAAGAATTCCTTGTAAAGCTGGACCCTTTGCTGAAGGGCCTGAGAGAGCGTCTCTACAAAGACACCTTTGAATGCGATGTGGAAGTGGGAAGGCTTTCGGAAGAGTGGGCCGGGCGCCTGGGGTTAAGCACCGGGGTGAGGGTCGGTGCAGGGGCTTTTGATGCCCACCTGGGAGCTCTGGGAGCCGAAATCCGTCCCTATTACCTGAGCAAGGTCATGGGAACCTCCACCTGCGACATGTTAATCACCCCCCTGGAGGAATTTGGCCAGCGCCTGGTGGGAGGTATCTGTGGTCAGGTCGATGGCTCCATTGTTCCCGGCATGATGGGACTGGAAGCAGGTCAGTCGGCCTTTGGGGATATCTATGCCTGGTTCTCCCAGCTTCTGATGTGGCCTCTGGAACATGTGGTCGCAGAGATGGATCACCTGGATAAAAAACAACAGAAACAGATCAGGGAAGAAGCGGAACGAAAGATGATCGATACACTGAGTGCGGCCGCGGAAGCCATTGATCCCGCCCATTCCAGCGTCCTTGCACTGGATTGGATGAATGGCCGCAGGACACCTGATGCCAATCAGAATCTGAAAGGTGCCCTGATGGGTCTGACCCTGGGAACCGATGCTCCGGCCATATTCAGGGCCCTGGTGGAATCCACGGCCTACGGAGCCAGGAAGATCGTAGATCGCTTTCTGGAGGAGGGAGTTCGCATCGATGGGGTCATTGCACTTGGAGGAGTGGCTAAAAAATCTCCGTTGGTTATGCAGATCGTGGCCGATGTACTGGATAAATCCATCAAAGTGGCCAAATCTGAGCAGGCAGTGGCTCTGGGATCAGCCATGGCTGCGGCTGTTGTGGCAGGTGTATATACAAGCATACCCGAGGCCCAGAAAGCCATGGGTGGAGGTTTTGAAAAAGAGTACCATCCCAACCCGGACAGGGTCCGCACCTATCAAAAACTGTACGAAGCCTACGGACGATTCGGAGCCTACGTGGAAGGTGAGAGTAAATAGTTTACTATATTTGTGAGAGAGGCTAAGGATACATTCACATGAAAAATGCGCTTTTTATAGTTGTTTTTCTACTCTCAAGCTCTTTGTTGACAGGACAGACTGCTGAGGAGGAGGTGATGCGTCTGAAACAGCAAAATTCCCAGTATGTCCTGGATGAAGCTGGAAAAGATGGGAAGCTGGATGAAGATCCTGGAAAAAAAACTGCCCACAAGGGGCAGTGGAATTTTTCAGTGGGAAGCAGCTATTCTTATATGAAAGGATATGGATCGGGCATGATGCTTTACACAGCGCCCACCTATACGCTGTCGTTGAATAATCGCTGGTCGGTCCACGGAGGACTTATTGCATCCCGCTATCAGGGCATGAACTATACGTTGGCGGGCGAAAATACCTTGCCAAATGCATTCTCCAGCCTTGCCCTCTTTGCTGCAGCCTCCTACCGCATGAGCGACAGGCTGATTCTGCATGGCACAGGCATCAAGCAGCTAGTTTCTGCACCTGTCACTCCCTTTACGCCCTATCCCATTGATGATCTGAGTTTTGGTGCTACTTACAAACTGGGTGATAATTTTACCATTGGAGCCTCCATACACATGAATAACAGCAGCGGATACTACCATTCTCCATGGAATGCCAGTCCCTTCCTGTCTCCCTTTCCTTCACCCATAGGCTGGTAAGCATGGGTATTTTACTTGCATCGCTTGCTCCCGTATTTATCATTCTATTCTACATCTATTTTCGCGACAAGTACGAAAAGGAACCTCTGAAGATGCTTGTGAAAGCCATTTTGGGAGGCATTCTGATCATTTTGCCGGTGATTTTTGTGGAGCGGTGGTTAGCTGCCGTTTCTCCTTTTTCAGGGAAAGTAGGTCAGGCCGCCTGGCATGCCTTTGTGGTAGCAGGTAGCACCGAAGAAGTTTTTAAGTTTCTGGCACTATACCTGCTGATCTGGAAAAGCCCCAGCTTTAATGAGAAGTTTGATGGCATCGTATATGCAGTATTTGTCTCCCTGGGTTTTGCAGCAGTGGAAAATGTGATGTACGTAATGGATGGCGGATATCAAACAGCAGCCATCAGGGCAATTACAGCGGTTCCGGCACATGCCATCTTCGGAGTGACCATGGGATACTACCTGGGAATCGCACACATGTATGAAGAATTGCGCAAGACCTATTTACTTTGGGCTCTTGTCATCCCCATCCTGTTGCACGGGATCTATGATTTCATTTTAATGGTGGAAATCGGATGGTTGCTGATCCTCTTTATTCCCTATGTGATCCTGCTCTACATCATAGGTATGAGAAAAATGAAGACGCTTTCTGATGCTTCAGTCTTTAAACCCCTGGATGAAGTCGTCGACTGATGCTTGAACAATGCCCCGACTCTGAAGTTTAGTAAATACACAAAGCTTTTTTTGTATGAGTTCATCTTCCTATCTGCCCATAGAGAATTATGGAATTATCGGGAACATGCGTTCTGCCGCCCTGGTGGGGACCCATGGTTCCATCGATTGGTTTTGCTTTCCCCATTTCGACTCTCCCAGCATTTTTGCAAGCATCCTGGACAGTCAAAAGGGTGGAGCTTTCAGCATCTGTCCCACCGGAAGGTATAAAACAAAGCAATTTTACTGGCCAGATACCAATGTGCTTATTTCCCGCTTCCTCACCGAGGAAGGAGTGGTCGAGCTATCCGATTTTATGCCGGCCGGCCCTTCTGTAAAGGAGGAAAAGGATTACCTCGTCTACCGGAAGATTTCCGGAATCAATGGAACGGTTCACATGCGTATGAACTGTTCTCCTGCCTTCAATTATGGCAGGGATGATCACCGGTTGGAGCTTTCTGATCATGGCGCTGCATTTTACTCCAAAGGTCTTTCCATGGGGCTGGCCTCTTCCATCCCTTTAGAAGTGTCAGGGCGAGACGCCACCGTTGAATTTACCCTGCGCCCCGACGATTCCGTAATATTTGTACTGCACAAGCTATCTGCAGGCGAGCCTGCCCGGGATCTGGCAGGACATACAGAAACAGAAGTGGCCCTTAATTCAACTCTCCATTTCTGGAGGAACTGGTTATCCCAATCCCAGTATAAAGGCCGCTGGCGTGAGATGGTTCACCGTTCTGCCCTGATATTAAAACTACTCACCTTTGAACCGACCGGAGCCATAGTGGCTGCCGTTACCTGCAGTTTGCCCGAGGATATTGGGGGAGAAAGGAACTGGGATTACCGCTATACCTGGATCCGCGATGCTGCCTTTACGGTCTATGCATTTATTCGGTTGGGTTTCACGGAAGAAGCCTATGCATTTATGGGCTGGATCCGGAACCGTTGTGATGAATGCACCAGGGATGAACCATTGCAGATCATGTATGGCATAGACGGCAGGCACCACCTGGAAGAGCACGAGCTGGATCATTTCGAGGGTTATAAAAAATCCTCGCCTGTGCGCATCGGCAACGGGGCTTACAATCAGCTTCAGCTGGATATTTACGGAGAGCTTCTCGATTCGGTTTACCTGGCCGATAAATATGGAACGGCCATTGGTTTCAGGGGATGGAAGGTGATTGTGAGAATCGTGGATTGGGTGCTGGACAACTGGCAAAGAAAGGACGAGGGAATCTGGGAAGTAAGGAGCGGTCCGCAGGAATTTATCTACTCCAAACTCATGTGCTGGGTAGCGCTGGACAGGGCTATCCGTCTATCCAGAAAAAGAAGTTTCCCGGCCGATCTGGAACGCTGGATAAAAGCCAGGGATGCCATATATATGGATATTATGGAGAAGGGCTGGAGCGAGGAGAAACAGGCTTTTGTCCAGCATTATGGCAGCCAGAACCTGGATGCGGCCAATCTGATGATGCCTCTGGTCTTCTTTCTTTCCCCCAACGATCCCATGATGATCTCAACCCTCAAAGCCACTCTTCGTCCTCCCAGTGAGGGTGGACTGGTCACCAACGGGCTGGTTTACCGTTACAATACCCAGGATTCTCCGGACGGACTGCAAGGGGAGGAGGGCACCTTCAATATATGCACCTTCTGGCTGGTTGAGGCCATGACCCGGGCCGGAAAGGCCGATGCGGAACTTCTGGAAAAGGCCAGGTTCATGTTCGAACACATGCTCAATTACTCCAACCATCTGGGAATTTACTCAGAAGAACTTGGCATCAACGGGGAAGCCCATGGCAATACGCCCCAGGCCTTTACCCATTTGGCCCTGATCAGTGCAGCCTATAACCTGGATAAGGCCCTTGGCTGAAGTTTCATCAGTCCGATGACTGATACCCCACCAGGCAATGGACTGATACGTAACCAGGCCCTGCACAGATGGGCTATAAGCCTTCCCTTTTTGGCGATTTTTTGGTACATTAGAGGAAACCCTAATTCCACAGCATGTACGATTCTATCATTCCAACAGCGGATTCCATACCCGTTCACTGGTTATGGTTTCAGGTATTGCTGATCCTTACCTTTTCCATTCACATGATCCTGATGAACTTCCTCCTGGGCGGGAGTCTGCTCACCGTTTGGGATCTTCTGAGAGGGAAACTGGAGAAAAAGGCTTCTGGCAGCATACCCACCCTGGTGGCCTTAACGGTCAACTTTGGGGTTCCTCCCTTACTGTTTGTGCAGGTACTCTATGGCCACCTTTTCTATTCCAGTTCGGTTTTGCTTGCTGTTCCCTGGATCCTGGTTATTCCTGTGCTGATTCTGGCTTATTACGGGGCCTATATTTTTGTGAGGAAAAATGGAAAGGCACCTCTGTTATCCAAGCTTTCCCTGGTGTTTACCTCCCTGAGTTTGCTGGGTATTGCTTTTATTTTCGTTAACAACAATACCCTGGCCATTCAGCCCGGCAGGTGGGGTATGTATTTTGAGAATCCCGGTGGATGGAACCTGAATCTGGGAGAACCCACTCTCTGGTCCAGGTACGCCCATTTTATTCTGGCAGCTCTGGCCATAGGGGCTCTTGGCCGTGCCATCCTCTATCGGTATTCCAAGATGGAAAAGGAGGAAAAGCAGACTCTGATCCGGAGAAACCTGAAGATTTTTGGCTGGATTACGGTAGTGCAGTTTGCCATAGGTAGCTGGTTCTGGTTAAGCATGCCCGAAGAGGTGTGGAAGACCTTTATGGGAGGTTCGCTTTTTGCGACCGCTATGATGGTCACCGGATGGATTGTGGCCCTGCTCATACTTCACAGCTCTTTCACCGGACGCCTGACCGCTGCCATGGTGCTCGGAGGAATTGAAGTGGTGGTGATGGTGGTTGTAAGGGACCTGACCCGGACAGCCTACCTGAAGGAAGTATTCCAGGCAAGGCAGCTTGAGAATGTGGGTGAAGTTTCACCCTTAATTGCTTTTCTGCTGGTCTTCCTGGTGGGATTATTTGCCCTCTACTATATGATCCGTCTGATTTTCACCTCTAAAGCCCCTCAATCATGAATTACCCGGCCTGGTACCTCCCCAATCTGGGAGGAGGACTATTAATCGCAATCATTGCGATTCTTCATGTAGTAATTTCGCATCTGGCTGTGGGAGGAGGACTTTTCCTGGTTCTCACCGAGCGGAAAGCGATAAAAACCCAAAACTCAGCCCTGCTTGAATATGTTCGAAGGCATACCTGGTTTTTCCTGCTGCTGACCATGGTTTTCGGCGGCATGTCGGGTGTGGGCATCTGGTTTATCATTGCCCTGGTAAATCCGGCTGCCACATCCAGCCTGATCCACACTTTTGTATTTGCCTGGGCCATTGAATGGGTATTTTTCATTGGAGAAATTGTGGCCCTCTTGATCTACCACTACCGCTTTGGCAAAATGGACCCTAAATCCCATATGATCCTGGGCTGGTTGTATTTCATTTTTGCCTGGCTCAGTCTCTTCGTCATAAATGGCATTCTTGGATTTATGCTCACTCCCGGCGATTGGTTGGAAAGCGGCAATATGTGGGATGGATTCTTCAATCCCAGTTTCCTGCCTTCGCTCATTTTCCGGACCTGTATTGCCTTGATATTTGCGGGTGTATTCGGTCTGGTGACGGCTGCCTGGTTGAAAGATGCAGATACCCGCCAGAAAGTATTCCGCTTATGTGCCCGGTGGATGTATATTCCCCTGGTGGTCCTGGTCCTCACTGGTATTTACTATACCCAGGTCATCAGCGAGGAAAGCTTCCAGAACCTGTTCCATTTTAACCGGGAAAGTTCCCCCTTTATTACCCTGCTCCTGATCAGTTCCGTACTCTTATTCGGAGCCGGACTATTTACCCTGGTAAGAACCAGGCAATTTTTGCAGAAACTGGGAGCACTGGGCCTCGTTTTGATCTGCTTTGGCTGGATGGGTGGATTTGAATATCTGCGGGAAATAGCCAGAAAACCCTATGTCTTATATGGCCACATGTATTCCACTGGAATATCGCCAGACCAGATGGAGACCATAAATTCAGAAGGATTTCTCGCCTCCGCCAAATGGTCGAAGATTAAGGAAATTAAGGATGAAAATTTGTTGGAGGTCGGGGCCGAAATATTCAGGCTCCAGTGCTTAAGCTGCCATACACTGGATGGATACAATGGGGTGAAAAATAAATCGGACAAGCTCACCGAGCGCGGACTCGAAGCTTTGTTGACCGGTATGGGTAAGGTGAATTCCTACATGCCTCCTTTCGCTGGTACGGAAGAGGAGAAGAAGGCGCTGGCTGCCTGGATCTACTATGAGATTCATGGAAAGATGACCATAGAGGTGGCACCTTATCCGGCCGATGAATTTCCTTTGGAAATCCCTTCTTTCGATCCCGATACCAGTAAATATGTCTTATTGGTCTGGAACGATCTGGGGATGCATTGCATTTCTGATAACGAGAAATACTTTTCCTTTCTTCCACCAGCCAATACCTTCAATGCCCAATTATTTCAGAGGGGGCCCAGGCCCAGACTCATCACCTCAGGTGTCACCATGGAGTATAAAGTCGAAGAAGGATTTAGAAATCCGTCAAAACATTCCATGTTCTGGGATTATGATTCCCTCATTTTCGGGGTAAATCTACCTGATGGTGTGGGTCTTATGGGTAAAGGAGTAGAAGGCACCATGGAAGCACATGGTTCGGTATTTGCAGCTCATCTGATTCCGGTGCTTCCCTATATGGATAACGATGTGTATAATCCCTATCCCATTTTTACGATCACCGCAAGGGATGAAACTTCAGGCGATACACTGGCACAAACCAGGGCTGTGGCCCCAACCTCCACCGAGATGGGCTGCAGGAACTGCCACGAAGGCGATTGGGCCTGGAACAATGTATCCGGAATGTCCGATCGGACTGCCATTAATATTCTAAAAGCCCACGATCGATTTAACGGAACCACCCTGCTGGAGGATGCCGAGATGGGCCAACCCCGCTTGTGCCAATCCTGTCACGCCGATCCTGCCGTGATGGCTCCGGGAAAACCCGGAATCTTAAATTTCTCCACTGCCATGCACGGATTCCATGCCAATTATCTTTCAGGAATGGATCAGGATGCCTGCAACCTCTGTCACCCGGGTCATGTGGATGGGAATACCACCTGTTTTCGCGGAAGGCACAGTGAAATTGGATTGGGGTGTACCGAATGCCACGGAACCCTGGAGGACCATGCCCTGGGATTGCTGGCTGCTCAGAGCGAAATCCCTGCAGCAGAAAGGCTGTCCAGGGGACTGGAACCGGTGCAGGTAGGCAGTAAAGAGGAAATCAAAGCCCGCATGCCCTGGCTCATGGAACCTGATTGCCGCTCGTGTCACACCAATTATTCTATCTTTGAGGATGGCTTTGATGGCAGTGCCTTCAACCTCTGGGCTGCGGGATATGAAGCACTTTACAGAAACCGTGACGATAATCATGGGGTAAGGTGTTCGGCCTGTCACGGATCCACCCATGCAATTTATGGGGCCAGGAATAAGTATGGTTTACATCGTGATAACCAGCAGCCTCTTCAGTATCAGGGAATGGCAGGGACCATTGGAACCCATAATCAGTGTGCGCTCTGTCACACCGTAGAGATGACGACCAATGGGCATCACCGGAATATGGTAAACAGGGAGTACCCCGCAGCTCTGGTCGAGTAGGCAGAAAAACAAATAGATGAAAGGTATAATAGAAAAAAAGATTTGGATACTGACATTGCTTATCCCCTTGTTTTGTGCTTGTAAAAACCAGGTAGAGTATCACCCCGTAGGAGAATTCCTTCCCGAGACAGAAGCGTTCTGGCAGGTGGTTCCACGCACAGCCCTTATGGAACGGATCGGTATTGCCTTTGAATTTACCGAAGGCCCTGCCTGGCATCCCAAAGGTTATCTGGTTTTCAGTGATATACCTGCCAATACCCTCTATCGGTGGACCGAAAACAAGTATGTGGTATTCCGTCAGCCAAGCAACAATGCCAATGGTCTCCTGTTTCAGGCGGGGGGTGACCTGCTGGCCTGTGAACACGGATCGAGAAGCATTACCCGCTATTCACCAGAAGGAAAACTGACTACCCTGGTGGATTCCTACCAGGGAAAGCGACTAAACAGTCCCAACGATTTATGCCGTTCTTCCACGGGTATTATTTATTTTACCGATCCGCCCTGGGGTCTGCCCGAGCTAAATGAAGATACGGCCAAGGACCTGTCCTTTAATGGTGTGTTCAGATGGGACAGGGAAAAGCTGAGCCTCATCGACAGTACCCTGTCCTGGCCCAATGGCATTGCCCTGTCGCCTAATGAAAAATACCTTTACGTGGCCAATGTTGAGATAGGGCCAGGTGAAGAAAATTACGATGTTTTCTGGATGCGCTACAGACTCGATGAGGCAGGACAGGTAGTTGAAAAGAGTGTATTTTACAGGGCTACGGATACCAGTCTGCCGGGAGGGCCCGATGGCATGAAGGTGGATGAGGCAGGAAACCTGTTTGTAACCGGACCGGGCGGAATCCTGGTGCTGGATTCGGCTGGGAATCACCTGGGGACCATTTCCCTTCCTATCCCACCAACCAATCTGGCATTCGGACCCAAAGAAAAGGAGTTGTTTATCACAGCTCGAACGACTGTATATCGAATCACAATGGAACCTTAATATGCAAGTAAGCGGAAGCCATATACTGGTCATTTTTGGTGCATCGGGCGACCTGACCCGGAGGAAATTGGTCCCCGCCCTGGCTGAATTACATAAGCTGAAGCTGCTTCCCGAGCACTTTGCTGTGCTGGGCATAGGCAGAAGTAAATACGATGACAACTCCTACCGGACTATGATGGCCGAACATGTGGAAGATGGATCAGCCATCCTTCCCCTTCTGCACTATCATAGTATGGATCCCCAGGATAAGTCTGCGTACCAGGGTCTGAAGCAAAGCTTATCCTCCTTATCGAAGGAACAGAATATTGCTGGAAACTTCATATTCTATCTGGCCACTCCTCCCTCCCTGTACGGAATCATTCCTGAGCTCCTGTGTGAAGCGGGACTGAGCAGCGAAGAAGAAGGCAACTGGAAGCGTTTCATCATTGAGAAACCCTTCGGGATCGATTATCTATCTGCTCAGGATTTAAACCGGACCCTTCTGTCCTATCTCCACGAAGACCAGATTTACAGAATCGATCACTACCTGGGAAAGGAAACCGTACAGAATGTACTGGTAACACGTTTTTCCAACGGGATATTCGAACCCTTATGGAACAGGAACTATATTCACCATGTGGAAATCACGGCAGCTGAAAGCCTGGGAGTGGGTTCCAGAGGAGGGTATTACGACCAAAGCGGAGCTTTGAGGGACATGCTGCAAAATCATCTGCTGCAATTATTGGGTCTGGTGGCCATGGAACCCCCGACCCTGATTAATTCAGATGCCATACGTAACGAAGTTCTGAAAGTATTTCAGTCGCTTCGTCCCATTACGGGTGATCAGGTAAGTGATCAGGTCATTCGGGGACAATATATGGCCTCGCATGTCCGGGGAGAAGCCATGGAGGCTTACCGGTCTGAAAAAGGCGTTCCAAAGGAGAGCCGGACGGAAACTTTTGTGGCCATGAAGTTGTTTATTGATAATTGGAGATGGGGTGGAGTGCCTTTCTACCTTCGCAGTGGCAAACGATTGCCCACGCGGGTTACCGAAATCGTGGTCCACTTTAAAAAGTCACCTCATACCCTGTTTTGTCACGAGGAAGGCAGTGTATCGCGTGGCAATGCATTGGTAATCAGGATACAGCCTGATGAAGGTATATTATTAAAATTTGGAATGAAGGTTCCGGGAGCAGGTTTTAATGTGCAGGAAGCCAATATGGATTTTCATTATAAAGATTTGACAGACAGCTATATACCTCAGGCGTATCAGCGTCTGTTACTGGACTGTATGCAGGGGGACAGTACGCTTTATGCCCGTGGCGACGCGGTGGAAGCTGCCTGGCGCTTTGTGGATCCCATTTTAAGTGCCTGGAAAACGAATCCCGGTATACCGCTGCATGGATACCCCTGTGGTACCTGGGGACCGGAGGTGGCCGACCAGATGATTGAAGGGGCCAACCAAAGCTGGCGCTATCCCTGTAAGAACCTGGCCGACGATGGACAATACTGTGAATTATGATGGAAAGACAAAGGAACTATATCTATCCCGATAAGGAATCCTTGGTAGGAGCCTTTTTATGCGAGGTGCAAAAATTCCTGGAGAGAGTGGGAGAGGCAGGGAAGCCTGTAAATATTGCCATATCAGGAGGATCTACTCCACTTGCCTTATTTGAGATACTGGCTGATCGCACCCGGAGTGAGGATTGGTCGCTGGTGCATATTTTCTGGGTCGATGAACGCTGTGTTCCACCAGAGCATCCGGAAAGTAACTACGGCAATGCTTCCAGGGCACTGTTTGAAGTCCTTGAGATTCATAATGGTCAGATTCACAGGGTCATGGGCGAGAACGATCCGGCAAAGGAAACTTTGAGGTATGCCAATTTACTGAAAAAGAGACTTCCCAGTGACAGAGGCTTTCCCGTATTTGACTGGATTTGGCTGGGACTGGGAAGCGATGGTCATACGGCTTCCATTTTCCCTCATCAGATTGAGTTATGGAATGCAGAAAGCAGCTGCGTGCTGGCCTCTCATCCTGATAGCGGGCAAAAGCGAATTTCCCTTTCGGGAGGGGTTATAAATGCTGCCAAACGTGTATCCTTTTTGGCCACGGGTGAGGAAAAATCCTTGGTTATCAAACGAATATTGATGAAGGAAGAGAATTATCTGGACTACCCTGCCTTTTATGTGAACCCCGGCTCAGACTACCTGGAATGGTACCTGGACCAGGAAGCTGCCAATCTCCTGTAAGCCATGAGCGATCCTTTGACCCTAGAACATGCCAGATCCCTGGACCGGGACGATCCCCTGAAAAATTTTAGATCAAGGTTCATTATTCATGAACCTTCCCTGATTTATCTGGATGGGAATTCCCTGGGCAGGCTGCCGGAGCGTACAGTGGAGCATATGGAAACGGCCATCCAGGAACAATGGGGCAAACGGCTTATCCGATCCTGGAACGAGGGATGGTACCAGCAATCGGCCCGTCTGGGCAAGAAAATAGCTCAGATCATCGGTGCACATCCCGATGAGGTTATTGTATCCGATTCCACCTCGGTAAACCTGTACAAGCTGGCATACGGTGCACTGAAACTCAGAGAGGACAGGAATGAAATCCTATCGGATGATATGAATTTCCCTTCAGACCTTTACGTCCTGCAGGGCCTGGTCAAGCAATTCGGAGAGAAGCACACACTCAGGTTACTAAAATCGCCCGACGGAATCTCCTCCGATATGACCGAATTTGTTCGTATCATCAGTCAGCGTACTGCCCTGGTAAGTCTGTCCCATGTGGCCTACAAAAGTGCATATATGTACGATATGGAGCGCGTGACCGAGCTGGCTCATATGCATGGGGCCCTGGTTCTGTGGGACCTGAGCCATTCTGTGGGAGCGGTGCCTGTGAGTCTGAATCGTGCCAATGTGGATCTGGCCATTGGCTGTACCTATAAGTATCTGAACGGGGGGCCAGGTTCACTAGCCTTCCTTTACGTAAAGAGAGAATTGCAGGAAGAGATGGAAAATCCCATCCAGGGATGGTTTGGGGAACAGAATCCCTTCGAATTTAAGCTGAACTACAGGGAATCCAAGGGAATCAGGAAATTCCTGGCAGGAACTCCTCCGGTGATCTCCATATCGGGACTTGAGCCTGCCCTGGATATGGTCCTGGAAGCAGGCATAGGCTCCCTGCGCCAAAAAAGCCTGGCACAGAGCGAATACTTAATATCCCTCGCCCAGGAATGGCTGCTGGGTCACGGGTTCAGGATCGGCTCTCCCGAACTCTCCGAGAAACGAGGTTCCCACGTGGCACTGAAGCATGCGGAAGGATACCGCATCTGCAAGGCCCTGATGGATCCTTCCAAGGGGGAGCATATAGTTATACCTGACTTTCGTGAACCCAATAATATCCGGCTGGGAATCACTCCCTTATATACATCTTTTGAGGATATCTTTCTTGCTCTGGCCCAGTTGAAAGAGATCATGGAAAGCAAGTCCTACGAACAGTATCCCGGTTCCCGGGATCAGGTCACCTGATTTTTCCCATAGAATCATTTAGTTCGGAGGCTGTCTATATAACAAAGCTTTAACATTTGATTCGCAACCTAATTGGTATTTTTTTCGTTTCCAAAAGAAAACTAATGCCATGGCTTCCCTGAATGAAATTTCAGGCACCCTGGGTCGATCCCGGGCTGCCCATCTGCTACGCAGAACCACTTTTGGTCCCACCATCAGTGAGATTGATCAGTTTGCAGGACTTACTGCTACAGCTGCTATGAACCTGCTGCTCGACGATTCGGCAGCCGATCCTTCTCCGCCTCTCGATACTGCCACAGGTGCTACCTGGGTGGATCCCACAGGCATGACCGGACCTGCATTTGCAGGCGACAGCAACAGCGAACAGGATGAACTGTTCGGATATTTCCAGGCCTGGCATATGGATGTAATGAGACAGGCACCGCTTACTCTGAAGGAGCGCATTACCTGGTTTTTTCATACCCATTTGCCTGCCCGTTGGACTGAGATCAATTCCAGCGAGGCCATCTATTACCAGAACAGGCTTTTCAGGTACTACGCCTACGGTTCATTCAAGGATCTTTTTAAGAAGATATGTGTGGACAATGCCATGCTCAGGTACCTGGATGGATATTCCAACAAAAAGAACTCGCCCAACGAGAATTTTGCCAGGGAGATGTTCGAACTCTATGGAATAGGGAAGGGACCCCAGATTGCCGAAGGCGATTATACCAATTACACCGAGGATGATGTGAAAGCAGCCACTCGCGTGCTCACAGGTTGGGAACTGGACGATACCTTTGCCTACCTGGATCCCGATACGGGTCTGCCGGCGGGTAAAATGCGATCGACCCTGGCCGGCGATGGAACCACCGAGTTGGCCATAGAGCATGACACGGATCAGAAGGTTTTCTCCAGCAAATTCGGTGGAGCCATCATAGAACCTGCCACCATTGTAGAAGGCTTTGCTACGGTAGAGGCTGCCTACGATGAACTGGATGCCATGATAGAAATGATGTTCGCACAGGAAGAGACTGCACGCTTCATTGCCAGGAAACTTTATCGTTTCTTTTGCTACCATTTCATTTCGGACGAAGTGGAAACAGATATCATAGGCCCTCTGGCCCAGGAGCTGATAAATAATGATTTCATTATCACGAATGCCCTGAACCTGCTTCTGAAAAGCGAACATTTTTTTGATGCGGACGATGCCATCACTGAGAATGACAGCATTGGAGCTCTGATCAAATCACCAGTCGATGTTTTCACGGGACTTACGCGACTTTTTGCTATCCAGTTCCCCGACAGAGATACGGATACGGTGAACTTTTACCAGGATATGGCTTATTTAGTAAGCAAGCTGGTGGATCAGGGTCTGAATTTTTATGAGCCCTTTGAAGTGGCAGGTTATCCAGCCTATCACCAGATTCCGGCCTATAACCGTAACTGGATCACCACCTATGCACTGGCCCACCGCTATCAAAGCGGAGGAATCCTGATGCAGACCCTGGAACAATCCAGTACACGCACTTTTATACTGGATATAGTAGATTGGGTGGAAAACCCGGGAAATATCACCGATCCGGGCGATGCTTCCGAGCTGATGGATGTGCTGGTGGCACATCTCTTCCCTCTTACGCCTACCCAGGAGCGCTACGATTATTTCCTCTATACGGTCTTTCTGGATTATACAGGTACAGACCTGGTCTATGCGCGGGGTCTCTGGAGACAGGAATGGGATGATTATATAAGTAGCAGCGACGATTCGACGGTTCGCAGTTTACTGGAACTCTTGCTATCATCCCTCATTGAAACACCAGAATTTCAACTTTACTAAGAGCTATGAAGAGAAGACATTTTATACGCAATGTGGCCTATAGTAGCGCCGCAGGGCTTACATTGGGTGGAGTTCCTTTAAATCTTCTGGCAGGTAATCCTGCGCTGAAGCAAATGGCAGCCAACAGTGTGAATGATAAAGTACTGGTGTTTATCCAGATGCACGGCGGAAACGACGGACTAAATACCCTCATTCCCATTTCCCAGTATACGGACTATTACAACCTTCGGCCCAATATTGCCATTAAGGCCACCGGGACCAGGTCCTACCTGGAGGTGGACGACACCGTGGATGAGAATGCCAGGGTGGGCCTGCACCCCGAAATGCTGGCATTTAAGCAGATGTACGATCAGCAAAAGGTTGCAATCATTCAGAATGTGGGCTATCCCGACATGAACCTGAGCCATTTCCGTGGAAGGGATGTGGTATTTATGGGAGGCGATGAATCGGGTAACAACGACTACCAGAGTGGATGGATGGGTCGTTACCTGGATAATATCTACCCCGGATACCCGGATGCCTATCCCAGCGAGACCATGGAAGATCCCATAGGCATTGAGCTTAGCGGAACCCTCTCTCTGGCTTTCCATCGCGAAAATGGTATTCCCATAGGATTGAATATCGGCAGCCCCGAGCAGTTTTACCAGCTAATCAACAGTGTGGGTGTTAATCCGCCCATTGCTTTTCCGAACAGTCATGCGGGCGATGAACTCAGGTATATCATGGAGTTTGAGAAGAAATCCAACCAGTATGCGGGAAGATTGAAAGATGTGTACGATGCGGGAAGCAATTCCAGTGTGGAATATCCCGAAGTATATCCTTATGCCTCTCCCATACGGGCCAACAACCTGAGCTCTCAGCTAAAGCTGATTGCCAGGCTTATTGCGGGTGGAGTAAAGACCAAAATCTTCCTTTGCCGGATCGGTGGATTTGATACCCACGGTGAGCAGGTGGAAGACTACGATCCCAGCCTGGGTTTACATGCAGCACTGCTGCATAACCTGTCAGGTGCCGTCAAGGCATTTTACGACGACCTGGCTAACCTGGGGATCGACGAAAAGGTGCTCAGCCTGACTTTTACCGAATTTGGTCGCCGGGCCAAGTCCAACGACTCTTACGGTACCGACCATGGTACCGCCACGCCGGTATTTGTCTTTGGTACTCAGTTAAACAATGGCATTTACGGTGTAAATCCCATGCTGGATGAGGCAACCATGAATGCAAATCGTAACAACCTGGTCTATAACATCGATTACAGGCAGATCTATACTTCGGTGATCCAGGACTGGTTTGAAGGGGATAATGATGCCCTGGTCCAGACCGGATTTGACCAGTGGGTGAACGATAAGCTGCCCATTGTGAATACTACTGGAATTTCTCCCTATACGCCGGGTAAGAATGCCACCTCCTTGTTGGTCTATCCCAATCCGGTGCAGGATCAGCTGAATATTCAGATGCAGCTGGAAATCCGTGGAGCAGTTACCATGCACGTGATTGATGCATCGGGCAGGAAGGTCAAATCCATTCAGGGGGACGGGACCTTTGGTCCAAACTCTTACCACATGGATGTCTCAGAATTGGAAAATGGTATGTACCACCTGCAGATGATCCACCAGGGTAAAAGCTATAGCACCAAGTTCCTGAAATTGTAGGGAAGAAAAGACTATTCTTCTTCCGGTAGGAATGCTTCCTGGTCCAGTTTGATCAGGAGGGGTCTCTGGTATTTTCCAAGTATGTAAATACCTCCCAGTATGACGATGCCCTTGTCAGCTGTCTGGACTACCTCGTTTACCACCACGCGCTGGTCAAATTGGCGGTAGAGGGTATTCACCAGGACTTCAGTATCTTTTTGGTACTGATATATCACCATGGAGTTATCGTTGGTCTGGGAAACAAACAGGGTATAGGATGCTGTATCCAGGTCCAGGTTCCCCGGAATGACTTCAGCCCTGTACGTGAGTTCATACAGGGGATCTGCTGGTAAATCCTTGATATTGGCACTGGTGTTCACATTCAACTCTGAAGCCGGTACGATGTAATTATTGCCTTCATAGTAACTGGTCAGCCCGAAAATATTGCCGTCTTTCTGGATTACGGAACTAATTCCTTCCTCGGTCTGGAAAGAATAGATATCTCCTGTTGCGTCGAGGGAGGTCATTTCCATAAATACGGTCCTGAGGGTGTAGTTGTAGAAGCAGTTTACGGAGTACCCTGTACCCGGAGCGTTAGTATATTCGCCAATGAAGAAAGGATAATCCTGTCCGGTTTTGTTGAGGTGGCGCTGCACCAGGTACTCCAGGTCGGTATTCACCGGCAGTTTGTTACTCCGTTCCACCTGGTAGCTACTGCTGTATTTGGTGATCCAGGATGACCGGGTGACAAAATCGTAACCCAATACCACCAGCTTGTCCTGACTGTCGGCATAGGCAAACAGGGGCATGCTCATCTCCAGGTCGTGTTGTGAAGTAATCTCACCGTTGGCCGGGTTGACCAGGATCAGGAAGGCGTCAAAGTTCTGGTTCATGGCTACAAATCCCACCGATCCGTTTAATAACACAAGTTGGGAAGCAGGAGCCCTCCAGTCAAAGTCCAGCGACCAGCTAACCTCACCTGAGGCCGTGGTGCGGACCAGATTCGTGTAGGGATATTCCACTTCGTCGTTTTCATCCTTAACGGCCGAAAGAAAGACGTAACCTCCGCCGGGTAATTCCACCAGGCTTTCGGGAAAGTAGGCCAGATGCTCCGCAGGATGATTGTAGATCTTCAAAAATCCGTCCTCCGGCAATATTTCTTTCTGGTTTATATCACAGGCCACAGCCCCCACCAGAAGCAGGATCAGCAGGAAGTTCTGATAAACCTTCCTTTTTTTGATTCTAATAAAAACATTCCACATTGCTGTAATGCTTTTGTTTCTGCAGGGAGAACAGAAGTGAAAGATTGATTTGCAGACCATTAAGCAGTATATCATCCTGGGCGAAAGTGTTTCCGCTGCCGGTTTCAAAACGGTTGGTTTTGCTGGTGACATTATGCAGGCCATAGTGGTAGGCCACATTGAAATCCAGAATGACGTACCTGAGGTCGATGTAAGTGCCTGCCACCGGGCCGGCTGTAAATCTCGACCTGATAAAAGTCTGGTTGGATGGATCGTTGGAGCTCAACAGGTGACTGTAAGAAACACTGCCGCCTGCGTAGGGTCTGAATCTTTGCAGGTCGAACCTGTACCTTGCTTCCAGGGGTATGGACATGTATCGGAGCAGGTAGGGTGTTTCCTGTGTGGTGGTTTCGTTGTTAAATACCACCTCATTAATTTTGTTAAACCTGTAGGTATAGGTACCTGGTTTCAGAGTGAGGATGAAATAGTCGTTAAACCATTCCACGTGCATGAAGTACTGGTTGCCGATATTTTGCAGCATGCCCGTATATTCATTCATATAGGCTGTACCGGTCAGATCTTCAAATACATTGTAGGTTTGCAATACGGCGATCTGGGCAGTATTTACACCACCACCAAAACCGATACGCAGGTGATCCAGGAAAGAAGAGGACTGCGACCACAAGCATGCATTCAAAAGGAATGCCAGTAGGAATACTCCTATGATTTTTGACTTTCTCACAATTCCATGGCTGATGCAGGCAAAGATGCCTGCATGCTCTTATTGAAACGGAGAAATGGTACAGATGTTACATGAGCGGAGGCTATTGCCTCCGCCCATATAACTAACTGTCTGTTAAGAAAGGATTTGCTTCAGATTTTTTATGCTTTCTTTAGCAAATTTAACAGGTTCAGGAGGGAAATCGCTCTCCACAACCATGTAGTCAATTCCGGCATCGTCTACCTGTGAAATGATGCCTTTGAAATCAATAATGCCTTCACCTATGATGGTTTGCTTACCCATCAGTTCCATGGCAATAGACATATCCTCAAAGGGCTCGTTGGAAGCATAGGTAAGGCCCAGCTTTTCCTTCATCTCTTTGATATGCAAGAGCTTCACCCGTCCGGGATACTTTTTGATCAATTTCACAGGATCCACTCCGGCCACCTCGGCCCAGAAGAGGTCCAATTCAAAACAACAGAGATCCGGATCGGTGTTTTGAACCAGTATGTCAAAAGCAGTCATACCATCGTATACGGCAAATTCCTGACTGTGTGTGTGGTAGCCATAGCGAATGCCTGCAGCTTTACACTTTTTTCCGAATTTGTTGTACAGTTCGGCTGCCCTCTTATAATCGTCGGCCGATTGCCCGATATACATGGGACTGAGAATATACTCCTGGCCAATAATATTTGCAGCACTTATAGCTTCATCTATGCTGTGCTTCAGGGAAGCATCCGAGATATGAACCGATTTGGACTTCAGGCCTAGATCGTCCAGCATGATCCGGATTTCCTTGGGTGTATGTCCGTGGTAACCATAGCCCTTAAGTCCCATCATGCTTATCAGAGGATTGTTTTTTATTTCCTCTTCGGTGCTGAAGTAATAGGGACCGGCAAACTCCAGATTTTTGTATCCGAACTCTGCCAGTTTCTTGATCACACCGGGAAAATCGTCCGATAGAGGTTTGGCCAGGGTATAAAGCTGAATCCCGATATCTCTGGAAATGGCAGGCCTATGGGAGATAAAACCGCTGTTAAGCAGGGAAACCCCGGCTACAGCAGCGGTAGAATTCCGTAGGAAAGTACGCCTTTTCATTCTTGAGATCCGGGTTTATTCACCCTTTTTGGCGGTCATTACAAATTCAGAACCCTGAACTATGAGTAAACCATTGTAGGCGTCCCCTTCAAAGGTTCCTTCCAGTTCCACCAGGTTTCCTTCTGCATCGAATTCAGCTTTCAGCGCTCCGTCTGTGATAGTAATATCTGTAATGGGTACATCTCCCATGGGAGTCAGCAACATGGCACTAAGTGTACCTTCTTCCTTGCTGATGGCCATGGTTCCGTCAATATCCACCGGAAGATCTTCAACCACATATTCCCAGTTACCCAGGAAAGGTGCGTGCGGATCTTTAGCTACCTTGGTGGCAGCACATGAGGAAAGAGCAAATACAACTGCCAAAAGCAGAACGAGATTTTTAATGTTGTTTTTCATAATAGCTTTGCTTGAGTTTATTTAATGTGTTAAATATACACAATAACTGGAATTTAATTCAGGTCTGACTATGTTTTTTGGCAGAATTATTTGGGAGGAATCCCGGACATACTGGTATTATCATGGATTGTGTGTTATCTTGCTAAATATCGAAAATAATTATGAGCTTAAAAAAGAAATTTAGTTCTGGTGCTCCCTGGGAGGACCTGGTGGGCTACTCCCGGGCAGTAAAGGTAGATAAGCTGATAGAAGTCACCGGAACCATTGCCCTGGATGAGAATGGCAATTCGCTGGGAGTAAATGATCCCTACGTTCAGACCATGGAGATTATAAAAATTGCTCAAAGAATCCTTCATGAAGCAGGTGCCAAGCTGGAAGATGTGATCCGTACCCGCATTTTTGTGACAGACATAGCAAGATGGGAGGAAGTGGGGAAGGCCCACAGGGAATTCTTCGGTCAGATAAAGCCAGCCACCACCATGGTGGAGGTCAGTGCCCTGATACGGCCCGAAGCCATGGTGGAAATTGAGTTCACCGCGGTCTTAGATTAACCCATTAACCCAATAACCCATTAACCCAATAACCCATTAACCCATTAACCCAATAACCCAATAACCCATTAACCCATTAACCCATTAACCCACACCCCATGGCACGTTTTAGTAAAAGAAAACCAGATACAGTGATGGTCAAGGACAAAAAACTGATCTGTCCGGTCTGCGACAACGACCTGTTCATCGAAACCAGGGCCCAGATGAATACTGCAGCGGCCAGCTTTTTTGACCTGGATTGGGCAAATAAGAGTGCCCGCTGCTTTGTCTGCTCAGAATGTACTTACGTATTCTGGTTCAGGACATAGTGCTGATAGATAAATATTTAGACTATGAAAGGGATGGTTATTTTGGCCCTGATGACCTTATTGCATCAGGGATTTAGTCAGGAAAACACGAAGCTGAATTACCTGTTCAGAAGCGGGTCGGAAGGATATGAATGCTTTCGGATTCCGGCCATTGTGAGCTGCACAGAAGGAACCCTCCTTGCCTTTGCCGAGGGGAGGAAGAACGGCTGTTCGGATACGGGGAATATTGACCTGGTGATGAAACGCTCGGAGGATAAGGGGCAGACCTGGAGTACCCTGATAGTGATCTGGGACGATGGAGACAATGTTTGTGGGAATCCTGCTCCTGTGGTGGATAAAAATACAGGTGAGGTTCATTTGCTCCTGACCTGGAATCTGGGTGAGGACCATGAAAGTGAGATCATTGCCGGAAAGAGCAAGGATACCCGGCGGATTTTCCATATGAACTCGCAGGACCAGGGAAAAAGCTGGTCCGAGCCCTTGGAAATCACCTCCGCAGTCAAACAGTCAAACTGGACCTGGTACGCCACCGGACCCTGTCACGGAATTCAGCTCACCAAAGGAGAATCGGCGGGCAGGCTGCTCATTCCCTGCGACCATATTGAGGCCGAATCCAAAAAATACTATTCCCATTGCATATATTCCGACGACCATGGGAAGACTTGGAAACTGGGACAAAGCACTCTCGTGGATCAGGTGAACGAATGCACCGTGGCTGAGCTGCCGGACGGAAAGCTGGTGCTGAATATGAGGAACTACGACCGAAGTCAGAAGACCCGAAAGATTGCCTATAGCACCGACGGAGGATACAGCTGGGGGAAACTGAGTTCAGATCCTGTACTCATAGAACCCATCTGCCAGGCCAGTTCTCTTTCCGTATTTGGGGAAGACGGAACACATACCCTCTATTTCCTGAATCCGGCCCATGAAAAGAAGAGGCAAAAGCTCACGCTGCGATCCAGTCAGGATGCAGGTAAAAGCTGGAGCGATTTCAGGATCTTACATGAGGGCCCCGGAGCCTATACAGATCTCACATTAATGGAAAATGGAAAACTGGGCTGCCTGCTGGAGGCCGGAGCAAGTTCTCCCTACGAGGGCATTGTATTTATGAACCTTCCTCTTTCGCCTTCTCCTTGACTATGCGCCACACTTCGTTGACCAGCAAGGGAAAGGCAGGGACGAGCATATTGTGACCATAACCGTCCATTTCGTAGAGCCTGGTATCGGGGTGTCCTACCACCTTCATCATACGCATCATATAGGCATTTTCTTCATACCTCCCCATCATTTCCAGTTCACGATCCCCGGTAATCAGTAAGAGGGGCGGAGCATCCTTCCGGACATGGTAAAGGGGTGCCAGGTCGTCCACGATGGGCTGGGTTCCCTCGATGCCTCTTTCCTCCCGAACAGTAAAGTGTGTGATGGTGTGACCGCTGAAAGGGATCAGTCCGGCAATATCATTGGCTTCCACCCCGTACTTTTTCAGCCAACGCTGATCCAGTCCTACCATGCTGGTCAGGTAGCCACCGGCAGAGTGTCCCGAAACAAAAACCAGGTCAGGATCTCCCCCGAATCGTTCAATATTCTTCAGCACCCAGGCTACTGCAGCAGCAGCATCCTCGAT
>Ga0180430_10000920_pt1 | contig 30561 bp, 7 predicted proteins | sample SS_ome_9_FD_132999 | JGI IMG/M metagenome (GOLD analysis project Ga0180430, IMG submission 132999) | Hypersaline lake sediment archaeal communities from the Salton Sea, California, USA - SS_1_S_2 metaG | ecosystem: Environmental > Aquatic > Non-marine Saline and Alkaline > Hypersaline > Sediment... | reverse complement strand
TTTTCTCCAAGGACAAAAGAGCCTCTAATTCCCTTAAAACAGGTTATTGCATTTCCAACTGAGGAGGAATTGTCATTATGAATTTTTACATTTTCAATTTTATTTTGTACAAATATTTTCTTTTCACGGATTGCAATGCTTTCATCAAGTTTCGAAATTCTGATAATTGCTTGAACATCGTCATCTGATTTCCAAGAGGTGCATCCTTGTACTTCTACTGGTTCTATAGAAAATTCAATTATCCCTCCTCCTTTAGGGTAAAAACCAGTTCTGATCAATCTGCTATCCATTTTTACTCCAAATCTTTCGATTGCAGGGGCAAATACTTTTTCAAAATAATCATAGCTTGGAGCCTTCATTACATGAGTTCCACCGATAATTTTGATTTGGCTTTTTTTCTGAGCAAAGAGTAGGATGGGAATTACTGTCTGTGCAACCAAAACTGCTGAGCCTGCAGTTCCAATGTTAAATTCATATTTCCCTCCAACTATTTTTCCAGGAGAAAATATTAGTTCTGTGCTTCCAAGTTCCGCACCAACAAGAGTTCCTCTGCATATTTTTCTAACTGAATTACATGCCATCAAATGCTGGGGTCTCAGGCCAGGATTGTTTCTTCCTGCCCGGATATTGTAAATTCTGACTTCCTTTCCTGTTATTGATGCTAGGCTTAGGGCTGATCTTATTATCTGCCCGCCACCTTCACCTTTTGATCCATCTATTTCGATCATGGGAATACCTTTTGATATGAAGGTGGATATTGAACTTGTTCAATCTGACCACCTTCACCTTTTGATCATTATACTAAATTTTCACCTGGTTAATTCTAAATTAAAATTTTATTTTTTCATTAATCTTCTTATAATGAACATCAATTAATCTGCACCAGAAAAACAAAGCAGAAATAGGCCAGCGCATCTCTGCGCTGGCAAGGCGACCAGTTATCCTCCCATGCACTAAAAAAAGAGCGTGATGTTATGATTAAGATTAGGAACCTATATAAATGTTCTTTGATTCGGTGGTATATTTTCACAATAAATGTCAATAATTCTGATTTTTTATCCTCGTTTTTCCTCATTTATTAACTTTTATTCTATAATTATCTCTGTGCGCTTGGCTCTTTTTAAACATTGACTTCTTATATTTAGTATGGCTAAAAAATCCGCTTCTCCGGGAGCAGAATCACCATCTGAAATGCCCCGTGGCTTAAAAAATGGAGATCCTATGACATCAAAAGCTAGCAGAACTATTAAACCTACTGAAGTATTTGCAAGGCTTAGTGGGTTATGCAAAGGACTTAATGAAGAGACGCGATCTTTACTTTCAGTTCCTGGGCTTCTTTTTGAAAGGTCTGGAAATACCTCTGTTTATTATTCGGTAAGTCTTGATTTCAGGGTAGCTGATATCCTAGATCAGATACTTCACAATGTTCATCCAACTCCATCTGAAAATGATTATGGAATTGGCCTTTATGAGAGATCAAATACAACTTATTTTGTTCTTGTTGATATGAGAAGGCGCATTGTTGTGCACGAGAGACTGAATTCTTATCAGGGTGATCCATCCGATACTTCCTGGGAGCATATCAATGAGACTATTAAATCTGCGGTTGCACTTGCCAAAAAAACTCCAAATGATGGTTCATTTGTTCTTTTTAACGGCACACTGAAGGTAATTCGTCCAAGAAAGAGTGCTCCACCGGAGACTACTGTCATTGCACCAACTATTCCAGAGGATCTCCGGACAGATATTTAGTCTCAATTTCTGGTTTAATGTGGTTTCTTTTTAATATTTACGCAATAAAGTATGTTTCATGTCAAGCAGGGGACCATCCCATAAAAAATTAACTCATATTACCCAGGCAAAAAGAGTCGGTTATGTAAGAAGACCAAAAGCAGAGCCACCAATAGAAGTTCCTGAACTCTGGGCAGCTTCTGTTTCTGAAAATTTCCGTGCAATTATTGTAGAAGCTGATCTTAAGGCAGACATGTCAATTGGTGACCCTGGATTCAAGGTTTTGAGAAAATCCAGATACATACTGACAAATGTTTCTATTGCATTTGGGCACAAGAGTGACCGGCTTGATCTTGTTTCCCGCATTATTGATGTAATTCGAGATTATGGAGAGCCAGAAGGAAGTAGCTTACTTCGAACTGCATTGAGTGTCTTTGGTTATGATAAATCAACCATCGAGAAAATAGCAATGGCCGCTGCACAGATAGGTTCTGAAGCTGATTTTGATATTCTTATTGGTGTTTTGCAAAATTGCAATAGTATTGCTGCTGTTAGATCCGTACAAACTTTCATCGATAGATTCCCAGAGCAAAGGCCAAATCTTGAGCAGCAGCTTAAAGACTCAACAGTCTCTCCTTATATTATCGATAAGATCTGCACTGGCAACTGAGTTTTAAATTATTTGCTTCTCAATTTAATTATATGAACAGGCGTGGATCTAAAATAAATGATCTTCCAGAACGAAGAGCCAATATGCGTTCTTTTGGATCACTTCGTGTACTTCTTTCTGAAATCGAATCAAGAACTCCTACAAAAGAAGAAAACCTGCTTTTAATTGAGGAAGTGTCTGCAAAAATCAGGAAACTGGATAGTGATCTTGATGGAAATGGAAAAGAATTGCGAAGGCATGTGACTAGCTATGTTCAAACCATTGCAGGAAGCAGGGATGATGAACTTTCTGGCATGGGTCTTGTTTTTGATGATGGAAAAACTAATGTTGTATTCGAAGCTGGAGATGCTGATAATGCAAAAGAAAAAATCAGCACTGTAATTGAAGCTTGTCTTGCAGCTGCACAAAAGGATAGATCATTCCTCAAAGAAATTTTATCTGAACTTGAAGCGAACTCATTGCCTGAGGAAAAGGTTCCAAAACTTAGGGAGATCTTAGGAAATAATACTTACTGGAGATTTCTGGAAGAAACATAGTCCTCTTTATTCTATATTTTTTAGCTGTCTCCAGATTCACCAATTATCCTACTTAATTCCCCTCTGAAATATTCCTGTCTTGCAGCAGCATCCATTGTTGCGTGGTTTTCTGGCACGTTCATTTCATACACCGGACCGCCTTTGCCCCTCTGGAATCTTACTACCCTCCTGTCTCCAACATCAAATGTTCCTCTGTATGTAAGGGTTTTTGGAGTTATTCCTGAAATTCCCAGCGAAGAGACAAATTCTCTTGGATTTGCTCCGATTATTTCAGTTGGATTTGTTCTCACTCTTGTTTCTCCTGGTGGAGCGTCCTGGCGTCTTGGCTTGGCACCAGCTGCCGGTCTTCTTGAAGCTCTGGGCCTTGGCCTTCCCACCATAATCTTGATTACTACTGTTGGGTGCGCTACTCCATCTGCTCCTATAATAGTTTGGACCATTGCAAAGCAGTTTGCTCTTGCCTCTGCTGTGTCTGGAATCTCACGACTATGTACTGCCTGTGCGACAAGATCATCAAAAGTAAGCTGCTCTGCAGTTCTTCCAGTTCTCTCCATTGCTTCTTGTACAATTGGCGATCTTGCAAAATCCTGATCACCTATGAGTCTATGTATTCTGTCCATTCTTCTTTGTGCAACTCCAATACGCAATCTAGGAACTCCACCAAGAATACTTCCTACTTCTTTAACTGGTACAATCTCAGCACCATGTCTAAGTGCAATTGCTGCAGGTCTTCCAGATACATTGCCAAAGTAGCCAGGCTCTTCAGCAATTCTTTGGAGCACTGTTCTTATTGCAGCTCTTCCTTCCCTGCTGCTTGGATTTGCTCCAAGGAGTGCGAGCCTCAGTCCTCGCGGGGAGTCACTGAATGTTGCAAATCCAACAATTTGTCCTTGTTCATCTCTTGCTACAAGAAGATGGTCCATCCTTGAAATAAGTTCACGCGGATTTTCATATCTCAATCTTGCTCTTCCATAAGATTCTTCATAAACAGCAATAACTTCATCCATTAGTGCTGTTCTTTGTTCTGCAGATACTGCTTCCCATGGCCTTCGAGTAGTTTGTTCAACAGTAACGTCCAGTCTCGTTATTCCACTTACTAATGTCTCTGTACTATGTGCTGCTGTATCAGCAACAGTTGGCTGAACTGCTGTTGCATCTCCAGGAGCAGCTGGTCTCTCAACCTGCAATCCTACAAGATCATGCAAGTAGGAACTTGACGGACCATCTGCCTGAACAGCAGAAATTCTTCCTTTTGTTCTGTCTACAGTTAACCTGAAAGGTCTGCTTTGCGCTCTTACTGCTGCAGGAACTGAGTCCTCTGCTCCAAATGCACGGATTCTTCCGGTTGCCTGGTCATAATATCCAGTAACTTCAACAGTGTTGCCAACCCTTCTGCCAGCTGCCATGGCTTCCCTGAATGTGCCGGTTACTCCATGATCTGCTGTTGTGCTCGCATCATTCATTACAATAAATGCATTATCCATGCTAACCTGAGTTGGAAGGCCATGGCTTGATTCTCTTGTATCAAAATGCTGTCTTACTGGCCTTCTTGCTCCCATGTCTGCTCCTGCAAGTGCAGTCACATAATCCGTTCTGCTAAGTACTGGCGATGCAACTTCTGTAACTTCAGGTATTGGTGTGGTGCGCGCTGCTTCTGGAACCGGAGGCGGAACTGCTCTTGGAGCAGCCTGTTCTTCAAGTGCTTGCCTTGCAACTCCTTCAAGGAATCTTCTTCTTGATGCTGGATCTGTTGGAAGTCTTCTGCTTCCAATAATCCTTTGCATCCGCAGCATTTCTGGTTCAATAATCGCTGCTCCTTCTACTTGCTGTGCAGCTATGTAACCTTCATATCTTCGAACTGTCCTTGCAATGTCCTCAGTTGTGACTGTGGTGCGCGCTGCTTCTGGAACTGGCGGAGGCGCAGGCCTAGTTCTTGCTGCTTCTGGAACTGGCGGAGGAACTGCTCTTACCCTGCTTCTTCTTGCAACAATTGCAGATGCCTCATCTGTAACTATTCTTGCTCTAACTTCCTGTGACAATGCCGAGTTTTGAAGCCCTTCCCTGATTCTTCCAACAGCTGCCCTGTATCCTCCAGGTATTTCTGCAATTGGTAATTCTGATCTTGCAATTGCATCAAGTGATCTGCTGACTCTGCTAAGCGGATCCATTGGATCATGGGCTCTGCCTTCACTATCTGCCCTGCCAACCAGCGCAACTTCAAGCGGCACACTAGATATTATTTCCCCGACAGTATTCTCAAATTCCACAGTAGTTCTAGCTTCTCCAGGAGTTCTTTGGAGGCTATGTCCTTCCAGATGCTGCAGCAGGGCAGTTCCTGTAAGTTCTGCTGGGATGTATGTTGCTACTTCTGCTCCTGCAACGTTTATGAAATACCTGTGGGCTCTTCTTCCTCCACCTTCATATGTCCTGATTGCTCCGCTCGAATCAACATCTGCACGTGCGCCAACCTGTGCAAGAGCACCTTCAGCAATTCCAAGAACTGTCTCCGGTGTTTGCAGTATTCCCAATCTGTGCATTCTGTCTGTTGCAATTCCAATTCTGTTTCCAGCTACCATTGCATCCCCATCAACATGATGAGTAGCACCATCAATCGTAACAACCTGGACAGGAGCCTCACGCGTTGGATCAACATGCATAACTCCTGGAGTTTCAGCTCCAGTTCTTCTATAAACTCTGCTCCAGCTTGTATCGTGATTATAAACGCCTGGCATCTGTTCTCTTACAGCACCGCCTCGCTCATGGCCAATATGCAATTGTAGTCTTGTTCCTTCTGGCAAACCAAGGGAAGCTACCATCCCGGCCATCCAACTTGACGCGTCTTGCGTGAGCTGTCCATCATCACCACGGAATCTTGATTCCCAGTGGCTTCCATATGTTCCACTGAAATCTCCGCTTGCATAATCTCTTCTCATTACTTCCATTCCAAGTCCCATGCTTGGAATCAGGTTAGTTCCCCATGGATTGTGAACTGTTGAAAACATATCTCCAAATGCCTGGCTCATAGCCTCTGGGCTTTCGGCAGTGAGGTTTGGTCCTGCATGCGTGTAAATATTACTATCTATTATTACTGCTCCCTGAGTCTCCTGCATGAATCCGATCATGCCACTGTCTCTCATCTCTCCCATTGCAAATCTCCAGACATCCATCTGTCCACTGTCAACCAGCGCCCTGAATTCTGGGTCGCTTTGAACTCTCTGGTCAAATGCTCCCTGGTATCTTGTTGTGATCTCTTCAACTGTTGCAGCAATTCCAACCCTGTTAAGTTCAAGTCCGATTTCTGCAAGTGTTGTATTGCTGACATCAACTCCATGCCTTGCATAGGCCGCTGCTTCTGCTTCTGTGAAATGAGCGCTCAAATCAAACCTCTCAAGTCCGCTTACTGCTGCCTGTACTTCTGCAGTGCTTCTAGCTGCCATAAGACCTTGAGTAACAGAATCATCAATTGGTGCAAGAGCTCTTTGAACATCTGCAAATGATCTGCTTCCAAACATTTCATAGAATCTAAGGAAAAGCGCCTCATGGTTTCCGCGAAGTGTATGCACTCTTATTCCACGAGTGCCTGCTTCTTGCTGTAATTGCCGAACTACCCTAAGAACATCAAGACTCGATGGTCCTCTGTCAATATAATCTCCTAAGAAAACAATGTCTGTTCCTTCAGCAAGGTTTGGATTAAGGCTGTACCTCTCTGCAATTGGAAGATGTGCTCCATGGTCCTGAAGAACTCCCATATTGACCATATGGTCAAATACCTGAGTGTCTCCATGGATATCTCCAACAACAAATGTTTGCCGAGAGTCCTGAACCACAGTAACATAATTATGTTCAACCCCCTGAGCATCAACATAAACAAGATCCCTGCTTGTTGATTCAACACTTGCAACAAATTGTTCATATTCTGCTCTGCTTCTGAATTGTTCTGGCGGCATTCTTCGTGTGGCTTGCTGGTATGTCTGCACATATTCTGCTGAAGGAACTCTGCTGCTTGCCTGCCTCATTAAAGTATAAAATCTTCCATATGCCCGTGCTTCTCCTGCTGAAAATGCCAATGCCTGTTGGTTTAGTATTCTGCGTGCTTGTGCTCTTTCAGTCTCAGTTCCATGAACCATCTGATCTGCAAGTCCTGCAAGTTCATTGAGTCTTTCTGTATTCGGAATTGTTCTTCTGCCCGTGCTGATTTCTGATTCTACGTGCTCTCCAAACTGTTCTGCAATAAGAAGCCTGTCCTCTCTTGTTCCTCTAAGGTATTCTCCTCCATCTGCAAGCATGTATTCAACTGCTTCTTTTTCTGCCCTGCTCAATCCACGGTATCTTTCCTGTGCAGCTGCTCTTCCATCTGTGGTCAAGAGTCCTTCTGCAATTTCATACAATGCTCTTGCTCTTGTAGACAGTTCATAAACATTTGCCGGAGGCCTTTCACCAATTGCTATTCTTGCCGCATCTTCCATGCTTCTGCCCTGCTGCATCAGTTCTCTTACTCTTGCAATATCTCTTCCTCCTCTTGTTGCTGTGTCTACTGGATGGCCGTCAGTAGTTTGGACATTTGCTATTAATCCCTGGACTGCATCTGGCTGAACCCTTGCACGGTCTCCGCTCATTGCACGAGGTCCTGTAATCTCGCTTACCTCCTGCATCTGATCTGGATGAACTAAAATCCCTACAGTTTCTCCTTCTGCTCCAACTGCAATTGGGACCTGTTCCACCTGTGCTTGTGCTTCAGGTTCGCCAGTATGTCTTTGTATTCTTTGTGCTCTTGCATCAAGTGCACTTTGGTGCTGCTGCAAGTATCTTCTATAAGGCAGGCTTACTGTTCCAGATTCGCCAGCTGTTCTTGCTACTGCAACAAAGCCTTCATTATTCAAAAGTCCCCTTACTTCCCCACGAACCATTGGGTCCATATGCTCTGAACGGAATATTGCTATTGCGCTTTCGTCTCCCTGCACTATTCTTCTGGCAAAATCTGCAACAAGGCTTCCTGTTGTCAAACTATCCTGGAGAGCTTGAACATCACTGCTTCCTGCTGCAGGAACTTCTCTAAGTGTTGGTCCTTCAACATCAATTCGCGGTCCGCTTTCTCTGCTTCTCGGACCACCGCCGCCTGGAGGTCTTGGAGGCCTTGGTTCTGTTACTTGCATTCCAATTAATCCTGTTAGTGCAGCATGAGCTGTTTCTGCTGCTCCTGCGGTTCCAAGTCTATTTGGCCTTTGCAGAATTCTTGTTATCCTTCCAGTTGTTCTGTCAACTGAAATATCAATTACTGCAAGATCTCCATTCTCTCTAACGCTTCTTGGTATGCTTCCTATGCTTCCAGTGTCTTCAATTATTGCCACTATCCTTCCGCTTTGCGGATCAAAGTATGCTCCAACCGGAATTCCGTTATCCTCAGTTGCTCCAACTGGGGCTGGTCTATTCATTCCATGTTCAATTGCCTGATCAAGATCGCCAACAATGGTGCTTTTATCTCCTGTCCTGTCTCCAAACAGGATTTGTGCATTTTCAAGTGTTTCTAAAGTCAGTTCAGTTCCCTGCTGGTGTTCTCGCATGTATCCTGCTCTTTTTGGGTCTATTCCTGCTTGCTGCACATGAGTCTCAAGTGTTCCGCTGGAAACTCTTGCAGTCTGGTCTGGCTGAAGTGGTACAACTGGTTCAACGATTCTTCTTGTTGTTCTTGGCAGCGTTGGAATTGATTCTGGCGAAATTACAACTTCCGGCAGCGGCCTGGTTACTGATCCATCTGTTCCTGTTGCTTCCCTTGCCGGAGGGGTTACTCCTGATTCATGAATAAGATCTCCACTTGTAACTTCGATCGGAGGCGGACTTGCATCTCCGGATTCACGTACAATATCTCCACTTGTAACCTCAATTGGTTCTTCTCCAACAGCGCGTCTTGTTGGTCCCCCATATTCCGGCGGAAGCTGTTCAACTGCTCTGCGGTCTGGTACTCTCATGGCAAGAAATACCTGGTCTCCTGCTCCAGCATCTGTTCTTGCTCTTGCTTCTGCTCCCAAAAGTCCATCTCGGACTCCCTGCCATAGTTCGCTCCATTCTCCTTCTCCCATTCCCCTCATATGCTGGAATATCCTTTGTGCGCCTGCTTCACGTGTATTCAGGATTCCTAATCTTGCTTGCAGATGTTCGCTGCCAACAATGTCAGTTCCTTGTCTTCTTATTGGTTCTGCAGATGCCCTGCGTGCTTCTGGAATATCCTCGGCCCTTCTAAATATCAAAAATTCAGAGTCCCTTGAAATCCCAAGATTCATATCAATTGTTCCTTCTATTGCCCGAAGGCGTGAAATCTCTCTTCTTGGTATTCCACGCAGTGGGAGCACATATACTTCAACCCCGCTAGGTATTTCTGCAAGTGCGCCAACATTTCTGATTGCAACTCTGTCTCCCTCTCTTCTTACTCCAATTGCGCTTAGCCTGTGGGCCTCAGGAACCATTCCCCAGTCAGTTACTACCAGGTATCTTCTTCCCCCAGTAGTTCTCATGTCCCTGACTTCTCCGCTCTGGCGCATTTCCCTTGCAAGTGCTCTTCTTGCTCTAAATGAAAGATGATCTACCGGAACCAGATATGTATCCTGATTTTCAGGTATAGCTCTTCTCATCGTCCTTGTTGCAGTTTCGCTTATGATCGGAGATGATGCAATTCTTGTTCTTGATCTGAATGTGGTTCTTCCATCAACACCATCGACTGTTGTTGACCCTTCTCCGTTGAATGGGCTGTGATAAGAATAATGTCCCTGGCTTTCCATAAGCCCAAGGTTCTGTCCAGAAACTTCATTGCCCATTCCAGAACGTTGTCCGTCATAGCCTGCCATCAGGCTGGTCATTGCTTCTGTGAATACTCTTCCTTGTTCTGTTGTTGGTGCAAATTCCTGGATCCATCTTCTCATTCCTCGGACAAACGGACCATCCATATTTGCTCCAAATGCCTGCTGAATCACTTCTTCAACTGTTCTGATTCTTGGAGCTCTTCCAGTCGCAGCAGCTGCCCGCGCTTCTGCAGTGTTCATTGCATATGTCATATGCACAAATAATCTGTGAAGGTCCTGTGTAAATTGATTTTTCATTCCAGTTAGGCTGACACTTCCATCTTCCCTAACTCTTGCTCGGTATGAACCAAATGTATCTGTATCAATTGCACCGAACCTGAAGAAACTATAGCTTCCATCTCCATTTTGTCTCACGCGGTATCCTTGGCTTTCCAAACTTTGTGCAACTCTTGCTGCTTCTGCCGGTGGCTGATTCCTGATTCTAAGCCACATTGTCCATACGTTCAATTCATGGCGGTCATAGAATCCTGCTGCTGCAAATCCTGTCTGTGAATACCCAAGTTCTTCAAGGAAGTTTTCTGGATGTGCTGCAAGCTCTGCAAATAGCGTATCTCTTCTTGCTTGTGTTTCATAATCTGCTGATCCATAAGGAATTCTATGGAATTCATCCGCAGCATCAACAGTTACCTGAACACGTTCTCCACCTGCAGCAATTTCGCCATGGAAATCACGAAGGTCTCTCATTATTCCATATTCCACTCTTCGGCCAAGTGCTCCTGTGTATGTATACTCTGTTCCATCAGTCCTCTCTACATGTGTTCTTGGGGCAGGAGCGCCAGTGAGTACTGTTCCCTCAGCACCAACAGAATCCGGACGAAGTCCCTGGCGTTTTGCAAACACCATCATGCTTGTCCTCTCAACTCCTGCAGCATCTGTAAATGGTCTTACTTGCCCTGCAGCATCAACAACCTGAATCTGCAATCTGTATGCTCCGACAAGACCGTTTTGGAAATTGACTTGATTAATTACTATTCTGTCAGTTGGAGCAAGACCCTGAATATCCGGCCTAACCAGAGCCTCAACTTGATGAAGAAGGTCTCCACTTAGAATCATTCCAGCAAGGTATGGATCATCTGCAAGTGTTGTGAATGATTGGTAATCCGCGCTTCTTACTGAGCTATCTGGAAGTCTTCCCAATCTGATTCCAAGAAGATCATATAATGCTGCCCGAGCTTCACTTGTATCTGTTCCTCTGGAATATGCCAATCCAAGCTGTTCCTGTGAAACTCCATAAATTCTTGAAAGCTGCTGTCCAACTTCGCCCTGAAGCCCCCGAAGTTCAGTAAAGAATCTTGCTTCTGAATGATAATAATCTGCATGGGCACGTAGCGAAGTAGCGCGGAGCAATCTTGAACTTGCCGGAAGTCTTAATGTTTCAATCTGACGGCGTGCTTCTCTTGCCTGGCGTCTTAGTTCTTGTGGCTGCATCACAAGTTCTGCTGCTTCCTGGCGCAGCCTTTGTGCTTCTGCGATGTTTCCTGCTCCTTCTGCTGCATCTGCTCTTCTTCTAAGTTCTCTTAGCTGGGGATCCAATTGAGTTGCAAGTTGTTCTGCCTCTGCATCTAAACGTGTTGCTTCCTGGTTTAATCTTGTCAATTCGCTTTGCATCTGCTGATCTAATTGCCTTGCTTCCTGCTCAAGCCTTGTTGCTTCCTGTTCTGCTGGCCTTGCGCGTTCTCTTAGGCTGCCTATTACTCTATCCTGATCTGCTGCACTCATTTCCCTAAATGATCTAACTGCCCTGCGTCTTCCAGAAGTCATGTCTCCTGTTCTGATCATCCTAACTACTGCATCTGCAGTTGCCGGAACATCCATCCGTATCGGAGCAGCATCACTTAGCGTAATTTCTCTTCCTTGCAATCTTTGTAGAATAGGTCTCCATTGCTCTGCCGGAGCGCCTTCCGAAGCTGGTATCTGTGACATTTCCCTGCGGAACCTGCTCATTATGCTTGGCTCCAGTCTTGATTTGATATATGTTGCAAATGCATCTCTCATCCTTGCTGATGGCCAGCTTACTTCTCCAATTGCTGATTGCGAATCGATATCCAATAGGGTTATTCTATCTCTGAAAATTCTGACTTCCAATACCCTTTCTCCCATTCTTATATTTGCAATGATATGCTGTTCAATTGCCCCATGTGTTTCTCCTGCAAATTCTCGTGCACTTACAACTGTTATTGTTTCTGGAGTAGCTTGCAATTCGAATTGCCTTAACATCAACACTGCATGCAGATAGTCTGATGGAGTTGGACTACTAGCACCGCTTTGCTCAGCACTTGCCATTGCAAGTTCCCGAACTATTTCATATCTGTTTCCTGCTTCTAATCCTCTTGGTCTTCTTCCTGTTCTAACTTGTTCTGCATAAGTTCTTGCTTCTGCAATTACTTCCGCTGATCCTGTTTGCTCAATCAGTCTTCTTGACATTCTTCTAAACTGAGCTGCGCCTTCAATTATTCTTCTTCCTTCCGGACTTGAAACATCTGGAGCTGTTGAAGTTGCCGGGTCCATTCCACGTTCTCTTAAGTATCCAATTACCGCAACATCAACCGGATCAGCTGGCATATGGCCATCCTGTGCAGATCTATACATTGTCTGTACAGTTTCAGCTTCCAATGCTCTTGATACCCTTTCTGTATGTTCTGGTGCCAGCCTGTCTCTTCTGCTCCAGCCAGATCCGCTAATGGCCTCTGCAAATTCAATTACCTGGTCTCTGACTCTTGCTGGCAGTCTGTTCAATTCCTGCTGTCTTGTTGCAGGTGCCCCGTCTACTCCATATCTAAAGTGGTATGCAAATTGTATCAATGAATCAGAATCGCTTGCAAGCTGCGCTGCACGAACTCTTCCAGAATATTCTGTAATTATTGCCTGCTGCGCGGCAGTATCGCTTCCTGCCTGCTCCATTCTTTGAATGAAACTTTGCATCTGGTCCCGGACTGCTGGTATCATGTCATCTATACTTGCAATTGTTGCATCTCTTGTAGCAGGATCAGCATATTGTCCTGCTATGTCTGCTAGATTTTCATGCATTGCAGTTACTGCATCCTGCTGTGCTTCTGGAGCTGCTCTTCTTCTTGCTGGCTCTGGTGTTGCTGCTGCAGGTTCAACAACCGCTATGTCATCACTTGTTAGTGGTATTGCTTCATCAGATACTACTGCTTCTGGGCCTTGCTCTACCTGCCTTCTTGTTGGACGTGCATGAGTCGGAATTGCCTCAGGCGGAATTTCAACATCTTGTCTTGGCGTTACATCCGCATCTGGCCTTCTTACTGTTGGCCTCTCATGTTCTCCAATTGCTTCATCAGTAACTTCAACCGGTCTTCTTGGAGTTGGCATTTGATCTGGCGGAACAACACTCGGTTCTCTTGCTGCAAGGGTTGCTTCTGCATGTGCAAGTGCGACCTGCGGATCAGCCCCTCCTGCAATCTCTTCAAACATTGCACGAACTGCCTGCCAGTTTGCCCTTTGCTCTGCAGTCATATGCGGAAGAACTGTTTCAAGAGTAGGCGCATCCATGCCAACTCCAAAGCGTGCTGCAAGTGCCATGTCATGCGTGAAGCTTCCTTCTGCTCCAATGTTGCCCAGGAAACCATGGGTTCCAGGGAGCATGTCAAATCCAGCTTCTGCTCCAAGTCCCTGCACTGACCTGAGCGCTTCTGCAGGACTTCTGAAGTACCAGCTTGATTTGTCTGAGTATTCTGAGAGCATTGCTCCTTCTCTCAAAACAAATGCACGGTCTTCAGGACTCATGCGCTCTAGCATGGCAGTATATCTTCCAAGAGGAGATGGGTCAACATCCGAACCTTCTTGTCTATCATAATAGCCTTGAACTCTTTCTACACCATCTTCTCCAATTAATGCAGTATCTCCTTCGTGGGCAGGCGGTCTTGCTCTTGGGCCGAACAAGCTTTGCTCTCCTGCAGCAGCACCGTCAAATGGGAATTCTGTTCTCTGGATAAGCGCTTCTGCCATCGCAATTTCCCGGTCTCCCCATCCAAATCTTTGTCTTAACATTTGCTGTCCGGTTTCACTTCGCATCCACTCTAAAGTAGCAGCAACACGCGGAGGACTTCCTGCTGATCTTCCAGGATCAATATCATGGATCAGTGCAACCTGGCTCAGGAACTGCGCCTGGTCTGGTGAAAGTCCCCTTGCAATTGCAAGATCATGTGTCATCTGTGCAACATTTCCAGTGTGCGCTCTGTCATGGTAAACAGGACTTCCATCTGCAGGCTCAACATGCAAAGCTCCTTCTCCCAAAGCTTCAAATTCAGGGTATCTTCCGCGTGTAAACGGCTGAACTTCTCCAACTGAAAGCGGTCCGCTCGCTTCCTGAAGCGGAACTGCTGTTGGTCCTTCTGGTGTAGTTCTCGCTGCTCTTCTTGGCGCTCTGGGTGCAGGTCTTGGCGCACCAACTGCTGCTTGCTGTTCTGCTGGAATAGCGCTTCTTCTTGGAATTAAGTAAACTCCTGACTGCTCTCCAATATCATGCAATACTCTTGTGAGCCTTCTTGCTTCTGCACGATCGCTCATGCCAGCAAGGTATGCTTCAACTCTCCCTCTTCGCTCTGCTGCAGAAAGTCCTGGACTACTATCAGTTGTCATCTCCATGGCCAGGAAGTTGGTTATCAGCTCCTGCGTTGTTATTGTCTGTCCCTCAGGAACTCCCAACACTCCCCGCAAAACAGTGTCCAGCGCTGCATATTCATCTGGGGATCTTCTTGGAACTGTTGCTCCATCTCTTCTTGTCCAAAGATGTTCTGTTATGACAATTCCTTCTGCTAATCTCTCTGCTCTATTTACCATGACATCCGCACTGACAGGCCCTTCATATGGAAGAAGATCCCCTCTATCAAGCCTCATCTGTGCTTGAGTTTCAAGTCCGCCAGCATCAAAGATCACAACATCTCCAGCTTGTCTTTGCACTCCACCAATAGTCTGATCTCTTGTCAATACTGCAAACTGGAAATCTTCAATATCATATCCTGCGGCAGTGACAGCATCCCACATTGTCCGAAGCTGCGCGTAAGTATCTTGAGTTACATGTGCCTGGATTTCAGAAGGTGTCATCTCATCAATGGATCTTCCATGGATTCTATCCATGGCAATTGCAATGTTTCCATCAACTTCTACAAATCCATGAACCCCCGGGCCAAGCGTTACTTCTCTTCCATCTGGCAGGGTAACTCTCATTTCTGCAAGCGTCCTAAATGAATTAACCTCGTGCTGGGCAATTCCCAGCAAGCGTGTCCAACCTGCATCTGTCTGACCACCAGTAGGATCGCGGAAAACTTTTACTGCAACTTCTGTTGGAACTCCATCAACCATTATCTCCGCACGGAATACTGCTGCAGAAGACCCACTACTTTCAGGCGTATTATCTATTCTCGAAAGTATTCTTGCTCTTGGAGCATCTCCCATTCTTACTGTTGTGCCATCTCCCTGCACCACTTCTGCATCGCGCACTACGCTTGGCGCTCCACTAAATTCTGCATCGTCAGGCAGTCTAGTTGCCATAGGAGTCGTAACATCTGGTCTTATTGCTTCATCAGCAATGCGTGCAATTGCAGCTTCCCTGGTCATTCCAGTTGCCATAAGTTCTGAGATTGTTATGCGAAGTGCCTGTCCTTCTGGACTTGCTTCTGTACTTTGGTCAAGTGCATTAAGCCTCTGGGCTTCAGCATCAATTCTTTGCTGGACTCTTGCATCGGATAATGTAATTCTATGATCATCAAATCTTGCTCTGATCTGGTCGCCTTCCTGCAATACCAATCTTCTGAACACTCCTTCCATTTCACGTCCGCGTGCTCCGCCGATTCTGCGGCGAAGTACTCCGATAAGGTCTTCAAAGTGCCTTATTGTTCCAGGATCAATATATCTTCCTCCTCCTAAATCGCCTGCTATCTGAAGTTGTCCGCGGATAAGATCAATGATTCCGCTATCTCTAAGTTGCCTGTACCCATCTGCTCCAAATATTCTTGAAGCTGCAACTTCATCACCTAAAGCTATTGTACTGATTATTGCATTGGCAAGTTCATAATGTCTTGAATGACCGTTCCAATCTGTTCTTCTTGCCGGATCCATCCTCCTGTCGACTCTACGGTCAACAAGATGGCTGTTCATGACATGGGCAAGTGCCTCTTCTCCAGTAACATCATGCAGTGTGCTTGAAGCTGGTGCGGCATCCCTTCCCTCTCTTGTCCTTACTCTGAAACTTATTCCATCTCCTGCTAGTTGTGCATTTATGGCTGCATGCAGTCTTGCAGTATCTGCAGGAGTTCCGCCTTCTATTACATACTTCATTGTTCCAAGCCTTCTGACCCTAAGACCGCGGGATCTTGCATAATCTGAGCCTTGGAATCTTGCAACTCCTGCTTCTACAGAAGTAATTATCATGTTTGTTCCAGGATGTCCAAAGAACGTGTTCAATCCCCGGATACCAAAGCTGTTTGCCAGAACTTCTGCAATTCCTTTGTGTGTTTCTGGAACATATCCTTCGATTTCTGTAAGAACGGCACCAAGTTCAGCTGGATCCTCGCTATGAACGCTCAAACGAATTTCAAGCGCTTCTCCAGATACTCTTTCATCTCCCCTGACATTTACTCTTTCTCTTGCAACCCGTTCAATTGCCCTCTCTGTGCTCATTCCTGTTTCAACAAGTTCATTTACTCTTGTAACTATTGCAGCATCTGCTTCTGTCAATGTTCCTTCTCTTCTTGCATAGATTCCTGTTATCCGCTCTACTTCTACTGGTTCAAGCCCTCGAACAAGATCCATGCTTTCGCCGACTCCCATCCTTGCTCTAAGTCCATCAGGCCCACTTGCAAACTCTGGATCATCAGTTCTACTCAATGCAGGTCCCATAATTTCAGAAACCGGCTCTCCATCCATTCCAGGTCTTACTACCGTTGCATCTACTACCTGTCCATCTGCTCTTGTATATGTTGCATCTACTGAGCCATCGCTTGCTCTTCTTAATCTGACAACATTTCCATATTCCAAAGATGCAGAAACAATATCCCTGGGATCTGCCATCAAGTGTCCAAGATGGCCCAGACTTTCCGGATGGCCAGGTGCCATACGTTCGGCCATAACTCCTGTTGTTGCCTGATCAACTGCAGCTGGCAGTGCATCAAGAACTCCCTGTCCCCTTCCGCGTGGAACAACAATTATTCCCATTGCCTCATCGCTGTTAGCAGGTCTGAGGAGGAAAGCATGGCCTCCTTCACCAACAGCAGCAGTTGTTGCCTGTTGCAATATTGCCCGGTATGCTTCAAGTGCAGCTGTCCCATTGTCAAATCCAAGAAGTTCGTTGAGCTGGCCAAGCCTGTGTTTGTCTCCAGTAAATACTACTATATCTACTTCTTGTCCAGCTGCAACCAAACTGCGTGCATATGCATCAATCTGTGAAAGTGCCATTCTTGTTGAAACCGAAACATCGCCTATCCTATCTCCAGCAACAATCCATTCAACATCCTGTCCACTTGTTCCAGCACGTCTTAGTAATTCTGTTCTGATTGTCTGGTCTCCAAGAGCAGTTGCAGCATCTGCTTGTTCTACTACTTCAACCTGGCGTGCAGATCCTACTTGTTCTTCTGGAGTTGGTACAACAGTGCGCCTTCGCGCTGCCTCAGCATGCAACATATCCGCAGTTTGCTCTAGTGCAGTAGCAGCACGTCTTCCATATGCTGTTCCGCCTTCACGGAATGCATGTGCCTGTGCCCGCCTGCTTGCAGCTATCTGTTCAAGATCAGCAGGAGATAATTCCGCATCTCTCATATATCCAACTACTTCTGCTCTTGCATTTGCAAGTATCACTTCTGGTTCGTTTGCAATTGCATCCAAGTTGCCCGCCCGTCTCAAACCAAGTTCAAGTTGGGCAGCTCTATCTGGTCCTCCCTCAGCAGTAGTTGCCCTGATAAAGTCTCCGTTAATTGCAAGTTCAACTGCACTGTCTCTCATCTCAGGCCTCACATGACCAAGTGCATCTCTGATCAGTGCTTCTCTTCTTGCTGTACTGTATTGTGCAAGATTTGGATGATCCTGCAGCACTTGTGCAATTGCAGCATCAGCATGATAGACAAGTTCATTTCCTGCAGTGACATGGGCCGGAATATATTCTATTGCCTGATCTCCGGAACCCAGGACATATCTTCTTTCGCTTCCTTGGCCGGTTATTGTGAATTGTTCTGCTTGCGCATGCTCAAATAGTCTCAATCCCTGTGCATCAAGGTATCCTGCACTGTCTCTAAGTGCGCTGGCGCGAGCAGGATTTGTCATGGCGTCTGCCTGTTCTCTTCTTTGTCTTGCAAATGCCTGAAGCTGCTGCGGAGAAGCTCCTCCATCAACCAATCTTACTGCTTCTCCCATGGCAGTTGCGCGGATTACTTCTGGTCTTGATGCAATTGCAGGAACATATCCAGCACGGTCAAGTGCAACTCCAAGCTGCATTGCCCTGTTTGGAGTTTCTCCTGAAGCTGCAATGAAATTGCGATCTTGTGCAAGCTGTCCTGCCTGGTCCCGCATTGCAGCAGGTACTGATCCAAGCACTTCCTGCAGTGCCTCTGCTCTTCTTTGCGGCGGAAGTTCATGATAATTTGGATGCGCTGCTCGCAGTGCTTCTGCATGCCTTACAAGTTCTACTCCTGCTCTAAAGTGAATTTCTTCATATGCAATTGCAGCTGGTCCTTCTCCCAAACTATATCTTACATTAGGCGGGTCTCCACTGCGCTGTGCAAGAGGTTCAAACTGTCTTCTATAAACTGTTGCAGGAGTATCTGCTGCTACAACTGGCGTTGGAGATGCCTGTTGCCTGGCTGCTGTTCTTACTCTCTGAACTGTTTGGTATGTTGCTCTGGTTGCAATTTCATTTGTAATATTTGGTTCGCTACCACTCCAAAGCCTTTCCAGGAATTGCATATCCTGCCTTGATATGCCCAGCCTGTTCCGATCATCAGCACTTATTCCTGGACCAAGTTCATATGCTTCTGCAAGCTGGTGCGCTCTAGTTGCTACATCTCCTTCTGATAAACCTGGAGTAGTATTTCTCTCAACTACCTGATGCACTCTTGCACCAAGTTCAATATCATCAAGTGCCGCATGCGCTTCACCTTCTGCTCTTGTTCTTCTTATTGCTCCTACTGCTTCTGCTGCAAGTTCCATTTGTCTTGCACGGTTAGGACTGCTTCCAGTAACACTATCCCGGAATTCACTTCTTGCTGCAAGTGCCCGAACAACCCGCTCTACTTCCGGGGGTATTCTAGCAGGAAGATCTCCATGCCGAACAACTCTCTCTGCAAGAACAGCAATTGTTGTTTGAACTCTTAATTCTTGGTCTGTGAGTCCTCCCCCAAGATCTCTTGCAGGAGCTCCTTGTCTTTGCATTTCTGTTGCTTCTCGCCTTAATGCAACAGCCTCTTGCGTAAGTCTTGCAGCCTCAGCTCTACCCTCGGCAGTTCCTTCTGCAGTAAGCATACTTGCACGATCTGTCAGTGCTTCTGCTCTTTGTCTTAGTGCAGCAGGACTTCTTGAGTGGTATCTTGCATCGGCTCCTTCTCCTATTACCACATATCCTCTGCTAATTTCTCCCTGCCAGATAATCATCTCACCAAGAAGTCTCTGTTCGCGAACTGCAGCACTAACCCTTCCTGCTGCAGCAACTCCTTCTGTTACTGTTTCTGCTCCAGGTCCTGTTACTTCTGCTTCGCTGCGAATGCGAACTGCCTCTGCTTCATATGCACCAGCCTGCTCCCGCAATCTTTGCGCCTCCGCTCTTCTTGTGCTTGTTTCTGCTGCAATGTATGCCGGCCTTTCTGCTGCTGGCACACTTTCTGGTGCAGTTACTGGAGTTCTTTGCGGATCAATTGCATCTGCTCTTTGTCTGCTTGAAAGTGCAAGCTGATCGAGGTGTTCTGCTCCTTGTACGGCTTCTCTTCTTGCGCGAGCTTGCGGAAGAGATCCTGCATGATCAAGTGCTGCGCTCAGCTGCTGCAAATTGGTAAGTGGCGCACCCTGTTCATTTGCTCCTGCTATTCTCGTTGCAACATCAGTGACTGCTCTTTGCATTGCAGGACTATCTGGGAAAAGTGATGCTGCTGTTATTGTTTCATCTGCTGCCATTCTTCTTGCAGCAATAACAATCTCAGCTCCAACTTCCATTGATTCTCTATTATGTCTGGTCTCAATCGTTGAGCTTCTGCTGACAACATATTCTCCGGTTTCAGAATCAAGCCTCGCATAAGAAATAAGCTCTCTGGTCTGATCAATACGATCCTGTCTCGCACGCATTCTGCTGACTCTGCTTTCAGTTGTCAGCATTGCCGATGTTCCTTCAGCAATAATTCTTCTTGAGTCTTCTCCATTTGCAGCTCGAGCAAGCAGGCTTTGAACAAGTGGCCTGTGTTCAATTGGAATATCTGCTTCTCCAGCAAGCATTTGTCGAAGCCTTACTCCTGCATCTACTAATTGAGGGGTAACTTCTTCCCCTCCTGGACGAAGTGCCAGTGAATCCTGAACATCTTGTCTGCTCATTCCTGTATATGTTTCATTAACCCGATCTGCATTTCTCATCTGCCTTGCTAAACGGAATGCTGCATCTTCTCTTGTAATTCCAAGTCCCTGTGCAACCTGGTCAATTTCCATTGCAGCAGGGGATCCTGGTGCTGCATCTGCGAGTTCTCTTGCAACCATGCTGGTTCCTGAAATGTCCTGGGCAGCATCCCTGTAATCTCCTGCAGTTGGCTCTTGCCTTCCTGCAGTTCTTGCCAGTCTTCTTGCTTCATGATCGAGATGCGCCATTGCAGGAACATCTGCTGCTGGAACTTCCTCCCCTCCGCGAAGTTGCAAAAGTCTTCCTGCTTCTGCATCAACTAAACGCTGTCTTGTAATCGGGCTTTCTGTAATTACAAGTGCGGCCCGCTCATCTCTTGTCAGTCTTCCGCCACTTGCCTGTTTCTCTCTTGCGCTTGCAGCAAGCTCTGCAATTGGACCAGATGGGTTTGCAGGATCATATGCATCTACAGTATCTCTTCCAAGCCTGTGTGTTGCATCTGCATGTTCACTTAATACGCCAACAAGTCCTTCTTCTCCCATGACTCTTGCAGCATGCGTCTGCTCAAAGTGGACAAGAGCATCTGCATCTCTTGATGATAATCTTCTAACTGATCTTGTCCTCTGTATTCCAAGTCCGGTAGTTGCAGCAAGTCCGCCACTATCAAGTGAAACTCCAATGTTTCCATAAATTATTCTTCGGGCTAGACTTGGCCGAAGCACGCTTCGAACTGCAGCTGGATTATTGATATCAACATCAGCCATTGTACGTGCGCGTATTCCTAGTGCTGGTCCCATATGTGCAAGGCCCATCTGTACGAACTGCATGCTCACTCCGATTCCTGCAGTAAATATGTCCATGCCGCTAACTCCGCGCTGAAGACGCACTCCTCCAGACATTATCGAGCTCCATGCACTTCCGGATCCTGCTCTTGCCATTCCATCCCAGTCAAGCATCTGGGTCATCTGCAATCCACCAAGTGCAATACCCGGAGCCATCTGTCCAATACCAATTACTGCATGCGCTGATCTTGATATCGCAAGCTCTGGCGTTGCAAGTGCTCCGAAAAGTGCAAGTCCAAGTTCTGCATACATCAATCCACGAACTGCACTTCCAGCGCCTTCATGACTCATTCCAAAAGTATGTCTCCAGAATCCTGTTTCTGCATAAGAAGTTCCAATGTATTCTGCACCACGTGCATGCGACATCCTCTCTACTGTTCCATGTGCAGTTGTTGTAAAGAAGAACGCACCTGCTGCAAGTGGATTAATTGGCATCAATACAATACCAATCCCAATATCCCCAACAGTTTCAATAAGCTGGTTTCCTGATCTTTGGACTGCTCCTGACTGGGCATATCTGTGCAGCAGTCCTTGTTCTACTCCTGCTATTGTTCCTGGAGTGCTTCCTGGAGTTACTGGCCTCATTCTTGCCCTGAGTTCTCCAAGCCTGGTGCTGACATCTTCGAAAGTTGCACCCGGAGCCAATCCATTCAATGCTGCTACTGCCTGGTAAGTATCGCGCGACTGATCAGCAAGAGCTCCAAACATCATATCTGCATCTACTCTCTCAGCTTGGGCTACCTGAGCTTGTTCTCTTTCTGCGCCTTCTCTCAAATCCTGCGTTCTCCATTCTCTTCCTCCAAACAGGTCAATTGCTCCGACAATGATGGGACTTGCTACATATGCCCAATCGCTTGAAAATGCCTGTTTTGCTCCTGCCCATGCCTGCGTTCCTGCCATCCCCATTCTTGACCATCGGTATGCTTCGATATTCACCAGCGCACCCATCATCATGCTGCTTTGTTCTTCAACATCTGCTCTGACTTGTCTGGCAAGAGCAAGCCTTTCTGGTGATCTTGGCATCTCTATTGCAAATGGTATTGCAGCGCCACCATGATAAGTTGAAACCTGGACTCGTCGTCCATCATAATTTGGTTCATCACCAAACCAATTTTCCTGTTCGGCGAGATATGTTGTGATCTGCTGTTGTCTCTCTTCATATGTAAGTGGTGAAATTCCAAAAGATGCCCATGCAGCCTGAAGGTGTGACCTGTAAAACTGATAATATGCAGCGCGCTCTTCAGGGACCCAATCCTCCATTGGTCTAGGAGTTCCATCCCAATTTTCTTCAGTGAATAATATGAATCTGTTTGCAGATCTATCTGCCAAAAATGAAAGCGGACCAGTTGCACCTGATGCAAGCATAGTACGAGTACGCGCTCCACGTAATACTTGTTCTTCTATTTCTTGAACAAGGGAAGTATCGCTTGATGCGGATGAATGTCCGTGTGTTCGTGCACTTTCAGGACCATATGCTATTGTGAGTTCAGAAAGACGCATTGGCAATACTCCTGTGCGAACCAATCCGAACTGTTCAATTGCCCGCTCTTGTTGCTCTTCTGTTTGATCTTGTGTAGTCAAAAAGCTGCCAAGATAGTCTGACATTGCCCAGAACCTTGCTCCAGTACTTCGAAGGCTGCCAAGATCAACCGAAGCTCCCGTTCTTCTCATTGAATCAAGAGTTGCAGAAAGTGTATCATGATCTCGGAATGCAGCTTCTCCTTCATTCGCAGCCCATTCAACTGCAAGCCATACCGGTTCATTTCTATGTTGTATTGCCTGTCCTGATGCTGCGGATAATCTTGCTCTGAGATCACTAAATGCAGCTGCTCTGGATCCATATCTTGGACGTCCCGTTGGCCATGCCATGGCGCCAGCTGATTCAACGGCTCTGCCAAATGCTTCTCCATGATTTTGTGCAAGCCATTCCACTGCTTCAAGATCTGTTCTCCCTTCAGAACGTGCCTGTGTAAGAAGTTCTGCACTAAGTCCTCCGCTTGAAGCAACTCTAAGAACATCTGGTGCGAGTTCAACTCTGGCTCTTTCAAATACTGTGCTTCCACCATATCGTTCTCTTGCTGTTCTGTAGTGTCCAGCAGCATCAATCTGCTCCTGTCCAGCAGTCCTCATGTCCTCTGCTGTTGCCCTAATGCCATCAACATCTCTCATTGCACGTATTCTTCCAATTTCCTGCAATGCTTCTCCTTCTCCCATCTGTGGATTTTCTTGTTGCAATTCCTCTACTGTTGGTAGACGTGATTGAACTAGCTCATCCCCACGTTGCCGAAGGCCAGCTCCAGTGAGCCAGCTGATTCCTTCCTGAATGTAAAGTCTTTCTCTTCCGGCTCTGCTTCGAAGCAGCTCTGTTGAATCAGCGATCCTCTCATCTGCTGCATCGCCAGCCAGTGTTCCTGCTGAAATCTGATCTGCAATTGCAAAGTTTTCACCAAGTATTCCTTCAATATCCAGGATTGTGGCATTTGGATCATATTGCGCTTCTGGTCCTCCTGTGAGTGGGGTTGTGCTATATCCCAATCTTATGATCCTTCCTGGTCCTCCCATAACTGGCGTTGGTCCGTGTTGATCTCCAAATGGCCGTGGATCAATTCTACCATCTGGTCTTGGCCTTCCAAGTCCGCTTCTAAGTATTCCAAGCTCTTCTGCAGTAGCCAGTGCTTCAAGACTTGAATCTCCTGTTGCAAGCAATTGCGATGCTCTTCTTTGCATAGCACTTGCATAACTGAAATTAAGTGAGTATGTTGCAGAAAGAGCGCGCCTCAGTGTTGGAACAATCTCCTCGCTGTAAATTCCTCTTGTTTCTACTGGCTGGCCTGGCCCTTGAAATTCAAATTCACTGCTTTGGCCTTCAACCCACATGCTTCCTCCATCAACAGTAGGTGCCCAGTATCCACCTTCTGCAACTACTACTTCGTCTTCTTCTGGTGCTTGTTGCCCTGGAACCGGAACCTGGAAGTTGCTTGCAACTCCTGGCTGTGGTTCTCCTGTTTCCTGCCCTCGTGCAGCAGCCTGTCTTCTTGCTTGCTGTACTGCCGATGGACTTGCATCTGCTGCAGGAGCTGCAGTTGTTTGCTCTGCTGCTGTGATCTGCTGCCTTAGTGAATGCGCATGCGCATCTCTTGCACGCTGTGCTGCAAACTGCCGATCAACCATTCTGGAACCCATTACCATTCTTCGAGTTGCAAATCTGCTAAGCGCAGCAGCGCGCCTATCGCTCAGCTCACCCTCGATTACTTCTCCAGTTTGCGGATCAATGTCCTGCCCCCTTCGAACAGCTAAAACAATGTCAATACCTGATCGTAGCTCTGCTCTTCCTTCTGACCTGTGCATCCATGGAGTGTTAAGCCTTCGGATGCTTCGATCCAAATCTTCAAGAGCAGTGACCGGAGCATCTGCCTGGTCTCCTATTGCTTCGGATTGCCTGAACAGCGAAACAGAAAGCTCATCATGGCCTGCTTCTTCTTCAGCAAGCGCTCTTCTTTGAATCTGTGCAACCTGCAAAAGCTGTTCTGTTGAACTGTCGCGAAGTCCGCTAACAGCTCCTTCAAGCCAGCTTCGGTCAACAAGCTCCAATTGTCTTCTTAATCTGACAACCCGCTCTCTTCTCTGCTCTGCGCTTCTTGTATGTCGCGCGCTAGTTCTTCCAGAGCTTCGCTCGGCCAATCTTTCATATCTTGCAGCAGCAGCTTCTTCTCTTGCTATTGATCGCTCAAGCCTTTGCTGTTCTCTTTCATACTGGCTTTCCGGATGTTCTAAAATTCTATCAAGTCTTCTCCCTACTCCAGAAATTTGAACCCTGCTTCTTCTTGTGATTAATTCTGACCTGAGTCTTCTGCTTCGTGCTGCTGACTCTTCTGCTGATTCAGGCTCTCCCAAAACAACTGCAGTATATTCTCCTGGAATTCTTGATGGGTCAACTTCCCATGCAGATCGTCCCGGCCTTCCCGGAAGTCCTGCTGTTGCATGGCCGATATCAGTAAATCTTCTTGTTCTAAGCGCGCGAACAGTGCTAAGGTTTCCAAGTTGCCTGTAAACAAATGCAATATTTTCATCCGCAGCACTGGTATCTCCACCAGCTGCCCGAGCTTCAACTGCATCACCGTAAAGTCCAATGAGCATAATTATTGCACGTGCCTGCTGCGGTTGTCCGCTTCTCTGTGCGTGGAATGCAAGATCAAAGTATGCTGCCATGTTTCTTTCATATATCTGTCTTTGCGCTCTTGGAATCCCGCTAACTTCCCTAAGATCTGCAAGTGCTTGTGTTTTTGCAATTAGTATGTCCATTTGCGATTGGTATTCTGCCTGTTCCATTCCTCCAAATATCCGATCGAGCATGAGAGTGCCCATCAATTCACGGTCAACAGCATCCCGGCAAGTTTCAACTGCAGCAGCAGCATCAAGAAGAGAAAGTCCAAGCTGCAAACTTCCCTCCTGCTCAAAATTTACGAGTTGTGAAATTCCATTTTGATATGCAACTCTTACATCCTCCCTGTGCCTTCTGTCTCTGATTCCACGCAATCGGGTTCGAAGATCCGGAGATCCTGTTTGTTCATCCCCAAGTACTGCTGTTTCTATTGCAGCTGTTCTTCTATTCAATTCTTCAGGAATATAATCTCCATTTGCAATTCTGGCTCTAAGTGTTTCAAACGCTCCTCCAGCTTCAAGAACTACTGAAGATATCATTCCTGGTGGGCGCGATCTATCCATTGTTGCCATTCTCTCAAGCCCTCTTCCAAGCCTGAAATATGTAGCAACTTCACTTACTCCGCGGGTTCCTGACATTGACATTCCGCGTGCAAATATATCAAATTCGCGCTGGTATAAATTAGCAAAGAACATTACCTGTTCCCTGTTTGCTCCTTCACCAAGGACTTCCTGGATTATCTGTCCAATTGCTTCTGCACTCAATGGCTGTCCTGGCTGTTCTTCTGTTCCGTCCATACGAGCAGTTACTCTAGCGTGTATCTGGTCAAGAACTTCTGATGCCTGCTGCCATTCTGCACGAGCTACTCTCGCTTCACTTAAAACCCGCGGCCTAACGCCGGATCTTACATCTCCAAGTGTTCCCTCCCTTCTCCTTCTATATGCAGCAATTGCTCTTTGCTCTCCATCCTCGCCAGCAACTCTTCTTGCAGCTTCTTCAATTGTAACTGCTTCCTGCCCTTGAGGCGGAGTTATGAGAAGCTGCATCAGCCCGACATGCATTGCATCCTGCTGCCTGTCTGAGAGCATTGCAATTTGTTCTCGCTCCTCTGGAGAACTTACATATTCTTTTGCAAGCATAAGCTGCGATGTTGATATTGAAAGCAAACCTCGGGTAAGTGCATCTATTGCGCGGTTTACCATTCGGTATGCGCTTTGCCGAACTCCTTCATCCTCTTCAGTTTGAATGTCCTGGACTACTGATTCTGCAAGGCTTATTGCCTGCCTTGCCAAAAATAAAGTTCTGATATTTGTCTCTTCCTCACCCGGAATAAGTCCGCTCAATCTTTCTCTAATTGCAGGGTCTGAAATATTTTCCAAAACAGATTCTGCCTGCATAGACAGTCGGGTTCTAAGTGCCTGCAATACTGCGGGAAGATGTTCTGGATGCTCTGCAAGATCTGCTCCAAGTGCTGCAAGGTCTGCTCTGTATTCAGCATCTCCCTGCATAAATTCGTCTGCAATAAACTGAAGCGTTTTTGTTCTGTCGCTGTTTCCTTCTTCTAAATATGAATCAAGTACTGCGCCAAAAAGTCCTGATGCGGTTTCTTTAGCAGCACGCTGCTCTGCTGTTCCAACAGGCATATCTGCAAGAGTTCCTGCAATCTGCACTGCAAGATCCAGCGCTCCTTCAATCCTTTCATATTCCTCGCGTGTTACTGAACTTGGATCTTCTTCAAGCCTTTGCCGAAGCGCATCCATCGCATCTCTCAAATGAGTATATGCACTTCTAAGTTCCTCGCTTTCAGTTTCTTCTATTGTTGCATCTACATCTGCAATGTTGTTTGCAAGAGTCTGTATTCTTTCATCGACTCCTGCAGCTGCTCCGCTTCGAAGTTCTCCAAGTCTTCTTGAAATTGCATCAATCAATCCAGAAATTCTTAGCCTTGTCTCTCTTGTATAATCAGTTTCCGGATCAATTATCTGCTCTGCAAGCTGAACTAATGACCCGCGCAACCTTTCTGCTGTTTCTGTTCCTAGTATCTCCTGATTCTGAAGATATGCCAGGCCTATGTTGAGCAATTGCCCTGCTCTGGAATTTGTTCCAAATCTCTCGATTCCAGTTCTTATTGCAGCAATAAGTTCCTCAGGAGCGCCAGCCTGCTCAAGCAGTCCTGGAACAACACTGTTTTCAAATGCCCTAATGTCCTGTGCAAGCTGTCTGAGCTCTTCCTCAGTTACTTCATCTGCAGTTTCTGCTTCACTTAATTGCTCAAGTATTTCTTCTGTTCTCTCCTGGAGTTCCTGAAGCCTTTGCTGTTGCTCTGCAGTCAATTGCTGTGTTGCCAAGAATCCTAATTGGGTCTGATATGTTTCCAAGTATCCCATTCTTCTGCTTGTGATATTTCCATGAGCAGCACGGTAACTTGTTTCAATTGCACGAAGTCCAATCTGTACCTGGCCCGCGGTCATTGTTCTTGTTGCATCTGCAAAAGATCCAACTGTATCCAAAAGCTCAGTTCTCTGCTCATGATTATTCGGGTGATCATAGACAGCTCGGTTTGCTAAATAATGGTTAACTCCCTGCACCACCCCTTCAACACGGTGCTCTGATCTCTCAGGTCCATCTTCACTGCCTCTGAGAAACTGGGCTGCTCCAACTACTGCTTCATTAAGTCTTTCGCCTGGCTCTCCTCCAACTGTTGCAGTTCTCCTGTTTAATTCAACAAGCGAAGTTAATCCAGCAGCATCCCGTCTTAAAATTTCAATCTGCGCAATGACATCTTGTCTCGCTGCCCTGTCTCTTGATCCTGCCAATTCTATAACATATTCAGCTCTTTGATCAAGGTCATTGATTTCTGCACTCCAGTCATGTCCTGCTATGACAGGACCTTGGATCGCACCTTCTTCCTCTCTTGTTCCAAAACTTTCAAATCTTTCCCTAAGACTTCTCGCTTCTCTTGAGGCGTCCCTTACTGTCATTGGCCTTGTGCCAGGTTCTCTTAGCCATTCGCTTTGTTCTCTCAATTCGCTAAGGCCTTCTTCAAGATCTGCAACAACCCGATCCATTGGCCGCTCTCCAGGAGCAACTCTCTCTGGAATTGCCGGAGCAATTGTTGTTGCTGTTGCCCCCAAATCACCGAGTACCTGGTCTACTGGGACCTGATCCACAGGTTGATCCGGTCTTTCTCTTGTTGCCTGCGCCATCTAATCACTGGTGGGCATAACAGATGTTGGCGAATTCGCCCAGGCGTTCTACGCGTGCGTAAAAATCCATCCCTCTACCAGGATTTTTGAGCATTTTCTTTTCCCATTGTGCAAGCGCATCGTGGTATCTTTTGTATTTCTTGAATTTTGGAACAAGGTCTTGTGGTTTGTCCTTAGCAGCATCCCATTTTGCAATTGCAGTTTCAAGTGCCGAGAGTGCGCGGTTTACTTTTTGCATGGTATCTTTTTCAATAAATTCAATGTTCTTTTCAGTAATTTTCGTTGCTCCGCCAGGTCCGCGCAATTTTTTATTTTTTTTAGAGGTAGAAGGTTTAACCATAAAAGCACCCTATCAAGCAGATAGTAATATAATATAAGAAACAATACGCAATATAAAAATGTTTTGTTTCTGGAAATTTCTTTCTAGTCGATATTTTTGTGAGGTTGTTATAAAAGAAGTATTACCGTGTAAATATCCTCCCTATTTAAAAATTACCTGGCATAATCTGATCATGGGGAAGTTTCTAAACCAAAGGGAGAGACAAGTAATTCAGGATCATCACAGGCAGGTAAACTCTCTTGCCAGCGGATTCAAGTCTGCTGTTGATCACGACACAACTATTGCTCCAGCTGCCTTTAGGAACAAAGTTCTCCAGGGGATGTGGAACTTTGCATCAGTAAGATCTGCAATGAAGGAACAGATGAAGGTCTTTGCAGGTTATGCCAAAAGCGGCAAATTTCCTGAAGGTTCTCTTATGATCATTACCCGTTTGGCTTTTGCTGCATATCTTCTTGATAAGGTTGAAGAGATGCGCGATGCTACCAAAAGACTTCCAAGCCCATCTTATCTTGCAGTTTTCAGAAATGCACAGGATGCGATCCAAAACATACTTGATGAAAACTACTTTTCCAAGTCAAATACTGAAATTATCAATGCGTTTCTTGATAGTGATGCTGCGATTACTTCATGTGCCAGTTGCGCTGGAATTACCCTCCTTCGTCCTTCTGCAGCAGTTACCAAATACAAGGAGCAGATATATGATCAGATAGATGAAATCAATGGCCTTAAGCCTGCTTCTAGCTGAACAAACATTTTTATTGAACCACTGTTCTTAATGATTCATGGCAATGGATAGTCCTGCTTTTTTAGCCAATGAGGCTATGAAAAGATATCTTCAGAAAACAAACCGTACTGAACTTATCAAATTTTACAAACAGCTAGCGTCAATGACTTCTGATCCAATTCCAAAGCAAACAATTCTTCAACATGGCGAATATGTTGGACTGATTAATGCAAATAAACTCCGAAGGAAAAATATCGCAGCAATTCCAAAGAAGAAAACCCCCGGAATTGATCTGATCATTGCACGGATTTGCCTTGCAACATTTTTGATTGAACGAACAAACGAAATCGGAAACATTGCACTGAAAAAAAATAAAATTTCATTATATTCCCTTTTTAGTTCTCTTCGGCTGCATGTGACAAAATTCCTTCATGGAAACTATTATGAGAGGTCCTCTTCGGATATAATCAATGAATATATTGACCTTGAGCCTTTCGTTTGTGCATGTTCTGAATTATGCAGTCTTAAATCAATGGAACTAACTGAAATAATGGAAACCTACAAGCCAAAATTAATTGATGAGATTGGTGGAAATGCATGAACAAAAAGAAATCAGCTGCTCCAAAAACAGATACAAAAAGAGTCCTTAAATTTCCTGCCCGCAAACAACCTGATTTCTTTTCAGGCCAGGATACTTATGATGTTCTTGAGAGGGAAAAAATCAAAATCAAGGCAGAGCTTAGGGTACTTATGAGGCTTCCACGTCTTATGACCCGGGGAGTTCATGAAGAATTCGAATTTTTTGATTCGTTTAGCACACCTCCATTTCCATTTAAGCAAGAGGATTCTCCAGCTCATTGTATTGCAAATGGAATACCAATTCCTGATTGGGTTCAAACTTTGTATTTCTCAATTACAAAAGAAGGAAGGAGGCGTGTTTTTACCTATGT
>Ga0180430_10000918_pt1 | contig 30635 bp, 23 predicted proteins | sample SS_ome_9_FD_132999 | JGI IMG/M metagenome (GOLD analysis project Ga0180430, IMG submission 132999) | Hypersaline lake sediment archaeal communities from the Salton Sea, California, USA - SS_1_S_2 metaG | ecosystem: Environmental > Aquatic > Non-marine Saline and Alkaline > Hypersaline >... | reverse complement strand
GCATCGCATCGCGATGCAACTGCTGCAAACCCGTGTCACAAAACGGACCCCCATAACTCAATTTTCGGTTGCGTGGTCCCTCGGCCGCCAAATTCGGGCAGGCGGTCGTTGAGCCGATTGCGAGTCGAATGGCGCCGGTCTCGTCTCCGACCGACCGATCTGCTCGGCGCTAGCGGCGCCGCGAGCCGCGCCGGCGCGATGCGATGCGACGCGAAGATAGCGCCGGCGCGGCTCAAGTGCGAGAGCGCGCACGGCACCGGAAAGCATGAACGACCAGATCGAGGCGCTGTTTGCCGACGACGAGCAGCCGGTGAGCGCCGAGACCGAGGCGGCGCGCACGGCGCTCGAGGCTGAAGCCGAGGCCGAGGTCGCGTCGCCGGCAGCCGCCGCCGGCGCCAAGAAGCGCAAGCGCGGCGCCACGGCGCGCGAGCCCGAGCCGCGGATCGCGCCGCCGCCGCTGCTGACGCACCGGCGCACGCTGGGCGGGCACGAGCGCGCCGACGGCGTGCAGTTTCGCGCCACGTACGCCAATGCGGCCGAGCTCGGCGCGCTGCTCGCCAAGCTGCGCGCGCTGATGGCGAGCGCGCTGCTCGAGTTTGGCCCGTCGGACGGCGCGCAGCCGGCCGTCGACGGACTTCGCATCGAGGCGCTCAACGAGGCGCGCACCACGTTTGTGCAGATACTGGTGCCGCGCCGCTCGTTTCTCGTCTACGAGGGCCAGCCCGAGACGCCGGCGAGCCGCGTCATGTGCTACACGCGCTTCTTCTTCGACGAGCGGCGCGCGTTCAAGGACACGCACACGCTGACGCTGTCGCGCTTTGTCAACGGCGACCCGTCGCAGCCGCTCGGCGTGCACGTGCACCCGGCGTTTGCGCGCAACGCCAAGGCGCGCGTGACGGCGCAGCACATTGCCGCCATCGACGGCGAGAACGAGTCGTTTCCGGCCATCGACACGCGCGAGTGGCACCAGTATCTGGTGGTGATGCGCACCAAGACGCTGCAGGACATTGTGGTGCAGTCCAAGGACCGCTTTGACGAGCTGGCGTTTGGCCTGACCGACGAGCGGCTGCAGGTTGTCGGCCGCGCGCCGGGCGCCGAGGGCGGCGTCACCGTCTTTGGCGTCTCGTACGACGACGGCACGCACACCGACTCGCTGGCGCTGCGCGCCGACGACGCCATCGGCTCGTTTGCGGCGCCGCGCGACGACCCCGGCGCGCTCGGCGCCGCTGAGCGCGCCGCATTCGACTCGATCGACGCGCAGCTCGGCGACGGCGTCGAGCTGTGTCGGCTCGAGCGGCTGCCGTTTGCGCCGCGCGACGTGACGCGCGCGCAGCTCGACAACGTGCGGCTCAAGGTCAAGTTTCTCGCCGAGGCGATGACGCTGGCGCACGCCAGCGACTACTGCGAGCTGCGCCTCGGCCGCATGGTGGCGGACCGCGAGCACCTGTCGCCGGTCCGGCTGCGCTTTCGCGTGCTCGACGCCGAGCGGCGGCGCGCGCTCGTCACGACGACGCTGCACATTGCGCCGCTGCTCGACGACAAGGTGTGAGCGAGCGAGTGAGTGAACGGATGCCAGTTTACTGCTCGACTGCAATGCAGATCTCGCAGTCCTCGTGCCAGATGTCGTTTTGCTCGACACAGTTGACGAGTGCCGTGCCGCACTGGCCCGTCGCCGGCGACGACACCAGGATGTCGTTGTCGACCACGGCGTCGACAATCTTGTCGTTGTCGCAGCCAAACGCCACCTCGATCACCGCAGTCTGGCGCTTGCGCGCCGCCGACGCCTCGGGCAGCCAGCCGTGCACGGCGGTGCCGTCCGACTCGCACCGGCCGAGCGCGCCGACTGCGGTGAACGGCAGCAGCAGCGGGTTGTCGGCCTCGGTGAACACGGCGCGGCCGTACTCGTCGCGCGTCGGCTCGGCGGCCGAGCACTGGTACGCTTTCTGCGGCGCGCCGTCGCAGTTAAAGTCAAAGTCGTCGGCGGCGCAGCGCGTCGGCTCGAACAGGAAGGCGGTCGAGTCGGGGTTCGCCACAGAGTCGATGTCGCAGCAGTCGATCAGCTCGATGCCGACCACCTCGATCACGTCTTCCGGCGTCGCCGGACACTGCTGGTGCTCGTTGGCCGGCAGCGGGTCGCACTTGTGCTTGTTCTTGCCGCCAAACTTGCCCGCCGCGTGGCGCTTGCCGAGCAGGTGCTCGACGTTGCGCACTGCGGCGCGTGAGCGACGCGCCGATGCGTGCGCGGCGGCGCGCAGCTTACCGGCGCGCTTGCGCAGCTCTTCGCCCTCGTAGTTGCTCAGCGGAATGTAGCCGTCGGGGCACTTGCCGTCGTACGAGCACTTTTCGGCGCACTCGGCGCCCGGAAACGTGTCGCCGTCCGCGTCGGGCAGGCACGCCACGAGCTGGCGCTCCTTAAAGTTCTTGTCGTTGCAGTCGCAGCGCGGGTCGTGCACGTCGACCGGCTCGTCGCCGAGGTAGATCTGGCCGCGCGCATGGCACGCCGCTTCCGGCTCGGCGTCAAACGGCACGCAGATGTCCTGCGGCGCCGAGCAGTCGGCAAAGCAGTCCTGGTCAATGTCCTTGTAGCAGCGCACCAGCTGCTGGCCGTCGGAGTCGGCGCCGCATTCGTCGATCGTCTCGCCCGGGTCCTCGACAAAGTCGGGCGGGCAGAAGCACTGATCGAAGAGCACCGGCACCTGGTTCTGCGGCTCGGCGGCGCACGTCTCGGCGTCCTCGGTCTCGGTCTCGAGACACAGGCAAAAGTTGATGAGCACCGTCGGCTGCGTGTTGGCGTTTTCGCCCTCCAGGATCTGCGTGCAGCACTGCTCGAGCGACGCGACGTCGGACGAGCAGTGCGCCGAGTTGTCGCCGTCGCCGTCCCAGAAGCACGTCGTCTCGGCGAGCAGCAGGTCGGGGTTGTTGTCGCACTCGTCGCACTGCTCCTCGACGTCTTCGGGCTGCAGCGCGATAAACTCGTCGGGCTCGTCGAGCTGCTCCTCGGCGGCCCACGCGCGGCACGCCTCGTCGGCCGCCTCGGGGTCGACCGGCGGCGGCATCATCTTGCCGTCCTGTGCGTCCGGCGCGTCGTCGTCCTTGTGCGGCTTCATCGGCGGCGGCGCAGTGCCGCCCATGCGCTGCGGCACGCACGCCGCCGCGTCAGAGCCGCACTCAAATGCGCTGTCCTCGTCGCCGTCGCGCGCGCAGATCGCCGGCTCGTCGAGGCCCGGAAAGTCGTCGCAGCAGTCGCAGTTGTAGCGCAGCACGAGCAGCTTGGCGTTGTGCACCGACTGCACGACGTCGGTGCGGTTGACGGCGAGCTGGCCCTCCTCGGGGCACGCCGGCTCGTCGCCGGCGAGACACAGGCGCTCGACCGGCGCGCCGCACTTGGCAAACTCGTCGCCGTCGGCGTTGAACTCTTCGCCGCCCTCGGCGCAGTAGGTGAACGCGCCCTTGTCGGCGTCCTGGTCGTCGCAGTCGACGGCGCACGTGACGCCGTCGCCGTCGGCGTCGTAGGTCGGGTCAAATTCGTCGATGCACAGGCCCTGCGGCGAGCAGACGGGCGCGATGCACGGGCCCGACTTGCGTCGGTGGTGCTTGGGCTTGCGGCGGCGCCGGCGCTTCTTGTGCGCGCGGTCGCCGGGCTGCGTGCGGCGCCACAGCGACTCGAGCGACACGCCCTCGCCCTCGCCCTCGCCCTCGGCCTCGCCCTCTGGCTCGCCCGCCTCCATCTCGTCGTCGTCCTCGGGCGCGCGGCAGTCGTCGTCGGTGCGGCACTCGATCTCGAGCGTCGGAATGAACTGGCACTCGCAGTTCTTGTCGCAAATGCCAAACGTGCCCTCGGGCGCGCGCGAGTCGCACGACAGCCCGTCCTCCTCGCCGCCGTCCTGCGGTGCGCCGGTCGAGCGCAGGCAGCAGTCCTCGATCGGCGTGTACTCGCACATCTTGCCGGCCGCCGTCTCGCTCAGCTGGTGCTCGAGCGCGTTGGCCGGCGTCATGCGCGCCGGCGCGTCGTCGGCAAACTTGAGCAGCGTGGCGGCGTGCGCCGGCGACGCGGCGACGCACTGCGCCTCAAAGCACGGCCGCTCGGGGCAGTCCTGGTCGCACGCGCAGCAGCCGAGCACGCGCTCGTGGCGGCAGTAGCCGTGCGAGTCGCCCTCGGCGGCGACGACGCACTCGCTCACGTGGCACGGCGACGGCAGAAAGTCGGCGCAGTCGTTGGCGCCGACGCGGCAGCACTCTTTGATGCGCACCGAGACGAGCTCGCCGTCGACGAGCTCTTCGCGCGTGCACGCGTTGTTGTCGCCGCCGGCGACCGGCGCGCCGTCGACGCACAGCGCGTCGGCGCACGCCTCGCCGATCTTGAGCGACTCGACAATGGCGCAGTCGGCGTCGTCGCACGCGCCGCACTCGCTCTGCGCGGCGGCGAGCGCCACGAGACACAGCGCTAGCAGGCGAAACATGCTCTGTGTGTGTTGTGCGCGCGCGCAGCTCACAAAGCGTGGGTCTAGTGCGAGCGGTGCGCGCGTAGCGCACCTGTCTATAGAGCCGCGTCATCGGTCGCAAACGCGACGATCAGCGGCGCTGTGCGTCTAAACGCGTCGCGCGGTGCGCGACGCCGCAGACGACAGACAGGCGGGCGTGTGCGCGTGCATGTGGCTCGAGTGGATCTTTGTGCTCAGCCTGACGCTGCTGCTGCAGCTCGTCGTGCTCGCCGTCGAGCTCAACGACCGCGACGTGGCGACAGACGCGCTTGAGACCGACTGGAACGTCACGTTTGTCGTGCTCTACGTCTTCCTGGCGCTGCTTGGCGTGTGGGCGCTGCTGCGCGCGCTCTACGCGCTGTCGCTGTGCGGCGGCCGGGCGCGTCCGCGTGTCGTGCGCGTCAAAGGCGACGAAGACGACAACGACATCGACGATCTGCTGGCGCCGGACGACGACTTTGGCGCGCCGGCGCCGTCGGAGACGCGCGCGGCGCGCTCCGAGGCCGGTGTGCGACTGGGCGACGCGGCTGTCGACCTGCTGTTTGCCGCGCTCGACCTCGCGTTTGTGGCGGTGCTGGCACACACGCTGCTGGCGCGCGACGCCGACGAGCTCGCCGACTGGACGCCGCTCTTTGCGCTGCTCTTTACGCGTCTCGCGCTGCTCCAGCTGCTGCTGCTCGTCGGTGCCGTGCAGACGTTTGCGCTCGAGCGCGCGCTGGCCGGCGGCTCGCTGGCGACGGCGGTGTGCGGCGGCGTGCTCTGCTGCTGTCCGCCGACGCGGCGCGCCGAGGCAGACGTGGCGCGCGAGCTCGACTACCGCGACGAGCGCAATACGGCGAGCGGCGTGGCGCGCGAAGCGCGCTACCGCAAGCGGGCGCAGTTTCAGGACTGGGACTGTGTGTACGTCTGCACGCCGCGCGCGCTGCCCAACTTTGCGGTCTATCTGCGCGCGCTGCTGCTCTTCCTCGTCGTGCCGGCGCTGATTCTGAGCGGCGTGCTGCTGCTGGCGCGTCTGCGCGCGCTCGACGCCGCGGCCGACGTGCTGGTGGCGCCGACAGCGGCGGCGGCGGCGGCCGCGGTCGACGTGCCGGCGCGTTTCAGGCACCACGACGGCGCGCCGCACTACTGGCCGGCGTTTGCGGCGTCGGGCGGCAACTGGACCGACGTGGCGGCGCACCACCCCTCGCTGCGCTGGACCGGCGACGCGCCGTCGGTCGGCGTCGTGCTGGCGCCGCTCTTTGCGCTCGTCGGCGCGCTCGTGCTGCACTCGACGTGCATGTGCGTGGCGTACGCGGGCGGCGCGCGCCGGCGCACCGGCGCCGAGTGGACGCTCGGCGCGCTGTACGTCGTCGCGCTCGTCGCGCTGCTGGTGAGCGGCGCGCTGCTCGCCGACCGCATCGACACCGTGAGCGACGTCGACTGGCACGCCGTGTTTGCGCCGCTCTACGTCGCGTTTGTGATCAACGTGCTCATCGCCGGCTCGGTGCTGCTCTGCTGCGTGCCCGACCCGTACCGGCTGCCCGAGACCCGGCGCGCCATTGTGTCGCGCTGGGGTCTGTGCGTGTACAAGCGCAAGTAAAGTTTACTGGTCGCCCGCGCCGGCGCCGCTCTCCGCCTGGTCTGTCTCTGTCTCTGTCGCGGCGTCGTCGTCGTCGTCGTCGTCGTCGTCGTCGTCGCTCTCGACGTCGATCGATTCGCTGGTGCCGTGATAGAGGCGCGCCGACTCGGTGCCGGCGGTCGTGGTGCCGCTGGTGAGCAGCATGTCGTCGAGCGCGGCGCTGGTCGGCAGCAGCGGCACCGGCGGCGCGTACTCGCGCCGCTCGGCGACGCGCGGCGACGCGGCGTGGCCCTTGGGCGACGCGATGCCGGCCGGGCTGAGCGCGACAAAGTAGACGCACAGCTGCAGCTCGATGTGCACCGGCGCCGAGGCGCGTGTGGCGCGCGCCGCGTCGTCGGCACCGGCGTCGGCGGCGCGCGCGGCGTCGGCGCTGGCGAGCGCCGCCTGCCACGCCTCGACCCACGGCACGTCGTCAAACGGCGTCACCGCAAAGCAGAGTCGGCCGACGTCGTACGGCACGTTGGCCGGCGCGAGCCGCTGCTCGATAAACTTGACGGCGGCGTCGAGCTGCGCCGCGCCAATGCGCAGGTGCGTCTGCGTGCGTGGCAGCGTGTAGGACGACGGCGGCTCGCACTCGAGCTGCAGCGCGTCGGTGCGCGCGGCGCGCAGCTGCGCAATGGTCGACGCGGCGTGCACGCGCCGCAGCAGGCCGCAGTAGGCGTACGAGAGCGGCACAATGAACGAGCGGTTGTCGTGCGTGCGGCGCGCGACGTTTTGCACGAGGCGCGCGGCGTCAAAGCCGACGGCGTCGATTGACGTAAACTCGACGCCGAGCGCCGGTTCGTCGCAGTGCACCGGGTCGTTGAGCAGCTCGGCCGGCCGGCGCGTGCCGGCGGCCCAGTGCTCGCGCGCCGTGCACGCGTACGGCGTCGAGCGCTCGAAGCGGCACACGTCTTCGCCGCTGCCGGCCACGGTGCGTGGCACGATCGCCGGCGCGGCGGCGTCGTCGAGCGGCGCGGCGCGCGTCAGCTGCAGCGTCCAGAGCGTGTCGAACGGCGCCGCGCGCGCATCGGCGCCGACGACGCGCGCGCTCAGCGGAAACGCCTGCACGCCGCGCGTCTCGCGCAGCGCGAGCCACTTTTCGAGGTTCCACTCGGGCGCCACTTCGGCCTGCAGATAGAGCGTGTGCTCGAGTTCGCCGGCGCGCAGCTCGTCGGGCGTCAGCCGCAGCGCGGCGCGGTACGGCACGCGAAAGATGCAGCGGCCGTGGCCGCGCTCCTCGAGCGTCCGCTCGACGGCGCGCACAATCGGCGGCGCGGCGGCAGCGGCGTCGAGCGCGGCGGCGTCGCGGCGCGCGAGGGCGGCGCGCTGGGCGGCGAGCGCGCGCGCCATTTTCTGCGACTCGGCGTCCCAGCCGACCGCCTTGCGCAGGCCCTCGAGCGACATTTCGAGGCGGCCGGCGAGCGAGACGGGTGCTGTGCTGCCGTGTGCGTCGACGCTCCACTCGTTTAGCGGCCAAACGGCCTCTTGCGCCCCCGGTTCATTCGCCGCCGGCGTCGTCGGTCGCATCGCGCCGCAGACGCGCCAGCTCGCTGCGCGCGTCGCCGACCATGCGCTGCACGGCGTCGAGCAGCGCCTCGATGTTGGCGGCGCGCAGGCGCGCGCGCTCGCGTCGCCCGCGCGCCGATGCGACGTCGTGCAGCACGGGCACGTCAGGCTCGAGCATTGCGTCGTCACCGCCGCCCAGCGACGGCGACGGATTCTCGTCTTGCGCGCGCCGTTCTTCGGCCTCGAGGCTCTCGACGTCGCTCTCCGGATACGGGCACGCCGCCGGCGCCTCGTACGACGACGACGACGGCGGGCTGCCGCTGTCGTCGTCGTCGTCGTCGTCGACTACCTGTTGCGTTACGGCGCGGCGTTTGCGCCAAGCGGCAGACATTGTTGCGTGCGCGCGCGCGGTGGGCGGTGCGCGCCACTTACCGGTGTTCAAGTCTGCGTGGTCTGTCTGTCTGTCTCTTCCGACGCACACACAAAGGGAGAGGGCGCGCGCGCGCGACTTATCTTGACTTTCGACGGGTACGACGAGATCTTGCGGATGTCGCCGTCGGGGCCGCGCATCTCGATCGTCTCGACGTTGTGCTTGATGATCATCTCCTCCATGCCCGGGATGCGGCAGATAAACGTGTAGATGAGCTCGAGCAGCTTTTGCGACGCGCGGCGGCCGGTCGAGAAGATCGACTGCTCGAGGCCCTCGACGGCGAGCGCCATGGCGACGACAAACATGGCGACCGAGTACGTCTTGCCCCAGCGGCGCGGCGTAATGGCCATGAACTGCGGCACGAGGCGCTCGACCTGCAGCTCGACGAGCAGGTCGTCGATCTCCGACTCGAGGTCGTCCTTGAAGATGAGGCCGGCGCACGCGCCCGCCATCTGGTTGTGAAAGTCGCGCTGCGTATCGCTGCGGTCGAGCCCAAAGCCGTCGAGCGTGCGCTTCAGAATCGCCATGCGCTCGCGTCCGGTGCGCCGCGCCGACGACGCCGCCGGATCGGGCGCAATCAGGTCCGACACGAGGTTGGGCACGCGCAGCTCGGCCGAGCGCTTGGCCTGCTCGCGCTCGTAGCACATGTGCGCGCGCCCCAGCACGCGCTGGTAGCGCTGTGCGCCGAGAGCCGCCTCGCGGCCGAGCAAATCGAACGCGTCGGCGCGCGCCGAGCGCCGCAGCGCTCGGTCCATGTCGGCCGTGCTGCCCGCGCCGACGCGGCGCGCGAAAAAGCTGCCGCCGCGCGGCGGCACCGCATCGTCGCCGCGGCCGCCGTCGTCGGCGACGCCCATTCTGTCAAGCGCGACGCGTCGGCGCGTGCCTGTACGCCGCGCGGTTTGTTTTGCGGGCCTCTAAGCTGTGTCGCGGCGCGCGTACTGCGCGTCAATGATGACGTCTGCCAGGCTCGACGACGTGCGTCGCGTTGCGCTCTTGTCGCACCGCTCGCGGCTGCCGCGCGACGAGCTGCGGCGCGCGCTCGCCGCCATCACAACGCTCGACGCAGCGCTCGTCTCGCACGTGCTGCTCGCACTGCTGCTCGATTCGAGCGGCGGCGGCGGCGCGTCGCTCGTCGTGCTGCACGCGCCGCACGTCTTTCTGCTGCTGCTCGGCACCGCGGCGCTCTACCACACGCTGTTTGCGCACAGCGTGCTCGGCTGGCTGCAGCACCTGGCCGTCGCCGCCACGCTCTGCGACGTCGGCGCGGCCGTTGCGCGCCTGGTGCTCGCGCTGCGCGTCGCCGACGCCGACCGCGAGCCAGACGCCGTGTTCTGGGTCTACGTGGTGCTGGCGCTCGTGCTGTGCGCCGTCGACGTCGCGTACGCGTTTGCGGCCGACGCGCTGCGCGTCTACGCGCCGCCGCCGATCGGCAACCGCGACGCGGCGCACGCCGCCGTGGCGCACACCGAGCAGCGCGCCGCGCAGCTGGCGCGCGCAGCGCGGGTGTAGGCACAGCCAGGCGCGCGTATAGGCGAGGCCGCGTCACAGGCACGCGACAGATGTGGTCGCTGCTGGCGCTGGCGCTAGCGGTGCGCGCCGACGACGTGGTGCTGCTGCGCGCGCAGCACGGCGCGCACGCGCACCGCGACGCCATACGCTGCGCCGGCGCCGACGACAGCGGCCCGCTGCGCATCGAAGACCTCGTCGAGCACCTCATGCTGCCGACTGCGCTGTGGTGCGACACGAGCGTCGCCGCGGGCGGTGCGCTGTGCCACGACCGCACGGCGCAGCGCGCGCTGCGCGCAGTGTCGCTGCGCTGCGACGCGACCGCCAGCGTGCGCTGCGTGGCCGAGTTTGAGTGCGCGCCGCTCGCCGCCGAGCTGTGGCGCGCCGCCGGCGCGACGCTGGCGTGCTGCGTGCTGCTGCTGGCCGCGGCGCGCTGCGCCGCGACGGCGCGCAGGAGACACCGGCGGCGCGCGCGACACAAGAGCGCCTAGGCCTAAAGCGGCGCGCTGCGTCGCCAACCAGTGCATGAACGAGTGGTTCAAGAGTCTGCTGGCCGACGACGCGCCGCCGCCGCCGCCCGACGACGTCGACAGCGCGCGGCGTGCTGCGACGGCGACGGTGCGCACGCTGCTCGCAAGCTACTTTCCGTCGGCGCTGCTCGCCGACGTGCTGCTCGGCCTCGGGCTGCTGTTGCTCGCGGCGTATGTGTTTTACCGCGGCGCGCGCTCGTTGTTCGAGACGCTGAGAGACGCGTGGCACATTGTGCGCGCGCTCGGCCGCTTTGTGCCGCGCACGCTGCTCGTGGCGTTTCTCGTGCTGGTGCTCTACGCGCTGCTCGGCGTCGGCGCCGACATGCTGGCGCTGTCGCGCGCCGACTTTCCCGAGCAGCACCGGGCAGCCGAGCTGGTCGTGAGCCGTCTGGCGCGAGCCACTGGCGTGCGCAGTACATAGAGCGCCGCGCACAGCGCACACACAGTAAAGCGCGCACGAGTTGCGCTCCTCTGTGTACGTGTGCGTCGCAGACCAATGGTGCTCGCGCTGCAGCCGCCCGACTTTTGGCTCTACGGCTACCTGGGCGCGCTGTTCGCCGGCACGCCGTGGTTTGCGGTGGCCGTGCCGCTGCTCATCTGGCTGCTCGCCGTGTTTGCCGTGCACCGCGCCGACGAGTTTGACGGCCAGGCCGGTCTCGAGGCGCTGCTGGCCGATCTCATTCTCTTCATTCCGGCCAACGCCGTGCTCGGCGCGCTGGCCGGCCTCGTGGTGCAGTACGCCGCGGCGCTGCCGCCGCTGGTGCGCTTCTTTGCGCGTCCGTGGCACTTTGGCGTCGAGGCGCGCGACGACGGCAGCGGACGCGACATCGACGGCACGCGGCGCGTCGACGCCGACGCGCGGCCGACGCTCTTTGCCGCCGGCGGCCTGCTCGGCGCGCTGGCCGGCTACTTTCTGCGCGACGGCTTTGCGTTTGGCACCGGCGTCTCGCTGGTGGTCGGTCTGGCGCTGCTCGCGCTGGCGCTCGTGCTCGGCATCGGCGCGCTCTGGTCGCAGTTTGCGTCGTCGGAGCGCGCGGCGCGCGCCGACGCGCGCTACCAGCTGTACCTGGCCACCGGCGTGCTGGCGGCGTTCTTCTACGACTCGCTCGAGCCGTACCGGCCCGCGCACGGCATTGCGGCGCTCGTCTACATTGTGCTGTGGGCCGGCGTGGTGCTGTGGATCGAGGTGAGCGTGCTCGGCGTCGACGGCAAGCCGGCCCAGCACGAGGGCGACGCGCGCTACCTGCGCATCGAGCGCTATCCGGGCCGCATTGCGCTGCGCTGGCTCGTCTTTACGGCGCTGCCGCTGCTCGGCGCCTACGCGCTCGGCTGGGCGCTCGACGTGGCGTCGGGCGGCCTGGTTGTCAACATCACGGCGGCGATGGGCGGCTACACGCTCGGCATTGTGGTGCTCGCGCTGGTGCTCGGCGGCGTGCGCTCGCGCGCGCTCGGCACGTCGGCGTTTCGCTCGACCGTCGTGACGGGCGGCGATGCGCGCACTCAGGCCGCGGCGTCGCCGGCGCCGGCGGCGTGGGCGCGGCACCCGAGCACGGCGCACTTGTCGCACCGCGGCAGCGGTGGCAGCTTTGCGGTGCCGCTCGATTGAACACACCGGACGCGTTTACTAGCGCACGCCGAGCTGCGCGAGCAGCGCCGCGGCCTGTGCGAGCAGCGCGCCGGGCTCGGCGTCAAAGCGGGCCAGCTCGAGCTCGAGCTCGTAGCGCAGCAGCGGCGCCGCGTCGGCGTCGTCGGAGCGCCGCTCTTCGACGCGCGTCGCATCGACGCGCCACGCCGGTGCCGTGTGGCGCAGCACAAACGACGCGCGCTGCTTGGCGCGCAGCAGCGCGCCGTTGGCGGCAGACGCGGCGGCGACGCGCTGCTCGTCGTCTGCCGTCCACGCGACGCGGTAGTGCTCTTGCGCCGCGTCGACGAGCCAGCGCTGCTGGCTGCCGGCGAGCTGCACGCCGCGCGGCTCGCGCAGCAGCCGTCGCTTGTGCAGCGCGTACTGCAGCGCCGCGTCGGCGCCTGTCGAGTAGGTGACGCGCAGCGGCGCCGGCTCGTCGGCGCGTGGCGCGCACAGCAGATCGTTGTGGTCTGTAAACCACGCGTCGCTGGCGCACGCCGCGAGCCGCTGCACGAGCGCGTAGAACGTTGTCGCATCGGCAATGCGTGTGCGGCACTCGACCTCGATGGGCGCTGTGGGCGGCGCGTCGGCGGCGAGTCGCGCGCAGTGCCGCACCACCGGCGCCAGCGCGGCGAGCAGTGCGTCGGCGCTCATCGTTTATTGGCGTCCGCCGGTGGTGTTATAACGCGCCGTCGGCGCGGCGCACCGTGTGCCATGCTTGTCGCAACGCGTCAGTCGGCGCGCGCGTGTCCCACCGTGCGCCGGCCGAGCGCGAACAGCGCCCAAGGCCGCCGCTGGGCGCGCGTGGCGCATCAGTGCACCGCGGCACTGCTGGTGTGCGACCGCGCCGTCGGCGTGCCGAGCACCGCCGTCGCCTGGCTCGGCACGCTGCTCAAAGAGTGGGCCGATCCGACCCGCCGCGACGCACGACCGCGGCTCGCGCTGCTCGTCGCCGCCGACGTCGTCCAGCAGCGCGCCGTGCTCGCCGAGCTGATCGTCACGAGCGATTTCGACGCTCTGGCGGCGCACTATGGCGTGCAGCTGACGCACCAGAGCACCGACGGCATGCTGTTTCGCAACACGGCCAACGGCGGCGACGCAATTGACGTGCGCGTGCTTACGCCGCTCGCCGCCACGCTTCTCGTGACGCGCCAGCCGGCCGGCGCCCGCGCGCCCAGCGCCATTTTTGTGTGCGACTTGCAGCGCGCCGCCACGCTGCAGACGGTGCCGTTTGTGGCGCGCGTCCTGGCGCCGGCGCTCACCGGCACGCTCGAGGCGCACGAGCCGCCGCACGTGTGCGCGACGCACGTGGTGGCGGCGGGGCGGCGCCATGCTGCCACCGTCGCGCGCCGGCTCGCTGCCGGCACGTTTGCGGCGCGCCCCGGCGGCGCGCCGCGCGCCGCGGCGCGCCAGCTGACGCGCGACCTGCTCAACAACTATGCGCGCGCGCTTTTGACGGCCGAAGCCAGCGCAGCGGTCCGGACGCCTGTCGCCACAAGGCCGCGTGCCGCGAACAGCAGGTCGCTGCGCAACAATGCGCGCGTCGCGCTCATGCTGGCCGGCCGAGAAGCGGCGCTAGATGCAGCGACGCCGCGACACCGACGGCGCGACGGCCGTCCGACGCAGCCGGCGCCCGAGCCACCGGCGCGCACCCCGTCGCGCTGCGAGAACAGCACAACGAGCAGCGCCGACGACGACGACGACGACGACGACGACCAAGTCGACGCGCCCGGAACGCGTCAATCTACGCTGTTCGTCGACACTGCCGCGGGGCTCGGCGCCGACGATTGAAGCGAGCAACATTGCCAGTGCGGCTTTACTTTTGCTTCTTGGTGCGCGCCCAGCGCGCCACCGGGTCGGCGGCCTTGGCCTTGCCGCTGCCCGCCGACTTGGCGGCGCTGAGGTAGTTGAACGCGTTCGAGTTGGCCTTGACCGCTCCGGCGCGGGACAGCTGCACCGGCTTCGGCGCCGCCTGCTTGGCCGCGGCCGCGGCGGCACCGGCGGCGGCCAGACTGGCGCCCGCTGCGCCAGCAGCGCCGGCGGCAGCCTCGACGAGCTGGTCGCCAATCACACCAGTCTCCTCGAGCGTGTGATGCAGGTGGTTGAACTCGACGGTGAGCACAATGAGCCAGATGAGGCCGCCTGTGATGAACAGGCAGGTGCAGACGCCGCAAAGGTACTGCACCCACGGCGTGTCGCGGTTGCGGTCCATTGTTGAGGGTGCGTGCGTGTGCGTCTGCCGGCTCGCTGGGGCGGGGCGCGGGGTAGTCGCTGATTCGCGCAGTGGGCGCGCGCGTGCACTCTTGGATGCGCGCTGCACTGCGAGCGTAACGCGCAAGGAGACCCCCGGCTCGCTTTACTCTTGCTGTGCTTCGACGCGCGCGGCGACTTGGCGAATGAGGCTGGTCGGCAGCATGACAATCGAGCGCTGGCGCGCCCGCGCCGTGTCGGCGCCCTGCATGCGCTCGTGCGTGCGCGCGCCGGCCGGCTCGGCGTACCACGCGTGGCGGTGCGCGGCGTCGGCGCGGTGTGCCGTGCACAGCGAGCGCTGCGTGAGCAGCGCCGAGAGCGGCACCTTGGTGCCCATCTGCATGATGTCGGCCACCGTCTCGTCGGTGTCGAGCGCGTCAAAGTGGCGCGTAAACGTGCGCATGGCGTCCGAGTCGAACGGCACCGGCAGCGCCGCGGCGTCGGGGTCGGCGCGCGCCTCGGCCGCCAGCTCGTCGATGGTGAGCGCCGCGGCGCGACTGTGCGCCGGCATTGCCGCGGCGACGGTGTGCATGTGCGACACGTGCAGCTTGTGCGCGTCGTTGAGCGGCGGCGCGGTCTCGCGCACCATCTGGTCGGTGACGAGCGCGCGGCGCTCGTTGGCGGCCGGGTGCAGCGCCGCGTCGCCGTCCCAGCGCACCTTGCGCTCAAACGCGGCGCGTGTCGCGTCGCTCGTGTTGCGGTGCAGCGCCGGCTCGCCGTGCTCGCCGGCGACGTGGTGCGGCGCGTCAGTCGACAGCGCCGACAGCTGGTCGGTGTGCCACGCCGACGACGCAAAGCCCGACGACAGCGTCTGCTGGTGCGTGTTGCGCACGTGCGCATAGCCGCCCAGCGGACCCTGGTAGACGAGCGCGCCGCTGTGCGCCGCGCTCGTGTCGGTGGCGCCGTTGTACACCACGTACTCTTCGGTGCCGTCGTTGCGCGCCGCCGGCGTCGACGACTGGTGCGCCGCGGGCTCGGCGCGCACCAGCGCGTGCGTCGGCGTGGTGCAGTCGGGCGCCGCTTGCGCGAGCTGCAGGCCGAGCGCGGCGGCCGTGCGGTGCGCCAGCTCGTCGCGCACGTGCTGCGACGCCTCGCGCACGTCGGCGTAGGCGGCCGACTTGGCGAGCTCGGCCAGCGTCGGGCGCGTGCGCTGCGCCTCCTCGACCAGGTGCAGCGCGTTGGGCGCGTCGTTGGCGCGCACCACCACAAAGTAGCGATCGTTGCCGCTGGCGGCGTCGTACGCGCGGTGCACGCCGACGTGCGCGTGCGTCTGCAGCGCGTCGAGCGCCGGCAGCCGGCCCGCGGCGTGCGCCGTCGCCCAGCGGCGCTCGAGCTCGGCCGCGTCGACGCCGCTCGGCACCGTGAGCGGGTAGCGCGACGACGCCGTGCCGAGCTCGGCGCCGCCGAGCAGCAGCGCCGTCAAGTCGCGCTCGTCGGTGCGCAGCGGCATGGCGCCGGCGGCGCGCACCACAAAGCCGCGCGGCGCTGCGGCGGCGCCGGCGTAGTGCGGCGCCAGCTCGCGCGGCACCGACTCGAGCGCCAGGTCTTCGAGCACCATGACGGCGCGCACGTGCGTGTTGCCTTTGAGCGCGGCGCGCAGCGCCGCCTCTGCGTCGGCGGTGCGCTGCGCCGTCTCGCTGTCCGGCAGACGCATGTCGGTAAACGACACGGTGTGCTGCGGCGCGTCGCTCATGATGGGTGTGCGCGTGCCGCGGCAGGACAGGCGTGAGTTGGCGTCTGCGCGCGTGCGTTCGGCCTGTGCGCGCCGTGTGTCACTTTCTATATACGCGGCTTCATTCACTGTTCCGGCGCATAGTGGTGCAGCAGCACCAGTTCGGCAAACGCCGACGGCGCGCGCGCCAGCGGCCGCGGCAGCCGGCCGGCGTACAGCAGGTGCTCGCTGCGCGCCAGCAGCGTCTTGCTGTCGACCGCCTCGCCAATGTACCGGTCGTCGGCGCCCGCCGGCGCCTGCGACTCGGCCATGGCCGAGTCGCAGAGCGGGAACAGCAGCTCGTCGCCGCACGCCGGCTCGGGCGGCTCGCTGTCGGTCAGCGTTGCCAGCTCGTTCTCGTTGAGCGGCCCGAGCAGCGGCTCGGCGCCGCGGCCGTCGCGCTTGGCGTCGGCGGCAATGAGCGCGGCGTGCGGCACCAGCGCCGCGAGCTCGAGCGCCACCAGCAGCGCGCACAGCTCGGCGTCGACCACGCGCGCGCTGTCGAGCGCGCGCGGCGGTGCGCGCGCAACGGCGCGCCGCGTCTGCGCCACAATGTGCTCGACCGACGGCCGCAGCGGCGCCGCGGCGCCGCGCGAGCCGCGCCGCTGCAGACTGCGCGCCGCGGCGTCGCGCGGCAGCGGCGTGTTGTGCGCGCGGTCGACGCGTCGGCCGACGCGCAGCGTGCACATCCAGTCGGCGTTGCGCTCGAGCGCCAGCGCGGCGACGAGCTGTGCCGCCGGCGCGCCGGTCGGCTCGCCCGGCGCGTAGAGCACAATGTGGTTTTTGTGCGTCTGCGTCGACGTGACGGGATGCTGCAGGCGGCAAAAGCCGCACGCCTCGACGTCGCTGTCGCTCTCGTAGCGGCCGGCCGTGCGCTTGCGGCCGCGGCTCTCGGCGGCGCGCCGCAGCCGCCGCCGCTCGCAGTTGCAGCAGCGCGGCTTGCGGCGCGCGCCGCTGCGCTCCAGCTGCCGCCGCATGCGGTCGCACTCTTGCGCCGACGTCTGGCAGTCGCAGAAGAGCAGGGCGTTGCGCGCCGCGAGCGGGTCCTCGGCGGCGATCGCCGCGGCCTCGTCTTCGGCGCGCCAGCGCACGCGGTTGTCGTCGGTGGCGCGCAGCTGGGTCGCGGCGCAGTACGCCACCGGCGCGTTGCCATCGAACAGATCCGGCCCGGTCTGCGCCACGAGCGCGTGCGCGTCGCGCGACGTCATGAACACGTAGCACTCGTCGCCGGCGAGCGCCGCGTGCAGCGCGCTGAAAATGCTGCTCATGCGCGTCGTGCGGCCGCCGTCGACAGCGGCGTCGCGCGTCGCGAGTCCGCCGCACAGCCGGCTGATGCGCGACTGCTGCCGGCGCGCCCAGTTGCCGCTCGGACAGAGCGCGCTGGCCACGGCGCGCAGCGCCTCGACGGCGTGCCGCGCGCCGCGCCGCCGCGCGTCAATGCCCGGCAGCCACTGCGTCGGCATTGCGCCCTGCAGCGACGTGCAGAGCGTCTGCACGGCGCCGAGCGCGTCGATCACCGTGTCGGGGTCGGCGGCGCGCAGCGCGTGCACGAGCACCGGCGCGACGAGCGGCGCGTGCTCGACCGTGGCGCCGCCGGCGCGCCGCTCGGCCACGGCGCGCGGCGTGGCGCCGAGCAGCAGGCGGCGCCACAGCGTGTGCGACAGCGCCAGATAGATGTGCGGCGGCTCGCGCGCCGCGTGCCGCTGCTTGAGCGCGCGGTCGCGCGGCGTCCAGACGACGAGAAAGTCGACGCCGTCGGCGGCCTGCGCGGCAAACGCGCGCACCGACGTCAGCAGCGCGAGCGGCGACGCGACGGTGGCGTCGAAGCGCAGCACGTAGCTGAGCGCGGCGTCGGGTCGTGCGCGCGCGACGGCGTCGAGCCGCCGCTGCGCCCACGTGAGCGCGTGGCGCTCGGCAAAGTCGCGCAGCTCACGCTCCGAGACGCGCTGGGCGACGCGCAGCGCGGCGTGCGTGCGCCGGCGACGCGGCAGGCACTCGGAGCGCGTCTGAAAGCTGTCGAGCACCGCGTGCAGCTGCACATTCTTGTCGAAGAGCGTCGCGACGAGCGGCGCGACGCGCTCCGCTTCGTCGAGCGACGACTCGTCGCGGCACGCGCTCACCAGCGCGCGCAGCTCGTCGACGTCGGCCACGGCGTCGAGCACGCCGTCGAGCATGTGCACGGCGTCGAGCTCGGCGGCCGTCGGCTCGCTCGGCAGCAGCGCCAGCTGGTGCAGGTAAAAGTAGTCGACGGCGCGCCAGCGGTCGATGCGCCGGCCGCAGTAGCGGTCGAGCAGGCGCACGGCGCACGTGAGCGCCGTGCGCACGCGCGCCACAAACGCGGCGGGCGGCGCGCGCTCGAGCCAGAACGACGGCACGCGCGCCGCCTGCTCGGCGCTCAGCGTGTGGTCGGCCGGCAGCGGCGGCGCCGGTCGCGCGCGCAGCTCGGTGCCGCGCAGCCGATCGCTCAGCTCGCTCGGCACCAGCACCGAGCTGTACGGGTTGCGCTCAAAGCTGTAGTCGGCGACGCCCGGCACGCTGCGCTGCGACGTGACCGACACGCTGGTCGTCGCCACGCTGTACACGCTGCGCACGTCGTCGGCGTCGCCGTCGTCGTCGTCGACCAGCGCGCGCCGCTTGTTGTTGGGCGTCGGCTCGCCGAGCTCGAGCGTGTCGGTGCCGACGCCGTTCATGGCGGCGACGGCGGCCGCGATCGAGTTGACCTGCCGCTCGTCGCCGAGCGTCTCGGTGTAGAAGCGCAGCAGGTCGACGTCGACAAAGTAGTCGAACATTGCGCGCGTCGCGCCGCGCCGCGTCAGCTCGGCGCCGAGCGGCGTGGCGGGCACGCAGCAGAGAAACGCCGCGTCGACCACCGCCTGCATGGCACGCGGCAGCGACACGCCGAGCCGCGACGCCTCGAAAAACGACTCGATCACAATGCGCTGCATTGTGCCGTAGTCGAGGCCGAACAGCGTGGCGTAGCACGTGCCGCGCGCCATCCTGCGCCGCTCGCGCGCCACGCGCTCCTGCAGCGCGCGCCAGCGGCCGCGGTCGCCGGCCTGCACGGCGCGGTTGATCGCCACGTTCTCTTCGCGCGTCGCCGGCAGCAGGTACGGCTGGCCGACAAACGCCAGCACGCCGTGCGCCGTCGAGTTGAGCTCCTCGACGTCGGGCAGCTCGCTCTCAGCGTACCAGCGCGCCGCGGCGTTGCGCTTGATGCAAGCGCCCGTAAACCGGATTTGCTCGCAGCTGGCCGAGCGCGGCCCGCTGCGGTGCCGCAGCTGCAGCGGCTCGGACGCGTCAAACTCGGCGTCGGCGGTGTAGCGCCGCACAATCGGCATGAGCACGCGCGCAACAAACGTCGCATCGCGTTTGACGTCGACCGGCACAAAGTAGACGCGCTGAAACGCGAGACGCGCAAACGCGAGCTCGGTGTCGCGGCGCAGTTGCTCGGCGGCGTCGGCGACAAAGCGACTCATTCGTGCTGGCCGCGCGGCGCGATGCGATACGGCGCTCGCTTTGCCGGTGAGGCGCGCCAAAGCGGCTGTATAGAGAGATGGCGTGCGGTCCAATCGCATCGTACGGTATACAGACCGGCGTCGACGAGCAGACATGTCGGCGATGTGGCGACCGACGACGCAGTCGCTCGGCGCGCTGGCGCGCGCACACCCGCTCGACGCGTTTGACGGTCCGGTGCGCTTTGCCGACGCGATGCGCGTCGATCCGGCGTCGCGGCGCGCCGTCGCGGTGTGCGACGACGACGCCGCCGCCGCTGCGACCGCGCTCTGGTCGCACTGCTACACGGTGCACGGCCGCGCCATGCCGTACTCGGTGTCGCGCCTGCTCGCCGACCTGTTTGGCGAGTTTGAGCGCGACGCGCACGCGTGGCGCATTGCGCGCGCGCCGCGCACGCTGGTCGACGCCGCCTACAAGTACTGGCAAGTCGGACGCGCGCCAATGACGCTGCTGTGGGACGAGCACGTGCGGCTCGAGCGCCCAGAGTGGCGCGAAGCCGCTGTGCTCTTTGCGCTGCTGGCCGCCGAGGCAGACGACGGCGGCGGCGACGTGCGCGCATTCCGCGAGCACTATGCGCGCGTCGCGTACCGCGAGCTGTGCGCCGCGTGGGCGCAGACGTCGGTCACCGGCACCGACGAGCACCTGTCGGCCGAGGCGTTTTACAACGGCGTCTACTGCGTCGAGCTGCCGCGCTTCCAGACGCCGGCGTTTCGCCAGTTTCTGCTGTGGCACGCCGAGTGGGTGCGCGCGCGCGGCCTCGTGCCGTTCCGCACCGAGCTGCGCGTCTGCGACTTTGGCTCTGCGGCGCGCGGCGCCGACGGCCGCATTCTCGAGGCGCTGTGCGGCTCGGTCGATCTGGTGCTCGCCGCAGAGCGCGACGTGGCGCGCTGGCAGCGCGGCGCGCCGCTCGACGTCGTCGTGGTCGACTACAAGTTCAACGACTCGATCAGCGACTATGCCGAGGGCTTTGCGCGCGCGCCGCTCGACCGCGTGCGCGCGTCCAAGCGCGAGAAGCAGGCGACGCAGCTGGCGGCGTACACCGCCATGATCGAGGCGCACACGCCGCTGCGCGTGCGCTCGGCGCACGTGGCGCAGTTTACGCGCGACGCGTACCACGTGTACGACATGCCGCGCGAGCGCGTCGCGCTGATGCCCGCCGCGTTTCGCCAGTTCATTGAGCGGCGGCAATGCGCCGACTGAGTAAAGTGGCGCCGCACGCGGTCGCGCGGGTTTACTGTGCCGCCAACAAGTCGGCCGGCGCTCGCCTAGAGCGCCAGCTCGGGCCGGGGCGGCGCGTGTTCGCGCCGCCGGCGCGGCAGCGGCAGGTCGGCGTGACGCAGCGCGCGCTGCACGGCGCGCAGCGTCGCCAGGTTGGCCGACGACGCGTTGTACGGCTGGCGCATGGCGGCGACGTGCGTCTGCGCGGCGTCGAGCGCCAGCAGCAGTGTGTGGCGCAGCGCGTCGGCGTGATTCGAATCGCACTGGTCGAGCGCGGCGCGACACACGCCCCACAGCAGCGCGTGCCGAGAGCCGAGCGCGCACTCGAGCGCCGAGTTGTGCCGGAACGCGTCGAGCCGTGTGCGGACGGCGCTCTCGCGCGACTCGCGGCCAAACACCAGCTCGCCGTGCGCCAGCAGCACAAAGAGCGCGCGCGCGCCGCTCTCCGGCAGGTCGGCGACGCGCAGCGCCAGCTCGGGACAGCCGGCAAACAGGTTGACGGTCAGGTGCTCGACGTGCGCACTCACGGCGCGCTGCTCGTCGGCGCTCGGCGACGCGCTGCCGAGCGCGAGCCGGCCAATCTCGCGCACTTCGAGCGCCGCGTCGCAGCGCGCCACGGCCAGCTCGACGGCGAGCGCCGCCGGCTCGAGCAGCAGCGCGACAAATGTGCGCCCCAGCCGCGCCGCGTCGCTGTCGGCCTCGTAGATGCGGTCGTAGAACGCGCAGAGCGACGCGCTGGCGGCGCCGATTTCGGCCGGAGTGCACCACTGGCCGCCGCTCATGTCGACGAGCTTGGTTGCGGTCGCGTCGCGGCCCAGACGCGACTCGGTGGCGTGCAGGGTCGACGTCGCGCCAACGTGCGCCAGCTGCACGCCAGACTTGGCGCCGTCGCCGCCGGCCGACGCCGGCTTGACGTCGGGCTTGACATCGGGCGGCAGCGGCAGTCGGTGCGCGGTCACGGCGCGCGGCTTGGCGTCGGCGTCGTCGTCGGTCGGCTCGGGCTTGACGCGCACGCCGGCCGGCTCGGCGGCGTGCCACGGCGCGCGCAGACTGCTGTGCTCGTCGGTCACGCGCGCGTCGTAGTCGCGGCGCGGCACAGTGCGCAGCAGACTCAGCGCCAGCGGCGCGCCCACGGCGCCCGGCGACGTGCCGCTCTCGTAGAGCGCGGCGTGCAGCGCTTGGCACGCGCGGTGCACCGCGGCAGTCATCGGTGCGGGCGCGATGCGATGCGATGCGGTGCAAGTGCGGCGCACGCTAAACCACCACTTGTCACGTGCACGCAACGCTGACTGGTACACACGCAACGCAACCTGTTTGCCATGGACATTGACGACATGTTCCCGAGCGCGGCGCCGCCGCCGTCGCCGCCGCCCGCGTCGCCGCCGCCGCGCGCCGATGCAAAGCGCAAGGCGCCCGACGCGGCGCCGCGCCCGACGCCTGCCGCCGCCAGCGCGAGCCACAAGCTGCTCAACGACGTCGAGGTCGAGCCGGTGGCCGGCCAGCAGCTGCCCGGCGCGCTCGGCGCCGGCGCGTCGTTTGGCGCGCTGGCGCCCGACGACTATGCCGCGGCGCAGCGCGCCGCGGCGGCGCAGGCGGCGGCCGGCGGCGGCGTGGCGCTCGGCGCGACGCGCCTGGCTGCGATGACCAACCACTATGTCGGCGTCGTCGACCGCGAGGCGCGCGGCACCGCCGGCTTGCATCTGGCGGCGACGCCGTACACGACGCCGACCGCCGGCGCCGCGTTTGGCCGCGCGTTCTTCATGGCGGCGCTGACCGAGCAGGCGCACCTGTCGCGCTCGATCGTCGAGGACACCGAGGCGCTGCGCGCGCTGCAGTCGCAGGTGCAGTTTGTGCGGCGCGCGCACATCGAGGCGATGACGCGCACGCCGCGCGCCACCGAGCCGGCGTGCGACTCGGGCGACCAGTGCGCCGGCCGCGCGCTCTGCGACGCTCAAGGCGAGCGCATCGGTGGCCGCACGCTGGTCGCGTTCATGACCGAAGACGAGGCGGCGCAGTACCGCGTCGACCGCGCGTCGCTGGCGCAGCGTCTGGCCAAGCGCCGCTGCATTCTGTGCCTGACGCGCGCCGCCAACCGGCTGCTGGTGCAGCTGCGCGCCGACAACACGGCGTTTACGGCACACCGCCAGCTGCTCATTCCGTACTGCGTCAAAGTCGACGTGCAGGGCGAGTATCCGGTCGGCGCGACGGTCGGCGCCGGCGAGGACACGTTCGAGGGCCTGCTCTACAACGTGCCGCGCTTCTCGCTGCTCGACTGGACCGCGCTCGAGCAGCCCAACGGCGAAGAGTACACGCAGTACCGCAACATCGCCGTGCCCGAGTACCCGGTGCCGCGCGAGCACATTGAGCGCTACACGCGCCAGGGTTTCTCGGCGGCGTCGTGAGCTGGGAGCCGGTCGGCGACGGCCGCAAGCACGCACCGTGGGACCACACCGCGGCGGCCTACTGTGCTTACTGGCGCGCCGTCGTCGACCGCTCACGACGCCAGCTCGCGTCTGCAGACGCAGAGCTCTCACCATCACCATCACCATCATCACCACTGCCCGGACCGCCGCGCGCGTTTGCCAACGCGCCCAACTGCCACCTCTACGCGTTCTACGGCAGCAAGGCGACCAGCGCCGCCGAGCTGGCGCTCTACTGCTTTCTGTTTGCGGCGCCGTTTGCCGCGGTGGCGCGCGACGACGCGCTGTTTGCGGTGGCGCGCGCCAAGATCAGCGAGCCGCCGAGCGGGCAGCGCGACGCGCAGCGCTGGTGCCCGGTGTCGCTCGAGCGCGCCGGCTCGCGCTACTACGCGGCGCTCGTGCTGCGTCTCTCGTTTCTCGCGACGTCGATCGACAAGACGGCGCAGCTGCTTGCGCGCGCCGCCGACATGCGCCGCTCGTCGCGCCGCGCCATCGAGCGCGCGCACCGGCAGCTCGTGCTGTGGCGCGACGCGCACACGCTGCTCGTCGTCGCGCTCGACCAGCTCGGCGCCGTGCCGCGCGACGACGACGGCGCGCTGTGGCGCGTGCTGCTCGAGCGCTACGCGCCCGACATCAACACGTTCTTCCACGACGGCGAGCTGCCGGCGCTCTATCCGCAGCTGGTCGCGACGCCGTTCTTTGCGGCGACGCTCGGCGCGCGCTCGGCGGCCGGCGACCCGATTGTCAACAAGTTTCGCAAAGTGCTGCCCAAGCCGTGCGCGACGCGCGACTCGTCGGCGCGCGAGTCGGACCACGCGACGCGCTCGCCCGACTACTTTTGCTTCACCAAGGCGATTGTGGCGGCGGCGCTGCTCGGCGTCTACCAGCGCGCGCAGCTGCCGCCCGGCTGGCGCATGCGCCGCGCCGTCTACGAGCTGTTCTTCTTCGAGCTCGACGAGCGGCTCGCGGCGCACTGCGTCGCGCCGCCCGGCGAGCGGCTGCGGCGCGAGTACGCCGTCGAGCGCTCGGCGTTTGACATGTCGACGCGGCCTCGCAACGCACGCGTCGTCCTGCCGTCGTATGCCGGCGCCGTGCAGGCGCAGTGGCGCGCGGCGCGCGGCGGCGCCGGCGCCACCAAGACCGTCGAGGCGCGCAAGCGCACCAAGAGCGGTCCGCGGCGCTCGCGCACGGCCGCGGTCGACGCTGCGCTCGACGCGCGCACCACTCTCGCGCTGCACACGGTGGTGCGCGCCACCGGCGCGCATCCGACCGCGCTGCGCCGGTCGTTTGCGCTCGGCTACGCGCTGGCGCGCCTGCATTTGGCGCAGGCGCGCGGCATCGACTACTACGAGCAGGCGCGCGCAGCCGGCGCGCTGCCGGCGCAGCACGTGGGCGGTGCCGGCGCACCGCCGCCGCCGGCGCGCCGCCAGACCGTCGGCGACGCGTACGTCGCCGATCACGTGCTGCCGTGCGACGAGCGCCTGCCGACGCGCCTCGACGCCGACGAGGCGCTGTTTGCGTGGCTGCACGCGCGCATCGAGTGGCGCACCGAGCGCGGCAAGCTGTCGCACCAGCACATCTTCCAGGACATGCTGACGATGGCGACACGCGCGCTGCTCATCGAGCAGCTGCGGCGCGCGCCCGAGCTGCGCAACGAGCTGGCGGCGCGCACCGACTGGGCGGCGTGGGAGTGCCGGGTGCACGAGCTGCTCGACTGCATGCGCGCATCGCTGTCGCGCATCGCCGACGAGCCCGGCACCGCGGCCGGCGCCTTTCTGTCGCACCATCCGTCGTTTGCGTTTATGCACGCGTCCAAACGCACGCCGATCAACGCGCTCTACCAGGTGCGCCGCATGCCGTTTGCCGAGTGCGTGCAGCTCGAGATCGAAAAGCTGCTCAAGGCGGGCGCGCTCGACCGGCCGTGCGACGCCGTCGCGCCGCTCGAGTACGAGACCATGATGCGGCTCTGTCTGTACGCGTACCGCTATCCGCGGCACTACGAGTCGCTGGCGGCGCGTGCCGACGCCGCCGCCGACGACACCAGCGCCACGACGTTTGCCGGCCAGTCGTCCGACTCGGAGGCGACGGACGCTGCCGGCGAGCCGCCGTACACCGAGCGCATTGCGACGCCGCTGCCGGCGTTTACGATTGCGCCAACGACCGACGTGCCGCGCGCCGGCGCCACGATGGCCGAGTGCCGCGCGCAGTTTGCGGCGCGCGCGCTCTTCCCGCTGCGCGCGTTTCGCGCCACGCCGCACACCATCAACGCGTTCAACGCCGCGCGCCAAAAGTACGCGCGCACGCTCAGCGCCAAGTGCGTCGCCGAGTTTGTCGCGACGCTGGCCGGCAGCTCGCTCTTCCAGCTGCAGGTGGTGCTGGCGTTTGTGCGCACCGTCAACAGCTATCTCATGGTGTACACGTTTCCGCTGCCGCGCTATCTCGAGGCGCAGCACGAGACGCTGCTCGCGCGCCAGCACCGCTACGCCGGCGCCGCCGACGCGCTGCCGCCGCACACGGCGCGCGCGCTCGTCTGCCTGCGCTGCCGGCGCGTCGCTGCCTTTCTCTACAGCAAGCGCGCCAAGAACCTCGACTCGGCGCTCGGCGCCAACGCGGTCTACGTGGCCGAGCGCACGCTCGAAGACGCGGTGTGCGAGCGCGTGCGCTGCCGCGGCGCGCTGCTGGCGCCCGACCAGCTGCCGGGCGCGCGCTCGCTGTTTGCCGCGCTGCAGCAGCGCGCGCTGCGCAGCACGGCGCTGGTCGACCAGCGGCACGCGGCCGACAGCGTGGCGCAGCGCACCGCCGAGCAGCGGCGCGCCGAGTGCGACGCGCCGCTGCTCGCCGCCGGGCCGTTTGGCGCGCGGCGCGCAGACCGGGTCGCTGCGATGGTCGCCGCGCTACCGTCGCCGCCGCCGCCCGCGCCGGCCGTGGCGGCGCGCCGCGGCACACTGCGGCAGATTGGCGCCGGCACGGCGTCGCCGGTGCGCGCCATGTGCGACTTTGAGAGTGCGCTGTGGCGCGCCTACGACCGCCGCGCGCCGCTGAGCGGGCTCGTGTACGGGCACGCCATGGCGCTGCGCGACGACGCGCCGACGGCGGCGCGCGTCGTGTGCACCGACAACGCCGTGCAGCTGAAGAACGAGGCGAAGAAGCGCGGGCGGCTGCCCGAGCGGCGCGCCGAGGCGGCGCTCGAGGCCGACGTCCGCGAGCGCGCCAAGCGGCTGGCGCGCCTCGAAAAGTCGCGCCGCGGCGGCGCGCTGGCGCACGAGCAGCGGCGCATGTGCGCCGAAGAGCAGATGTTCGAGTACGACGGCCGGCACGCGCTGGTGGCCGAGGCGCCGCGCATGGCGGCGCGCGGCACGCTCGACTTTTACACGCACTGCCTGGCGTGCGGCGTCGCGGCGCGCCGCTCCGAGCTGCGCTGGCTCGGCGCCGCGCTGGTGTGCGCCAAGTGCTACGCGGCGCGCGACGACCGCCACGGTGCCGTGGGCCGCGCCGGCATTATGGCGCGCTCGGCGGTGCACGACGCGCGCTCGGTGATCGAGCGCGCCGAGGCGGCCGACACGCGGCGCGCGCTCATCGACGCGCTGCTCTCGCCCGACCGCACCGCGATTGGCGCGGCGCACGTGCCGCACGGCGTGGCATGCAGCGTGCCCAAGTGCACCGCGGTGCGCGATCCGCAGACGCCGGTGTACGCGCGCGAAGTGCTGCTCGACACCGAGGTCGGCGCCGAGCGCATGGCGCTCGTCTACGTGTGCCACCGGCACGCCAACGACCGGCGCTGGATCTTTTCGGCGTCGCTGCCGCTGGCGCTGTGCGCGTCGACGCTCTACGTGCTCTGTCTCGAGCACCAGTCGCGCGCCGCCGCCGCGCAGCAGCGCGCCGACTATGTGGTGCGCTACATGGAGCAGCTGGCGGCGGCGCAGAGCGTCGGCCGCGGCGTGGTCGAGAGTGGCGCGCAGCGCGCGCGCGCGCTGCGCGAGGAGCGGCGCGTGGCGGCCATTCGCCGCGAGCTGGCCGCGGGCGAGTAAACACACACACACACACACACACACACACACACACACACACACACACACCGCACATGCATTGCGCCGCAGGTGCCCACTTTACTTCTTCTTGTGCGGGTACGCGACGCGGTAGCGCACCTCGGCCATGACGCGGTGCGACTGCTCGGCCGCCAGGCGACGCTGCTTCTCCGAGAGGCCCGGCGCGCTGGCCAGAAACGACGACGCGTTGTTCGAGTCCTTGCTGCCGTAGTGGCGCAGCGAGGCGCTGTGGTCGTTGGCGTTGATTCGCGACGTGCGCTTGTAGCCGCCCTTGGCCTTGTAGGCGCTGACGAGCCGCTCGTGGTCCTCGCGCGACAGCGCAAAGCCCGGGTTGTCGTCGTTGTTGATCGGAAACTTGGTGCTCACCGGCGACTGCGCGACCATGTTGTAGAGCGCCGGCGAGCGGTTCTTGAGCACTTCGACGTGCGTGTCGGCCATCTGGCCGCCCTTGCCGTAGTACGGCGCCACGGCCTGCGACAGCTCGTTGACGTCGACGGCCATGTTGTCGGCAAAGTCGGCGGCCGACAGCTCGTTGGCTTGGCGCACGTAGATCGGACGGCCGTCGGCGCCGTACGTCTGCGTGCCGGTCGGCACGATAAACGTGTGCGCCTGACCCTCGACGTCGGCGCCAGACACCACGTGCTCGTCCTTGGCCGCCACGCCGGTCAGGTTGAGCACCATCGGCACCGGCGTCGTGTTGTGCGTGTGCATGACGTGCGCCGACTGCACCACAATCTGGTCGCTGTACTTGTCGCCCAGCTTGGCCTTGAGCGGCTGCACGAGCGGCGTCTGCACCGGAAACTGCTGCGACGACGGCGTCCAGGCAAACGTGAGCGGCACGACGACCTCGACTTCGTCGTAGCCCTGGCCGAGCGACTGGGCAATCTGCTGCGACGGGTGCTGCGGCGCGGCGGCAGCGGCGCCCGACGTGTCGGTCGCCGGCGTGCTGGCAAACAGCGGCGCCGCGGCGCCGGCCGGCGCGCCGGCCGGCGGATAGGGCGCCGCAGCGCCGGTGCGCGCCGCGGCGTAGACCTGGGCCGGATCGGCGTAGCCCTTCTTGGCCTTGCTGGTGTCGATGTTGGACATCGGGGGTGGTGGTGCTTTGACAGGAGCGGCGCGCGCACGGGGGCTTAGAGGCGTCGCGGTGCTTGCTGCGGCGCCGATTGTGGTGCGTTCGGTCTGTGCACACTGCGGCGCAGAGTCTATAGCAGTACGCCTTGCGCCGCTTATTTCACTCTCGGGCGTGCTCAGTAGCGCGCGGTGTGCGGCCGCGTCGCGATGGTGAACAGCGGCGTGTAGCCGGCGGCGGCGGTGCGCTCGTCGCGCCGGTCGACAAAGACGCGCCGCGTCGTATCGTAGTAGTAGAAGCGGCGCAGCTGCGCGAGCACACCGTTGGCCGCCTGCGCAATGCGCTGCGCGTCGTGCTGAAAGCGCACGCCGCGGCCCTGTCGGTCGCGCCGCTCGGCGTACGCCTCGGCGACCAGCTGCGCAAACAGCGTGCGCACCGTGGCCGACGCTGTCTTGCCGTCGCGCGTCGGCGGCCGCCGGCGCATAAACTCGGCGCGCGGCACGTTGCGCAGACCGGCGCCGCCGAGCGACTGCGTCCACGCGTGCGCCTCGGCCAGCGCCCACACGTACGCCGGGTTGAGGTAGAAGACGCCGGTGGCGAGCGAGCGCGTGATCCACGGCAGCGCGCGCTGCGCAGTGAGGCGCGCCTGGCGGCGCGCCTCGCGCGCCTCGTCCGACTGGCCCTCGTCAAACCACGGCGGCGTGTGCAGCGCGTCGAGCTCGCGCCGCGTCGGCCGGAAGCGGCCGCCCGACTGCGCCAGCGGCTCGCCGGTCGACGCCGCCGCTTCGGCAACGGCGCGCGCAATGACGCTCTCGACGCGCTCGTCGGTCGGTCGGTCGAACTGGCTCGCGCGTCCCGTCTCGCTCGCCGTGCCAATGGGCGACTGCGCCCACTGCGCCGCGAGACGCTCCGACACGTCGGCGCGCTCGCTGCGCTCGGCGCGGCCCGGGCCGTCGTCGCGCGGCAGAAACGAGCCGTACGGCTGGGCGACTGGCGCGTCGGGCGCAAAGAGCGTCGGCGTGCCGTCGAGCTGCACCGCCGGCGACGCGAGCCCGGCCGTGCCGAGTTCGCCGAGCGCGCCAAAGTCGGCGCCGCCGCCGCCGGCAGCCGCAAAGCGCGACTCGCCGACGCGCGACGGCGCGACGTCGCGCGCCGACTGCGAGCGCGCCTGGTTGTCGATAAAGACGCCGATGTCGCCGCCGACTGCCGCGCCGCTCACGAGCTCGAGAAACGCAAACCAGTCCATTGCGCGCAGGTGCGCATAGTCGTAGACTTCGAGCACGTGCCAGTCGCGCACTTTGCGCAGCGTCGACGGCGCGACGTTGGGCGCCCACGGCGGCTTGTTGGCGGCGGCAAACTCGCGCGCCGAGTCGCGCGCAAACTGCTCGAAACGCGACGGCAGCACGCGCAGCGTGTCGTCGGCGCGCGGCACCGGCAGCGCGCCGCTCGTCAGCGGCGGTGGCGCGGCAAAGCGCACGCGCTTGTCGGGCCGCGTCTCGGGCGCGTGCTCGTCCTCCTCCGACGTCGTCGGCTGCCGGCTGGCATCGGCGCACTTGGCCGCCTCGGGCGCCGGCGGCGGCGACTGGCGGCGCGCGCGGCGGCCCGTCGCGGCGCTCCGCGTCATCGGCCGCCGCGTCCGGTCGCGGCGGACGCGCACCGGCTCGAGTTCGCTGGCGAATGTCGCCGCGTCGCTGAGGTCCGCCATGCCGTGTGTGCGTGTGCGCGCATCTGGCTCTGCTTTATACATGAGTCGTGCGCGCCGCGCCACCGGACGACCGCGCGCAAATGGCCACACGATGGCTGCTGGCGCTCGCCGCGTCGCCGCTGGCAGCGCTGGCTGCCAGCGTCGGCGCGGCGCAGCCGTTTCGCGTACCGCCGCCTGCGCACGCGCCGGCGCCGTCGGTGCGCAACGTCGACTTTGACGACTACGAGACGCTTGACGACGCCGCCGTGCGCGCGCGCGCCACCTACTGGATCGAACTGGCGCTCTACTTTGTCGCCGCTGTGCTCTTTCTGCTCGTGACGGTGCGCGGCTGTGCCGCCATGCCGCGCGTGCGCAAAGCGCTGCGCCGACGGCGACGCGAAGCTGTGCCGCTCGACATTGGCGCGCAGAAGCGCGCGGCGCGCGCCACCTGATTACGCCACAGTAAACCGCCACCACGCACGCGACCATGCACGCCGAAACCGTCCTGCTGCTCGCTGCGCTGGCCGCCGACGACGTCGCCGCCGACGACGGCCGCTGCCGGCCGCTTGTTGCGTTAGCCGCGTTTGTCGTTGCGTGCGCCGTGCTCTAGAAGCGTGTCTGCTGCGCACTACGAGTGAAGCATGCTGCCGGCTCTGATTTTCTGTGCGGCGCTCGGCGCGTCGCGCGCGCAGCTGAGCGCCGATGACAGCGTGCTGGCCGCTGGCATCGCGGCGTTGCGCGACGAGGCGGCTGCCCAAGCGGGTCTGCTGTTTGCGGCGCTGCCGGCCGACGAACAGCGCGCCGCCGACGCCAGTTCGACCAGCGCCATGCTGCGCGCTGTCGCGAGTTCGCGCGCAGCGCGCTCCGACAAGCAAGTGCGCGCGGCGCTCGCGAGCGCGTCGCGCCGCATCGAGCCGGCCGCAGTCGAGTGCGTGCTGCTCGGCGACGCGCCGCCCGCGTTTGTCGCGCCGCAAGAGTTTTACGGCACGCAGGCCGTCTACGAGTCGCGCGCCGCGCTCGACGCGACGTGTGCGACAAACGAAGAGG
>Ga0180430_10000917_pt1 | contig 30651 bp, 19 predicted proteins | sample SS_ome_9_FD_132999 | JGI IMG/M metagenome (GOLD analysis project Ga0180430, IMG submission 132999) | Hypersaline lake sediment archaeal communities from the Salton Sea, California, USA - SS_1_S_2 metaG | ecosystem: Environmental > Aquatic > Non-marine Saline and Alkaline > Hypersaline >... | reverse complement strand
CCAGGGCGGCCTAAAAAGGCTTCGCCTTTTCAGGGACCCCGCCCTATCCTCGAAATCACCTGCCTCCGGCAGCTTCAATAAAAACGCTTCGAGACTGGCTCCGTTTACGCCCCCACTTCACCACTTCACCACGGTGGAGCAGGATCACCCCGTCTTCGCCGAACGCCTCTCCCGGGCCAACGACGAACTGCACGCGGTGTCCAGTCGCGTCCTCGAACTGCGCAGCCGGGTCGACACGCTCGAGGGAATCGATCCCGACGCCGAGCCGGTCAAGGTCCTGCAGGTCGGCAGCTTCACCGAGCAGGAGCATGTCTCCCTGCTGCTCGACCGTCGCAACGAGGCGCGGGCGCGGCTGGCCGCCATCGCCGAGCAGTTTACACCGAATCATCCCGGCTATCGCGAGGCACAGGGCGAGGTGACGGAAATCGAGGTTCAACTCCGCCAACTCGCCACCGAGTTGAAGGGCACCGTCGAGGCGGACTACGAAAAGTCGGCCCGGAACCAGGAACTTCTCGAGGGACGGGTCACCGCTCTCCAGCAACAGCTCACCGAGGTGAAGGCGATCAGTTCGGAGTTCCGCGCCATCCAGCAACAGGTGGAAACCGAGTGGGCCGTGCACCAGTCCCTCCAACAGCGCATCGGTGAAACGGCGCTGGTTTCCGAGGAGGCGACCTCGATCACGACTCTCATGTCGGCCCCGATCGTGACGCACAAGCCCGATTCGCCGAACAAGCCGGTGACCGTGTTCGCCGCAGCTTTCGCCGGCGGACTCCTCTCTCTCGGGCTGATCGGATTCGATCTCCTCAGGGGTGGCCCGTTCGCCAGCCGTCAGCACCTCGAACGGTCGCTGCGCCTCCCCGTGACAGCCGAGATCGCCATTTCGGGCAACGGCAGGGACAAGGAACACCTGCGCTCCGAAATGACCAAGGTCCTCCTCTCGGCCCAGCACCGGCAGTCGCGCTTCCTCCATCTCTCCGCCGTGGAGGAGGACCCCGAGGGAATCCGCATCGCCGCCTATCTCGCGACCGCCTCCGCCTACTACGGTGCTTCCACCCTCATGATCTCGGTCCTTCCGGGCGGGGACCCCCGTTCGCTCGTGAACCTGCAGCCGCAGGAGACGAACACCGCCAACCTCCACACCCTGTCGATCCCGGTGAGCTTCCTCGTCGCACCCCAGAATGCCTGGCAACTCCTCGGTCCGCACTGCCAGACGTTCGAGCGCATCATCATCGAATCGACGTCGGTCTCGCGACGCAGCCAGGTCCCCTCCGTGCTCGCATCGGTCGCCGACACGAACCTCCTCCTCGTCCACCGCAACCGGACCACCAGGTCGGACGTCGAGGAAGCGGTCGGTCTCCTCTCGCGCCACGGCGAATCCCAGTTGTCCCTGATACTGGAGGGGTGACGGTCGAAGGCCCCGCCATGAGCCCCTCCTCCCTCACCGCTTTCATCGATCAATTCAGGATCCCGGGCAGCCGAAGCGCCCGCGTCCTCGAATTCGCCTCCGTCCTCATGCCCCCGGCCACGCGCATGGCCGGCGCGGGAATCCAGTTTCTCACCACCATCCTGATCGCCCGCTATCGTACTGCGAGTGCCTTCGTCTTCCCGAGTCTCTACGAGGGTTTCGGTCTCCCTCCGCTGGAGGCGATGGCCTGCGGCTGCCCCGTCATTCTTTCCCGGGCGGCGAGCCTGCCCGAGGTGGGTGGCGCCCCCTTCGAGCCTTCCGATCCCGTCAGTGCGGGCGCGGCCCTCTACTTTGATCCGCAGAGCGAATCGGATCTCGCCGCCGCGATCGAGCGCTTTCTCTCGCTGGACGCCACCCAGGTCGCGAGAATGCGAACCAACGCAATCGCGCGGTCGACAGTCTTCTCCTGGGATGAAGTGGCGGGCCACACCGCAACGCTCATCGACTCGATCTCCTGACGTTTCCCGAAAGCCCGCAACGACGCCCGTTGCCAGGGATGCCTCCCGTCTGCTTTACTTCACGGTAATGCCTCGTGCTTTCTTCACGTCGTTTCTTCTCCTGTTCGTTACCGGCACCGTTCGCGGGGTCGATTTTGGCGACGAGGTGTTCCCGATCCTGCGGGAGCACTGCCACGAGTGCCACGGTCCGGACAAGCAGAGAGGCAGCTTCCGCCTCGACCTGCGCGACGCCGCCCTGCGCGGGGGAGGAGAAGGAATCGCGATCCAGCCCGGCGATCCCGGTGCCAGCCCCTTGATCGCCCACGTCTCCGCGCCGGAAGGAAGCGAGAAGCGGATGCCCCCGAAAGGTCCCGGCCTCGCCCCGGAGGAGATCGAGACTCTCCGGGCGTGGATCGCGGCAGGGGCCACGTGGCCCGACGCATTCGCCGGCAGCGATCCCCGGCTCGACCACTGGGCCTGGCGTGCGGTCACCCGACCGGATGTGCCCCTCGACCCTTCGGCGTCACGGCATCCGATCGACGCCTTCGTCCAGCGAGAACGGGCGCGACATGGTCTCGGCCCATCACCCCGGGCCGGCCGGCGCACCCTGATTCGCCGTCTCGCCTTCGACCTCCACGGACTGCCCCCCTCCCCCGAGGAGATCCAGACATTCCTCGGCGATGCCTCGCCCGACGTCGAGGCCTGGTCACGACTTGTCGACCGCTTCCTCGCATCGCCCCGCTACGGCGAGCGCTTCGCACGGCACTGGCTCGATATCGCGCACTACGCCGATACCCACGGCTTCGAGCGCGACAAGCGCAGGGACCATGCGTGGCGCTATCGTGACTACGTGATCGACGCGTTCAACCGGGACAAGCCCTACGATCGTTTTCTCCTGGAACAGATTGCCGGGGACGTGCTCTGGCCCGGCCGGGAAGAAGCGGTCATCGCGACGGGTTTTCTCGCGGCAGGTCCCTGGGACTTCGTCGGGCAGGTCGAAACGAAGAGTCCCGTGCTGCGGCGGGCGGCCCGCTCCCTCGACCTCGACGACATGGTCACCCAGGTCATGACCGCGACCGTCGGCGTCACCGTGAACTGTGCCCGGTGCCACGACCACAAGCTCGACCCCGTCAGCCAGGAAGAGTATTTCCGGCTCCGCGCGGTCTTCGCCGGTGTGGCGCGGGAGGACCGGGTCACCAGCGATGGGGCGCTCGCCCGCTACGAGGAGGAACGCCGGTTCCTCGAAGCGGAGCGCGACCGGATCGAGTTCGCCATCGCCGAGATCGAGGGAGAGGGCATCGACCTCGCCGATGTGGTCGGCGGAGGGAACGGGCTCGGCACGGGCACCGCGCTCCAGGGGCTCAACGTGCGGAACGCCAAGGTTGACTCCCGCGAGTTCGGCCGGCTCGGCAACGTCGTCCCGAATCGCTTTGCCTCCTCGGAGTTCCCCTTCATCGATGGCCTCGTCGTTCCCGATGGAGGACAGGACGGCGAATTGTCCGTGCCCGTCAGCTCGACCGGGCTGGCCGTTTCCGGCTTGCCCGATACCACGGCCCAGGCGTGGGACCTGGTTCGAAACGGACCGGTCGCGGCGCAACATTCCCCCGAATTGGACGGCGTGGACTTCACCGCCCCCGGGCGTTCCCTGCTCGGCCTCCATGCCAATGCGGGCATCACCTTCGACCTCGACGCAATCCGGGAAGCGACCGGAAACGACGAGCTCCGTTTCACTTCACGGCTCGGCTACTTCGGGGAAGACGCCCCCGGACTCCGGGCCGACGTCTTCGTCGTCATCGACGGTGAGATCGCGCTCTCCTTCGCCGGTTTCCGGCGAGGCACCGGACTCCAGTCCATCGATCTCGAGATTCCCGGCGCGTCCCGGTTCCTCACGCTCCTCTCGCTCGACGCGGGAAGCATCAGCCACGACCAGATCGGCTTCGGCGACCCGCGCCTCAAGCCGCTTCGACCCGAATCGATGTCTCCCGAACGGGAACGGCGGCTGCTCTCCCTGCGCGCACAGAAGCGGCAGATCGACTTTCGGATTGCCGGTCTCGGCACTCCTCCGAAAGTGTACGCCGTCACCGCGACCGGAGAACTCCCCGACGTGCGTATCGAGCGCAGGGGCAACCCCGAGGACCTCGTCGGCGACCCGCTCCCTCCCGGCGCTCTGTCCCTCGCCTCGTCTCTCTCGCCGGATCTCGGCGATGTGGAGTCGCCCGAGGGAGAACGCCGGGCCGCGCTCGCCCGATGGATCGTCGATCCCGGGAACCCCCTGACCCGGCGCGTCCTTGCCAACCGCGTCTGGCACTGGCACTTCGGCCGGGGCCTCGTCGCCACACCGAGCGACTTCGGACTGGGCGGATCGGAACCATCGCACCCGGAGCTTCTCGACTTCCTCGCCACCGAACTGAGCCGCCAGGGCGGTTCCCTGAAAGAGCTGCACCGCCTCATTCTCACCAGCGAGACCTACTGCCAGGAGTCCCGTTTCACCACGTCACACCCGGCAGTGACGATCGATGCGGACAACCGACTCCTGTGGCGGCAGAATCCCCGCCGGCTCGAGGCCGAGGCGACCCGCGATGCCATCCTCGCCACCAGTGGCTCCCTGAACCTGGAGGCGGGTGGGCCGGGCTTCGAGGACTTCACCTACAAGGAAGCCTACGCCCCGATCTACACCTACATCACGGCCGACGAACCCAGCCTTTGGAAACGCAGCATCTACCGATACGTGGTGCGCACCACCCCCGACCGGTTCATGACGACACTGGATTGTCCGGACCCCGCGAACCTCGCACCCACGCGCCTCGTCACGACGACCCCGCTGCAGTCGCTCGCGCTCTACAACAACACGTTCGTCCTGCGGCAGGCCGGGTATTTCGCCGAACGCCTCAGGCGCGAGGTGGGAACCGCCCCCTCGAGTCAGGCGGACCGGGCCTTTCTGCTCGCCTTCGGCCGCCGGCCGGCTCCGGAAGAGCGTGATCTCGCCGCGACGTTCATCGCCCGCGAGGGACTCTTCGCCTTTTGCCGCTCCCTTCTCAATGCGAATGAATTCGTCTACATCGATTGATGCGAAAACCGCCCCGGTCGATCCGGGGAAAGGCACCTCCGCGTGGACCCGTCGCGATTTTCTCCACCGCACCGGCAGCGGTTTCGGCGGGCTCGCACTCTCCTCGCTCCTGGCCCGGGATCTGCACGCGGGCCGTCCGCACTTTCCCGCCCGGGCGAAACGCGTCATCCAGATCTTCTGCCCGGGCGGCATGAGCCAGGTCGACACCTTCGACTACAAGCCCGCACTCGAACGCCGGGCCGGCGAACCGTTCGATCCGGGCGGGGAGCTGCAGTTCTTCGCCTCCAAGCCCGGGAACTGTCTGCCGTCGCAGTGGTCGTTCCGCCAACACGGTGAATCCGGCCGCTGGGTCAGCGATCTCTTTCCCAAGCTGGCGACCTGTGTCGACGACATGGCCTTCGTCTACTCGATGAAGAGCACGTCGGCTCTTCACGGGCCGGGCTGCTTCCAGATGAACACGGGCCAGAGCCTGCCCGGCTTCCCGAGCATGGGGGCCTGGGTCACCTACGGTCTCGGCAACGAGAGCGAGAATCTTCCCGCCTTCGTCGTCCTGCCCGATCCGCGCGGCCTGCCTCCCGGCGGAATCATCAACTGGGGAGCCGGGTTTCTCCCCGCGGTTCACCAGGGTGCGGCGCTCGATACCACCAATTCCGAGAGGCCGATCGCCGATCTCTTCCCGTCCGGAGACATCTCCGCCGCCACCCCCGCATCGGACGCGGCCGGACTCGGATTTCTCCGCCAACTCAACAGTCGCCACCGGGAGAGCCGAAATGGGAACACCGAGCTCGATGCCCGCATCGCCGCCTACGAGATGGCGGCCCGGCTTCAACTCAGCGCGCCGGAGGTCACCGATCTTCGGGGCGAGAGCGCGGCGACCCGGAGACTCTACGACCTCGATCATCCCGAGACCGGCCCCTTCGGCCGGCAGTGCCTTCTCGCCCGCCGCCTCGCGGAGAGAGGTGTCCGGTTCGTCCAGGTCTACTGCGGGGCCGAGAACACCACGGCGCGCGAGATCCGGCCGAACTGGGACAGCCACGAGGACGTCGTGCGCGACCACGGATACTGGGGCGCCGTGCTGGACACCGGCGCGTCCGCCCTGCTCAAGGATCTGAAATCGCGCGGCATGCTCGACGACACCCTCGTGATGTGCACGACGGAGTTCGGACGCCAGCCCGCCGCCCAGGCCACGAAGAACGGCGACACCGCCGGGCGCGACCACAACGCGGGAGCGTTCACCGCCTGGATGGCGGGAGGCGGGGTGAAACCGGGCACGGGATACGGCGCGACCGACGAACTGGGCTTCGAGGCGGTCGACCGCGTCCTCCACAGCTGGGAACTCCACGCCACCGCCCTCCACCTGCTCGGCATCGATCACGAGCGCCTCACCTGGTACCACAACGGACTCGAGCAACGCCTGACCGGATTCGAGGGCAAGGGCGTGATTCCCGAACTGATCGCCTGAGATCCGTCCGTCGAGGGAAATGACGCAAAAGCGCGGTGGCCAACCCGTCGCGAAGAGAAGTAGTTTTTCCCCGTCGCGGGCCACCCCATCTCATCACGCGTGGCGGCGGCATTTTTACCCGATCCCTGGACCATGAAAACACTGATCCCGTCCCTCTGCCTGGCCGCCGCCGCGAGCGCATCGGCCGTCCTCGCCTCGCCCTGGCCCTCGTGGCGCGGCGACAACGCCGGTTCCGGCCGGACCACCGAAACGGCCCTGCCGCTCGAATGGGGCCCCGAAAAGAACGTGAAATGGCGCATCGAGTTGCCCGAGCGTGGCAATTCCACCCCGGTCGTCTGGGGCAACAAGGTGTTCGTCACCCAGGCGATCGAAGAGGACCACTGGCGCGGCCTCTTCTGTTTCGACCGGAATGACGGTGCCCTGATCTGGAAGAACGGCGTCACCTACGACAAGCCGGAGAACACCCACCGCGACAATCCCTACTGCTCGGCCTCACCGGCCACGAATGGCGAGGTCGTCGTCGTGTCCTACGGATCCGCCGGGGTCGCCGCCTACGACATGGACGGCGAGCCGCTCTGGTTCCGCGATTTCGGGGCAATCGATCACACCTGGGGAAACTCGACCTCCCCCGTCATCGAGGGTGATCTCGTCTATCACTACCACGGCCCGGGCAAGGGCGCCTTTCTCACAGCGCTCGAACTCGGGAGCGGCGAAACGGTCTGGCAGTGGGACGAACCCTACTGGGATGTCGAAGGCCGAACCGACGGATTCAGCGACCGCGACGAACGCGGCGTGGTCGGGTCGTTCAGCACGCCGATCCTCGTCGAGGCCGCGGGGCGCAGCGAACTGGTCATGAGCTTTCCCATGGAGATGAAAGCATTCGACCCGAAGTCGGGCGAGGTGCTCTGGACCTGCGGCGGTCTCAATCCCCTCATCTACACCTCGCCGATGGTTTCGGGCGAGAACGTGATCGTCCTCGGCGGATACTACGGCAACTCGATCAGCGTGAAGACCGGGGGAAAGGGCGATGTCACCGAAACGAATCGCCTCTGGCACAAGGTCCGGCACAACGGCGGCATCGGCACCGGGGTGATCAAAGACGGCAAATACTACTACCAGACAAGCGGAGGCATCGCGAACTGCCTCGACGTCGCCACGGGCGAACTTCACTGGGAAGCCCGACTGCCCGGTGCCGGGAAATCGTGGGGATCGTTCGTCCTTGCCGGCGACCGGATCTACACCCTGAGCCAGGCTGGCGATTCGGTGGTGTTCAAGGCCGATCCCGAGGAATTCTCGGTCGTCGCCCAGAGCGATCTCGGCGAGCACACGAACTCCTCGATCGCGGTGTCCGACGGACAACTCTTCATCCGCACCTACGAGGCCCTGTGGTGCATCGCGGAGGATTCGTGATCGGCACGGAATGGGGGCGGGCGGATCCCGGATCCGCGCGCCCTGGTTCAGAAATCGTTTCGCCACATCATCGACTCCACCGGTCTCTCCGACTGGGTATTGTATTTGGCGGAGTCCTTCTCGTGGTAGGGCGTCATGATTTCTCCCTCGACCCGGAAATAGATGAGCTGACCGATCGGCATCCCCTCGTAGACCCGCACCGGCTGCTTCACCGAGATCTCTAGCGTCCAGTAGTTGCAGAATCCCACGTCGCCCTTGCCGGCGGTGGCATGGATGTCGATCCCGAGACGGCCCACGCTCGACTTTCCCTCGAGGAACGGGACCGTCTCGTGACTCTCCGTGTATTCCCTCGTCGAACCGAGGTAGTTGATCTGCGGCTCGAGCACGTAGCCCCCCGGGGGAATCTCGAAGTGATCGATCTCGTTGTGCTCTTTCGCATCGAGGACGCGGTTCCGGTAGGTGGCGAGATGGCGGCTCAGGTGCACGTCGTAACTGTTCGTGCCGAGGCACTCGCGCCGAAAGGGCCGGATCACGATGGCACCTCTCTCCATCGACGCGAGAATCTCGGAATCTGCCAGGATCATGGGCCACCACCGGTACCGGGTGCGACGCATACTGCAAGGAAAATCGCCGCCCGCCGGGAGACCAAGAACCCCCTTGCACGGACTTTCTTTGCCGTCCATCATGGCTCTCCCTCGGACATGAAGCCGGATTCACCCCTTGTCATTGCGATCGATGGTCCCGCCGCCTCGGGGAAGAGCACGGTGGCGAGGCGAGTCGCGAGCCGTCTCGGATTGCTCTTCGTGAACTCCGGCGCCATGTATCGCGGATTCACCTGGTGGGTGCTGGAAAACGGGATCGATCCGGCCGACAACGTGGCGGTTCTCTCCCTCCTCGAAGCGACGGTGTTCGAGTGCGGCGAGAAGAACGGGGCGGGCACGCTCGCGGTAGCGGGTTATCCCCTGGGCGACGAACAGCTCAGCGCGGAGGCGGTGAATCGCAACGTGTCGGCCGTGGCGACGATCCCCGCCGTCCGCGAGAGACTCGTCGCCGAACAGAGACGCTACGGGAAAGAGGCGGGCGTCGTGATGGAGGGGCGCGATATCGGCACGGTCGTCTTCCGCGACACCCCCCACAAGTTCTACATCGACGCGTCCCCCGAAGTGCGCGAGCGGCGGCGCCGGGCCCAGGGTATCGTCGACAGCATCGCCGAACGCGATCGCACCGATTCGTCCCGGGAGACCTCCCCGCTGACCGCCGCCGAGGATGCGACGGTGATCGACAGCTCCGACCTGGAGATCGACGAGGTCGTCGACGAGGTGGTGCGCCGGGTCCAGGAGAGCGCGAAGCGAACGTCCTGACTGGATCGGGAGGAAGCGTCCCCCTTTTCAACCGAGGACACGCGCCGAGGAATCGCGACTCGATTCACGGCGGGGCGATACCCGCCACACTTCCACGTCGCGGGTGATGCCTTTGAGAGACAGCCCCTCCACCAACTCCGCCTCGATGCCGGTTCCGCTCGCCACCCGCGTCGCGCCGTCGATGAGAATCTCCATCGGACCCGCCGAGCCACAGAGCCGGGCCCCCAGGTTCACCCGGGCCCCGAGCACGGTGTAGTTGAGCCGGTCGGTCGATCCCATGCACCCGGCCACGACCTCGCCGCTGGAAATCCCGATTCCGATCTCGATGCGGCGATGCGCGGTGCGATTCAACCGCTCTCGCTCGGCGAGCATGTCCCGGGCACATTCGACGGCATGGAGCACGTCGTTGCCATAGGACTTGAGGGCCCCGAAGACGGCCATGATCTCATCGCCCACGAACTTGTCGACGACCCCGAAGTGCGCCCGAACGACCCCGGTCATGGAGGTCATGTGTTCATTGACAAGATCGATCACATCCGACGGCGACATCGACTCCGTCAATTCGGTGAACCCGCGGATATCACAGAAGAGGACCGTGACGTCTTTCAACTCCCCACCGAGTTTCAGGTCGAGAGTCCCCCGCACCATCGCCTGGGCGACCGCCTCGTCGCTGACTTTGCCCAGCAGTTCGCGGTAGCGCGCCTTGTGCTTCAGTTCCTCCGCCATGTGGTTGAAGGACTTCGCGAGTTGCCCCAGTTCGTCGTTCGATCGAACGGGCACGCGCGTATCGAGCCGGCCCTCCCCGATCGCTTTCGTTGCCTCCGACAGGTCCCGCACCGGCCCGGCGAATCGCCGGGCGAAATAGGCCGAGACGAGAAGCCCCGCCAGCAGCGCCGCCGCGCCGATTCCGCTGCCCCGGATACGGAGATCCTTGAGATCCTCCCGCAGGCCCGCCAGGGGAAAAACCACGACCTGGTAGGCGGGCGGGAACGCCTCGTGGGCGTCGAGAGCATCGAAGTGCACCCGGAAGGGCAGCCCTCCGAAAGCGAAATCGAAGGCTCCCTTGTCGGAGGCCCCTTCGGCTAACCGCTCACCGAGCAGGCGGGCCGTCTCACCGGCCAGTTCGCTTTCGGTGCGACGGGCGTAGAGCGTGCCGTCGCAGTAGATCCCGCTATGCAGGGGCTCCCCGCCCCCGAAACTCTCCTGGTAGCGCCCGAGAAACCGTTCGATCGCGGTTTCCGACGAGGTCGCCCGGAGAAAAAGCCCGAGCGCTTCACCCGAGTCCGGATCGATCACCGGTGTCATGATGACCTCCTGGAGAGCCGGTTCCCCCTCGCGATTCTCGACCGGGAAAAACGCGATCACCTGGTCTCCCTCGCCCGCCAACCGGGCGATTCGCCTCCGCGACTCCGGACCGCCCGCGCCCGGCGAGCGACGGCGAAAGGTATTCTTGCCGTTCTCCGCTTGGGGGCTCACGAGAGGCCGGATCTCTCCATCCAGGTCCATCAGCGCCATCAGCGCGAATCGCGAGGACCACGGTCCACCCCGCACCGGGCCCCCTCCTCGCTCGGACATCTCGGATCGTCCCGCCTGGACCGCTCCCTCCGTCGCTCGCTCCCGGACGACGACATTCATGGCGCGCCAGAATTCGGTCCGGCTCTGAAGCGTCGGCTCGCCCCGCAAGCTCTCGACGAGAAACGGGTGAACGGCCAGGTCCCGGGCGATGGCGCGGAGGTCCGATGTCTGCTCCTGCCGCGATTCCCGCAGTTGCTCGACCTGCCGGTCGAAGTCGGCCGACATGCGGTTCAGGAAGGATTGCTTGATTTTCCTCTCCGTGACGGCCAGGAGGCTCACGATCGCGACCGCCGTCGTCACCGACATGGCCAGCATCAGCTTGGTCTGGAAACGGAATCCGCGCTTCATGCGTTGAGCTCGAGGAGGAAACACCAGTTCCGCTTCGAGGTTGTCCCCGAAGCGCGACAGGCACATCATCGGGAGCTAGAGCGTAATCTACCCGTGGATGAATACCACATCTTTGCGCTTCGCCCGCGAATCGCCTTGACGGCCCGATGGGTCCTGATGCAAAGATGAAGCTGCCCCTTCCCCCACCCTTCCCATTTCGCCATGCCCACAGTCCGATTCGAAGAGGCCGTCAAGGCCATCTGCCGGAACGATCGTCGCTACACCCCGGCCGGTTACCATTTTCTCCGCGATGCGCTCGACCACACCGTCAAGAAGCTGCGGAGCGACGAGTTGATCGAGCATCAACACGTGAGCGGTCCGGAACTCGTCGGGGGCCTGGTCGAACTCGCTCTCCAGGAGTATGGCTCGATGGCTGTCTCCGTCTTCGACACCTGGGGAATCCGGTCGGATGAAGACGTCGGAAACATGGTGTTCAACCTGATCGGGGAAGGCGCCTTCGGCCGCTCGGAGGAAGACTCGCCCGAGGACTTTCGCGGCGTCCTCGACATCCGGGAAGCCCTTCTCGCCCCCTACCGGCCCGCGCGCCGCTTCGTGCCCCGCCGTCCCAAGGGAGACGAGGACAACGGCAACGAGCCACCCGCTCGGGGAAATCAACCGGCCCGGCCGAGCGAACTCTGATGGCGGGACATCCGGGTGAACTGGACTTTCCCTCGCCGGAACTCCACCTGCGCATGCTCGGCAACGGGGTCGAGATCCTCGTGAAGGAGGACCACGCCGCTCCCGTCGTCAGCCTGCAGGCATGGTGTCGCTCGGGAAGCATCCACGAGGGACCCTGGCTCGGGGCCGGCCTCTCCCATTTCCTCGAGCACATGCTGTTCAAGGGAACCGGCCGGCGCCACGCGACGGACGTGGCCCGCGAGGTGCAACGCGAGGGAGGCTACATCAACGCCTACACGTCCTTCGATCGCACCGTCTACTGGATCGACGCCCCGGCTTCGGGCGCGCTCGCCTGTCTCGACATTCTCTGCGACGTCGCCGGCTTCGCCACGTTGCCCCGCGAGGAATTCGAGAAGGAACGGGAGGTGATCCGGCGCGAGATCGCGATGGGCGAAGACAGCCCCGACCAGGTCGCGAGCAAGCGGCTCTTTCGCACCGCCTACGCGATTCATCCGTGCCGGTATCCGATCATCGGTGAACTCGACCTCTTCAACCAACTCGAACGCGACGACCTCCACCGATACTACGACGAGAAATACGCTCCCGGCGGGACGTTCTTCGTCGTCGCCGGTGACGTCGAGGCCGACGAGGTGTGCGCCCACATCGAGAGTCTCTGGGGGGAAAAGGCGATGCGCCCGGGTGGTGCGCCCGTCCTTCCCGAGGAACCGCGCCAGGCCGGACGACGGGCCGACGAGACATCCTTCCCCACCGAACTGACCCGGCTCCGTTTCGCCTGGCCGCTCGTCGATGGCACGCATGCCGACGTTCCGGCGCTGGATCTCCTCGCGACCGTGCTCGGACAGGGTCGCAGCTCCCGTCTCGTGCGGGAGGTCCGGGATCGCCGCGGCCTCGCCCACCGCATTTCCGCCTGGTCCTACACCCCGTCGTTCCGCGGTCTCTTCGCGGTGAACATCGACACCGAGCCGGGCAAGGCCGAGGAGGCGGAGCGCGCCGCCTTCGGGGAGATCGAGCGAATCGCCTCCGAGGGCATCACCGAGGAAGAGTTGGCCAAGGCCAAGGCGCAGGCCCTGAGTGCCCAGTTTTCGACACTGACCGACGTCCGCGGACAGGCATCGGACCTGGGATCGAACTGGCTGCTGGCCCGCAATCCGGACCTGACCGGTGAGTATGTACGCGAGGTGCAGGCAGTCACGGCCCCCCAGGTTGCCGCGGCAGCCGGCGCATACCTGGCGGGAAACGCCCTCACACGCGTCGCCCTGCACCCGCAGGACGCCCCTCCGGCGCCGGCCACCCGGTCGACCCCTCGCCGGTCGGACGACATTCGCCGCATCGAGTTGACCGACGGGCTGACCGTTCTTCTTCTCGCGGATCGCCGCGTGCCCTTCGTGCAGGCGACGGGCGTGTTCCGGGGGGGACTTCTCGCCGAATCGGAGAAGACCGCGGGAATCACCCGGCTGACCGGACGGCTCTTTGCCAAGGACACCCGATTCCGCAGCGCCGACGATGTCGCCGGACAGATCGAAGCGGCCGGCGGCGGCATCAGCGGCAGCTTCGGCAACAATACCTTCGGGGCTTCGGTCGGGGCGCTCCGACCCGGGCTCGAATTGTCGGTCGAGCTACTCCGTGACGCGCTCCTCTACCCCGCCTTCCTCGAGGACACGGTCCGCACGGAAAAGGAATTCCAGGCCGCGGCGATCAAGGCGGAGAATGACCGCCCGGTCCAGGTCGCGATGAAGCGCCTGCGCCGCGAGTTGTATGGAGACCATCCCTATGGTCTGCCCGCGTCGGGAACCGGGGAGAGCCTTGCGACGCTGCAGGCGAGCGACCTCGCCACTTTCCGCGAACGTCTCGTCGTCGGGGGAAACGGGGTGGTCGGTGTCTTCGGAGACCTCGATCTCGACCGCACCGAAGATCTCGTCCGCGAAGCCTTTGCCGAGACCCTTCCCGCCGGGGACCGCCTGTTCACCGGTGGGTCGGGGGACAGTCTCACCGGCGACCTCGGACGCGTCGTGGAAATCACCCACGCGAAGGAACAGGCCATCCTCCTGGTCGGCTTCCGGACCGTCGATCTCCTGCATGCGGACAACACCGCCCTCGAGATGATCGACGAAGCATGCAGCGACATGGCCTCCCGGGTCTTCATCCGCATCCGCGAGGAACTCGGCCTCGCCTACTCGGTCGGTGCGACGCGCCTCAATGGGATCGATCCCGGCTGTCTCGTGTTCTACGTGGCAACCGATCCCGCCAAGCTCGATCTCGTGCAGGACAACCTCCTCGACGAGATCGATGCGATGGCGCGGGAGGGGCTCGAGGAGGAGGAACTCGAGCGGGCCCGGGCCTCGTGGCTCGGCCGCGACGCGATCCACCTGCAGGGAGCGAAGGAGTTGGCGGAAACCGCCACGATCGACGAGGTCGTGGGACTGGGATGGGACAACTACCGGCGCACCCCCGATTTGATCCGCCGCATTTCCCACGGAGAGATCGCCGAGGTCGCCGCCCGCTACCTGCGCGAAGACAACCGGATCATCGTCCGGCTCACCCGGGAGACGTGAATCTGCCCTGCCGCGAGGTCCGGCTTCACGGTCTGCCGCCCCTCAATCCGTGCTGGATCTCGCCAGCCGAATTCGGTATGAAGACAGGGCCGTTCCTGAGAGCGGCATCCTACTGTCATGATCATTCGCCTGTTCTCCTCTCTCGTCCTGCTCGGTCTCGTCCTTTCCCCTCTTCGTCTCGCGGCAGACGACGAAGAGAAGGCGGAGGAAGGCGAGTGGGTTTCGCTCTTCAACGGAAAAGATCTCACCGGCTGGACGCCGAAGATCCGCTACGAACCGGTCGGTGAAGACAAGCGGGGCACGTTTCGGGTCGCGGATGGCGTCATCCAGGTCGGCTACGAGAACTACGAGGAGTTCGGCGAATCCTTCGGCCACCTCTTCCACGAAACGCCCTATTCCAATTACCGGCTGCGCGTCGAATACCGCTTCTTCGGCGAACAGGTGAAGGGCGGGCCCGGCTGGGCATTCCGGAACAGCGGCGTGATGGTGCACGGTCAGGATCCCGCGACGATGGCGGACGACCAGGATTTTCCCGTTTCGATCGAGGTCCAGTTGCTCGGAGGCAAGGAGAGCGGCGAAAGGACGACGGCCAACCTCTGCACCCCGGGCACGCACGTCTTCATGGACGGGGAACTGATCAAGCGGCACTGCATCTCGTCGAGTTCCCAGACCTACCGGGGCGACGATTGGGTCACCGCGGAAATCGAGGTTCGCGGCAACGAAGTCATTCGCCACATCATGGATGGCGAGGTCGTGCTCGAGTATCAGAAGCCCCTGCTCGACGCCGAAGACGACTCCGCGAAGCCGCTGGTCGAGAAGGCCGGTGGCGAACTCGCCCTTTCCGGGGGCACGATTTCCCTGCAGTCCGAGAGCCACCCGGTCGAATTCCGCAAGGTCGAGATTCTCTTGCTGGAAGAGTAGTGCCGGAACCCAATTCGACAGGGTTGGCTCGACGACCCGACCCTGTCGCCCCTCGGGACGAACCCTGTCAGCTCGGAGAAACAACCCTGTTGCCTCGACGATCCAACCCTGTCGGCTTTCCGGGGCAACCCTCTCGATCGATGCCGCGCCTCTTCCCGCAAGCCCTTGTTCCCGCCGCGGTCGCGTTTTTCGCGATCCTGCCGTCCGAGGGCCGGGACATTCCCTGGGAGAGTCTCGTCGGTCGCTACTGCCTCGACTGCCACGATTCCCTCACGGACAAGGGCGGCGTCGACCTGGAGACGCTGCTCGACTCGCCTTTCCCCGACGGAACGGACCACTGGGAACGGGTTCTCCGCCAACTCGATGCCCGGCAGATGCCGCCGGTCGGCGAAGAGCGTCCCGGCGAAGCGGAGTATGCCGCCGCCGTCGCATCCCTGGCCGGCGATCTCGACGAGGCGGCCCGCCGTTCTCCTCGCCCCGGTCGTACGGACAGCCTCCGCCGTCTCACCCGCTTCGAATACGAGAATGCGATCCGCGACCTCCTCGCGCTCGAGATCGACGCATCGGAACTCCTGCCCGCCGACGAAGCGAGTCACGGATTCGACAACATCACGGTCGGTGAACTCTCGCCGGCCCTGCTCGACCGCTACCTGTCCGCCGCACAGGTCGTCAGTCGGCTCGCACTCGGGGCACCCGTCACGACTCCGGAGAGCCGGACCCTGCGCATCCCGCCGGACCGCACCCAGGAGTGGCACGTCGAGGGACTGCCCCCCGGCACGCGAGGCGGCGGGATCTTCCGGCACCACTTTCCCCGGGACGGGGAGTATCGGTTCCAGGTTCATCTCACCCGGGACCGGAATGAACTGGTCGAGGGCATGGAGGCCGTTCACGAGATGGAGTTCCTCCTCGACGGCGAACCGCGCGACTCCCTGACCCTCCGCCCTCCCAAGAACCGTCTCGAGCACACGGGTTACGATGCCGATCTCACGGTGCGATTCGCGGTCGAGGCGGGGACCCGCGCTGTCGGAATCACCTTCGTGGCCCATCCTTTCGCGGTCGCGGAGACGCTCCGGCAGCCCTACGAGGCGCACTTCAACTACCACCGGCACCCGCGACGCTCTCCCGCCCTCTACCAGCTCACGATCACGGGCCCCTTCGCCGATGCCGGGCCCGGTGACACCCCGAGCCGGCGAAAGCTTCTCGCGACGCGTCCGGATTCCCCTTCCGGGGAAGGGCAAGCCGCGCGCGCCAACCTCGCCCGCCTCCTCCGCCACGCCTGGCGGCGACCGGTCACCGCTGAAGACGTCGATCGCCTTCTTCCCTTCTTCGCGGAGGGACGGGAGGCCGGCGGCACCTTCGACGCGGGAATGGAGTCGGCCCTCGCCGCCCTCCTCGTGAGCCCGGAGTTCCTCTTTCGCGTCGAGCGTGATCCCGATGGCATCGCGCCGGCAACGCCCTACCCGGTGGACGATTTCGCCCTCGCCACCCGGCTGTCCTTTTTCCTCTGGAGCAGCCTGCCGGATGAGGAATTGCTCACCGAGGCGGAGAAGGGAACCCTGTCCGATCCGGACATTCTCGAGAGTCACGCACGGAGGCTCCTCGCCGATCCGCGCTCGCGGTCGCTCGTCACGAGCTTCGCGGACCAGTGGCTGCACCTCCGCAACCTCGAGACGATCACCCCGGATGGCAGGCTCTTTCCCGGTTTCGACGATAATCTTCGCGAGGCCTTCCGCCGCGAGACCGAAGAACATGTCAGGAGGATCATTCGCGAGGATCGCCGCGTCCTCGACCTGATCGACTCCGGCGACACCTTCCTCAACCAGCGTCTCGCCAGGCACTACGGCATCCCGCACATTCACGGGTCGCACTTTCGTCCGGTCTCATTGGGCGAAGAGATCACCCGCGGGGGTATCCTCCGCCAGGGCAGCCTCCTCACCGTCACCTCCTATGCGACACGCACATCGCCCGTGATCCGGGGAAACTGGATCCTCGAGAACCTCCTGGGATCGCCTCCCCCGCCGCCGCCGCCCGACGTGCCCGCCCTGGAGGACAACTCCGTCTCCGCCGGTCTTCCGATCCGGGAACGGCTTGCGGAACACCGGAAGCAGGCCGCCTGCGCCAGTTGCCACAACCTGATCGACCCGGTCGGCTTCGCGCTGGAGCACTTCGATGCGACCGGCCAGTGGAGAACGCGAGACAACGGCCATCCGGTCGATGCCCGCGGTGGACTCTCCGACGGCAGCACTTTCGTGGGGGTGGTGGGACTCGAGGAGGCGATACTGGAGCGACCCGATCGATTCGTCCGGACGCTCTCCGAGAAACTCCTCACCTACGCGCTCGGCCGCGGAATCGAGCCCTCGGACGGACCGGCCGTCCGGGAGATCGTCCGGGCGAGTGAAGAAGACGACTACCGCTTCTCCTCCCTCGTCACGGCGATCGTGCGGAGCGAGCCGTTCCGCATGAGAATGAGCGATTCACCCGATTGACGCCTCCCTCCTGCAAAGGCTATCCTCCCGAAACCTACCATGAACTTTCTCACCCGGAAATCGCTGCCACGGCGGACTCTCCTGCGCGGGATGGGGGCAGGACTCTCGCTTCCCCTGCTCGATGCGATGATCCCTTCGGCCACCGCCTGGGCGAGAGCCTCCGCGCGCCCCGTGAAACGGCTCGGCTTCGTTTTCATGCCCATGGGGGCCGACCTGAGCCGGTGGACGCCGGAATCGCCCGACACCCTCGAAACGCTCTCCCCCATTCTCGATTCCCTGGCCCCGGTCCGCGACAACCTGGCCGTCTACACGAACTTCGAGCTGCAACCCGCCTACCCGGGAAGCCACGCCACCTCGAACTCGGCTTTCCTCAGTGCCGCCCGGGCCAAGCTGACCGAGAGCACCGACTACTACCTCGGCACCACGGTGGACCAGGTCGCCGCCCAGCAAGTCGGCCGAAACACCGCCCTGCCCTCCCTCGAGTTGGCCACCGACCTGACCAAGACCGTCGGACAGTGCGACAACGGCTACGCCTGCGTCTACCAGAACAATCTCAGCTGGTCGTCTCCGACGACACCGCTTCCCTCCGAGGCGCACCCCCGGATCGTGTTCGACAGGCTCTTCGGTGCCGGGGGCTCCCGCGAAGAGCGGCAGGCCGCCCTCCATCGCAGGGCGAGCCTCCTCGATTTCGTGAAGGACGACATGACCCGCCTCAAGCGCCAACTGGGCCCGTCCGATCGCGGGAAGGTGGACCATTATCTCGAGTCGATCCGCGACGTGGAACGCCGGATCGAAAAGGCGGAGGCCAACGTGGCCGAGAATCCCGAGCCCGACCTCGACCGTCCCATCGGGGTGCCGGCCGCCTACGCGGATCACGTCCGGTTGCTCTTCGATCTCCAGCGGCTCGCCCTGCAGGGAGACATCACGCGGATCACCACCTTCCAACTCGCCCGGGAAACGAGTAATCGCACCTATCCCGAGATCGGCGTGCCGGACCCGCATCACCCGCTCTCCCACCACGGGAACGACCCCGCCAAGATCGAGCGGATGTCGAAGATCAACGCGTTTCACGTTTCCCTTTTCTCCGACTACCTGCAGTCACTCGCCGAGACGCCGGAGGGCGAGGGTTCCCTGCTCGACCAGTCCCTCATCCTCTACGGGAGCGGCATCGGGAATCCGAACGTGCACGATCACACCAACCTGCCCATTCTCCTCGCCGGAGGTGCCCCGACCGGATTCCGCGGGAATCGTCACATCCGCTACGAGAAGCCGGTTCCCCTGGCAAACCTCCACCTCACCCTGCTCGAAAAGATCGGGGTGCGCCTGGAGAAATTCGGGGACAGCGACGGCATGATCAGCCTGTAGAACACGCGCCGTTCGAAACACATGTCACGGCTCACTCCGGTTTTCGCCTGTTTCCTCCTGGCGACGGGAATCTCGAGAGCCGGGGATTTGATCGATGCCGCCTTTCACGATCGCACCGCCGAAGCCGAGGCGCTGCTCGAAAGCGGTTCCGACCCGAACGCGACGAACCGCTACGGGGTCTTTCCCCTCTCGCTCGCCTGTCGGAACGGGAACGCGGAACTCACCGGCCATCTCCTCGAAGCGGGCGCCGATCCGAACGCCGCCCTGAACGGTGGCGAAACAGCTCTCATGACGGCAGCCCGGACGGGCGACCCCGCCGTGGTTCGCCTCCTCCTCGAAAATGGAGCACAGGTCGATTCTCGCGGACCACGCGACCAGACCGCACTGACGTGGGCTGTCGCCGAGGGGAACACCGAGGTCGTCGGCATTCTCCTCGAAGCCGGTGCGGATCCCCACCGGGCCCTGCCATCCGGATTCACCCCCCTCCACTTCGCGGCTCGAAACGGACACCGCGAAACGGCGAGGGAGCTCCTCGCGGCCGGGGTCGACGTTCACACCGCCATCGACGCCAGGAGATCCGGCAAGGCCCCGCCACGGGGGACCGACGCCCTGCGCCTCGCGGTGGAGAACGGGCACTTCGAACTCGCCGCCCTGTTGCTCGAGGCGGGTGCCGATCCCGACAACCAGGCCTCCGGCCATGCCCCGCTCCACGTTCTCACCTGGGTCCGCAAGCCGCACCGCGGCGACGGCGACGACGGTCTCCCGCCTCCGCGCGGATCCGGGAGCCTCATCAGTCTCGCGTTCGCCCGTCTCCTCGTCGAGAAGTATGGTGCCGACATCGACCTCCGATTGGCCGAGGGCTCGGGGCGCTCCGGCACCCGCGGATCGACTCCCTTCCTCCTCGCCGCCCGGCGTGCCGATCTTCCCTACCTGGAACTCCTCCACGAACTGGGAGCGGACCCGGCGCTCTCCGACTTCGAGGGCACCTCGCCCTTTCTCTTCGCCGCCGGGGTCGGAAGCCACGCCCCGGAAGAGGAGGCCGGCACCGAGGAGGAGCGACTCGAGGTCCTTCCCTGGTTGCTCGAACTCGGAGCCGACGTGAACGAGGTGAACCAGAAGGGGGAAACGGCGATGCATGGAGCCGCCTACAAGAACGTCCCTCGCATCGCGCACTGGCTGGCCGGGAACGGGGCCGACATCGGGATCTGGAACCGGAAGAACAGGCGGCGGTGGACGCCCCTGCTCATCGCGCAGGGGTTTCGTCCGGGCAACTTCAAGCCAGACGCCGCCACCATCGCCGCGATCGAGAGCCTCATGCGCGCCGAAGGGGTCGAACCCCCGCCTGCACCGGAACGCCCCATCGTGGGAAAACCGCGAGCCTACAGCCCCTGAGCCGGGCCGTCGCCGGGACGAGTCCGTCGAAACCTCCGCGCCGAACCGGGGTTGGTTCGCAAGATGATATTCCGCCTCACCCTGCCGGTCCTTCTCGCCTGCCTCCAGTTCTCCCCGGCCCGGTCCGTCGCCGAGGAAGAAGGGGGCGCCCCGCCTTCTCTCGATCCTCGCCTGCTGCGTTTCGACTCGAATGGCAACGGCCGGCTCGAGAAGGCCGAGATTCCGCCCGCCGTGGCCCGGGTCTTCGCGCGCCAGGAGATCGATCACGACGGCGACGGCATCATCACCGCGGGGGAGGCCGCCCGGCTGCGTATTCCCTCCGCCGCGAACCGGCCGAAGGGCAAGGGGCGTGTGTCACCCGACGTCAAGCCGAACCGGGCCGCGATCCGCCCTCATGGGGAGGAGGCGCAGGCTGCCGGTCTGAACCCGGACACCCTCGCGGATCTCGACGCCACCCTGCAGGGACACGTCGATGCCGGGCAGGTGGCCGGCGTGGTCGGTCTCGTCCATCGCGACGGCCACCGCGGCTATCTCGAGGCATTCGGCAGGCAGGACATCGAGGCCGGGATCCCCATGCCGGAGGACGCCATCTTCCGCCTCAAGAGCATGAGCAAACCGGTCGTGACGATCGCGGCCCTGATCCTTTACGACGAAGGACGATTCACTCTCGACGAACCGGTCGCGAAACATCTTCCGGAATGGTCCGAACCTGTGGTCCTCCGGAAGAACGGCGAAACCGAACCCGCGAAACGCCCGATCACGCCCCGCATGCTGATGACGCACAGCAGCGGACTCTACTATCATCTCCCCGGCGATCCGCCTTTCTCGGGAATGCCTCCACGGACGGAGACGACGACGCTCGCCGCCTACTCGAAAGCGCTCGCGGCCCAACCGCTCGTCTTTCATCCCGGCGAGGACTACCGCTACGGCACCAGCATCGATGTCCTCGGCCGGTATGTCGAAGCGGTCTCGGGCGTGTCCCTGGATGCCTTCCTCGCGGAACGGGTCTTCACCCCTCTTGGCATGAAGGACACCGGGTTCTGGGTTCCGGAGGCGAAGCAGGATCGTCTCGCGCAGCTCTATGCCCGGTCCGCCCAGGGAAGCCTCGTCCCCGCCCGTGAACGTTTTCCGCCAACACGCAAGCCATCGCTCTTCATGGGAGGGGCGGGACTCTGCGGAACCGCGGGCGACTACGAGAGGTTCTGCCGCATGTTACTCGGTGGAGGCGAACTCGACGGCGTGCGCCTGCTGAAGAGCGAGACCGTCGACCTCGTCTTCGAAAACCACCTCACCGGAATCGGGAAATCCTATGGCCTCGGCGGCGCCGTCGATGGCAAAGGTGGCTACGCGTGGGGCGGAGCGAACGGGACGAAGTTCTGGATCGATCGCGACAACCGGATGACCGCCGTCTTCATGGTGCAGACCCAGCGCTACAAGGCCACCACCTACGACGACTACCGGCGGCTCGTCCTCGCAGCGGCAGGGATTGCCGATCCGGCCAGGGGAGTCTCCGGCGGGGGCTTTCCCACGCGATGATTGGCGCGGCCCGAGCAAGCCAGCAATCCGGTCGACTCGCCGGGCCGCCCGCTCAGCAGGAATGCCGATACTCTCCCCGGTTCGTCAAACCCGGAGCCTTGCCCTTCGGTTCCCGATTCTCCATGCTGGCGGGGAATGAGGCCTGTTTTCCCGTTCGCACTCTGCTTCGCATTCCTGTTGCCCAGCCTGTCCGCCGATCCGCCATCGGGCCTGATCGCCGAGGGCACGCGGTGGGAAACACCTTTTTACGTGGCCGATTCGGGTAAGCCGGGACCTTCCGTCGTGCTGACCGGGGGAATCCACGGGGACGAACCCGCCGGCTACCGTGCCGCGGAACAGATCCGCCATTGGCCTCTGGTCAGGGGACGCCTCATCGTGATCCCGAAGGTCAACATTCCCGGACTCGCCGCGGGCACCCGGCTCACGCCCGATGTTCCCACCGGGCAACGAAACCTGAACCGAAACTTCGTCGTCGCCGATGGAGGCGGCGCGGAGCCGCAAGGGAAGCTCGCCACCGAAGTCTGGAAGCTCATCAGGAGACAGGATCCCGACTGGCTCATCGATCTTCACGAGGGATTCGCCTTCCACATCTCGCACCGTCCGCCCGAAGGCGGGAAACGTTCGGTCGGGTCCAGCATCATCTACCGGCCAAGCGACACGCTCGACCCCATCGTCGAGCGGGCACTCGCCGCCGCCAACACGACCGTGACCGATCCGGACCGCACCTTCGTCCCCTTGAAGCGCGGTCCGGTCTCCGGAAGCCTGGCACGGGCCGCCACGGCCGTTCTCGGCATCCCATCCCTCATTCTCGAGACGACGACGGCGGATCAACCGATCTCCCTGCGCTCCCGCCAGCACCGGGTAATGGTCAACTCCATCCTCACCGACATCGGGATGATCGCGGAAGAAGGCTCACGCAGGATTTCCGCGGGCACCGGCTCCGCATCGCTCCAGGTGGGCTTCTACGACGACACCGGAACGGGGCCAACGGGAAAGGACCACATCCCGCGCATTCTCGATCGTGCGGAAGGAATCGACGTCCGCTTTCTCGGTTCCCGTGACTTCGAACCCTTCGAGCTGGATCAGTTCGATCTCCTCTTCTTCCCCGGCGGCAGCGGGAGCAAACAGGCCCGCGCGCTCGGCGAAGAGCGGCGCGAGCGGATTCGTGAATTCGTTCGGTCGGGGGGCGGTTTCATCGGTGTCTGTGCCGGCGCCTATCTCTGTTCGGCCCACTACTCCTGGTCGCTCGATCTCGTCGATTCCGCCTGCTTCACGGGAACTCGCGTGATCGGGGGAAAGAAGAGGCAGATGTGGTATCGGGGTGGTCCCACCCGCGTGGATATCGAACTGAGCCAGGAGGGCCGGCGGATCTTCTCCCGCGTCCCCGGGCAATTCGATGTGCGCTACCAGAACGGCCCCATCCTTTCACCCAAAGGCCTCCCCGCTCTCGAGGACTACACCCCCCTGGCCTGGTTTCGATCGGAGAAGGTCCTCTGCGAACCGCAGCGGGGCACGATGATCGACACTCCGGCCATCGTGAGCGGGAGATTCGGAAAAGGGCGGGTCGTCGCGATCAGTCCGCACCCGGAAGCCGACGAGGCCCTCGAGTCCATCATCGAGGACGCGGTTCGATGGGCCGCCCCTCCTTCATCGCGCGGCGAGGGAAGCAACGGAGCCGGGGAGTGATCGTGCGGTCCGCGCGATTTCCTGCCCGCTCCTACGGGGCCGGGCTCGGGGACTCGACCACATCGATCAGCAACGCATCGACCGGAACGATATGGGGGGTGATGAAGGCCTGTGTCATTTCCTCGGAAGGGACGAACTCGAGTTCCGCCACCTCCTTGCCCTCTTCGATCGCGAATCCACGCAGGACGATGCGCTGGGGTTCCTCGGTCGGACTCGACGGAACCGCGATGCCCACGGTGGCGGACTCCTCCCCTTCCCCGATCGTGGCCGGACGCATCGTGTAGCCTTCGGGCGCGTCCGCCAACTCGATCCGAATCGGACCGTCGAAGGCACCGAGACGCAGCGCATGCACGGTCACTCGCGCGGTCCCTCCCGGCCGCACCGTATTCGAGGAGGGAGTCACCCGCAGCGGCGTATCGGGCGGCCCCTGCGACACCCGCAACCGGTAAGTGTAGGCCGAATCCCCCTGGTGCTGCGTGTCGGCGACCCGCACGAAACAGCGGCCGTTGTCGGGCAACGGGATCGTGATCCGGGGATCCGCATGGTGAGTCGTCAGTCCTGCCGCCGGGTTCTCGAAATCATCATTTCGCGCGATCTCCTTTCCGTCGTCGTCAAACACGACGAGACTGGCATCGAGAGGAGAACCGAGCCGGCGCGCGAAAACCTCGAAGGTCATGGGCCGGTTGCCCGTGCCGTTCACCCGGAAGTAATCGAGGTCCCCTCTTCGCCCGATCACGCCGTTGATGACCCCCGGCATCGGGATCTCGTTCGCAGCACCGAGACGATCGTTGTCCTCGCGCTCCGCATCCTCCGGGGCATCCCCGACATGGAAGGGCAGCGAGTGGGTATGCCCGGCTTCACCCGCCGCCGCCACCCGTATGATGCCCGGTTTGTCGGGCAGGACATATCTCGTGCGTTCGAATTCGGTCAGGTTGCCACCCGAGAAGACGAGATCGACCTCCGAACCCGCCTGGCCTCCCATCGGGGTGATACCCGTCAGGAAGGGAAGCTCTCCCACGGTGATCCGGTAGACGAAGTCCTCGCGACCGCGGTAGATGGAATCGTGGATACGCACCCGGTAGTTCCCGTCGCGCGGGATCTTGTAGAAGAGAACCGGATCGGGATCGAATCGGTAGTCGTCCGAGAAGGCGAGTTCCCGCCCGCGCGGATCACGGACCGACACGACCGCCTGGAACCATCCCGGCACCGCATCGGCGAGGTAGGGCACGACATTGCGTGCCGCGACCGCGATCACCAACTGTTCGTCCTTCTTCGCGGAGACGACAAACTCGTCCACCTCACCCGGCAGGATCTGCCCGTTCACGGTCGCGGGGGGCTCGATCGCCCCGCGGAGCAACCACGGGTCGTCTTCGGGTTCCGGGGCCGTCTCGATATCGAGGTAGTCCGGCAGGGAAAACTGCCACGAACTCTCCTCGCGGTACTCGGGCAGATTCCCGACAAAGAAGCGAACCGGATTGGCCAGTCCCTGCGCGGTGCGAAGCCGGGCGTAGCGCATGCCCGGCTCGGCCTGCGAATCGATCGTGACCCGAAGTCGCACCGTCTCCCCGATCTGGTTGTTGAGTTGACGCTTGGGGTCGCTGCGGCGGCGGGCGAAATCCGCGATCTGCCGCACGCTCTTCTCGGTGAGATCGACGCTGGCGAGTAGATCCCGGATCTCCGGCATGACGGCGCTCACCGGAACTTCGCTGCCCTGCTCCAAGCCCCGGAACTCGTCCCGGATGGTGCGGAGACGATCGCGGTAATCACTCAGCACCGCAGCCGGGGGGAGCTTGTCGTGTTCGAGGACCTCGGCCGAGATCCCGCCCCCGGAAAAATACAGGCCCATCGGGCCGGCGAGATACTGGCCACCCACCTCGATTTCGAAGGTGTCGCCCGCCTTTCCGCCCGCGGGATAGACGAACCCGACACGGGGCGGTGCCGCCTGTCCGGTCGCCGCTGCCCCGGCGATCCCCGCAATCAACAAGAACCCGGCGATTCGTCTCATGGCTCGCTCCCGTTTACACCAGTTCATCGAGAAGTCCCCCCATCGGAACGCCGTCCGACTCGATCGGCACGACGTGGGTCGGCGTCCCCTGGGGATGGGGGAGGCTCGCTTCGCCCGGAATTCCCATCTGGGTGTAGATGCTGCCGAGCACGTCCGCGGGATAGACCTCCCGCTCCACCACTTCCTCACCGGTCTGGTTGGTCGCCCCGACCACCTGGCCGCCCTGGAAGCCGCCGCCGGCAAGCAGGCAGGAGAACGCCTTGCCGTAGTGGTGCCGGCCTCCATTCCAGGGCGACTCGGTCGCCACCTTGGGGGTTCGTCCGAACTCTCCGGTACACCACACCACGGTATTCTCCAGCAGACCGCGTCCGCCGAGGTCCTCGAGCAGCGTCGACAGCCCCTGGTCGAGCTCGGGAAGCTTCCGGTTCATGATCTGGAAATGCTGCTTGTGGGTGTCCCACCCCTTGTAATTGATCGTCACATAGGGGACCCCCTTCTCCACGAGCCGCCGCGCCATCAGGCACGATTGACCGAAGGTGGTGCGACCGTAGCGGTCACGCATCTCGTCTTTCTCCTGCCCGAGATCGAACAGCTTGCCGGCATCTCCCAGGATCAGTTCGTAGGCCTCCTCCTCGCAGTCGACCACCGTCTTGAGAGTCGCGTGTCCCGGAAGCGCTCCTCCCAGGGTGTTGAGTTTCCCCAGAAGTGCCCTCCGGTCCCTCTGATGCTCCTCGGTCATCTTCGGGGAGACGATTCCCTCCACCGCGAAAACGGGCGAAGCCGGATTCCCACCGGTGGCGAAGGGCTTGTAGCGGGGTCCGAGAAATCCGGCCTCGGAGAACCGTCCCTGTGGCTCTGTCAGGACGATATAGGGAGGAACGAGCCCCTCGTATCCGGCATCGTACCCCTTGAAGTAGGAAACGACCGCTCCGGCTCCCGGAAACACGTCGCGCTCCGATGTCCGGCCAGTCTGGACGACGTAGGCCGCCGTCTCGTGCCCGTTGTTGCCGTGGGTCATTCCCCGGATCAGCGAGTATTTGTCGGCGTTCTTCGCCAGGCCCGGAAGAAGTTGCCCGATCCGGATTCCGTCCACGTTCGTCTCGATCGAAGAATCGAGCGCCCCGGTGAATTCGCGGCCCGCATCCGGCTTCGGATCGAACGTGTCGATGTGACTCGGGCCACCCCAGAGCCAGACCTGGATGACCGACTTCGCCGGACCATCGACGGAGGGACGGCTGGCCGGCGGAACTCCCGGTGCGCCACGAACCACGACCGGCTCCATCAGGAGCAACCCGGATCCGCCGTAGACGGCGCTCCGCAGCGCGGCACGCCGCGTGAGGGGCACGCCATCGATCGAATGCCGCAGGTCGTTCAGGTCCCGCCTCAGAGATCTGCCGGAAAAGGGGCATTTCGTATTCATGGTTTTGTCAGGGTCGGGTGTTGGTCAGTGGACGAAACAGAACTCGGGCTGATTGATCAGACCCCAGAGCAGGTCGGAAGCGAGCCGCTCGGGATCGGCACCCGTGGTTTCGTGATATTCGCGCACGACGAGTCTCTCGTCGTCGGTGGGAAAACGGGACAGAACGGTGAGATAGATCCGGTCGATCAACTCGGGCTGTTCCTCGAGACAGGTGCCGGATCCCCAGAGGACGAGGGGCGAGGCGGCGATCTTTTTCTGGATATGACTCGAGTTGAGAAGGTGGAGGCGCTGTGCTGCGGTCACGTTGCGACTCCGCTCCGACTCCAGCCCGGTATCGCGGGGAGGACGGCCGAACAGTTCGAGAAACGAACTCGTGATACTGCCATCCGCCACCGCGATGCTCCGGACGTCTTCCGGAATGAAGGTGAAGGGCTCCGGGATCGGGCTGCTGTAATCCTCCGTGGTCGAGGTGATCTGGTTGAGCGCATCGATCAAAACTTCCGCTTCCATGCGACGAAGGGGATAGTGGGCGAAGTGCGCCGCCGCCTCCTCGCTCTGCTCCCGCGGAATCGAGGAGAGTTGGAAGGTCTGCGAGTTCAGGATGATCCGGTAGAGTTCCTGAAGGTCACATCGCGAGTTCACGAACTGCTGCTGGAGAAAGGCGAGCAACTCGGGATTGGCCGGGGGATTGTGCGGACCGCAGTCGTCCGGCTCGTGAATGATCCCCCGCCCCATGAGCCACGCCCAGACCCGGTTCACGATATTCCGGGAGAAAGCGGGATTCTCGGGATGCACGAGCCAGTCGGCAAACACCGCCCGCGGATCACGCTGGGTGGGATCGAGATCGACACGGCGCCCGTCGGGAAAGATCGCGCCCTCGTGCAGCCCGTCCTCGTCCCGTTGTGGGTCGAAGTAGACGATCTCCTCTTTCCATTCCGCGGTCGACTTGTAGGCCACGTGCGCGAAGAATCCCGCCATCGCGTCCAGCTTGCGATCGGGCCAGTGCTTGGTCCTCTCCCCCATCAGTGTCAGGGCCACGGTGGAGGCGATACCCTGCGGACTGCGGTCCTGCATCGCGCGGTAGAAGTTGACCTGGCCGCGCCGAAAATTGCTTCCATTGCAGACGAGCAGTTCCCGCGCGAATTCGTGGTATGGCTTGTTGCTCCGGATGCTGTCGTAAATCCAGTGATGGTAGGCCTGCACCGCGTTCGGCCACAGCTTGATCGGGAACTCGGCCTTGACCCGGAGCAGGTCGCCCCACTTCATCGACCAGTAGTCCGCGAACTCCGGCCGTCCCAGCAGGTGCTCGATGAGGACCTGCCGTTTCACCTCGTCATCGGTGGCGAGGAAATCGCGCACCTCGTCCTCGCGCGGCAGGGTGCCGATCGTGACGAGGTAGGCCCGGCGCAGGAAGACTTCGTCCGAACAGAGATTCGCCGGCTCCAGGCCGAGACTCTCCAACTGCCCCAGCACCAGTTCGTCGATGCGATCACTGGCGGTCTTCTCACCTCCACCGACAATCACGGCCGGCGCCGCCTCGAACAGGTCCCCGGCATTCCCGCCCTGACCAGGGAAACCGGCGAGAACGGCGCAGACGAGATAGACGGACGCGATCGGAAGTCCCTTCATGAATCGGATTGTTTCTGGATTGAAGAAAACGCGACCCCCTCGATTTCGACGAGGAGATCCGGACGGCAGACATTCGCGAGCGCGTAGACGGCGGGGATCGTCCCCAGCCTCTCCTCACACACCGCCCGGCACTTCTCATAGTCCTCGGCTCGCTTGACATAGACCCGGACCTTCGCCAGATCGTCGAGTGTCGCACCGGCGTCGGCCCATCCCTGCCGGGAGAAATTCTCCCCCGCGATCAGGTTCTCGATATTCTCCAGGGTCTGGTGAGTCTGCTTCTCGATGTCACCGGCAAAGACCGTCTCGGATGCGACGATGCTCGCCGTACCCGACACCCAGGTCGTCACGTGGTCCGCGATACGGATCGCCATCGCCCGGGAAAACTTCGGACTCTTCTTCGAGTATTCGGCCGGGTAATCGAATGCCGAGATCTGGTGCGGATTCTCGAGTGAGAGTACCTCGACATCATCGCGACTCGTCTGGATCGCGAGGGCGGTCAGCACAAGCCCGTGCTCCCCTGTTCCGATGCCGGTGCTGGCGGGATACATTCCCGATCCGTTCGCGTGCCGCGCGAGCGGATTGGAAGGGAACTCGACATGACGGTAGAAGTCGGTTCGTCCCCGGTTGAGCTCGCGATAGCGCTCGACTCCATCCTCCACTTCGGTGATTCCCCCCTGGTAGAGCCAGAGCCGCACCACGTCGCGAAACGGAACCCCCACCGCGTGCAGGGTCTTGTCGAGTGAGGCGAAAGTCTGCTCGGCCTGCTGGAAAGCGGTCAAACCCGCCCGGCGCAGCGTGCCGGCCGATGCGTGCACCCAGCGCAACCCATCGTGTTCGACCGTGACGAGATGGGGTCCGAGGTGCGCCACCGAGACCTTCCGCGTACTGATCGCCCATGCCTCGACCGCGAGGGCAGCCCCGTCGCAGGGAGGTTGCACGACGAAGATCGTGAGTGGCATTTCCTCCCCGAAGTAGGCCTCGAACAGCCTGCGGATCGCGGGGGCGTCGGCAGCATCGGCGACAAAGACGTTCTGCATCGTCAACACCATGGGTTCCTCCTGATGGCGCAGTATCGTCCGAATCATCGAGAGGGCCTCCGACGCCTGATCGCGCACGTTTCCTTCCCACTCCGGCGTCACCATGATCGCGAGCCGGGTGATCCCGTCGTAGCCGATCACCGAGTGATGCTGTCCGGCGAGCGTGCCGGCACCGGCACCGGGAATTTCGGCCCGACCTCTCGCCGCGTGTTCAGGACTGACATGGGCCTGACCACCATCGAGGAGTCTGCGATCCGGGTTGAGTTCCTCGACTACCGATCCATCTACCTCATTGGCCTTCATGGGAAACTCGTGACAGGCAGAGCGGAACATGATGCCCTGACTGCACGGTCTCATGCTACCGGCCAAGCTTCTGAAATCACTATGCAGGAATTGCCCAACCCTCCGCACCGATTGACACATTCCTACTTCGCCCCCCGGACCTACAGTCAGGAAGCACCGGATTACGGGATCCCTTTTTCCAAGCGCCTCTTCCCCGTCGCACCATATTCCCCTTCATGAACTTCACGAAATTTCGCACACTCGCCTGCGCCGCCGTCGTTCTCTTTTTCTCGGTCGCAACCGGCTCCGCCCACTACCTCTGGATCACGGTGGATCCGCTCGAGGACGAGCACGCGGTGAACGTGATATTCGAACACGGCCTGAAGCCGCGAGACGGCTCCTACATTCCCCATTTCGTCAGACGAGGAACGACCTGGTATTACGACGGCGAGGCAGTCCGCACCCTCGACGTCAAGGATACCCGGGAAGGCGATCTCCGGAGGCTGCGGGGAACCATACCGCCAGAGGGGCCCTATG
>Ga0180430_10000916_pt1 | contig 30651 bp, 19 predicted proteins | sample SS_ome_9_FD_132999 | JGI IMG/M metagenome (GOLD analysis project Ga0180430, IMG submission 132999) | Hypersaline lake sediment archaeal communities from the Salton Sea, California, USA - SS_1_S_2 metaG | ecosystem: Environmental > Aquatic > Non-marine Saline and Alkaline > Hypersaline >... | reverse complement strand
GGTGACATCGGTACAGGCCGTGGCGCCGTGCTGATAGAGGCACCTCGCCGCATCCTGGTTGGATACCAGCATCGAGGAAATTGCATTTTCCACCCACCGCCCCTTTGCCTTGCCACGCATGTCAGCGGCGAACAAAGTGCCGGTACCGATAGGCTTGGTCAGCATCAACACGTCGCCGGCCTGCATCCCGCCCTTGCGTAACAAGGCATCTTTTTTCAGGATGCCGTTCACCGTAAGCCCGAAAGCCAGCTCGGCACCCTCGCTCGAATGCCCACCGGCAAGCACTGCCCCGGTCGGCGCCAGAGTATCCAGCGCACCACTCAGAAGATCCGAGAGCGTCTGTTCGACGACCTGTTCACGACCATAGGGCACGGTGGCAATTGCCAGTGCCGACTGCGCCTCGGCACCCATCGCAAAAATATCGCCCAAGGCATGATTGGCCGCGATGCGCCCAAAAGTGTATGGATCGTCGATGAAGGCACGGAAATAATCCACGCTCTGCACCATGACCTTACCCGGCGGCACCTCGAAGGCGGCAGCATCATCCGGCGCATCGAGCCCGATCAACACATCGTCACGACGCTGGGGTGGCAGGCGATTGATGACCCGGCTCAGTACGGTGCTACCAACCTTGGCACCACATCCACCACAGCGCATGGCGAGGGTGGACAATTCCTTGATGGCATCCGCATCGGCGATACCACCCAGGTCAGGGCCGCTCTGCGCGGCCATCTCCGGCAGTTCGTTGAAACGCCGCATAAACCGGCGATCGATCCAGTCCTTCCAGGTCCACAGCAGCTTGCTCTCCCAGGACCAGTTGCCGCGCGAGGCCACGGCATAGGGATCGCCTGTGCTGATCAGCCCAAGAAAACGCTTTTGCGCCCGGTAGGGTTTGAGCGCTTTGCCGGTGACTGCCCGCCGCAGGTTCTCGGTCAATACCGGTCCTTGTCGTACCGCGAAAACGCCGGATTTCGGTCTAGGGTCCGGCAGGGACGCCACGTCTCCCGCAGCAAATATCTCGGGGTGCGATACCGATTGCAGTTCTCGACCTACGCGAATGAAACCCTCTTTGTCTACAGCCAGGCCTGAGGCCGCCGGCCAGTCGGGCGCCCCGGCACTGGTGACCCAAAGCACGGCGTCGGCCTGACGAAATTCGCCACCCTCGATCTGCACCCCGTTGTGTTCGACGGCAATCACCCGACTGTTGAGTTGCACGTCGATCTTGCGCTCGGCCAGCACCCGCGTGAACCGTCGACGCACACCGGCATTGTGGGTAGGAAATATCTCCGGTCCTTCGGTCAACAGCTCGTAATGCAGGCGGGATACGTCTTCGCCCTGTTCGCGCAGGAGACCGCGCAGGCGATGCTGGGTCGACAAAGCAAGTTCCACACCCCCCGCACCGCCACCAACGACGGCAATCCGGAAGTCCCCCTGGCTCTCCAGCACACGCTGCTGAAGGGCCGTCCAGTCAGCCAGCCAGTGGTCAATCGGCTTTACTGGCAACGCATGTTCCAGGGCCCCGGGTACGTCGATGGTACGTGGACGTGAACCCGTGTTGATCGACAGCAGGTCGTAGGGCACAGGAGGACGGCCCGGCACGTGCACCAGCCGCGCTTGAACATCGACCCCTTCGACTTCGCCATGGTAGAGACGCGCACCGGCAAAACGCGCCAACGGGCCGAGATCGATATGCACGTCGTCATAACCGTAATGACCGGCGACATACCCCGGCAGCATGCCGGAGTAAGGGGTATGAATATCGCGGGTTATAAGTGTCAGCCGCACCCCGGGCATCGGCTTCATGCCAAACATCCGCAGCACCGAGACATGCGCATGGCCGCCACCAACCAGCACGATATCCTTGAGTACAGGTGTTTCAGATTGCATCAGGCTCCCCGGTTTTCAGCAGGTGCAGGCTGAACAGTCCGTTGGAATCAGTCCACACATGATCAGAGGCAAATCCTGCCCGCGCGGCCAATGCACGGAACTCGGCAACGCTGTATTTGTAGGAATTCTCGGTGTGAATGGTTTCATCCCTGGCAAAAGCAAACGTCCGACCAAGCAGCTTCACCTGCTGCGCAGCAAGTGACACCAGATGCATCTCGATTCGCCCCGCCGGTTCATTGTACAAAGCCTTGTGTTTCCACTTTGTCAGGTCGAAATCCGCATCCAATTCGCGGTTGATGCGAGTCAGCAGGTTGAGATTGAAAGCGGCGGTCACACCCTGCGCGTCATCATAAGCGGCCTCGAGGATTGCCTTGTCTTTCTTGAGGTCCACCCCGATCAATAGACGCCCCCCCTGCCCCACCATGTCAGCAATCATGCCAAGAAAACCGACCGCCTTTTCCGGATCGAAGTTACCAATACTCGAACCGGGGAAAAAGGCCAGGCGCTGCCCCTCCGGACTGGTCGGTGGCAGTGTCATCAGGCGCGTAAAGTCCGTGCAGGCTGCATGCACCTCGAGCCACGGAAACTCGACCGCGACTTCAGTAGCCGCCGCACGCAGGTAGTCGCCGGAGATATCCATGGGAACGTAGGCGCAGGGTTTCAACCCTTCGAACAGCACCCTGGCCTTGGTGCAGCTTCCACTGCCGGGCTCGACCAGCAGATGCCCTGTCCCAGCTTTCTGCGCGATGTCGTCAGCATAGTCACGCAGCATCGCCATCTCCGTGCGTGTCGGGTAGTACTCGGGCAGCTCGGTGATTTGCTCAAACAGGCGAGAACCCTTCTCATCGTAGAAGTACTTCGGGGGAATGCTCTTCGGACTTTTTTCGAATCCCGCCAAAACGTCTGCAGCCAGGTCATCGGTGCCGGGATGAAGGTCATGGAAGGTGATCTCGGGTTTCATCATTGCGGCGCCCTCGGCTACGGTGCACAAGTCCTGAAGCCGGCGAACACATCATTTCGCTCCGGTCCGTAATAGGTTCGCCAGGTATTCCTGATCATGCGCCCGCGGGTCGCCCAGGCCCCGCCCCTAAGGGCCTTGGTGTTGCCGAACAGGGGCTGCGAGTAGTCCTGGTACATATCCGGAGTGAAGCCTGGATAGGGGCTAAAGGTATCTTCGGTCCACTCCCAGACATTCCCGATCATCTGTCGACAACCGAAGGCACTGTCACTCTCCGGCAGGGCACCGACAGCAATGGTCCCCAGGGCAACGCCATCGAGATTGGCCCGCAGGGGAGATGGCGAACCATCGCCCCAGGGATAACGACGCTTGTCCTGAGAGAGCTTGCCCTGACCATCGGGCTGACCTGCAGCAGCAACCTCCCATTCCAGCTCGGTCGGCAGGCGTCGCCCTGCCCATCTACAGTAAGCCCTGGCCTCGTGCCAGCACACATGCATGACCGCGGCGTCCGGGCATAAGGGCTCCCAGGCATCGAAGCGCCGCATCTCCCAGCCGCCTGCTGACCTTCGCCAGTAACGCGGACATTGCAACCCCGACTGACGCAGCCACGCCAAGCCTTCTGCGTCCCATAGGCTTTCGTCTCGATAACCGCCTGCATCGACAAACGCCGCGTATTCCGCATTACTCACTGCAGCGCGTGCAATCGAAAAAGGGGAAACCTCAACCGCGTGCGCCCACTTTTCGTTATCGAAAACAAATCCATCTTCCGGCTGGGCGCCGAGCATGAAGGTGCCACCCGGTATCTCTGCGTCACCTTCCAGTCGGCCCCGCATTAGATCGACTGCTACGGTTCCGATAGCCGGGGATGGATATTCCAGCGTCTGACGCGTGTAGGTGAAGGCCTCGGTATGCATATCTTCGTGGTAGATGGCGTATTCGAGCAGGTAATCGCGTTTCGGATCAGGTCCGTCGTCCTCTACGCGTTGGCGAATTTGCGCATGTACCTCTGCCATGTAGGCGAGAGTCTCTTCGAGGCGAGGCAACGGCAGGTCCCAGCGATCGGCGTGTGCAATGTTGATCGAATCGTAGAGTTGATCGACAGATTCAAGCACGGGATCCAGCCCGAGATGTTGACGCAATATCCAGTACTCGTAGAAATACGCCGTGTGGCCCATCTCCCAGCGCAAGGGGTTCACGATCGGCAGTTTTGGTCCCATGAGCTGTTGCGCGTCCAGCCCTTCGATCAGCGTCAAAGTACGCTTGCGGGCATCTTCCATGCCGTCTAACAAAAAGCGGGACATGCTATGGTGTCGGTCTCAGAAACACCCAAAGCATGGTCGCAGAATCATTGCGCAATGTCACATGAACATCTGTTTGATTACCCCTGCCCCGAGAGCTTCGCGCGCGGGCAACCGTGCTTCGGCCAACCGCTGGTCGGCAATACTTCGCAAACTGGGGCACAGTGTTACCGTCGACACTGACTATCGGGGCGAGATGGCAGACCTCATGGTGGCGCTGCATGCATGGCGCAGTGCGGATGCCATCGCCGCTTTTCATGCGCGCCTTCCCGATCGTCCCCTCGTCGTTGTTCTGACAGGCACCGATGCTTACCGTTTCCTGCACAGCCACCCGGAAACCACCCTGGCCTCACTGGAAGCTGCTAATTACATCGTGGGGCTGCATCCGTTGGTCGGTAGCACCCTGCCGCAACACTTGCGGGAGAAACTGCGAATCATCATCCAGTCAGCGCGCCCGCTGAAACAACGCAAACCGTTTAAACTCGGCTTCCGGGTCTGCTTCGCAGGCCACCTGCGCGAGGAAAAAGACCCGCTGTGCATTGCTCATGCCGTCCGGAACTTACCGGCGAGCAGCGGCATCCTCGTCGATGCCTATGGTATAGCCCATAGCCAGGAATGGGCGGATGCCGCCCGTAAGGAAATGGCGCTTAACCCGCGCTACCGATGGCACGGTGAAATTGCCCACCCACAGCTCCGGCGCATTTACAGCCGCTCGCATCTCCTGGTGCTGCCATCCCTGATGGAGGGAGGGGCCAACGTGGTTTCCGAGGCGGTGATGGCGGGCCTGCCGGTGATCGCTTCCGATATCGAAGGGTCAGTCGGACTGCTTGGCGAAGACTATCCGGGCTACTTCCCGGTGCAAGACATCAAAGCATTGCGTGACAGATTGCTCAGAGCTGAATCCGATGCGGCCTACTACGCGGCCCTGCAGGCAGGTTGCCGGGCGCGCCAACACTTGTTTGAGCCCGCTCAGGAACAGGCAGGTTGGGCTGCATTGGTGAACGAAGTACAGGCTTCGGTCAACGCCTAGGCAACTCGTCTGAGACCAACCGGTCGATTGCTGGCTGACCTGTTGATAATTGCAGCCACGATGTGCGGTAAAACTCAGGCAGACTGGCAACTAGTTGCTGTTACCGGCGGGTTACGGATTTTTTCCCGTTAAGCAGCACGGTGATTCACCCGTAAAACACCGGTTTACTGTGCTTCAGCGGCACCCCAACATCACATCGACCACTTGGCCGCATGAGTTGGCAGCAAGTAGGTTCGTAATCTGAACCCCACGAGGAAAAGCAACGTGATCACCCAACCGCTGACGGGCTCGAAAATCGGCAGATACAACCACAGGCAGCAGATCCTTGATGAATAACCCGTCCGGCATGCCGCCTGTCGGTGCAGATGAAAAGGCGCCCCTGCTGCTCGTGGCGGAATTAAGCAAGTTCTACCAAAGTGCCAGCCATCAGCAACCGGTACTGACCAACCTGGATCTGACGATTGGCAGCGGGGAGATCGTTGCACTGATTGGAGCCAGCGGGAGCGGCAAGACGACACTGCTCAACCTGATCAGCGGCATCGACTCACCGGATGGCGGCAGGGTGCTGATCGACGGCCTCGACTTGCATGCTCAAGGTGAACCGCAACGTACCCAACAGCGGCGCAGCCAAATGGGCTTCGTGTTCCAGTTCTTCAACCTGATCCCAACACTCACGGTCGCCGAGAATATCGCGCTACCGCTGGAACTCAACGGCGCTTCGGCGACGCATCAACGAGGACTTGTCGCCGAACTGTTGCAGCAGATCGGGCTCCCCCACACCGCAGAACGTTACCCGGACACGCTTTCCGGCGGCGAGCAACAACGGGTAGCAATCGCGCGCGCCCTGGCACACCGGCCGCGCTTACTGCTGGCTGACGAACCAACCGGCAACCTGGACGAGGACACCGGCAAGGACATCATGACGATGCTGGTCGAACTGGTCCGTGAACAGGACACGGCACTGCTGTTGGTCACCCACAGCTCACGCGTGGCCGAGCAGGCCGACCGGGTTTTGCACCTCAGCCAAGGCCGGCTGTTGCAGGTCAATTAGCGCCATGGTTCCTCGTCTGCTGCTACGTGCGGGCATCAATTACCAGCTGCGGCATCGCTGGCAGGCATTCCTGGCATTGTTTGGTATCGCCATGGGCGTTGCCGTGATGCTTGCGATCGACCTGGCAAACAGTGCTGCCAAAGCCGCTTTCGAACTCTCCGCGGCACAGCTGCGTGGTGCCGCCACCCACCGCGTTACCGGCGTTGACGGCAAAGTGCCACTGGAATGGTACCGTGAATACTTCGTCACCCCCGACCTGCCACCCGCCGCACCGGTGGTCAGTAGCCGGGTCCAACTCATCGAAAACGAAAGCAGCCTGCAATTGCTCGGCCTGGACGTATTCCAGGAAGGGCCGTTTCGTGCCCATCTGGGTGCAACGCTGGAGGCCGCCGACCTGCGCGACTGGCTGGCAAAACCCAACCAATTGATACTCAGTCGCAGTGCGGCAGACGCACTCGGCATTGACCAGGGATCAACACTCGACATACGCGCCAGGGGGCAAAAACATGCCTTGCAGGTAGCCCATGTCTTTGCCGATGAGAGCCCCTCTACCCGTGACCTGCTGTTGGTGGATATCGCCACAGCCCAGGCCCTGCTGCAGATGCCCGAGCACTTAAGCCATGTGGACCTGGTGGTCGCCCCAGAAGAGCTCGCCCGGATACGGGCGCTGCTGCCGCCATCACTGAAACTGATCGACATCGACCAGCAAATCGCCGGCACGACCAACCTGTCTGCCGCTTTCGAACTCAACCTCACGGCAATGAGCCTGCTCGCAATGCTGGTTGGGCTGTTCCTGATTTACAACGCGATGTCCTTCTCAATCGTGCAGCGGCGCAACCTTTTCGGCCGGTTGCGCGCAGTCGGCACCCATGCCGGCGAGATATACCGGGTGGTCATCGCGGAGGCCCTCGTCCTGGGACTCGCCGGTTCCCTGGTCGGCATTGTGCTCGGTATCGCGCTGGGCCAGGGACTCAGCGAACTGGTCGCCGCCACGGTCAGCGAGCTTTATTACCGGGTAACCGTTGATGCACAGCAGATCAGCGCAGGAACCATTGTGAAAGGTTTGACTCTGGGCATTGGCGGCACCCTGCTGGCAACGCTGATCCCGGCTTACCAGGCGGCTTCCACGCCTCCCGTCTCGGTACTTTCACGCGCCAGCCTGGAAAAACAGACCCTGCACTGGCTGCCCAGACTCGCGCTGTTCGGCGCAGGCATCGCGTTGCTGGGACTGGTGGTGGCATTCTGGTTGCCTGGCGGACTGACAATTGGATTTGTCGGCCTGTTTGCCCTGATTATCGGCATGCTGTTGATCACCCCGGCCAGCATCCCACTGTTCCAACGCCTGCTCAATCAGCTCCCCCTTTCGGGCACCTGGCGGCTCGCGGTACGTGATCTGAATCGCCATGTGTCACGACTCGGTACCGCCGCCGCGGCCCTGATGATTGCGTTGGCCGCGGCAGTCAGTGTGGCCGTCATGGTTCAGAGTATGCGCAGTGCCGTGAGCGATTGGCTGATCGCCGCCTTGAATGCCGACCTTTACATCGCCACCCAGGACTTCACGGATGGCTCCACCCTGCCAACCGGCCTCTTCCAAGCGCTCGGACAGCTTGAAACCGTCGACGCGATAAGCCGCTACCGCAGCCGGCTTGTTGACCTTGACTCGCGCCCGATCACGCTGATCGGCGCCGATCTCGCTGCGCCCTCGCGCGCAGGGTTCCACTTTTCCGGCACCTCCGCGGAAAAGGCTTGGCACGAATATGATCGTGGCGGTGTTTTGATCTCTGAGCCACTGGCCAGCCGCCTGGGAAGCGCTGCCGGGGATTTCATCCTGCTGCCCTCACCCAGCGGCGAACACCGCTTACAAGTGGCTGGGATTTTTCGCGACTTCGCCAGTGAGCATGGCCGTCTGTTCATGCCCTGGTCGGCATATCGCGAATCCTGGCTTGATGAGTCAGTCTCGACGTTGGCCCTGTTTTCCGACTCGCTCACGCCGGAGCGCCTCAAACAGGAGGTCTCTCGACTCATTCCGGAAGAAGCCTCCCTGCTGTTGACCGAGGCGGATTCCGTCTACGACGAGTCGATGGCGGTGTTCGAACGCACCTTTCGCATCACCAACGTATTGCGCGGCCTGTCGCTTGGGGTAGCGATAATCGGAATCTTCAGCGCGCTGATGGCGATCCAATTGCAACGGCGCAAGGAATTCGCCGTATTGCGTGCTCTTGGAATGACCCGGTATCAACTTGCCGCGCTCATCATCAAGGAATCTTTCCTGATAGGGCTGGTTGCGACACTGATCTCACTGCCAACCGGCATCATGATGGCCTGGGTGCTGACCGAAGCCGTGCAGTTTAAAGCTTTCGGCTGGACTATGCCGCTGACCCTAAACCTCGCACCGCAGTTACTCAATATCGGCCTGGGACTTTCGGCGGCAATCCTGGCTGCGCTCTACCCCGCATGGCGAGCCAGCCGCTACGATCCGGCGCCGCAGATGAGGGAGGACTGAGGTGAGATTACCCGGGCTGCTGATTGCGGGGCTGCTGATGCTTGGCTGCGAACAGACCGACCTGGCCGGCACGCCGGATACTGATGGAACCATCCCTGTCAGCGAACGCATGGCCGCTCCCCCCCAGCCCGGGTTCCGCCGTGCGGAGGGGCCAAGGGAATTTGATTTTCCAACCGACCACGGCGCCCATCCTGAATATGCCACGGAGTGGTGGTATTTCACCGGCAACCTCGCAACCCGCGGCGGCAGGCCGTTTGGCTACCAGCTGACCCTGTTCAGGGTCGGCCTTGCGGCAGGGCCGCCGGCTGACGACTCACCGCTGCGCAGTACGCAGATGTACATGGGTCATCTCGCAATTACCGACATCCAGTCACAACAACATTACAGCGCGGAACGCTTCAGTCGTGCCGCATACGGATTGGCGGGTGCGCAAGCCACACCACTGAAAGTCTGGCTGGGCAGTTGGGAGATATCCAGCGACAGTCGGAACGAGCCGTTCCCTTTATCGCTGCGCGCCGAAAACGAGGACTTCGAGATCGATTTGACGCTGCAAGCAGGCAACAAACCCAGAGTCCTGCAGGGTGAGGACGGCTGGTCACGCAAAAGCGCTGAGCCAGGCAATGCATCCTATTACTATTCCTATACCCGCCTGCCAAGCGAGGGGCGCCTGCGTATCGACAACCAATGGTACGAAGTCGATGGCAGTTCCTGGTTCGATCGCGAATGGTCCAGTTCAGCGCTGGGGTCCGACCAGGCCGGTTGGGATTGGCTGTCGCTACAACTGCAGGATGGCCGTGACCTGATGTTTTATCGCATGCGGGATCAGCAGGGTCGCGCACAGGTATTTAGTCAGGGCGTGCTGGTCGACACCGATGGCCGGACGTTCAGACTGAACCTCGACAATACCCGCCTTGAGCCGACAGATCACTGGACCAGTGAAACCAGCGGCGTGCGCTACCCGGTTGCATGGCGACTGAAGGTCGCCGACCAAAAAATCGACCTGCAGATTGACGCCGCCCTGAGAGATCAGGAAATGAACCATAGCGTACGTTACTGGGAAGGTGCGGTAATCGTCTCTGGCAGTCATGCCGGGGTCGGCTACCTTGAGATGAGTGGTTACACTCGATGACCTCCCTGACCCCGCGGCGACGGAAGCATGGCGGGCATCCCAATTGTCGTGCCCCGAGGAGGTTCCTGCGCGTTAGCAAGCCTTAGCGCTACACGCGGAAATGTCCGGCTATCTCCTGGAGTTTGCCTGCCAAGGCGTGTACCGCTTGACTGGATACCTGCACCGACTGGCCTTTTTCAACAATATCATCTGCGAGGTCGCGAATCGTAGCGACATTGCGCTGTGCCTCGTTTGTGACCGCACTCTGCTCCTCTGAAGCACTTGCAATCTGAACACTGGCATCGGAAATTGAAGCCACAGACGCATTGATACCCATCAGCGCTTCACCCGCAGACTCTGCCAGTTTGACGGTATCCTCCGTCTGATTGCGCCCGGCTTCCATCGCCTCGACTGCCGAGTGGGTCCCCTGCTGCAGGCGTTCAATCTTGTCTTTGATATCGGTGGTCGACATCTGTGTACGGTTTGCCAGTGTCCTGACTTCATCCGCAACAACCGCGAAACCGCGTCCCTGTTCACCAGCACGCGCGGCTTCAATCGCGGCATTCAGTGCTAACAGGTTGGTTTGCTCGGCAATGCTCTGGATGACTTCAAGGACCGAATCTATCTGCGCTGATTCTGCCTCCACTGCACGCACCGCATCCGACGATTGCTCGACCTTGCCCGACAGCTGGCGCATTGCGCTGACTACATTCGCTACCAACTGGTTGCCCTGGTTGGCCTGCTGGTCCGCAGACTGCGCCTGAGATGCCGTTTGACTCGCGTTGCGCGCGATCTCCTCGATCGTCCGGGACATTTCATTCATCGCACTCGAGGCCTGCACGGCCTCGCCTTGCTGGTTCTGCAAAAGCGACAGGTTTGTCACACTGTTTTCCTCCATGGCGTTGGAGGCCGTGACCAACTCATGGGCCACGCTGTGCAAGTCGGTAAGCACATCACTCAGGCGCTGGGAAACCATGTTGACGCTTTCGGCAATCTCAGCAAACTCATCGTTTGCGCGTCCTCTCTCCAGCCGATGCTGGAAATCACCGTCCGCCAGATACCTCAAGTGATCACGCAGATCCCGGGCAGGCTTCACGATGTAATGCTTGGCTATCGTCGCGTTGGCGAAGAGCGCAATCAAAAGCACCACCCCCAGCGCTGCATAGGCACCCAGTTCAAAATTGCGCACCTGGGTTAACTGGTCTGTTGCGTCCGAGGCCACCACCAGGCTCCCGAGTGTTTCGCCACCTGCATTGCGTATAGGCTGACGACTGACCTGGAAAAGACGTCCATCGTCTTCCCATGTTGCCAAACCTGTTTCCAATCCGTTTTCATCAATCACCGCACGTTCGGCACCGACAAGCCCGGTGTCATGCTGCAGTGAGTTGTTCTGCGTCAGGATGCCAATTGCGTTCCCTGATCGCTCGGATAACCTGGTGACGACGTCACCGGGTTCCTTGAGATACACAGCAAAGCCATGGAGACCCCGACGTGATTTTACGGGAATCACAGACATAGCCAGTAACCGACCATCCACGTCGGTCACAAGGTCTGTCAACGAGGCTGCCTTCTCAGCAGCCCTGTCTAGATAGTCAGGTAAAGCCGGTACGGGCGATTGCTCTTCCGATTGATACAAAACCGACTTGTCCTTGCCATAAATCAGCAACGAATCGAATTGTCCCGAATCGCCGGTGAGCTGAAAATATCGCCCCGCAAATTCCCGGATTTCGTTGACTTCAGCTCGCTTGATCGCACTTCGGAGATCGAATTCGTTTTCAATCTGTGCCTTCAACGCCTCGAGAGCGACCAGCTGATCATGGACGAGTTGATCCCAAATCAACTGGTTCCCCATAACAACAGCATCGGCTACCCGCTCTTGATTCTGCTGACCGATCAGATTGAAAAAGACGATCTGAAAAACGGCGATAACGCCAACGATAAGCGCTGAAAAGACTGAAATGCGCTGACGGATATTCATAGTGGCTCCCAGGTGTTTCCTCTACTAACGTCCCGGGTGGCGATCCATTTAGGCCTGCGGCATTACCGTTTTTTGAAGTTTTTATGACAGGTCTGGTGTGGATCCGTCTTGTCCAAACTGAGGGCCCACCTATAGCGAACGAATACTCCCATCGGCGCATGCATCTTCTGAGTCAGGACATGAAATCCTGTCTAAGTTTTTCGGCTTCGGGCTGGCTGGCCCTCTCTGATCGAGCCAAGGAAATCCATAACCGCTTTGGCCACCCGATCTTCGGCGTAGTCTTCTAGCGGGCACCGGCCAAATGCAGCGTGCCCGCTAACAACCACCCTCGTCGGTTTCGTCACGGTCTTCAGCATTCCGGATTTACCTTGCTTTTCTCCATGCGCCTTCAGCAATTGCATGCGTTGGAAAAAAGAGCATTTTGATACTGGCTCAGGGTCGATGCTGCAGGACAATTGGCCTGTGTGTAATTCACGAAGCAGCCGGCAGGGCATTTGGCGTTTCCCCCCATCCCTTTGTCAGGTCCTTTGCTGCCTTTTGGGGCGACTGTTGCCGAATTCAACTGCTGATCAAACCCAGGAGTCTTCGGCAAAAATCCGAATTACATTTTCTGGCGTATTTTCAACAAGTTGGAAGACCCCAAGTCTGCCTGCTCGGGAGCAACTCAAGAACGGCCGGAAAAAGTCGATAAGGTGTCTGATACTGCTCCAGGTAAGCCAGAGGCTTTCGATTAGTCTATGACTTCAACTCCTACAACGCACGACGACGGTTTTCAAAATATCCCTTTGGCATTCAAAGAAAGGGTCGATGTCGTTCATCTAAAAGTGGGAATGTATGTATGTGAGTTGGATCGCCCCTGGCTGGATAGCCCATTTCTCTTGCAGGGCTTCCACCTGATCAGCAAAGACGATATTGAAGAGGTGCAGAAACACTGCAGCTACGTCTACGTAGATGTAAAACGCAGCACGAAAAACTCTGTCTCCACTATCGTGAGCAAGGCGGCACAGAATAGAGCTGCAAAGCCTAACTTGAGGCAGAAAAACAGGAAAAAGCAAGGGCTTTTTTCAAAACTGCAAAGCCGCAGAAAATCAGTCGATATTCCAAAAGACATTGCGAGGCCAATTCAGACCGCTGACAACGTATTTGATAACTCACAGCGCCTCGTGCGCAACATCTTTGATGATATCCGGCTGGGATCGAGCATCGATACGACTCAGGCCAAAGAAACCGTAAAGGAATGTGTCAATCATGTTCTTGAGAATGCCAGCGCTATGTTGTTGTTGAGCAACGTCAAGAACAAAGACCATTACACATCTGAACATTGCCTCAACGTCGCGATTTTTTCGATCGTTATCGGTCGACAGCTAGGCTTTTCAAAGGAGCAGCTTGAGGAAGTTGGGATGTGCGGCCTGCTGCATGATGTTGGAAAGGTCCTCACACCAGACGAGATCCTCAAAAAACCAGGACGCTTGACGCCAGAAGAGTTCCTGGTGATGAAAATGCATCCTACTCAGGGACGCGATATCCTGATGAGCAATGACGGGTTGCTGCGTTCGGCACTACACGCCACTCACGCACACCATGAACGCCTCGATGGGACTGGTTATCCCCGGGGACTGCATGAAGACCAGCTGAGCATCTACACCAAGATCGTTGCTGTGGCTGACAGCTATGATGCGATAACCAGCCATCGGGTGTACTCCAAGGCGCACCACAATGCAGAGGCGTTCAAAATTCTACAATCGGAAAGCGGAAACCATTACGACGCGAGGATCGTTTCCAAATTGATAAGATCCATTGGCATTTTCCCTCCGGGTACCACGGTAAAGTTGAGCAACGGTGAAATTGCTGTGGTGGTAAAAGAAAATCCCAAACAGAAGCTCAAGCCAAAGGTACTGGTTGTTAAAGATAGTAAGTGCAGGCCCGTAACACCGAGGTACATTGACTTGGGTGAAAACAAAGCCAAGGTTGGCATCACCAAACTGGTAAGTGCTGATAAATACGGAATAGATATGCAACTCTTCCGTTCAAGCGAATTCCTGCAGAGCATCAAGATCTAGAGGGCCGCGCAGCCCTGCCAGGCCGCTGATGCTATGCGGCCCACAGCCATGGTCTACCCGCGCAACCGGATTGTCCTTGCGAGGAAAAAGAGAGACTCAAGACCGGTTGCTATCGGCAAGAAAGAGCAACATAAACGTGCTGACACCGATGGATGTTGAGCCGCCGGGCACTTATTCAAACCTCAGCCGAAAACAGTCCGAACTTCTTTCTGCGTACCCCTCAGTTGGCATCCGCAGGCATCCCGCCCAGGTAAACCCAACGCACCAGAGTGATCCACCGTAGTTTACAGACCAAAGCTGTAATGCGACCTTGTAATGCCCCTCGGCACCAAGTTGGCCAAGCTACCCTTTGAGCCGCTGCAGAGAACGCTGGCAACTTGCACCACGGCATGCACATCTCGAGGTAAAAGACCCTGCCCAGCGCACCCAATTGGTGCAAACCACTGACCCCTCGTTTGAGACATAGCGTTTTTTTCATTCAATTCCGTAACTTACGTCGCGACATTGCGACTGGTATACGAGTTGCAGCTTTAACCGAGACTAATATTCAACACTCGAGGTATCGCCATGAATGTCGTCAACATGAAAAGCGCGAGGTCTTTGCCAGCATCGCCGCCGGTGCACCTCAATCTCAACGTTCGCGGGCTGGGTACCTCTGCCACCCTCGCCATCAACGAGGAAAGCGCGGCGCTGCAGCAGGCCGGGAAAACCGTGTACAGGCTCGGACTGGGCCAGTCTCCCTTTCCGGTACCCGACAGCGTGGTGGCCGCCCTGCAGGAAAACGCGCACCAGAAAGATTACCTGCCAGTGCGTGGACTGCAGGACTTGCGTGAAGCGGTGGCAGGGTTCCATGCCCGGATCAACGGTGTTCACCGGACGGCAGATGACGTACTGATCGGTCCCGGCTCGAAAGAACTGATGTTCATCCTGCAGCTGGTTTTCTACGGGGACCTGGTAATACCTGCGCCCAGCTGGGTTTCCTACTCACCGCAGGCGTCGATCATCGGACGACAGATCCGGCGCGTAAACACGCTGGCCGAGAACGGTTGGCGCATGCAGGCTGACGAGCTTGAAGCACTTTGCCTGGAAGACCCCGACCGCCCACGTGTGCTGATCCTGAACTATCCCAACAACCCTGTCGGCATTACCTACAGTGACGAAGAACTGAAAGCGATCGCCAAGGTGGCGGAAAAATACGGCATGCTGGTCCTTTCCGACGAGATTTACAGCGAACTGCACTACGAAGGCGAACAAACCTCTATCGCGCGTTATTATCCTCAGGGCACCATCATCAGCAGCGGCCTGAGCAAATGGGCGGGCGCCGGCGGCTGGCGCCTGGGAACCTTCCTGTTTCCGGAGGGCCTGCGCTGGTTGCTCGATGCCATGGCGGTCGTCGCCAGCGAGACCTACACCACCGTCAGTGCCCCCATCCAGTACGCCGCGATTCGTGCCTTCCAGGGTGGGCCTGACATTGACGACTACCTGACCCGCTCGCGTCACATCCTGAAAGGGTTGGGAGGTGAACTGACTGCCCGCCTGCGTAGTATGGGCTGCACCCTGCCCGACCCTGAAGGCGGCTTCTACCTATTCCCGGATTTTTCCGCCCACCAGGACAAGCTGAGGAAGAAGGGCATCCAGACTTCACGCGATCTGTGCAAGCGGCTGCTGAATGACGCAGGTGTTGCCTGTCTACCGGGTACGGATTTTGGACGCCCAGCGACCGAGCTGACTGTGCGCATGGCCTATGTTGATTTCGACGGGGCCGAGGCGCTTGCTGCGGTCGATACCGAAAGGCCGGTCGACAATGAATTCCTGCTCGCTTACTGCCCGAAACTCATCCGCGCCATGGATCGCATAGAGAACTGGTTGAATGAAGCCGGGCCATAAACGTACGCGTGGGTCTATGCCGGTCGGCCATTTTCACGATACCAAGCCGGCAACTCTGCGAGTGAATCCAACAGGGCATCCGGACGAATACCCTGCGCCAGATCATCGTCGCGAAACTTACCGGTACGCACCAAGACACCGCGTAACCCGGCAGATTGCGCACCTTCGATATCCCCGCGGATATCGTCGCCAACCATCACCGTCTCCGCCGGCTTGGCATCAAGCATGGACAGCGCAGCCTGAAAGAAGGCCGGGTCAGGCTTGCCGGTGACCAGCGGCTCGACACCGGTAGCATGCGCAAGCGCCATAACGAAGGGCGCCACGTCCAGGCGCAGGCCCTCCGGCGCCTGCCAGTAGCGGGTCATGCCCAGCGCGATCAGCTGCGGGTGCTTTGCCGCCATCAGGTAAGAAAAGGCACGGTTCAGACGATCGAAGTTCCACTTCTCTCCCAAGTCGCCGACGATCACCGCAGCCACCTCATCGGCACAGTCACTCTGGGGCAAGCCATCAAACTCGGCACGGGTCGCCTCTGGAACGAACAGCGCCACTGCACCACCCGGGATTTTCTGGCGACACCAGTTCGATGCAACAACCGCCGGGGTGAGTATCCGGGAAATATTCGTCTCGATACCAACTCCTGCCAGCTTGGTGACAAGTGCCTGGCGAGGACGCGAGGTGGTATTGGTAAGAAACAGGTGCGGGATTTCCTCGTCACGCACCCAATGGGCCACCTCCGTGGCACCCGGCAGGGCTTGGTCGCCTTGATAGAAAACACCATCGAGATCGAAGAGTATGGCCATGGGAAATCCCGCCGGACGCCAACTCGGACAGGCTCCAGTTGGTCATTGAGTCCTCACCCCTGAGACTCTGTAATTATAGCCGTTGGGTGAAGTTCTCCAGCCACATAAAGTTCTCGTGAGCCTGCCGCTAACCCCTAGAAGAATTTCGATCCTGTGGCAAGAGTCGAGAAATGTCTCTGCAGAACCTATCAGTCCAGACCAAAATTGTCTCCGGCTTGGTGCTGGTGTTCCTCACGCTGATGGTGGCAACCACGTGGCACATGGCGTTGTCGGAACGAGCAATGGCGCAATCACTGGCTGAGCAGAAGGCCATGGATACCGCGAATTCCTTCTTCGATGGCATCAACACGATGATGCTGACAGGGACGATGGGACAAAGGGATGTGCTTCGTCAGAAGGTGCTCTCTAATTCTGATGTCATCGAGACCCGTATCATAAGGAGCAGCGGAATCACCGGGTTATTTGGTACCGGTAACCCGGAACAATCTGCACAAGATGCTTTCGACCGTAGTGCATTGAGTGGCGAGCAGATCATTCACTCTGGTAAAGATGAAACCGGACGTTTCGTCACGGTGGTGAACCCGATAGTCGCCACGAGTGATTTCCGCGGCACCAACTGCCTCACCTGCCATACAGTTGAGGAAGGCACCGTGCTGGGTGCCACGCGGGTTACCTACTCGCTGGCCAGCCTGGATAAGCAGATCGACAGAAATATCCTCATCAGTGGCGCCATCAATATTGCCATGCTGGTGTTCGCAATCCTCGTTATCACATGGTTATTGCGGCATTTCGTTACCAAACCGCTGACCGACATGCGCGACCGCATGGCCGCTATCGAAGCAGAAGCCGATTTAAGTCTACGCCTGGATGCACGCAGCGGAGACGAGATCGGTAATGTGGCAAGTGCATTTAACAGTATGCTTGCGCGGTTCAGTAACAGCCTGCACGAAGTTTTTGCGACGACAGAACAGCTCAAGGCTGTGGCCGGGCAGATTGCGGAGGTATCTTCTCAGACCACTTCGGCCGCAGAGCAGCAACGCGCCGAAACAGATGCCGTCGCCACAGCGGTAACCGAGCTGGAGTCAACAGCGATACAGGTTCGCGAAAGCGCCAACAGCGCGGCCAACGCCTCTATCGAGGCAGACAGAATTGCCACCGACGGCGCGACCACAACGCGCGAGGCGATAGACGGCATTCACCGTCTTGTCAGCGAGATCGAACGCGCCGCGGATGTTATCGAGTCGCTTGACGATCGCAGCAAAACCGTGGGCAGCGTACTGGACGTCATCAAGTCGATTGCCGAACAGACGAATCTCCTGGCGTTAAACGCGGCAATCGAAGCCGCTCGCGCTGGCGAAAGCGGCCGCGGTTTCTCTGTGGTTGCGGACGAGGTGCGCACACTGGCCAATCGCTCGCACGAATCAACACAGGAAATAGAAAGCATCGTTAAACAGTTGCAGGATGGGGCACGTGATGCAGTCGAGGTTATGACGCTTGCCAAGGAAAGCGCCAAGCAAGGTCGTGTGCAGGTAGAAACCGCCGATACCGGTTTGAATCGTATTGCTGAGAATGTTGCACATATCCGTGAACTCAACGTGCAGATGTCAGTCGCCGCAACAGAACAAAGCGTGGTGACCGAAGATGTCAGTCGTAGTGTGGTGAAAATCAGCCAACTGTCGGATCGAACAACAACCGATGCTGAGCAGACAACTGCGGTAAGCCAGTCGCTACTCGCCCTGTCCGACAAACTGGAGAGCCTGGTCAACAAGTTTCGCTTTTAGCACCTGCGAATTGGCGTCCGGCGGGTATTGGTTCAGTTTATTCTCGATACCCTTCCAACCCCTCTCATCGAAACCCGGTTGTTCGACTCGGTGACCCAGGTTTGGCCCCCTCAACCTTGACGCAACCCAGCCAGGCGAATCCTGAGTTGTTTCTCGACTTCGATGATCGCGAACAGTGCAATTCCGATCATCACCATCAACAGCCCGTCGTGCAGGCCCACAGCCTGCGTCTCGAAAACCGCCTGCAAGGGTTCGATATAGGTAATTGCCAACTGCCCGAGCGCTACAACGGTTACGGCGATCCATACTGCCCTGGTACCGCGCACAGCTTTCCAGGTGAGCGAAACGCTGTACATATTGCGGATAAAAAGCAGATGGAAGATCTCCATGATCACCAGGGTATTCATGGCCAGGGTACGCGCCAGCTCGATCGAGTAGCCACGCTCGATCGCATACGTGTAAACACCAAAAACACCGGCGAGAAACAGGAAGGCGACCAGCACGATGTGCCATATCAGCCACGCGCTCAACAGCGGCTCTCCACGCGGACGAGGCTGTCGTTTCATGGTGTTGGGATCGGTCGGCTCGAACGCCAACGCAATCCCCAGGGTCACCGCGGTGATCATGTTGACCCAAAGGATCTGAACCGGCGTGATCGGCAGCGCCAGACCGGCCATCAGCGCAAGGATGATGGTCGCAGCCTCGCCGGCGTTGGTCGGCAAGGTCCAGCTGATCACCTTCTTGATATTTTCGTAGACCGTTCGGCCTTCGCGCACCGCCGCCGTGATTGAGACGAAATTGTCGTCTGCCAGCACCAACTCGGATGCCTCTTTCGCCGCTTCGCTACCCTTTTGCCCCATGGCAATGCCCGCATCCGCACGCTTCAGCGCCGGGGCGTCGTTGACTCCATCGCCGGTCATGGCAACAGTCTTGCCTTGCGACTGTAACGCCATCACCAACCGGAGTTTGTGCTCCGGGCTGGTACGGGCAAAGATATCGGTTTCGCGAACAGCGCTGGTCAATGCACCCTCATCAAGCTTGTCGATATCGTTTCCGGTCAGCGCACTATCCGGGTTACGCAGCCCCAGTTGGCGCCCTATAGCGACTGCCGTGGTGGCATGATCACCGGTTATCATTTTCACTCGAATACCGGCAGCAAGACATTCCGCGACCGCCTTGATCGCCTCGTTTCGTGGTGGATCGATCATGCCGACCAGGGCAAGCAACGTCAGCCCGCTCTCGACATCTTCAAACTCCAGGATGGTCTGCTCAGATGGCATGGACTTTATTGCCACCGCGAGCACCCGCTGTCCACGTGCGGCGGTTGCTTCGGCCTGTTCATGCCAGTAGGCAGTATCCAGCGGACCGACTGTGCCATCAGGCAAACGCTGGTCGCGGCACATGCCCAATACACGCTCGGGGGCCCCCTTGACGAAAGCGATGGCGTGATGGGCATGGTCATGATTCAAGGTCGCCATGAAACGATGCTTGGCATCGAATGGAATGACGTCACTACGCGGCCAATGACCCCGAACCTCGGACGCCAGCAGCCCAATCCGCCCGGCGGCAGCCAGAAGTGCCCCCTCCATCGGATCACCCTCTACCACCCATGCGCCGTCGCGATTTTTCAACTCGGCGTCGTCACACAGAATCGCTGCGCGCGCGATCTCGACCAGACACGGGTGCATGGTCGCATCGATGGGACGGTTCGCCACTTCGACCGTCCCCACCGGTTCATAGCCGTTACCCGCCAGTGTAAAGCTCCGTGCGGCGGAGACGATCGAGGCCACGCTCATCTCGTTCCGGGTCAAGGTACCGGTTTTGTCTGTACAAATGACCGATACCGAACCCAGGGTTTCGATCGCCGGCAGGCGTCTGACTATGGCGTTACGCCTTGCCATCGCCTGAACCCCGACAGCCAGGGTAATCGTGAGCACCGCAGGCAAGCCTTCAGGAATCGCGGCAACCGAAAGTCCGACCACGGCCATGAACAACTCACCAAAATCATGCTGTAGGACGAAATAGCCAAAAGCGAGAATGGAACCTGCGATGACCAGAATGAACAGGGTGAGCCACTTGGCGAAAATCGCCATCTGGGCAACCAGCGGTGTGGTCAGCGTTTCGACCTGTGACAACATCCCGCTGATCCGGCCAATCTCGGTGGTATTGCCAGTTGCCACAACGACGCCCCTTCCCTGGCCACCGGTAACGGTAGTACCGCTGAACGCCATGCTGGCCCGGTCGCCAAGTGCTGCTTCCACGGCAACCGGTTCGGAGTGTTTCTCGACAGCCATCGATTCGCCGGTCAGGATTGCCTCCTGAATCTGCAAACCGTGGGCCTTTATCAGGCGCAAGTCCGCCGGCACCTTGTCACCGGCTTCGATCAGGACGATATCACCCGGAACCAGGTCATCACCATCGATCGTCTGGCGCTGCCCTTTTCGAATCACGGCCGCGCGCGGTGCAAGCATCTGACGGATAGCTTCCATGGCTGATTCGGCCTTGCCCTCCTGGAGGAACCCGATCAACGCATTGACCACCACAACTGCCAATATCACTAGAGTATCGACCACATGATTTAATAGCGCGGTAATCGCGGCAGCGCCAAGCAGCACGTAGATCAGGATGTTGTGGAAATGCCGAAGGAAGCGAATGATCGCTGGTCTTTTGGGTGGCGGGGGCAGGCGGTTGGACCCATAGACGGCCCTCCTGCGTTGCACCTCCACCTCGTCGAGCCCGACGACATCTGCCTCCAGTCGCCCAAGCACATCTTCCTGTACCAGGGAATGCCAATGGTGTTGTCTGCTACCAGTCATCGCGGTACTGTCAGTCGATTCTGACCGGGGTGACAAAACCCGCCGGTTTGATCGCCAACACCGAGCATTCTAGGTTGTTCAGAATATCTTCAGCAGTGTTACCAATGAGCAATCCCGGGATACCCGTGCGACTTACCGTACCCATAACAACCAGGTCCGCCTTCAACTCGGCAGCTATGGCAGGTAGCTCCTGACGTGCATCGCCCTCGCGAAGATGGAACCGTGGCGCCAGGTAGCCGTAATGATCGGCTCCCAATTCTTTGCGTATTCTGTTGTCCAGCAATTCCAGGCGGGCTTGGTGCTCACGCTTTTCCCGCTCCCGATTGATGGCCTGTTTTTCCTCTGAGATATCGCTACTGAAAACCCGCACCATGTTGTCGGTGATCGACTGCCAGACGTGTACCACGTGCAGTTGCGCAAAATCAGAAGCCGCCAACGACGCGGCAAACCCGACTATCTGTTGGTTCAGCGCTTCTTCCGTCTTGTTGTCTTCTTCATTTTCTTCCCACGGATCGAAATCGACGGCAGCCAGCACCCTGCGGTAGTTGGCACTTGTCTCGCCAACGAGAATCCACGTAGGGCAGGGGCACTTACGCAGCAAATGTTGGTCTGTGCCACCAAACAGGAAGCTGTGCACTCCAACTTCACCCTCCGTCTTGATCACGAGGTCGTGCCGGTCCCGCAGAACCGTTTGAACAATCTCGATAAATGGGGTGCCGAAGCGAATATCGATCAACGCTTTGGCATTACTCTGGGCACTTTGCAGCAGCGACTGTAGCTGCTGGCTCGCCTGGTGGCGCAGTCGTGATCGCACGTCCTCGATCGCCACACTACCCGCAAAAGGGCCGAGGCGAGGTTCTTCTGCGACGTGCATAATCGTCAAGTGCGCCTGGTTGTTTTCAGCCAAACTCACCACCCTTGCGACAGAGGAAATCGGCTCTGAGGCCGGATTTTCCACCACGTAAAGCACCCTCTTGAACGATTTCATATTCCAACTCCAAACTATTGAGCGGCAGTTTGCCTCGGATATTCCCGAAGTAACTTGTCTGCCGCTTCCTTCGCCGCATCTGCGTAAGGCACCATTACCAGATCAACACCATCCCGTCGGAAGCCCTCCGCCTCTTGTGCGGTAGACGAAGAGACGGCAACCTTACCTCGATAGCCCTGCTGCTTGAGCACCTGCACCAGCGCACGATTCAGTGCGCGATCGCGTAATGTGCTGACCACCCACGCCGATTTCTCCAGGGGTAGTGCTGCGATGAACTCCGGGTCTTCAGCATCACCATACTGCGCAAGATAACCTTCCCGCTCATGCCTCTGCACGGTCACCGGGTCAAAATCGATAGCCATTAGCCGGGTGCCCCGCTCACGCAACATGTCCGCGAGGGTTGAGCCAAACCTCCCCAGGCCAAAGAGCAACACATCAACCTGTTCGTTGCTGTCCCCATGGTTGTCTGACTCTCGATGCGCGATCTTGCGTTCAAACCAGCGCAGAGAAGGTTCCAGACGCGCATAGAGTTGATGTGAATAGAGAATCATGTAAGTCGACGCACTGATGGTGATCAAACCCACCAGGGTAATCAGGCCGACAGTGGCCTGGTCGACGTGGCCAAGGCTGAGGCCAAGTGCCGCCAGGATCAGAGAGAACTCACTGATCTGCGCGACCGTCAGGCCGGCAAGAAAACCTGTCCGCTTCCGGTATCCCATGTACCCCATGATAATCATCACGATCAGCGGATTCCCAATTAGCACGAATAGCGAGAAAATGATCGCGGCACCTGTCTGGGCGCCCAGGGTGCTCATGTCGAGGTTCGCGCCCAACTCGATGAAAAAAAACAACAACAGGAAATCGCGCAGGCTGACCAGGCGCGCAGCAACCAGCTCGCGGTACGGCGTGGAAGCAATCGATACACCGGCAAGGAAGGCACCAACTTCCTTGCTGAAACCCAGGGCATCACCAATGGAGCCGCCGGCGATCGCCCAGGCTATCGCAAACAGCATGAGCAGTTCCGGAGACTGTGCCAAACGGTGCAGCAAGTAAGGCAAAACATATCGCGTCAGGAGCGCTATGGTTAGCAACATCAACGCGCCCTTGGCGACGATCAGAAGCGCCTCCCTGCCCAAACTGACGCCCTCGCCTGCCTGGCCTGCTGCGGTCAGGCCGATCATCACCAAGACCACGACAATATCCTGAACAATCAGGAAACCTACGGCGATCCGACCATGCAGGGAATCCACCTCGCGCTTATCGGAAAGCAGCTTGACGATGATGATGGTGCTTGAAAATGTCAGCGCAACCGCCACATAGATCGCCGTGACATGAGTCATACCGAGGCCAAGCGCGATCAGGTAGCCGACCACCGATGTGAAAAGCACCTGACCAAGGCCGGTCAACAGTGCCACCGGTCCGACTGTCCGAATGATGTGCACATCGAGCTTCAGGCCGACAACGAACAAAAGCAGTGCGATACCGAGGCGGGCAAACAGCTCGATTTCGTTACTTTGTACAACGACACCAAAACCGGACGGGCCGAGCAGGATACCAACGGCGATGAATGCCACTATCAGCGGTTGGCGCAAAAACATCGCCAAGGCGCCGCCGGCAGCGGCAAGACCGAGTATCGCGGCGATTTGATAGAAGACACTATCGAACATTTGGCGCTGTCCTTGTATACCTTGTAGTCGGGTTTACCGAATCCAACGAAGATGACTTACCTCGTGATGGAAGTTCGATGCTGACCCGGCCGCGAAAGCGATCTCATGCTGGGTAAAGAACCACCATCATCCAGTCAGCCGTTCAGCTCTCCAGGGTCACCGGCGTGCTGAATCCTTCAGGCTTGACAGCCAGTACGGAACATTCGATCTGCTCCAGTATTGTTTCAGCTGTATTGCCGATAAACAGTCCGGGCACTCCGGTACGCGCCACCGTGCCCATTACCACAAGGTCGGCACCGACGCTTTTTGCCAGCACTGGGATCTCTTTCCGGGGCAGCCCCTTAATCAAATGCTTCTGCGGAGCCAGGAATTCTGCGGCGTCGGCATACCGCTCATCGAGCACCTCGTTAAACAGACTGTTCAACTCCTGGTCGTGCAAACGTCGCACCTGTTCAACGTACTCATCGACCTCGGCATGTGGTCGCGAGAGTAATGGGCCACGCATAGCGCTCTCCCCAACCGGTTGCCAAGCGTGGGCAACGTGAAGCTCGGCAAAATCTGACAAGGCCAGGGAAACCGCCATTTCCAGAATCTGGATGTTCAGCTTATGGCGTACCTTTAACTCTGAAGGCGGGTGGTCTGAATCCACGTCCACCGCGGCGAGAATTCGTCGGTAAGATTCAGATGAAGAGTCTTTTACAAGCCATACCGGGCAGGGACATTTGCGCAACAAGTGCATATCGTCGCTGCCGAACAGACGTTCAAGCCACTCGGGATTCTCAGGTGCCTTGATCACGAGATCATGGCCACCGCGCAGCACCTCGCGAATAATCTGGAGAAATGGTGTACCTACGAGAACCGAAATGTGAATACGGACTTGTGGGCGAAATCGCTCAACCGCATCTTCCAGTCGTTGCCGCGCCTCGGCTACCGCAACCGCTTGCACCTGCGCCGAAATGGGTCCGCCCTCTGGCATACCGATCCCCGCTATCATTTGAGGGACCACGCAGATTACGGATAACTCTGCTTGATTGTTCTGTGTCAACGCAACAGCGCGATCAAGTACTCTTTGAGAAGGTTGTGCCGAGTCGACGATCGCAAGAATGTGTTTGAACCTCTGCACGACATTCACCTCCCTTATCTTTATTTATAGGCATCCTTGACTCACCTAAAGTTCGAAAATTACGAATCAATAATAAGTTATTTTCGTATTTTTTTATGCTCTGCCCCTTCTATAGTCGGCCCACCTGTGACCTGGCATTGGAGACAGACACAATGCAGACCGACATACAGGACCTCGGCTTCCCGCTGACGGAAGCTCTCCGCGAACGAGTACTTCGACGCATGAGATTCGCCTTGGGCGGCAGAAGTGGAGATACCCGGCGCGTGGTGGTCCGCCTTTCAGATATCAACGGACCCAAGGGCGGAAAGGATATGTGCTGCCAAATTCGTATCGTTCTCAGTCACATACCCGACGTTGTGATCAAGGATACCGAAACAGATCTCTACCTGGCCATTGACCGAGGTTTCGACCGCGCAGGCCGATCTGTCACCAGGCAATTGAGTCGACAGATCACCAGGCAACCTGCCCCGACTCCTTCCAACTTTGAACTACCTGAACCCCGTTAACCCTTTCCGGAGTATCTTCGCCATGAGCACCATGATGAATTCCATCCCTACCAGAGCACAAGCGAATGCCCTGGAAACCAACAAAATCATCCGCAACACATACATTTTGCTTTCAGCGACGCTGTTGTTCAGCGCCCTGGCAGCTGGCGTTTCGCTCGCTTTGCAACTTCCTCACCCCGGACTTCTCATCACCCTTTTCGGGTACTTTGGATTCTTGTTCGCTGTCGCAAAATTCCGTAACAGCGCGCTCGGCCTGGTTTTTGTGTTCGCGCTCACGGGATTCATGGGTTACACGCTGGGACCTATTCTTAACAGCTATCTGGCCCTGCCCAATGGCGGCCAGCTGGTGATGACGGCCATGGGGGCAACTGGGGTCATCTTCCTCGGCCTGTCCGCCTATGCACTGACCAGTCGCAAAGACTTCAGCTTCATGGGCGGATTTTTGATGGTAGGAATCCTGGTGGGCTTTCTGGCCGGTCTTGGCGCAGTTTTGTTTGAACTGCCGGGACTTTCGCTGGCCGTCTCCGCGATGTTTGTCCTGCTCATGTCTGGGCTGATCCTCTACGAAACCAGCAATATCATCCACGGCGGAGAGACCAACTACATCATGGCCACGGTCACGCTGTTCGTGTCGATATTCAACCTCTTTACCAGCCTGCTGCATCTGCTGGGCTTCCTTTCCAGCGACGAGTAGGGCGTGGCGTGACCAGGATCAGTCTCACTGATCCTGGTCAAATGAATTCCGGGATCTCATTCTCTGTGGGCCCTGCATACACGAAAAATGGGAAGCGCAGGTGAGCACGAGCGCTCACGAACACTTTCTGGTTGCTGCCAAGGATCTGCTCAGCCCTTGATGCGAAAACCGCGTTGCCAGATCACTCATGCCATTTGAAAAACTTGCCGGGCCCGTAATAATCCCCAGGAAACATCAGGCCTGCTGGGCGCGGCCTGGTGCACAGGCTGAGACAGCCAACTCTTTTTGTACCCTGTCGGGACCCTCGGAAAAAAACATGATCCGAAAAATACTGATTGCCAACCGGGGTGAAATCGCCGTCCGCATCATCCGTGCCTGCTCGGAGATGGGCATCCGCTCGGCTGCCATCTACTCGGAGGCGGATCGCTTCTCGCTCCATGTGAAAAAGGCGGACGAAGCCTACAGCCTTGGCAGTGACCCGCTGGCCGGCTATCTGAACGTGCACCGCATCGTCAATCTCGCGGTTTCCACCGGCTGCGATGCCATTCATCCGGGATACGGTTTTCTTTCGGAGAATGCCGAACTGGCCGCCGCCAGTACCAGGCGTGGTATCACCTTTATCGGCCCCAGCGCCGCGGTGATTCAGCGGATGGGCGACAAGACAGAAGCGCGTGATGCGATGAAGGCGGCGGGCTTGCCGGTCACACCGGGTTCGGATGGCAATCTGGAAAATGTGAAGCAGGCGCTGAAACTGGCCGAAGAGTTCGGCTACCCCGTGATGCTCAAGGCCACTTCGGGTGGCGGCGGGCGTGGTATTCGTCGTTGCGACACCCCGGAAGAGCTGCAACGCAACTACGACCGCGTGATATCTGAAGCGACCAAGGCGTTTGGCCGCGCCGATATTTTTCTGGAGAAGTGCATCGTCGACCCGGTTCACATCGAGGTGCAGGTCCTGGCTGACAACCATGGCAACGCCATCCACCTCTACGAACGCGACTGCTCTATCCAGCGGCGAAACCAGAAGCTGATCGAGATAGCCCCCTCTCCACAGCTGGACGAGGCACAACGGCAATACATCGGCGGCTTGGCGGTACTGGCAGCAAAAGCAGTCGGTTACACCAACGCCGGGACCGTTGAGTTCCTGCTCGACGCCGACGGACGCTTTTACTTCATGGAGATGAACACCAGGGTACAGGTGGAACACACCATCACCGAGACCATTACCGGCGTCGATATCATCGAGGAGCAGATCCGCGTCGCTGCGGGTTTCGAACTGCGTTTTCAACAGCACGAGATCGTCCGCCGTGGGTTTGCCATGCAGTTCCGAGTCAACGCCGAGGATCCAAAGAACGACTTCCTCCCCAGCTTTGGTCGCATTTCCCGTTACTACGCCCCCGGCGGCCCGGGGGTTCGCACCGACACTGCGATCTATACGGGTTACTCGGTACCACCCTACTACGACTCCATGCTCGCCAAGGTGATTGTCTGGGCCCTGAGCTGGGAGGATGCGATCAATCGGGGAGAGCGGGCGCTGCGCGACATGGGGCTGCAAGGTATCAAGACCACCATACCCTACTATCTGCAGATCCTGGAGCACCCGGAGTTTCGATGCGGAAACTTCAACACGAGCTTTGTAGAGAAACACCCGGAACTTACCCAATTTTCCCAAAAACTGAGCCCCGAGGACCTGGCCCTGGTACTGGCTGCTGCAACCGCTGCCCATACCGGGCTTTGACAGGAACCGATCAATGAGCAACAAGATCCACATCACCGACGTCATTCTGCGCGACGCACACCAGTCGCTGATCGCCACGCGCATGCGCACCGAGGACATGCTGCCTATCTGCGACAAGCTTGATGATATCGGCTATTGGTCTCTGGAATGCTGGGGTGGAGCCACCTTCGATGCCTGCCTGCGCTTTCTCAAGGAAGACCCCTGGGAGCGGCTGCGCCAGTTGCGCCAGGCCTTGCCCAACACCCGCTTGCAGATGCTGCTGCGTGGCCAGAACCTGCTCGGCTATCGACACTATTCAGACGATGTAGTGAAGGCCTTCGTGCACAAGGCGGCTGGAAACGGCATGGACGTCTTCCGCATCTTCGACGCCCTCAACGACCTGCGTAACCTGCGTACTGCAATTGAAGAAACCAAGGCGGCCGGTAAGCATGCCCAAGGCACCATCTGCTACACCACCAGCCCGGTGCATGACGTGGCGGGTTTTGTCGCCATGGGCAAAGAGCTGCAGGCCCTGGGTTGCGACTCGATCTGCATCAAGGACATGGCGGGTCTGCTGACGCCCTACGCCACCGCGGAATTGGTCAAGGCGTTGCGGGACGCCGTGGACCTGCCACTACACCTGCATTGCCACGCCACCGCAGGGCAATCCGAGATGTGCCAGTTGAAAGCCATCGAGAATGGCTGTACCCACATCGACACCGCCATATCGTCGTTTGCGGGCGGCACCTCACACCCCCCCACAGAGAGCCTGGTAGCCGCACTTCGTGACACTGAACACGACACGGGACTTGACCTGGAGGCCATCCAGGAAATCGGGCTGTACTTCTATGGCGTGCGCAAGAAGTACCACCAATTCGAGAGTGACTACACTGGTGTCGACACCCGGGTTCAAGTCAACCAGGTACCCGGAGGGATGATATCCAACCTGGCCAACCAGCTGCGCGAACAGAACGCGCTGCATCGCATGAACGACGTGCTGGATGAGATTCCAGCGGTGCGCGAAGACCTTGGCTATCCGCCCCTGGTCACACCCACCTCGCAAATCGTCGGCACCCAGGCAGTGCTCAATGTACTCACCGGGAAGCGCTATCAGACCATCACCAACGAGGTGAAACGCTATCTTCAGGGTGGATACGGAAAAGCTCCCGCGGCAGTCAACCCGACCTTGCAACAGCAAGCCGTCGGTAGCGAGGAACTCATTGAATGTCGCCCCGCAGATCGACTATCGCCCGAACTGCATAAGTTGCGCAATGAGATCGGGGTAGCCGCCAAATCCGAGGAAGATGTTCTCTCCTTTGCCATGTTCCCGGAAGTCGGGCGAAAGTTCCTGGAGGAACGTGAAGCCGGCACCTTACGCCCGGAACCCCTGGAGCCCATACCCAACACGGGCAATGGAGAAGCTGCGACATCCGCACCGACCGAATTCAATATCAACCTGCATGGTGAAAGCTACAACGTGAAAGTGACCGGCGCCGGCCACAAAAGCGATGGCGAGCGACACTTCTACTTCACCGTGGACGGCGTACCGGAAGAGGTTTTGATCGAGACCCTGGACGAGGTGGTGCTCGATGGAGGCGCACAAGGCGCGGTCAAGGAGTCGATCGCCGGACGTCGGCCACGCCCAAGCGCCGAGGGCCATGTTTCCACCAGCATGCCGGGCAACATCGTTGAAGTGCTGGTAGCCGAAGGCGACACCGTCGAAGTCGGCCAGCCGATCTTGGTAACCGAGGCAATGAAAATGGAGACCGAAATCCAGGCTCCAATAGCCGGCATGGTGAACGCGATCTACGTGCAGACAGGGGATGCGGTCAGTCCTGATGAGACGCTGGTTGAAATCGCCGCCAGCTGACGATCCGTTTGTCGAGGCTTCACCGCCGCTCCATCTGCGATGAAACTCTTTTTGGAAAAGTAAGTTGAGGGCAACAATCAGAGGGAGCAGGGAGTAATACAGACACCTCTTCGCGGTCGACGAGACAGGCCAATCTCACTTCATCTCCACTGAGATCGTTATTCGATTGACGACACGCAAAGATTAGCTTCCATGCTGACCTTGAGCAACGCGCTAAAGCTGATGCTGATGATCGCTACCGGCATGCTTTGCATCCGCTCCAACCAGGTTCGCAGTTCCATTAGCCGAACGTGACAAACTTATTCCATTTTTTGGCAAGCCACCCACTGTAATTTCCCTTAGTACGCACAACTCTGCCGGAATAATTCCGGCAAAACTTCAGAATAACTCGCGCCCGGGTCTCCCAGCCCAATCTGATAACGGCCCCCCCAAAAACCCTCGCGAACTCCGCACTGCGATGTGGGTTCAAACGTTGTATGCAACACCCTAAGTTGCCATTCAGTGAATCATAGTCGGTGGTAGAGAGCGGAGAGAACTGGACCTTCAACGACCAAGCTCTACGGTGCAAACGAAGCGCAAGGTGGTTTGCATCCGAACAAGCGCCTTGTTAAGGAAGCTCTGCAAAAGCCCCCGTATCGGCGACAATAGCGCATCAGCCCAGAAGAAGCACAGGCCATGGATCAGATGAGCTTTTCAGACGCGGAGTACCGCACCAAGCGCAAGCAGACACGGCGTGAGAAATTCCTTGCCGAGATGGACCAGGTCATTCCGTGGCAACGCCTGGAGAAACGGATTGAACCGTTTTACCGTAAGACCGGAGGTCGCCCACCTTACCCGCTGTCGGTGATGCTGCGGATTCATCTGATGCAACATTGGTACGGCCTCAGTGATCCCGCCATGGAAGATGCGCTGTATGAGATCACCTCTATGCG
>Ga0180430_10000915_pt1 | contig 30689 bp, 23 predicted proteins | sample SS_ome_9_FD_132999 | JGI IMG/M metagenome (GOLD analysis project Ga0180430, IMG submission 132999) | Hypersaline lake sediment archaeal communities from the Salton Sea, California, USA - SS_1_S_2 metaG | ecosystem: Environmental > Aquatic > Non-marine Saline and Alkaline > Hypersaline >... | reverse complement strand
CTTGCGGAGTTCTGGGAAGCTCAGGCCGCCACGACACAGGTTCCAAACACCGGCATGGTGGTCATCAATGACATTGCGACACTGGACGATATTCACCCGCCCAACAAACAGGATGTCGGACACCGCCTGGCATTGCTGGCTCTGAAGAACGACTATGGTCGGGAAGATCTTGTCGCAGAAAGCCCGGAATTTGAGTCTCTGACAGTTGATGGCCCTCGTCTGGTGGTCAGGTTTAAGCACACAGGAGGAGGTCTGACGACGCGGGATGGTAAGCCTCCGACCTATTTCGAAGTGGTTGGGATTGGTTCGGGTGGCTTCAAACCGGCGACTGCTGTCATCAATGGAGATACAGTGACACTGACGTCACCCGAAGTTGCTGCACCGACTGCGTTTCGGTTTGCATGGCACAAACTGGCAGAACCGAACCTGACCGGTGGCACCGGTTTACCGGTGGGCGCTGTGCGAGGTGGAGATGTCCCCACGTTGGCCAGTCAGGTGCCGGAATTTGAGCAGTATGATCTGGTCTATGATTTGGATCTGCACCGTGTCGGACGAGATGGCGTTGAGTACAGTGTTGACAACAGTCGTAACCAGCCTGCGTTCGATCGAGTGGCTTACCTTCTGGAGCTTTCGTCGTCTGCGGGTGATCAGAGTGTCTTTGTTTCAATGAATGCCTTCACGGAAGACGCCCGTAAGATCGGTGTCCCGACGGCTCAGGCAGGATTCACATTTCAGCAGGACGTCGAGTTGCTCGACATCTATTCTGATGTGAAGGGGTTGAAGACGGGACGTGGTATTCCTGTTGGGAATGTCGAGTTTTGGGCGACCGACTACATACCGAACAACGGTGTCAATGTTGCGGATGCCTGCGATTCTCTTTTCGACTGGGGTGACCACCAGAGAGATCAGGAACTGGGATACGGCTCAATGCAGATTCACAACACTGCTGCTAAACAAACGATCTTCGCGGTTAACAACTGGAAAGCCGCGGCGGGTGGCGATATCGGAATCGGAAACAGCTCCGGCAAGCATCCGGACTGGACAAACAGCGGAAACGCAGGCGGTTATCGAAGCAAACGGCTGCGAGTCTACGTACGCGCAAAGCAGTAGATCGTTGCCGTTCGATTTCACCTTTGAGTCCCACCGTTTGCCGTCTCCAGCAGCATCGAACAAATGGTCGCGACAATTTCAGAGATTTCGGGCCATGTGTCGCAGACATCAGTTCAGGCCGCAGCGACTGAGGAAGCCGTCAATGCGACAGCAGGTTCTGTTGATGACCTTGCCCAGAGTAGCCGCGAAATCGAGAAAGTTGTTGAGTTGATTCGAAGTCTGGCAGAACAGACGAATCTCCTCGCACTCAACGCCACCATTGAGTCGGCCCGCGCAGGCGAGGCTGGCAAAGGCTTTGCAGTTGTGGCGAATGAAGTGAAGGAGCTCGCCAAACAGACGGCCAGTGCTACAGAGAGTATCGATTCATCTGTCACTCATATTCGGGATTTGATTGCGAAGAGCGTCCAGTCAACCGACAGTGTTTCCGAGTCGATTCGAACAGTCACTGAAAGCATGACATCGGTCGCATCGGCGGTTGAAGAGCAATCAATGACGATGAAGTCGCTGAGCAACACCGCCAGTCAGCTGTGCTAGAGCATTCTACTTTTTGTTGTGGACGTTCTGGCTCGTGGGATTGCCTGATTCACAGGCTCTTTCACGTACAACGCGGCCACAAGTCAGCGTCATACGCTGTAGACAGGTCCCACTTTGCAGCTGCTACCTCGAGCTTTGTCTTGACGTAGCAGCGCTTGTGGTATTTTGAGCAGTTTACTTCTTGTTGTAGTCGTTCCGGCTCGTGGGAGTGCCCGATTCACAGGCTCTTTCACGTCCATCGCGGCCACAAGTCAGCGTAATACGCTGTAGACGCCGCGGAAGCATTGGACAAAACCGGCTTCATGAGCGCAATCGACGCTGTCGTCGCGCCAGTCCTCGCTGGTCACAGACGTGATCCATCATCCCCCAGTCGCTCTGGCAGATTCGGCAATCCCCAGGATTGATCTCAGAATCTCTATTTGGGCGATTGAAGGCTCTACCGTGCCATCGCATCGCTGAGTCATCAAGCTGAAGTGGAGTTGCGGCCTGGTCCGGCAAGCTGTTCGCTGAGATTGAGCGAATTCCAGGTGCGGATCAGCCGGACGTCAAGCGGTCGGAATCAGATTCAAGTCGGCGGGCACGTTTGGCAGCATTGTGTTGAGTGACGTAGATTCGTTTGCGAATTCGTGTGGACTCGGATTCGATGTATTCGAGGAACTCATCGCGAACGATGCGGCGCACATTTGGATTGGAATCCAGACCTCGTACCCGGAGGTAGAATCGTGGGTTAAGTGGCAATCGATAGAGCATCGAGCCTATACGCTCCGGAAGGTTGTACTGGACGACCTGATCGAGAATCTGAAAGGGGCTGGACGTGCAGTTGTTGGTGCCGCAGACGTGGTACAGATAGTAGGCTTCCGTCATGCCGGCGCGATGACTGCGCAACAGCGAAGCCAGCAACAAGGCCTGCTTTTCCTCCGCTGTCAGGTCAAGTGGTGGCGATTCTGTCACGACCTGGTTTTCAACCACCAGCCGTTCGAACACCATTTCCTGCGTCGACAGCATTCGGTGAGCTGACAGCAGGTTACCTCGCAGGCCGTCCCTGAGATTGAATTTCACTCCTTTGGGGCCTGTCACCTCAAGTGAATACACAAAATCGTCAATGGTTTCGACAGGATGGGTGAGGTCAGTTGTCCCCAGTGGAAACAGGCGGATTGGCGATTCGGGTGCGAAGCGAAATCGCGACTGAACATGATTGAGGATTGGCAGTCTTCGTTTCGGAAGTCCATGCCGGTTGTGGATGACTTCCACTCCATCGTTTTTGCGACGTGTCTTAACGGCGGAGAAGTTAAATGCCTGCCCGAAGACTTCGGTGACTCCATCAAGCGGAATCTCAGCCGTCCGGAACTCACTGTTGTGCAGGAAGTAATCGACGATCAATGTCGGCGGCGCGTCAGCAACGATTGGCTGGTCGTTGTCTTTGGAAAGATTGCGGATCTCAATCGAACGTCGTCGTGAGACGTCGACAGGCTGGCGAGCGTACCGCGACCACTTCGGCATCAGTGGCACGGCTTTGAGATCAACGTGGTTCGTTTCGGATGTGGTCATGGCCACATCTAACCGCAAATCCACTGTTTCGTCTATCCAGAACCGGCCGGACTGGAATGTCCGGAGGTTCTACGCAAACAGCTCCGGAATCACTTTGCCATCTCGTATGATCGTGATGGGGCGTCCGGTGTTGGTGTGATACTCGTGCTGATGATTGATGCCCAGCGCATGATAGAATGAGGCTGCCACATCATCCGGGCTGAACCCTTCATGCTTTGGCATGGTTCCCTTGTCATCGCTTTCACCGAGAACCTGGCCACCTTTGACTCCGCCGCCGGCCATGAGCATAAACATGTTGCGAGGATAGTGGTCGCGTCCAACTCGATCGTTGTTGATCTTCGGAGTACGGCCAAACTCTCCGGTGACGTAGACAATCGTTGAATCCAGCAGGCCTCTTGCTTCCAGTCCTGCAAGCAGCGCCGACAGAGCTTCGTCGAAAGGTGGAAGCTGGCGTTCCGACAGTGCTGTCCAGTTGTCGCGGTGAGTATCCCAGCCTCCATTGGAGATGGTCACAAATCGGACGCCTGCTTCGATCAGTCGGACTGCCAGCAGGCAACTGCCTCCCAGTCCGGATTCCCCAAACGGTTTGGCAAACTCGGGCGATTCTTTGGAAATGTCAAAGGCGGATCGTGCCAGTGGACTGCTAATCATTGTGTGAGCCCGCTGACCGAACTGATCGAGTGCGTCCAGCAGCTGGTTACTTTCTTCCGCACCATGAAAGGTGGTATCCAGTTGCGTCAGCAGATTACGACGCTTTTCCACGTCATTGATGGTGAGTCCGCCGTTGAGTGACATTCCTCGGACGCGAAACGGTTTACCAGGCGTGGGCGTTGCACTCGTGTTCATAGGCACGTACCGTACGCCAAGAAAACCGGCCTGCTGCTGACTGCGCGGAATCGCGACTGATGCGGGTAATCGCGGATCACAGCTGAGTTCTTTGCTGGCGACGGCGCTGAAACCGGGATACTTCAGTGAGGGCAGCGGCCGATTGCCTGTGTTGACGTATTCTGTTCCCAGCTGGTGAGCCGCCACACTGTGTGAGACGCCTCGCAGGATGCAGAACCTGTCCATCGACTGAGCCAGCTTTGGCAGGTGTTCGGAAATCGTGATGCCCGGGACGCTGGTTGTGATTGTGTCGAACTCGCCACGGTATTCCTCGGGCGCGTCCGGCTTCGGATCGAATGTATCGAGATGAGAAGGACCGCCGCTGAGGTTGATGAAGATTGCGGATCTGGCAGTGGCGGATTTGCTGATGACGCTGGCATCCGCCATCTGCAGGTAGCTGGCCAGTGTGAGGCCTGTTCCACCGGCTGCGCCCGCCCGCAGAAAATCGCGTCGCCCAATTCCATCACAGGTGCGAGAAAATGCCATGCTTGTTGGACTCTCTGTTAGTGGTTAACGATGAATTCTTTCGTGTTCAGCAGAGCCCACATCACGTCTCGTAATCCGTTGATTGGGTCTGTTGACTGACTGATGAACTGAGTTGTCGTGGCAGATTCAGAATCAGTCGGCAGGCGACTGAGTGTTCGCAGGTAGGCTTCTTCGACCAGGCTGGTCACATCAAGATCAGGTGGAACATTTTCGCTGGCTGCGACGGGTTGCTGCTGACGGTCAGACGCCATTGATTTGAGTCGCTTCTTCAATCTGACGATACGTTCTTTGATCTGAGTCACCTGTTTCTGCTGCTTCTGACGTTCTTTGAGCTCCTTCAGTTTCTGTTCCTGCTGTTTGATTCGCGTTAACAGAGTCTTCCGTGCCTGGGCCTGCTGCTTTATCTTTTTCGTGTCGGCTTCGGATGTAGTGCTGCCTTTCGGTCGGAACGCCATGTTGTTCTCCGCTGCGACTTCTGCCAGCCAGCTGTCTTTGCTGTCGAGCAATGCCAGCAGCTGGCTGTCGTTTCTCAGGAAGATCGTTTGCAGCAGGCTGGGATCTTCTGATCGATCGCAATCGCAGTTGCTGTCGCGGATGGACCGACCAAAGATACTTAGGGGATACGCGTGCGGATTGTTGCGACGGTTCTGATAGCGTACTCCTGCGCCCGGCAACGCCAATGCTCGCTTATTCATGTTGTTTGCGTACGAATCGTGCTGCTCACTGCTGCTGGCAGCCTGAGACACGATATCCCACGACACTTCCGCGGGCAGACGACGCGGAATGGCTCGAGCAAAGTTGTGATCGTCCCTCGCGTTGGTGCCGTTCGGTTTCCAGCTTAGCTGATAGGTCCGGCTGTTCATGATCTCACGATGCAGCCATTTCATATTGAAATCCTGGGCGATGAATTCAGTGGCCAGGTAGTCCAGCAGGGCAGCATTACTGGGTGGATTGGCGAGGTTCATGTCATCCGGTGGATTGACGATTCCGACATTGAAGTAATTGGCCCAGACGCGATTCACGAATGCTCTGGCGAACAGTGGATTCTCCGGATCCCGCAGCCACGCCATCAGAGGTTCACGGATGTCGCTGTACTTCGTCAGGTCGATGGATTCGTCGCCCAGCAGGCGGGCTTTGGATGCAACCTCGTTGCCTCGTCGCTTCTTCTTTCCACCCTTCTTCTTCTTTCCCCGTTGAATGGGTTGTTTCCGAGCGGGGCGAGTGAATACCTCGCCGAACGGAACGGTTTCGCCTTCCTTTAGTAGCTTGCCAAGTTCTCTGCGGAGCTGGTTGCCCTTGAGATTGTCGGTTTCGAACTCGGACAACATTGCCTGATACTGTTTGCGGTTCATTGGATCCGGGTTCTGGCTTCGGCCGGAGACGCCGGAAAAGAACCCCTGAAATTCCTTGAAGTCCTGCTGAGTCCATTGATCGAATGGGTGTTTGTGGCATTGAGCGCACTGGATTCGGACTCCCAGGAACGCGTAGGAAAAACCGATGACGCGGTCTTCCATTTGCTGGAAGTTTCTGCGTGCCCAGTAGTGAGGCAGTGTGTCGCGGTCGGCAAAACTGTAGTCGTCATTCTTGTGATAAAGGCGACTCATGTTGGTGCAGTAGTCTTCGTAGGATTCATCTTCATCACGGCTCACCGCCATGACCAGACCTTCCACAATGTCGTCATAGCCAGCGTTGTCCTGAACACGTGAATGAATCCAATCGTACCATTGCTGGGACGCAGCAGCGCGAACCGGCGTGACATTGTTGAGTTGGTCGTCACTGTTACCGGTGAAGTCGCACAGCCGAGTCGTCCACCAGGCCACGTAGCCGGGGCGGTCCAGCAGCTCGTCGATCTTTTTCGCTCTCTTGTCAGAAGAACCGTCGGCGAGGAATTCCCGGACTTCGGAGACGGTTGGCAGAGTTCCCGTTGCATCCAGGCTGGCCCGCCTGAGAAACTCTTCGTCGGTACAGAGATCCGATTGAACGATGCCCAGTTTTTTCAATCGGTCGACCACCAGTTGATCAATGGGTGTCGGGGTGGGCGTTTGTGGGTATCGGTTTCCGGTCTTGTCGGAGACAGGACGGATCACGGTCACGGGGACGACTGCATTGTCATAGAATACGACGACGTGTGTGTCGCCCGGTGAGCCTGATTCCACCACTCCTTCTTCTGTGATGGCAGCAATCTGATCGTCGTTCGACTGAAACCGGCAAAGGTCGGTTACGTCTTCGCGTGTTCCGTCCGCCCATTTGGCGATGACGGACAACTGAACCTGTTCCTCAGCGGCCTCAAACAAAAGTTCTGCCGGTGTGACTTCAAGGCTCTTCAGTTTGGGAGCCTTCTTCGGACGAGCTGGTGTGTCGGCCTGAATCCAGTTGAGCAGCAAACGGTGTTGCCACGAATTTGCTTCAAAACGTTGGCCACCTTCGTGTTCAACCTGCGCCAGAGGCTTCTGAAGGATCAGACTGTCGGACGGTACATCCGAATCGCTGCGTACGGCGAGTTCTTCATGGTCAGCTTTGAAGTCGTAACCAAACAGCGACAGTCGGAAGTCGCCTCGCCCCTGGAACGATCCATGACAGGCTCGTCCGTTGCAGCCCAGTTTGCCGAGCAACGGCACGACATGCCGCTGGAAGTCGGGTGTCTCGTCAGTTTCCGTTGCAAAACGCAGTGCTGGAGATTCCAGAACGGTCTCCGAGGCTGCCACAGGAAGAACTGTTATCAGTGCAACGAATAGTGAGCTGATAAGCTTCATTGAGTTGACCTTGTTTATCTTCTGTCCGTCAGGTGCTGGCGGTGAATACCCTGGCTTCAATCCGACACGACTGATTTGTCGAGCTTCGTAGGTTGATTTGTGGTGCTGTCTGATTCTTTCGAACGTTTTCGTTTCGTGCGAGTTGTGGAGCGAGCTTTGAGCCGCTTCCATTCGCGTTCAACGGCCGAGTCTTCCTGCAGGGCAGCCAGCCGACGTTGCATCTGCTGAAGTTGCTTCTCCTGCTGGGCTACCTGGTCCTGAAGCCGTTTCAGACGTAATGCATGGCGTTCCTGTAGTAATCCAAGGATCTGCTTTTCCAGTTCCGGATCCTGAGACATCGTCCACTTTGCTGCCAAGAGTCGTATTCTGGAATCAAGTTTCCAGAGTTCCAGTTCGGTTGAGTACCTCGATGGTTGCTTTTCTTGAAGGCGATCCAGTCGAGTAACGGACCGATAAACGTCGCGAATCCCTCGTTTGAATTCAGCCGGTGAATCGGCACTGAGACGTTTGAGCAGTCTGGCGAGTTCCGCATGGTGCTCCCTTGCGAATGACAGTGCCTCTGCGGTTTCGTCAGCAGTCAGTGACTTGTCCTGGCGTTTTTCCGGTTTGCTGTCGTTTGAGGGTACCGGTGGGCCGGCCAAAGATTGAGTTTCCAGCATCGCTGGAGAAAGAATGATGAGGCCAGCTATTAGATGTCGCATTCTTAACTGCAATTTAAGATCCCATTCAAAACAGATCAGGATGTGACGACACATCGCCTCAGTATGAGGGGTGTCACAGGACATGCGGACTGTCATTGTCTTGTTGACGTCCATCTGAGTGACCTCGGTTGCTGTCCGATTCAACGATTCCCGCCAACATCCATTCGGGGATTTCCAAATCAGGCTCAAACGACGAATCCGTTTCCTGATCATAGAGTTCGTCGTCGTTGTCCGCATTGTCAATCCAGGCAGCTAACAGCACGCTTGCCTCGGTGCCGTCGGTTGTGCCTGCATCCACTGCGGGGTCCGTATCGGACGGATCCACGACAAACATCATCAAAGCTGCACAACAGCAGCCTGTCACGATCACCGCAAGACTGCGCAGTCCGGTTGAACGAACTGGAGGACGGATGTGGACGATTGCCGGTTCGTCACGGCATTCCACTACTGCTGACGACAGCAAAGATGCTTCCGCCACTTTTTCGCAAAGCTCTGTGTCATGCAGCATCTGCTGCTCGAACGCATCGGCATCGTCTGCGGACAACTCGCCGTGAACGTACAGAAATGCCTGCCACCGCGCGTCGTCTGGTTGCACTTTGAAATCAGTCATTTCGTGTTGCTGGCCTTGTCGGATAATCATTCGACAGATCCTGAATGATCTGCATGTTTCTCAGTTCGTTCAGTGCTCGGCGCATCCAGGTGAGAATTGTTCCCAATGGCCGATCGAGCTGCTCGGCGATTTCTGCGAAGGTCTCGCCGTGCTGGATTCGTCGGATGACGACTTCTCGATAGTTGTCATTCAGCTGGCTCAGGGCCTGCTTCACCAGTTGTCGTTCTTCTTCCACAACCAGGCTGGTAAGACCGCTGTCTTTCCTGTCTGGTTGTCGCGCGGCCTGGAGGTCTCTGATGAGCGGTTGACTCTTCTTTTCCCTGGCTGCATCACGTTTCATGTCGCGAGCGACATTCAATCCCACCTGAAACAGCCAGCCTTTGACTGTTTCGGGCCTTGGAGCCGATGGAGAATTCAGTGCCTTCAACAGCGTCCGCTGATAAGCATCGTCTGCCAGATTCTCATCCCGAAGGACGCCAAACAGAAAGGCTCGGAGCCCTCGTTCATGGTCGACACATGCCTGTTCGATGAGTCTGTCTTTTTCTGCGTCATGCGGCAAAACACAGGCTCCAGGACACATTCCGTAGGAAATGACGGACAGGGAACGTCGTCTAATTCAACTTATTGCCGTTTTTTCGGATTCGTGGAAAAGAAGTCGCTCGCGCACGCCGCAGATTCTCGCTCGCTCAGATGTTGAATGCAGCACCGTTCGCTGGAATTGTCGCTGAATCCGTTAAGCTTGTCGCTGTAGTCAGGAAACGCGAATTATTGAACGGCACCCTCCCCTGCTCTGAGATGTGGGCCTATGGAAAAGTTGACGGCAGATACGTCGCCCGATCGGCCTGTAACGACGATGCCTCTGCCACGAAACGGTATGGAGTGGCTGAAGGTCTTTGGACCGGGCGCGATCGTCGCGTCGCTGACCATTGGGACCGGTGAGTTGATCTTCTCCACTCGTGGCGGATCGCTCTTTGGTTACGACGTGTTATTTCTCTTTGTGGCAATTTCGATCCTGAAATGGGCACTCGTCGTTACCGCCTCGCGGCACATGGTGCTTACTGGTGTCCATCCTTATCAACGCATGCTGGAATTCCCCGGACCGCGCGGATGGATGCCAATCATGCTCCTGGTGATGAGTATCGTCTGCGTGCCGATCTGGATCGCGTTTCACTCCGGTGTGATTGGTAATCTGACGTCGTGGATTACCGGGACACGAGAGTTGCTCAACGGTGGAATGGACTACGTCTGGGGCATTATGATTCTTATCGGTGTGCTGGCGTTGGTCTTTGTCGGCGGCTACTCCGTGCTGGAACGCGTCCAGATGTTCATTGTTGGCGCCTTGATGCTGAGTGCCCTGGTTACGTTGCTGCTGTACAACCCGGACTGGGTTGCGATGTTGATCGGAGTCGTGCCGAAGCCGCTGACATACCCTGTCTGGCTTCCGGAAAAGTACCCTCAGATTGCGAATCACTCGGTCTGGGTCGAAGCGACTCGCTATGTTGGTGTGATCGGAGGCGGAGCACTCGACTATCTGGCGTGGACATCGTGGGTGCGTCAAAAGAAGTGGGGAGTGTTACCGAACCAGCCGAACAATGATGAGTTGCAGGCCATCGCGGAAGATCCTCAGCACCCGGTTCGTCAGTGGCTACTCGCACCGGCCGTTGATTCGACGATCAGCTTTGCTTTGATCATTGGGTTCAGTGCGGTGTTCGTTGCATCCGGGACTTTGATTCTGGGGCCGAAGGAAGTTGTGCCGGACGAAAACAACCTGCTCAATCTGCAGGCGGAGTTCGTGACACACATTCATGATTGGCTGTTGCCGTTGTATGTTTCCGGAGCGTTTCTCGCGATGCTTGGAACGCTCTATGGAACGACAGAGATCGGCGTTGTTGTGGCGGACGAAGTTGTCCGATCATTTGTTCCCGAATGGTCAGCTCAGCAGGCGCTACGCTTGAAAAAGACGGTTGTTGTCTGGAGTGGAATTGTTGCGTTGTCCGTGCTTGCTGTCCTTCTGGTTCGTCAGATATCGGCCGACCAGCCAGCTGATGCTGATCGGGTTGTTTCAAAGGAAACAGCAGGTGATGTGGGTACCTCCGTTGTTCGAGGTCGAGGGGAGCCGGTTCGAATCGGTAAGCCTCGCTTGCTGCTCGCTCTGCTGACACCGGTCAGTCTGGTGACGGGTGTACTGGCTTGCGGGCTGGTTTGTGGATTGAACATCTGGATGGATCGTCGATTCCTGCCGTTACCACTTCGCATGCCGAAGACGCTCCTGCTGTTGAACGTCGTTGCTGCGTTTGTCTTCTTCTGTATCGGGGCAAAGGGCTGGTGGGATGGTCATCGCTTGGGTGAAACATTTCTGGAGACTCGCTGGTTCCCCCTGGCCGGACTGTTTGGCATGGTTTGTCTGAGTTTCATCATCGCCGGCTGGCTAAACCGATCGCAGAAGACAAAATAGAACTCTGCCTGTCTTTCTTCGTCGCCATTCACCTGAGGTCGCGGATCCTGATGCCTTCTGAGAATCTGCTTGAACTCCGTGTTTCAAACGATGTCATTCTGGATGCTGCCGAACTGCAAACGCGGCTGGCTGACGACGGCTACTTGTTCTTCCGACAGCTGCTGGATCCTCAACGCCTGCTCGACGTACGGAAACAGATGCTGACTGTCATGCAGGCTGGCGGCTGGCTGGTCCCCGGGACGGATCCTCTGGACGGGATTGCCGATCCGGCCGCCCGAAGTACCGAAGGAGATCCTGAGTACACTGACGTCTACCACAAGGTCTACAGTCTGGAATCCTTTCACAGCATCGCTCACTGCCGGCAAGTCCTTGACGTGCTGGAACGAGTACGTGGCTGCGAAATGATGCCTCAGCCGCAGAAGGTCGCGAGACTCTGGTTTCCGAAGTTCACGCAACATACGACGCCGACTCATCAGGACTTCGTCCATTTTCAGGGGACGCACGATAATCTGACCTGCTGGAGTCCCATCGGTGATTGTCCGCGCGAACTCGGCGGACTGGCAGTGCTGAAGGGATCTCACAAGGTCGATCGCGTGCTGGATCATCACTTCTCACTGGGTGCCGGGAGTCTGCACGTTGATCCGACCCTGTATGATGACGCTGGAAATGAATGGCACACCACCGATTTTGAAACGGGCGACACTCTGATCTTTCCGGCATTGACCATCCACAAGGCGTTGCCCAACGTGACAGAAGACCGACTCCGGGTCTCACTGGACAACCGTTATCAACGCGTCGGTGATCCCATTGCAGAGCACATGCTGAATCCTCATCTGGCGTCGATGAGTGCACTTACCTGGGAGGATGTGTACGAAGATTGGGAAAGCACCGAGTACCAATACTACTGGAAGAAGTTTGATACTCCTGTTCTGCCGAAGATCACAGAGTACCTCGACAAGGCGTTTGATGAAGCCGTGGAGATGGCTCGCAGCGGCGATGCTCATGCTCAACTGCATCTGAAACGGATTGCTCAACGCGAACCTCACAGCGAACAGGGCATGCTTGCCACCTCCGTGCTTGCTTCGGCAAACTGACTGCGCCACAGCATCCTGCTCAACCGTCACAGACATTGCAGATCCTGTCACTGATTTTAATGGATCGGCAGCAAGTCGTGGCGAGTTGACTCGATAGTCGCTGTGAAGAACTCCGGGTTTTGACGGAGTCGCTGAGTTTCACTTTCCGCCGTGGTGCGGCATCCGAGGTTGTTATGAGTGTTGTTGATCTGTTCAACCAAATCGCCCGAAATGATTTCGGGTTCTTTCAGCAGGTCAGGACGGTGACTGATGTCATGACGGCAGCTCCGCCGACCCTTTCTCTGGATGACAACCTACAGACAGCAAAGGAGTTGTTTCGCCGAGCGTCCATCGATCACGCACCGGTCGTCAATCCGGAAGACGGCAGCGTTGTCGGCATTGTTTCAGATCGCGACCTGGCCCGCGTCCATCCGAGACTTCTTGGAAAGGCAGCTGAGCAGGACGAAGATCACAAGGCACTCCAGGCGAGTGTCACACGTTTCATGACACGAGGTCCGGTTGTCTGTCATCCGGATGCATCTCCTATTGATGCGATGACACTGATGCTCGACCATCATGTCGACGGCATCGTGGTATCAAAGGATGGCAAACAGCTTGACGGTCTGGTCACTATCGACAGTTTCATTCAGACATTGATGCTCTATCACCGGGTCTGTACACGTGACGTTCAGCTGCGAAGGCTGCGGCTGGTTGACCTTGACCTGAAGAACGGAATCCCGCTGGATGAAATCTTCTCCATGGGAGCCCAAACGGTTCGCGACGTGATGACCAAAGATGTGAAGACGCTGTGTCATGATGACCATCTGTCGACAGCCATTGAGCAGATGCAGGAATACGAAATCCGGCACCTGCCCGTGAAGCACTCAGACGGCAAAGTTGTTGGTGTTCTGTCAGATAAAGACATTCTTCGATTCCTGCCGGTTCATCAGCAGGCGTCGGAAGAGCCGGAAACACGGTTCCGTCAAAAGCTCTTCGCAACCGAAGATAAGGAAGCTTTGCATCAACGAGTTGACGGAGTGATGAGCAGCGAAATGCATGCAGTGGAGCCGGGAATGCTGCTGACAGATGCTCTTGAGATGTTTGTGAAATATGGCGTATGCGGCTTGCCGGTCATTGAACCCGGCAACGGACAGCTTTGTGGCATCGTGACCAAGTCGGACATCATTCGAGTTTTCCGCGTCGTGATGCAGATTGGCAAGTGGTCGGAAGCACCGGTGACCATTGATGTCGCAGAAGACGGCACGGTGACCGCATAGAGTCGATTCCCCGGTGTTGTCGCTATTTTGAGATCGCTGAGACGCCGGTTGGCTGCGCTCGTTCACATCCGATGTGGCTGCAAGTCAGCACAGTTTGCTACCGATTCACATTTTCTTCAGGAACGCGCGAACCAGCGGTGCGTCTGTGCGTCTTACTCTCGACCGCCGGTTGTTCATGGCCGGTGCGAGTCAGGATTGTTTGACAGTAAAGATCGGATGATGAATCTTCTTCAGCGACTATCGATGCAGAATTCGAGATCCCTCGGACCGGATCTGCCTCAGGAAATATCCATGGCGCTGCCTTTGCGCACCTGACACTCGGTCGATCGTTGCTTTGATTTGCGCAGCCCGGTGTCACATGACATCGGGCTTTTTTCATGGACTTCTTTAGATTCGGGCGTGGGGTAATCTGGCAACCCGCGTGGCCTGGGACCACGAGATTGTCGGTTCGAATCCGACCGCCTGGACTTACAGAATCTGACGCTGGTCCATCGTTGGGCGGGTTGTGAAGCCAATGGAATCGGCCCTTCCACAGGCTCGTGCGGGTCATGTCAGGAGATTGAGTGTTTCAGAAGAGGCCTGGTCGTTCAACGGTTGAGGACGCCGCTCTGATAAGGCGGAAAGGAAGGTTCGACTCCTTCCCGGGCTATCGCGAAGACATTGGGTTCTGATGTACCGGCGTGTAGCTCAGTGGTCAGAGCAGGTTCCTTATAAGTGCCCGACGACGGTTCGACTCCGTCCATGCCGATGGGGTGACAAGAGCTGGAGAGGAAGAAACATCATGTGTCTCTGACCGAGCGGTAAGGTACCGGATCTCCACTCCGGCCAGGCGGGTTCGGCTCCCGCGAGACACTCTTAACGATGCGGGGTAGTTTCTGCTGGTAGAAATACGTGGCTTTGAACCACGTGTTCGCAGGTTCGATTCCTGCCCCCGCAACTGATGAAAGCGAAAGACGAACCTTCAGCTGAATGTCAATCTGTTCTCTACTTTAGGCAGTTGTCTTTCGACGATTACGGAAGCCATCCGGCTGGATGAGGGGCCTGTCTTGAAAACAGGTGCGGTTCGCGCCGTTGTGGGTTCGAGTCCCACGGCTTCCGCTGACTGAAGAACTGGATCTTGTCCTGGCATCGTAGCCCAACTGGCAGAGGCACTCGGCTTAGAACCGAGAGGTTGAGAGTTCGAATCTCTCCGATGCTATTTCGTGGTGGCGTAGTGTTACCGGTTAGCACCACAGGTTGTCGACCTGTTAGAGCGGGTTCGAATCCCGTCGTCACCGCCTTGTTGAACGTTTTGTGTTTTTTGTTCGGGCAGTATGCCTGGCAGAAAAGATGCCGCGGGTGAGCGAGTGTTCATCAGGGCCTCATAAGCCTTGACTGCCGGGTGCGACTCCCGGACCCGCTACTTGTTTGTTGACCGAGTACGCAAATGGGAAAAGCGCCGAGGTCGAGAGCCTCGTGATTTTGTGGGTTCGATCCCCACCTCGGTCAATTTGATGTTCAAAAGAATGGGCGGCTCGTCCAACGGGAAGACATCTGGTTTGCAACCAGAAGATCGGGGTTCGACTCCCCGGCCGGTCCACTTTCAATGTGTTGCTGCGAAGCTCGGTAGTGAAACGGAAATCACACCTCGCTTCTAACGAGGGATTCCGGGTTCGAATCCTGGTCGAGCTGCAGCGTCATATACGGACTTATGGCTGCGTCGGACGTGAAAGAGCCAGACGAACTCGCATCCCCACGAGCCAGTACGACAACATCCGGAAGTAGATTGAGCTGTCTTACTACAGCGGTGTGTTCCTGGGAGAACAGACAGATTCCAAACCTGTCCCACGGGGTTCGAATCCTCGCACCGTTGCTTTACCGAAGAGACTGACACACAGCTAATTTGATGCCCTGCGAGTGTGATGGACAGCATGTCAGTCTTCGAAACTGACGGACGAGGTTCGATTCCTCGGCGGGGTAATCAAACGCAGTCTCACTGGTCCTGAGGCGGTGATGTTGTGCATCTTCCTGTGCTCAGACTTTTCACCTTCGGTTCAGATTTGGCCTAATCCAATGAATGCAACCGCTGGAACTCGAAATAGCTGTGGCCAGTTCGGTTGGCGTATCAAGCATTGGAGACTGGTCTCATGCAGGATTTGTATCTATGCATCAGTAACGCCAGCCAGCCTGCAGGATAACTCCATCACTAAGTGAGATTTCTGTCGCAGTTGCCTCATATTCGATACGGCGGTTGAAGGCGTAGCCACATTCAGCAAACCAGCCACCACCACCATCAGTGACGTGGTCAATTCCAAGGATAACTCTGATGTCACGAAGTGATAGCTCGTCCGTCAATCCGGAGTTTCTGGTAACGGCCCACGTGTTACCGCCGATTCCGGCTGTCAGGTAGCTCCAGGTTTCGGACTGAGCGCCGTTCTTGTCCAAACGCCACGCGAGTTTGGATTCCGGGAAACGAAGATCGAGTTTCATCGTCGGCCTTGGAGTCCATGTGAGTCCCGCAGCGGGCAGCAGGGGCAGGTCCGCACGATCCAGATAGACTGCACCGAACGACAACGAAAGGACCTCCGGGTCGTAGTCCCAGGTGAGCAGCCCCAGCCCAAAGACTCGCAATGCTCGATTGCTGGTTGTGAAGTCGCTGCGGATGGAAGGACGCACGATCGCCATTGCGTTCAGCCGATCGTGAATGGGTTTGCGGTAGAAGAAACTCAATCCGGTTTCGAAGAGTTCGGAAGGAATATCGACCCTCGGAGCGGCATCAATGAAGTCAGCTCGAAAGGAAGGTGTCACGCCAAGAATGTTGTCAAAGCTACCCAGCGGAACCCCAAGACCGATCGATGCCTCGACAAATCGGCTGCTGAGATCATTACTGTTGATGGCGTCCAGACAACCTGCTGAAAATGTGATCTGCTGGATCGCCTGCCTCTTGAATCGACTGATAGGAGTCTCCACAGACTCTATATGCGCTGTCGAAGATAGTCCGTGCCCGGCACTCAGCAAAGAAGGCTGCTGATACGACGCATTCTGCGCCTGAGCAAACGACGACAGAAAAAGGATAAGGCAATGGATGGGTTTCACGATCGTGATCTTAGTTCGGTTGTGGAAACTGACTCGTATGAAGATCCGGAATTGAGTGCTAGACACAGACGATTGGCCGAACTGATTGCATCCAGCAGCGGATCTTGCCGGTCACGCTGACTGACGTTTCTCCTTGAGATGTAGGGAAAGCCAGCCTTCCGACAGATGACTTCAATCGAGCGGACAACACCTGCCAGTCAATCTCCGAACGACTTAGACTCAACCTGCCTGATACATTGATCGTATGTTCTCGCCCGATACTGTGAATTCACTGGAGTAGAGAATGGAATTCAGCAGCGAAATCAAACGAATCGGATCTCGGTTGCACGTCAGTGACAGCGTCCTGTTCATCACTGGTGCGGGGCTCTCAGCCGATTCGGGATTGCCGACGTACCGCGGTGTTGGTGGGCTTTATGACGTGGATGCCACGGAGGAAGGGTTGCCGATTGAGGAACTGCTTTCGGGCGAGATGCTGCAGGCTGAACCGGAGGTGACCTGGAAGTATCTGGCTCAGATCGCTCAGGCGTGTCAGGGCGCCACGTTCAATCAGGGCCATCAACTGATCGCTCAGTTTGAACATGCCCTGCCCCGAGTGTGGGTGTTGACTCAGAATGTCGACGGCTTTCATCGAGCAGCCGGATCTGGCAATGTGATCGACATCCACGGCGATATGCATGATCTGTATTGTGGCGACTGCGGATGGCAGGAGCACGTTGATGATTTCGACGGGTTGAAGATTCCACCGGAGTGCCCGGACTGTGGTCGTGTCATACGGCCCAACGTCGTTCTGTTTGGTGAGATGCTGCCATTCGACAAGGTCGAACGTTTGCACGCGGAATTGTCCGAAGGGTTTGATGTGATCTTTGTGATCGGAACCAGTGCGTTGTTCCCGTACATATCCGAACCGGTCTATGCGGCTGCCAATTCGGAAACCCTGACCGTCGAAATCAATCCTGGTGTGACGGATCTCAGTGACGTGGTGGATATTGCGTTTCCTATGAAGGCAGCCGATGCACTCCGGGCCATCTGGGATGAGGCAGGTTTGAAGCGGAATTAACCCTTCCAGTTCAGAAATCGAGTGAACCGATTCGAGCGGACTGGTGTCTCACGATGAGCAATGGCAGGAACAGTTTGTTCTGCTGAATTCTGGTCCTGTGGCCCAGCGGCAACGGCAGCTCCGTAACAGGGAGACGATCGGTGGTTCGAGTCCACCCAGGATCACTGTTCATTCTGGCCGAGGCGTGGTGATCCAAGCGGCAAAGGTTTCCGGTTTAAGCCCGGAATGTTGTGGGTTCGAATCCCACCTGCGCCAGTGAATGGCACTCTGAACAGGCGATCAAGAGTGCGGGAGAGCGAGGGCTCGTCGAGGATCCAATGCCTCGATTTTCGGGTGCAACTCCCGAACCCGCCACCGGTTGCAGCAGCGGTCACGATCGCTGGATCACAGCGCCGATTCCTGCCGAACTCCGACAGCGGTCGATTGTTGACCAGACTGGTGTTCTCACACCGTTGCTCCCAGCTTCGTCAAATCCAACACAGAGATACTCTCTTCAATTTCAAAGGAATAACATGTCAACCATGACACAGAATCAACTCCCGTTTCAGCTTGAATGTAAGCTGGAACATCAAATCACTCAACACCTGGAATTCCTGGAAGGGGCCGAATTCGGGAAGCCGAGACGCGGGCATCCGGAAGGTGCTGTCAAGTACCACATCGCAGACGTTCTGCGAAACGTTGATCGGTTCTTCATTGATTCACCGGATCGCCCGGCACTCAGATTGATTGCTCTGCTGCACGATACGTTCAAGTATCAGGTGGATTCAGATCGACCGCGTTGCGGTGACAATCACCACGGCATGATCGCTCGACGATTCGCTGAACGGTTTATCAGCGATCAGTCTGTCCTGGACGTGCTCGAACTGCACGACGAAGCATACAATGCGTGGCAGTGTGGCAACCGGGACGGGCGCTGGGACAAAGCGAGTCGTCGAGCTCTGGCATTGCTGGATCGACTGGGAACCAATATCGATCTGTACCTTGCGTTCTATCGTTGTGACAACGCGACGGAGGGCAAGAGTCAGAACAGCTTCGATTGGTTCGAACAGTTCGTTCGTGATGTTTCGTGAACGACTGGCAGATGGCATCCGTCTTACTCTTTCAGTAGATGGCGGATGCGATCGTATTCCGGATTGACGCACTTGTTTCCCCAGCGTTTGAGAGCGCATAACAATCCGAGATCAGATTCCGGTTGCTGTCCCTGGTCGCCGGTATCGGCGATCCACGATGCAAGCAGCTGGCTGTGGCGGGCCAGTTCTTTTGCATAGGCAGGATCTTCGGCAAGGTTGTGAATTTCGTGAGGGTCTTTGTCCAGATCGTAGAGCTCTTCGGGGGCTCGATCATTGCCAAAGAACAGCAACTGAGTTTTATTCATTTCTCCGGCCGCCATCATCTCACGGAATCGCTGAGACACCGGCCAGGGATCTTTGTAACTCGGTTGCATGAACGGTCGGTCAGTGAGGTAGTTCCTGAGGTACTTGAAACGTGGAGTCACGACCGCTCGGATCTTTTCAATGGTATAGTCACAGCGATCTCGCGCGGCGACGATGAAGTTGCGATGCTGATAGTCGTTGGCCAGGAAGTTTCGACCTTCAAGTCGTGTTTGGCCGTTGATGCCGGCCGCGGACAACGAGGCGGCTGAGATATCGATGCCGCTGATGAGGTCTTCTCGGACACGTCCCTGTTCAATTCCCGGACCGGCGACAATCAGGGGCATGTGAATTCCGCCTTCGTACAGAAACTGTTTGTGACGGTGCAGTCGATATCCGTGATCGCTGAACAGAAAGATCAGCGTGTTGTCGTAGTGTCCGTCTCGTTTGAGTGCCCGGATGACCTGCCCCACCTGCTCATCGGTCTTCAGCAGGCAGTCGTAGTGATGAGCGATATCCTCACGAACCTCTGGAATGTCCGGGTAATACGGCGGCACTTCGACAGACGTTCGATCGATCACCCTGGGAGCCCGCTTGCCGAGTTTGCCTCCACCCAGTTGAACCTGTCCAAAGAAGGGCTGATCCGGCCGGCAGCCTTTCCAGCAGTCTCCCTGAACCAGAGAATGTGGACCCCATCCGCCTCGACTGCGTTCGAAATGGTAGAATTCATTCCTGTCGAACGTGAAGTTGTAGTCGTCTTTTCCACCTTCGTTGAACGTCCAGTAACCGGCCCTGCGGAATTGAATCGGCAGAGGAACTACCTCAGCGGGAAGAATGTTTTCGTCGAATTCTCCCATGGACCTGCCACGAAACGAAGGACGACAACTTCGATGATTGTGTGCTCCGATGGACGTCTGCATCATTCCCGTGATGATTGCTGACCGTGTGGCTGAGCAGACGCCCGCCGGCGTGTAAAACCGAGTGAATCGAATCCCGTTTTTTGCCAGTGCATCGATATTTGGCGTTTCGATGAGTTCGTCGCCGTAGCAGCTGAACCACCCGCTCACGTCTTCCAGGTAAATCCACAGGATACTGGGACGTTCTGCAGCACCTACAACCGGCATGAGTGCTGTGATGGTCAGGAGCGAGAGTAAAAGATGACGAATCATGATGAAATCAATGCGGCGAGGAAGCGGTGGCTGGCGGTGGAGTATAGTCAGTTCACCGTCAGGCTGATGTCGCGATCGTTGGGCTGAGGTTCACCAGGTGTGCTGCGACCATCATCGATGTACTTCTGAAGCAACTTTGTGAGTTCTCGGACGAGTTCCGGGTGTTCTGCGTGGATGTTGTGCTGTTCTGCAATGTCGGTGGACAGATCAAACAACTGGACGGGAGGCAGTTTCTGTTTGCGTGCCTGTGGTGGGCGCGGAGAACTCCAGCCGCCGGATCCAGGGCACAGGCAGAGTTTCCACTGGCCGCGTCGGATCGAAAACGAACCATTGATGGAATGATGGATGGTCGCTTCCCGGAGCGGTGGATCCAGTGACTGCTGCATCAACGGCAGCATGCTGACGGAATCTTCTCCTGCTGCAGCAGGCAATTCGTATCCAAGGATTTCGGCGGCCGTTGATAGCAGATCGGTGTGACAGATCGTGTGATCAGAGGAAGTTCCTGCCTGAATCACTTCCGGCCAGCGAGCGATAAAAGCGACTCGATGTCCGCCTTCGAAGATGTCTGCCTTGTTGCCTCGGAACTGAGCGCTGGGGGCGTGCCCTTTTCTGCCAAGTTCTGCAAAGTCCGCTCCTGGCGTCGCTCCGTTGTCGCTCGTAACGATGAACAATGTGTTGTCATTCAGTCCACGTAACTCCACAGCCTGCATGACCTGACCAATGGTCCAGTCGACCTGCATCACAAAGTCGCCCCATTCATTCAGGCCACTCTTCTTCTGAAAGCGGTCTTCGGGAAGAATTGGTTTGTGTGGGGCAGTAAGCGGGAAGTACAGGAAGAACGGCTTTTTGTCTGACTGTGCATTCACGTATTCGACGGCTTTGTCGGTGAGTTTGTCCAGAACCTGAATATGCCTGAAGTCATCTCCGATGGGGCCCTCACGCCAAAACGCTTTTCCGCCTGATGGTCCAACGATACGAGTCGGCACCGCGGTGGCGTGGTCATCATGGATGTACACATGAGGATGCATGTCCAGTGAAGCGGAGATTCCAAAGAACGTGTCGAATCCTGTCTGAAGTGGTCCGGAGACAATCGGTTTCGCGAAGTCGTAGTTGTCCCATGCTTCTTTCGGGCTGTCGACATGAGGAATCGTCGAGTCCCTGCGAGTCCACTCCAGGCCGAGATGCCATTTTCCAATGCAGGCGGTGTGGTATCCATGTTGTTGCAGCAGAGAGGCAACGGTCATGCGACCCCGTTCGATGAGCGGCATGGAGTAGCCCCAGAGGACACCTGATGCCAGACGCGTTCGCCACGCGTAGCGACCGGTCAGAATTCCATAACGAGTAGGAGTGCACACAGCCGATCCGGAATGGGCATCTGTGAACTTCATTCCTTCTGACGCGAGTCGATCCATATTGGGAGTGGGGATCTTCCCTTCCGGGTTGAATGTTCCGACGTCGCCGATGCCCAGATCATCGGCCAGGATATAGACGATGTTTGGCCGAGACGTGTCGGGTTCTGCGCCAACGTTGTTCGGTGTGCAGAAAGATAATCCCAGTGGAACGACCAGCAGTGTGAATCGTGTGGTGATGTTCATCGGGTGTCCGAATGCGGATAAAGAAGTGTCCGTCAATTGTCTCAATCATGTGCGATGATGCCAGACATTTGGCAGAATAACGGCAGTCATTATGCTTCGCTGTCATTTGATGTCGATCTGCACAGGTCGCAGTCACTACAGAACAGCCCCGCCGTTCCAAACAGAATCCGGGGCCTGTGCGCGGACGAATTGTTTACAGACACCGGTCTGCTCATTCTAATGACGTTGGCTTTGCATGAGCGTTCCACCGTCCAAGCAGCAGGCCCAGGCCCATGCAGCCGATGGCGACCGGCACCATGAATCCGGTGAGAGTAGAAACGGCCATCCCGGCCGTCCTCAGGCCGCTGACCGCCCACGTGGTGAAGGCATCGCCTCCACGAATTACAAGCGTGTCGATGATGCTTTTGGACCTGTACTTGTCGTCGTGACTGACCACGGTGTAAAGCACGCCGATTGCCGGGACGGACAGTCCATAGGTACAGGCTCGGCTCAGAACCATTGTTGCCATCAGGATCCAGAGAGACGATGTCGCGCTGAGTCCTCCAAAACCGATGGTGTAGACAAGTGGCAGCATACACATGGCCAGTCCGACACTGCGTTTGATGAGCGTTGTTGCGATCAGGAACTGAAATGCGCATGTGGTGATGAGTGTCCAGAAGTCCATCCGAGCAAAGATGGCGGTGCGATCTGCTCCGTCCGGCCACGCGGCCCTGAACATGTCGGCCTGTCGCGTGTACAGGCAGGTGCTGCAGAGTGTCGTGGCAAACGTATACAGGAGGATGGTGCGCAGGTAAGGAACGCGAAGCACCTGAACAAAGCCCTGAAACGGATTCTTCGAACGGCGTCTTTCTTCGTGAGAGTCTGGATTTGTCCGTGAAAAGTCCAGTCTTCGAAAACAGTACAGGCCGCATTCCATCAGGGCCGCGGAGATCAGCAACATGTTGGCGGGGCCGATTGCCTGCGCTGTTTCTCCCATAATCAGTGATGACAGAATGGCGGCGACGGTGCCGAATCCGGAGATCCTGCCGAACAGTGCCTTTCCGGTTTCTCGAGAGAAGACGTCAGCCTGGACACTCCAGAACAGCGACGTCAGAAACATGATGTACACTGAGACCCAGACAAAGAAAACAGGTGCGACATATCGTACGACGACGGGATCCGGCAATCTCATCGCCAGGCCGAACCCAACGAGGTTCACGGCAAGAAAACGATAGACGACAGGGACCAGACGTCGGCGGTTGAATCGAGAGACAAGAAACGCATAGAACGGAACAGCTAGCAGCATTGTCAGGAACACAGCCAGAAAGAAGTACTTCAGGCGTGCGGCGCCTTCCATACTGCCAAGAGCTTCGCGGACAGGTCGAACGATGTAGTACGCTGAAAGAACAGTTGCGAACCAGCCAGCCGACCATGCAAACGATTGTTGATCCTGGCTGTTGATATTGAACAGTCCGTGAGACCAGGAGTCTCCGGCCACATCATTACCTGGTACGACGCGGCTGGGAGTGTCGGCAGACGGCGGTTCTGTCATGGGTGATGCCAGTCGATCGATTCAGATGGTCAGAATCCGGGAACGATGTACAGTAGATGATGTGTGATGAAACCAGGCGATTTCACAGGGTACAGCGTGTGATGTGCGTTGTGGCTGTGCCGGGCGTGAATCTGTTCAGAAATCACTCATCTAAACGAACTCAAACGTCAACCGCTGCCGGGTTTCTGCTGAGCTGCCGTGTGAGTACCATTTCATACTCGTCAATCGGTAACCGGTTGACATTGTGGATGTTGTTTCACATTCGTACCAGAACAGAGGATTTGCAATCGTGAGAGCGCTGCGTACTCCGGATGAACGGTTTGATCACCTACCCGGTTACTCATTCGATCCCAACTACATGGAAGACCTGCCGGGATACGAAGGGTTGCGAATTCACTATCTGGATGAAGGGCCAGCGGACTGTGACGTGGTCTGGCTGTGTCTGCATGGTGAACCGTCATGGAGCTATCTCTACCGAAAGATGTTGCCGGTTTTTGTCGCAGCTGGACATCGAGTGATCGCGCCGGACCTGCCGGGATTTGGCAAATCAGACAAGCCGATCGAAGACGATGTCTACACCTTTGACTTTCACCGCAACATGCTGCTGGGACTCATTGACCGTCTGAATCTGAAAGGCATTCGAGTTGTCTGTCAGGACTGGGGCGGACTTCTGGGCCTGACGCTGCCTATGGCTCGCAGCGACCGATTCGATGGCGCGCTTGTCATGAACACTGCATTCAACACCGGGGATCTGCCGTTAGGTGAAGGGTTTCAGCAGTGGAGAGCCTATTGTAACAGCCAGCATGATCTGGATGTTGCACGTCTGATGAAGCGAAGCACGCCTGTTTTGTCTGATGACGAAGCGGCAGCCTATGCGGCTCCGTTTCCTGACGCCAGGTACAAGGCATGCGTTCGTCGGTTTCCGAATCTGGTGGCCGATAATCCGGATGCGGACGGTGCCGCGTTATCACGTGACGCCCGGGAGTGGTTTCAGACGCAATGGGAAGGCAGGTCGCTGCTTGTCTGTGGTGTGCAGGATCCGGTACTGGGGCTGCCCGCGATGAAACATCTTCGCAGGATTATCCGCAATGCCCCCGAACTGATCGAACTTCCCGACGCCGGCCATTTCGTTCAGGAGTGGGGAGTTCCGGTCGCGGAAGCCGCGATCAGGCATCTTGTCTGACCATTTGCGGAGATCAGAAAACCTATGTCGAATCGAATCCGGAAGTGAGACGTGGAATGCAAAGCCGGAACTCGCACAAATGCCTTTTGAGTGCCGGCCATCTCGATTGCGAATTCGGAATGAACAATTCACCAAAGGGCATGCGTGAGGGGGCTGGCCGGTCGGAGGTGACCAGGACGTAAGATTCTCTAAACCAGTTCCTCAATCAGGGCACCATGGTCAATGGCCGGGACTGGACGACCGGAATGATCTTCGAAGGCGATATGCGGGTCGACTCCCAGTACGTGAAAGATTGTATGGTGAACATCTCCCGGTCGGAGTGGCCGATCCTGTGGGACTTCTCCCAGCCGGTTGGTCGATCCAATGACCTGGCCTCCCCTGATACCTCCTCCCCCCATTAACACGGAGATCGCATTACCCCAGTGGTCGCGGCCCGGTGTTCCTTTGCTCAGCGGAGCCCCTCCGTTGCCTCCATCATTCATACGAGGCGTGCGGCTGAATTCACCCATCACGACGACAAGGACCTCATCGAGCAGACCGCGTTCTTCGAGATCAGTGAACAGGCCATGAACCGCTGCGTCAACACGTGGCAGATAGGACTCCATTCGTTGCTGATGGTCCCAGTGAGTGTCCCAGCCTCCGAAGTGACAGGTCACAAAAGTGGATCCGGCTTCAACAAGTCGGCGAGCCAGTAATGTGCTTTGTCCCCATGGGTTTCGACCGTAGCGTTCCCGGGTTTCGTTGTTCTCCTGACTGATATCGAATGCCGATCGTGCTTTGGAGCCGGTGACAAGGTCGAATGCCTGCGCGTCGAAGCGATCCATTGCGTCCAGTGCGCCGGATTGATCGGCGTTGCGTTGAAGGTGATCGAAATGTGTCTGCAGGAATCGTCGATCCTCCAGTCGCTTAATGGTGATGTCCTTTGTGAGATTGAGATTCTGAACCTTGAAATTATCTGCATTAGGGTCGCCACCTGTCTGAAACGGATCGTTTTCAATCCCCAGGTAGTTGGCTCCGAAGTAGCCCGGGCGGATCCCGATGCTCATTGCATGAGGGATCGCGACGTTGGCAGGCATTCCGGATTGCCTTGCGCCCGTCACTTTCGTTGCAATGCCTCCGAAGAAGGGGTAGCGGCCATCCGTCTGCCCCCCACTGACTCCACCGCGACCGGTGAGCATCCAGTGTCCGCCGGTGAAGTGATCTCCCGTTCCATGATGAAGAGAACGGATTACTGAAAACCTGTCGGCAATCGTTGCATGCCGAGGCAGTAATTCACACAGGTCCATTCCAGGAACGTTGGTCCGAATGGGATTCCAGATGCCGGCGTATTCGCGAGGTGCCTCTGGTTTGGGGTCATAGGTGTCGTGGTGACTGGGCCCCCCATCGAGCCACAGCAGAATGACGGATGTGTTCCTGTTGGAAGCGTTGGATGCTTCCTTCGCACGCAGTAATGCGGGAAGTCCGAGTGATCCCATTCCGGCGATGCCGACCTGCAGAAAACTCCGACGGCTTCGACCATCACAGTACTTTGACGTTTGTTCAGCCTGAACTCGAAACATCATGCACCTCCGGGACAGTGATTTAATCCAGAACCCGTGCCGGCGGAGATTGTCGCAGCTTTTCAGAAGGATTCAATATTCCTGCCAAGTGGCGTTTCCCCCAGATGCAGGACGGTCAGATGATGAGTCGTACTCCGCCGAGTTCACCGAGATCGTAAGGCAGTCGACCCCCGGGAGATCCGATAAACATCAGGTTCCTGGGGATGTTCCATTTGTCGGAGAGTTCCTGAATCAGGTCAGGGCCGAACTGTCCCTCGAGTTGCACAAAATCGATGTCGATTTCCGGGTAAGCCTGGTCGAGGAATTCCAGTTCCTGTTTCAGGTTCTCCGGTGCCTGCACATGTTCGTTGATGACTGTGACGATCTTGAGCCGGTTGGTGTGTTCGTTCTGTCGAACGTACAGCATGGCGTTGTTCAGATTCGCGATGTTGTCTCCTCGTGTGAAGAACACAATCTGCTGAGCGTTGATCTCATCAATCTTCTCACGGACCGCTTTCGTAATCTGCGTCATCGGACCAACAACGCTGGCCGTCAAACTGCGGACCAGCGACAACGCGGCTTTGAGGAGCGAGATACGGCTCAGCATGACCAGAATCACCAGCATGGCTGGCACGAAGTATTCCAGAAAAGTAATCAGGTAGGATGGATCGATGAACGCGTTACCCACCAGGCCGGCGACGACCGCAGAGACGGCGATAATGACTGCCAGCCAGTTTGCCTGAGCCGGACGAGGCAAATTGGCTCGTCGCAGTTTCAGTAATACATTGCCCATTCCGAACAGTGCCATGACCGACAGGAACGAGATCGTATAGATCCCTGCCAGCTTCTTGATCTGTCCGTTTTCGCCTGCAACATGGAGTTTCTCTGCCAGTTCCTCTCTGGACAATTCAGGAAGACTGGCACGATCGTCAGCGGTCAGCGTTTTGAAGATCTGTTTGCCTCGGTCGGACAACTCGGAAGGATCCAAAGTCAGCACCGCTCTGTTGACTCGTCGCCGGATGAGTTCAGCTGGCGCGTTTGCAGAGGAAATGTCTTTGTCTGTTTCCCTGAGTGTTTCCACCGCGCCGGCGATCCCGTCAACGGCTTCTTCCGGGACCGTTTGATGAGTGATCGCGAGCACGGACACACACAACAGAAAGAATGCAACGATAATGCGATGCGTTGTCCCGCGACTGTTTGTCTTGAGAAGGAACTGAGGCAGACAACGATCAAGAGTCATGCGATGGACCAGACCGGTGACTCCAACGAAACTCGTCAGGACGGCACCACTGAGCACCAGGGCCGCGTCAATGGACACGAGTGTGCTGAGCCATTTTCCACTGCCGCCGAAAACACTGCCAACAACCTGCCCCATGTGTGCCAGCAGCGCCGTTTGATTCCGATCGACGTCGACTGTCGTCAGGACGGTCAGGGCAAGCAGCGCCATCAGTGGATTGAAAATGCTGACGGCCCACCACATGTTGCGCAACGTTTTTGGGAAGACGCCGACTTTCTGTTCTTCCACAAAGTTGGACGAACTTTCAAATCCGGAAATTCCAAGCATCGAAACGGAGAACCCGAAAAAGAGTGCCAGCCATAACGAACTGGATCCCCCGGAATCCTCGTCGCTGCTCAGGTCGGCGTACTCGTCACTGGTGCCCGGTGCGGCAGGTAGTTCCTGCTGAAAATTCTGTTTTGCTGTGTCCAGTCCGGCAGCCTGGTGATCTCCAAAGCTCACAAAGACGAAGATCAGGCCAACGACGACCAGCAGAGTGAGTGTTGTGAGATGAGTGATGAAGATGCCGATCGCGACAGCGGCCGATTCGGTGATCCCGATGATCGTCAGCACCATGAAGAAGGCCAACAGTCCAATGGTAGCGATCGGAATGTTCAGTGCCGGCCATAGGTTGTGAACATAGTGCATGCCTTCGAGCGCAGAGATCACAGCAGTCGCCATGTACGATAACACGGTCAGGCAGGCGGCGACGGAAGCGGCCCGTTTACTCGTCGTATTCAGGAGTGCGTTGTAGGCACCGCCGTTCAGCGGGAGAGCACCAACAACTTCCGCGTAGATCTTGCGGAACAGAAACAGGACGGCCGCGACCATCAACAGCGAGATTGGGGCCAGTTTGCCGGCGTAGACAATCGCCAGAGCAGACACGTAAAGGCAGGATGAGGTGATATCGTTGCCGCAGATTGCGGTCGACGCCAGCTCACCGAGCTGCCCATCATGTTCCTTGACAGAATGTGGCTTTGATGGGGATTCGGGCACGCTCATAACCTGCTGAAAACAAGTTGGGGATGAAGCTGCGAACCCTATCGATATCCCGCATTTCTGACAACTGCCGTCCTGCTTTCGTACTCAGCGGTCGTTGGACCATGTGTGCGGTGTTGTCTATCTTCTGTGTCTTCACCGAAACACGTGGCAAACGCCAACAACACGAAAGCGACAGGAAGAACAGAAAATGAAGCTCGAAACTCAGTGTCTGCACGCTGGCACAGCGCCTGATCCATCAACAAACTCGCGTGCGATCCCTGTTCACCGGACCAGTTCCTACGTCTTCAATGATACCGAACACGCCGCCAACCTGTTCGGCCTTAAGGAACTTGGGAATATCTATTCTCGATTGATGAATCCGACCCATGACGCTTTGGAGCAGCGGATGGCGGCATTGGAAGGCGGAGCAGCCGGGCTGGCTCATGCTTCGGGAACGGCTGCGATTTTCAACAGCATTATCACCATTTGTCAGGCGGGTGATGAGATTGTGTCTGCAAACAATCTCTACGGCGGAACATTCACGATGTTCAACGATATTCTGCCGAAGTTCGGTGTGAACGTGAGCTTCGTTGATCCGAACAACCCGGAGAACTTTGCCTCAGCAATTACGCCAAAGACAAAGGCACTCTATTGCGAAACGCTGTCGAATCCCGCATGTGATGTGTCCGATATCGAAGCCATTGCCCAGATCGCACACGCTCACGGGCTTCCGTTGATCGTCGATGCGACATTCACTACTCCTGTGCTTCAGCGAGCGATTGAATTCGGTGCCGACATTGTTGTGAATTCACTGACCAAGTGGCTGGGTGGCCACGGTACGGGAATTGGTGGTGTGGTCATCGATTCCGGTAAGTTCGACTGGAAGAATGAGAAGTTCATCCCCATGAATGAACCGGATACCAGTTATGGTGGACTCCGTTGGGCCCACGACCTGCCGGATGAACTCGCACCGATCGCCTACCTGCTCCGAATGCGAACCGTCCCGTTGCGAAATCTTGGGGCCTGTATCAGCCCCGACAATGCGTGGATGTTCATGCAGGGGATTGAAACACTTCCGTTGCGAATGGAACGCCACTGTTCCAATGCTCAGGCAGTTGCGCAGCATCTCACTGAGCACAGTTCTGTAGAATGGGTGCGTTACCCCGGGCTGGCCGGTGATCCATCGAACGACAAGAACGAAAAGTACCTCAACGGAATGGGTGGTACGATGGTTGTCTTTGGTATCAAAGGTGGTGGGGAAGCCGGACGAAAGTTCATTGAGAGTTTGAAGCTGTTTTCTCACCTGGCGAATGTCGGTGACGCAAAGAGCCTGGCGATTCATCCTGCCACGACAACTCATTCGCAGCTCAACGAAGAACAGCAGATTGCCGGTGGGATTCGTCCGGAGATGATTCGGCTTTCCGTCGGGATCGAACATTCCGACGACATCATCGAAGATATCGACCAGGCGCTGGCAGCAGCGACCTGAACAATCGAATGTACTGGCCTTTCATGTGTTTGCCGCTTGTTTCATTGACGAAATCGAGCTGTGATGAGCGGCCAGACGAATTGAATGCGCCAGGATCAGGCAGGCGGTGTAGTAGAGTGGATAGCAGAAGAAAGCGTTGATCGAATCGTGATCGACGAACTTCCAGCGCGCTACGAAGATGTCCGAAACGTAGAAGATGGTCGCTCCAATCAGGATCAATCGATGCGTTCCGGCTGCGGTGATGACCATTGCTGTAATCACAGAGGTGTAGGCGACGATCAGCCATCGCATGGATTCATCGACCTGCGGAATCAGCCAGTTCAGGAGCAGGCCACCCGGGACCAGCATTACGAGGGCCGGCGCCACGTGGCGGTAATTAATGCCCCAGGCCCAGAAGGCGGTCACAAAGAGGATGTGCGCCACGAGGAACATTGTTGAGCCGACAACGAAGCTCAGCGGTCCCAGCACGTCCCCCGCGGCGCACAGAAGCAGGCCGCCCAGCATCCATCTACCGTAACGGTGGGTGGTCGCTCCGGAGGACCATGCGACCAACAGGAATCCGACGGATGCTCCAACCAAACTCCAGTACCGGGCTGGTTTGATGTCGAAGGATGGAGCGGCGAGAGCCACAACGACACATCCAACAGTAACCAGGGTGGCAGTGGCGAGTATGCTGGTCGGCTGAACGGATTCCTGTGGAACACTGTGGTCGGGCATATTCGAATCCGGGGGCTGGCACTCTCGTTGGGATCAATGCCCTGGCATGCTACATCATCGCAGCCGTTCGCCATATCAGATGTGTATTGTATTTGACAGGATGAACAGGATCCGCAGGATGGAAAATCATGTCGATGCTGTTCATCCTGTGGACTAGTGCCGCGTCAGGATTGGATTTTGGGGTAGAGTGATTTGAGTTTGACGCGGGCCTGCTGCACGTTGAATTGCCAATCGACTCCTCGCTGATGTTTGTTGGAATCGCTGGCCCAGGCTTTG
>Ga0180430_10000913_pt1 | contig 30717 bp, 25 predicted proteins | sample SS_ome_9_FD_132999 | JGI IMG/M metagenome (GOLD analysis project Ga0180430, IMG submission 132999) | Hypersaline lake sediment archaeal communities from the Salton Sea, California, USA - SS_1_S_2 metaG | ecosystem: Environmental > Aquatic > Non-marine Saline and Alkaline > Hypersaline >... | reverse complement strand
CCATGACAGCTGGCTCTGGAAAGTACCGAATAAAATCATTAAAACCGAATTTAAATGCTGAAAAACCTATAGTGGCTAGCCCTATAGGAAAATATTTTGAGCTGCCATCTTTGAAATAAGTAAAGTAATGACCCTAAGGCAAGGTTGTTTAAAACAATCATGCTATAACCCATTTTACCCTTAGTAAAGCTAGAAGGAATAACTAAATTAAATGGTGTTGTTGTATTAACTTTCAATGAATGTGACATGTTGATCCCTTATTTAAAATCGAAATAGGGGGGCATAATACATTTATTTAATGAAAATTAAAAGTAGAAAATCTAAAGAAAAAATACTTGAAAGATAATAAAATATTCCTAAAATCTGTCGTAAGGATTTTTGTAAACAGAGAGGATTTATGTCTATTGAAAGTGTTGGAGAAAACGATTTTGCTGAAGAGAGCATTCAACTTCAAAGAGCAAGAGAAAAGCTAGAAGCTAGCTTTAGTAAAAATGTAATTACAAAAGAACAGGTTGAAAGAAAAGTTCAACAAATTAAAGAGAAATTTGATCGAATTGACCCTAATCATTCTAGAGAAATTATCACGGAAAAAGCTTTTACAATTTTTGATAATAACCAAAATCCAGCTCCAGCTAGTGAGAAAATCAAAAAGCTTTCTTCTCAGCTAGGACTTGATGCAAAAGCCTAAGTCTAGTAGCCTTATTCTCTGAGAATAAAGGAGCTACACATGAATGTAATCACATTACTTGAAGAACGAGGGTTTATTGATCAAAAAAGTTCTGACGATGTAGAAAAATTGGTTGAAAAACCAATAAATCTCTATGTGGGATTTGATCCAACAGCAGAGTCATTACATCTTGGGAATTTTGTTGGTATAATGGCTTTATTGTGGTTTCAAAAGCATGGCCACACTCCTTATATTCTACTAGGTGGAGCAACAGGAAGAATTGGTGATCCATCTGGTAAAAGTCAAGAAAGACCACTCTTGCAAGAAGAGCAGATTCAAAAAAATATTTCTTGCTTGGAAAGTTTTTTTATAAAGCTTTTTTCAAGGTTTGATGGCCCAAAGCCTGTCATTGTAAATAATGATTCTTGGTACAAAGATTTTTCATTTATCGATTTTTTAAGAGATATAGGAAAGCAATTTCGAATGGGACCAATGCTTGCTAAAGAAAGTGTAAAGCAAAGGTTAAACCAAGAAGAAGGGATGAGCTTTACAGAGTTTTCTTATCAAATGCTTCAAGGTTATGATTTTTGCCATCTAAAAAAACAAGATAATGTGATTTTACAAATGGGTGGTTCTGATCAGTGGGGAAATATAACTGCTGGAATTGAATATACTAGAAAAAAGGAAGCTGAAACAGTTTATGGAATTACATTTCCTCTTTTAACAAGAGCTGATGGTAAAAAATTTGGTAAAACAGAAAAAGGAGCCATTTGGTTAGATGATAAAGTATTATCTCCTTATCAGTTTTACCAGCATCTATTCAGAGTTTCTGATGCGGATGTAATCAAGTTAATGCGTCTTTTAACTTTTATGGATCTTGAAGAAATTCAAAAAATAGAAAAATCTATGAAAGATCCTGATTATATTCCTAATACCGCGCAAAAAAAGTTAGCTGAACAAGTAACGCTTATTGTTCATGGTCAAGAAGGGTTAGATGTAGCACTAAAAGTAACTGAAGGTGCAAAACCAGGAAAACAAACGGTATTATCTAAAGAAGTATTAAAAGAGATTGCAAAAGATATGCCAAACAAACAACTTTCTAAAAAGGAAGTTGTTGGTCAAAAGATTTCAGACATTGCTGTTTTGATTGGTCTTGTTTCATCAAAAGGTGAAATGAACAGATTGATCAAAAATGGTGGCGCTTATTTAAATAACGAAAAGATAGAACAAACAACATGTACAATAGAGGAAAAAGATCTTATTGATGATGTTTTTCTCTTATTTGGTGCAGGCAAAAAAAAGAAAATACTTGTTTCTATTTCAGAATAATATATAAGAAAAAGAAAAGAACTTGTATGAAAATCAACAACATAAGACAATAACGTTAAACGATTGGCTTATATAAACAAGGAGTCTGTCGAATGGCAACCGTTACAAAAAAGAAGCTCATTCAGAAAATTGCCCAAAAAAAGGGATTACATCCAAATGATGTGCGCACAGTTGTGCAAGCATTTTTAGATGAAATGTCAGATACATTAACTGAAGGAAACCGTTTAGAGTTTCGTGATTTTGGTGTGTTTGAAGTTGTAGAGCGTAAGCAAAAAATTGGTAGAAATCCAAAAAATGCTGCTGTACCAATTGTAATTCCAGCGAGGAAAGCAATTAAGTTTACTCCTGGTAAAAACATGAGAAAAAAAGTAGAAGAGCAACCTGTAGTTGTTTAATACTTAATTCTTATCTAAATATAAAAAAGCAACTCTATTGAGTTGCTTTTTTATTTCTCTGATTTAAAAATATTTCTACCTGTTTTAAAAAATTTGTAAAATAAAATTTCTAAGTTTATGTAAACGAAATTTTTGAACCTCTTGCAGTTTGAGTCTGATTGTGATACAAATAAACCTTTGAATACTAACTAAATGTAAGTTCAAAACTTTGTTATAACTTGAAATTTATTATTATTTAGTTAATAATATCTTTTGTTAAATTAAGGAGTTTAAGGATTGTCTTTTCCTAAAATAATTTTAATTTTAACTGTAGGTCTTTTTTCATTAATAGGTGCTTTAGCATTATTAAAAGAGAAAAAAGAGGATAATCTGATTGTAGACAATCGGATAGAAGAAATTGCGATAGATCCTGAGCCAGAATTAGGCCAGGAAATAGGGCTTTTAGAAGATGGTTATGAAGCTTCAATAGAGCTTCCAGAAGCAGATAGAATACATCAACTGTTTGCATTTGGGTCTTCTAGGTTGCCGATAGTAGAAACGATTACATATAGTAGTAGAGTGCCTTGGCTTTCTGATAGGCCGGCTTGGATTGCAGATTATGCATCATACTACTCAACAACAAGGCATTTTATCGCGAGATCTTTAAATCAGAAGCCTGATTATTTTACACAGAAGGTTTCTTACGGTGATAAATTTAACGTTTTAAGAAAAGATATCGACTTAGAGTTTTATCTTGTAATTGACATATCAAGATTGAAGCTTTGGTTTTATTCTTATGACAAGACTAATGAGCAAAGGATATTGCTAAAAACTTATGATGTTGGTCTTGGAAGAAAAGATGATACAAGAGCATCTAAAAACTTAACTCCATTAGGGAAATATAAATTAGGTGATAAAGTGGCAATTTATAAGCCAGGAATGAAAGGGTATTTTCAAGATCAAAAAATTGAGATGATTCAAGTTTTTGGAACTAGATGGATTCCTTTTGCAGAAGAACTTTCTGGTGCAACAGAACCAGCAAAGGGGTATGGGCTTCATGGCGCTCCTTGGAAAGAAGAGTCACACTCAGGTCATCTTGAAGAAGACCTTGATAAGATTGGAATGTATGATAGCGATGGATGTGTAAGGCTTGCTTCTAAGGACATTGAAGAGATTTTTGCGATTATTATCACAAAACCAACAACCGTAGAAATTGTTCAAGATTTCCAACATGCTGACTTACCAGGGCATGACTTTGAGCAAGAGGAGAGTTATTAGGATGAGTTTTTTACCTCATGAAAAACAGATTGCAGAATATAAAAAAGCAATAGCTGAGGTTAAAAATAGTAATGAAGATACTGATCTATTATCTTCAAAAGAAATGGACAAGCTTGAAAAGAAGTTAGATAAGCTAAAAAAGAAGGTTTATTCATCTTTATCAGCTTGGGAAAGAGTGCAAATCTGTCGCCACTCTGACAGACCACACTTTATGGATTTCTTAGAAAATATTTGTTCTGATTACGAGCAAATATTTGGAGATAGAACTTTTCAAGATGACCATGCAATCATCACAGCCTTAGGTTACATTGAAGATCAAAAATGTGTGATTATAGGTCAAGAAAAGGGGAATGATACAGAATCAAGGCTTCATAGAAATTTTGGTATGCCTCATCCTGAAGGGTATCGTAAAGCACTTCGTGCAATGAAACTTGCTGAAAAGTTTTCTCTTCCAGTTGTTTGTTTTTTAGATACTCCAGGAGCCTTTCCAGGGCTTGCTGCTGAAGAAAGAGGACAAGGTTGGGCTATTGCTAACAACCTAAAGGAAATGGCTTTATTAAAAGCACCTATGATTACTTTAGTGATCGGAGAAGGTTGTTCTGGTGGAGCGCTTGGAATAGGTATGGGTGATCATATTGCAATGTTAGAGCATGCATACTATTCTGTGATTTCTCCAGAAGGATGTGCTTCAATTTTATGGAAAGATCCTTCAAAGAATGCAAAAGCTGCAGAAGCTTTAAAAATGCACGCAGAGAATTTATTGCAGTTAGGTGTTATTGATGAGATGATAAAAGAACCTTTAGGTGGCGCTCATCATGATCCTCAAGCAGTATATTCATCTGTAAAAGAATTTATCTTAAAACAAATTGGTTCTTTAAAAGAAATTCCAACAGAAACCTTACTAGAAAATCGCTATAAGAAGTTTCGAAAGATGGGTAAGTTCATTAAAGAAACCGAATGCGTGTCAAAATAAGCTAAATCTTCTATAATCAGCTTTTTGTTTAAAGCTAAGGTTATATGAGACTCTTAATTCTATCTGCGATACGAAATGCTAAACACTTTACCCTTGCTCTATTAACTCTTTTTACACTCTTGTGTTTAACTGTTGCAAATCAAATGGAGATGTTTGCCCTTGGAATGATGGCAAACACTGGTGTGGATTTTTTTACTCTTTTTGGTAAGGAAGAAAAAGGTCAAGTTTATGCATCGGATGCAATTTCTATAGATGATATTGAACAAGCTTGGAAAGATATTGATAAAAAGGATACAGGAGTTATCACAAAAAAAGATGCGATATCCTATATGGGTAAACGCAAAGATGCTTCTCCTTTAAGTAGAATAAGTAGAGCAATATATTCTAAACTTGGGATGTCTGTAAGCTTTCAAAGCTTAATTTGTATCCTTGTTGGAATTGCTTTTATAAAAGCATTATTCTTATTTTGCTCTAGGTATACTACAAGATTGCTTTCAATAAGGATAACAAGAGATCTAAGACAGCAGTATTTTGAGCATATACAAATGCAACCTATGAGCTTTTATCAAAAACATCCACTGGGTTCATTAGCATCAAGATCAGTAGGGGATGCAGGACAAATAGCATCTTCTTTAAACTCTTGTTTAACAAACTATATTCATACTCCCTTTACACTTTTATCTACCTTGATTACATGTTTTTATCTTTCATGGCAGCTTTCAATTGTGATTTTTATAGGGATTCCGCTTGTGATTTATCCTGTGGTAGTTATTACAAAAAGAGTAAAAAAAGTAGGAAGGCAACTACAAAAAAACCAAGAAAGATTTACCTCTGTTCTCTTAGATTTTTTAGCTGGAATTCAAACAGTGAAAATCTATGCTATGGAAGCATTTTCTTTAGAAAAATTTCGTGAGCAAAATGATGAAATGGCTAACTTGGAAAGTAAAAGTGCAAAATATGATCTTCTTACACGCCCTATTTTACATACTGTCACTACGGCCTGTTTGGCATCTGTAGCTTTATTTGGTTTGTACACATTAAATATGTCTATCGCTCAGTTAATAGTGTTTGTTGGGCTATTGCATGTTTTTTATGAGCCAGTTAAAAAATTTGCAGAAGAAAATGCAAATATTCAAAAAGGTGTCATTGCTGCAGAAAGAATGTTTGAAGTAATGCATTTAAAACCTCCTGAAGAGGATAAGAAAAAAACAGTTAATCTAACTTCATTTAACCATCAAATTTCTTTTGAAGATGTATGGTTTAAATATGAAGATGACTGGGTGTTAAAAGGTGTGAGTTTTACAATTGAAAAAGGTTCAACAGTTGCATTTGTTGGTCCAACAGGAGCTGGGAAATCTACAATTGTACAACTGTTACCCAAGTTGTATGAACCTCAAAAAGGATCTATTAAAATTGATGGCATTCCTTTAAAACAGTATTCAAGAAAATCTTTAAGAGAAATAATTTCATATGTTCCACAAAAACCATTTTTGTTTTACGACACCGTAAAACAAAATATCTCCTACGGTAGACGGTTTTCATTAAAAAAAATAAAAGAAGCCGCAATCAAAGCTCATGCGGATGAGTTTATTCAAGACTTACCAAAGGGGTACAATACACTTTTAGCAGAAGCAGGTAAATCTTTATCTGGTGGTCAGCAGCAAAGGCTTGCGATCGCAAGAGCATTAGTTAAAGAAGGGCCAATTCTAATTTTAGATGAAGCAACATCATCCTTAGATGCTGTAAGCGAAGATAAGATAAAAAATGCCATCCAATATTTACATGGAGAGGTTACACAAATTTTAATTGCTCACAGACTTTCGACAATAGAATATGCTGATAAGATCATTTTTCTAGAAAATGGAAAAAAAGCAGCAGAAGGTAATTTAGAAACGCTTTTAGCAACTTGTCCATCTTTTAAAGTGATGTGGGACACTTATCATGCATCATCAAAAAAAGTTTTAGAAATTTAAGAAAAATTATTGACATAAGAGCGTTTTTTTCATATCAATCTTCCAAATTATTGATAAAACCTCTTTCAAGACAATGAAAAAACTTTTTTTTAAAGAGCTAGCAACTTTTCTACAGCTAAAAATCCAGGATCAAATGAAAATAAGTAGCGATCCTGCAAGTATGTTTCCCTTATTTGAAAAGCTTCAAGCCTTTGAAAAGAAAAAAGATATTAAAACACTTGATGATTTAATTACTAAATACAACCAGTCAAATAAACAAGAAAAGTTTGAATGTTTAGAGGCAACTCTTCTAAAAAGTTTTGTCATAAATACAAAGAGAAAGGTAAAAACTTTAACAAAAATTTTTCGAGGCTTACCTAGAAGATATCAGCGACAAGATCCTTCTAAATCAAAGTTATTGCCATTTTTTTCTAATTTATTTTTTTTGAAAAAGAGATATCTTTTAAAAACGCTATACTATCTTTATGCAAATATATCACTGAAAGAAAAGTCGGAGATTGCATGTCTTTATGAAACTGAAGAAGAAAAGCTGTATTTCACCTCTCTTTTTGATTCGCTAAAACTAAGAATGAATAACTGTGAATTTACACTGACAAGAATTTCAGATAAGAAAAAAGAAAATGCACTTGTTCTTACCAAAGATAAGAAAATCTCTCTTAAATCTAGCTCAAAAGAAGTTTTGCAGTTTGTTCGTTCAGTGCCGCTTTTCTTGCAGTTTATTCAGCCTCAAATCTACGCTGAAGACCTTTTGTCAAAAGGGCAAGCTAAATATGAAGTTATTGGGGGATATGGCCAGAGTGAACAATGTTCTTTTTCTCCAATAACTCCTTTTCAATGTTTAGGGGGGCATTTTTTAGATCATGGTCTACTTCTTCCTGAAAAGCCTATAGAATGCTTACCTCAAGATCGATATATTTGTTCTATACAACCTGAAGATGACGCGCTTGTCTTTCTTCAGTTTTTAATAGAAAAAAATAAAAAGTCTTCAAAGATTTTAAAAATACAGTTTCTTTTAAATAAATCTTTAAAATCCTTAGCTGAAAGACTTTTAACTGAAAAACATATTGCTTCTGTAGATGTTCTTATAGATGAACAAAAGATATTAACAAAAAAGGTTGCAGATAAGGGACTTGCAGTTGAGCTAATTTATTCATCAAATTTTTCAGTAGATAAGCTTTTCTATTCTTCCTTAGAGCCAGTAGGCATCGGACAGGGTTTCGGTCTTTCTTATGTTATGAGTTATAGAAAAGGGTTTTTCATCTTTGAAAAAGATTCTAACCCATTAGTTCTAAAAGATCTAATGTCAATTTCTAAGAGTTTTTATCCTCTGTCTAGTAAGATCAACTCTTATATTGAAGGTCTTTATCAATTACATCTTTTGCACAAATCCAAAGAAACAGGTGAATATGTTTCTGAAGATCAATTCCAAGAGTCTCAATTCTCTGATGTCAAACAAGGTATCAAAGAGCTTGTAAGTTGTTATGCTGACACCGATATAAGTTCTTTGTCAAAAGCGATTTGTGAGAATCACTCGGGTAACACTTCCATCTTGGGCTTAATTAAAAGGGCTCTCATACACCAAAAGCACCCAGAGCTTAAAAATTTAGAAGATAAGCAAGTTTTTTCATTTTTATTAGGAAAAACAAGTTTTATTAGCTTAGTTAAAGCAGTTAGTTCTGAAATCAGGCATTTTATTTAGTTTTTTATTTATTTTATATTAATTAATAGTATAATAATAAAAAAGGATGAGTTGTGTCTGAAGATTACCAAGAGATAAAACTAGAGTTAATGGATTTAATGAAGCTTGTAGCAAGTTGCAATAAGGATCCAGATAAAACATATGCTCTTAGCCAAAGGATGATAGAAGTAGTAAAAAGGCTTACTAGTTCTTCTAAGAAGGTTGAGGGGAATGTGATCGAAGAAATTTTGGTATTGAGCAGTTGGGTAGATAAGTTTTTAGCACATCCAGAAAATAAAAATAATTTTCTGCAGGTTCAAGGTATCTGCAAACAAATTTACCAGGAAATTAGTTCCTATTAGTAAGGTGATATTATGAGAGATGACATTGAAGGAGAAGGAGCAGAAGAAAAGCTTCGTTTATTGAATGATGTTGATGAGATTTCAGAGAGAATGACTGAGTGTAAAGATGAATGGGATCGCTCTCACAAAGATATTCCTGAAAAAAGAAAAGGGGCAAAAATTATTATCGATCAGCTAGAACCAGAGATGATGGAAATGGCTTTTGAGTTTGGAAGAGATGTTTGTGAAGATCTAAGGCTTTACCTTGGTAAAGCTAGAGAGCTTTTAGATCGTCCGGTATCTGAATGGGAAGAGGAATGGCAAGAACTTGTAGCTGATTGTGATCAAATTGAAAAAGATATGCATACTTTATAGGAGGAAACAATGTCTGTTGAAGGATCAGGGGGCACTAGCCCATCACAAAAGCCACCAGAGCAAGAAGCATTAGACAATATAAAGAAGTTTGAAACTAATTTATTTGCTTACAATTCAGAGCAAGATGATGCTATGAAAACTCAGCAAAAGCAAATTTTGCAAAATACGATGAGTTTAATCCAAGCGTCATTAACTGAAGTATCAAGATCTGGAGTGCAAAAACAAGGTCAAGCAGTACAATCTGATTTTCAAGATTATATGGATTCAGGATCTGACCAAGACTTGACTAAGTTAACTCAAGATATGGCTACTTTAAAACAAGCTTTATCAGAAAGTGCTTAAAGAAGGTTAAGTTTGGCAAATTCTTCTCTTAAAGGAAGATTTTCCTCTCTTTCGAATGCGCCACTTTTTTCAAGCCATTGTATATATCCTTTGGGAACATCAGCAAGTTCTTTACCTTGATGTTTCCCAAAGGGCATTGTTTTTACATTATCTCTTTTTTTCAATAGCTCAATTACTGTATCACAAGATAAATCATCAATCATTTTTGAAAAGACTTTGTGTAATACAATCACGTCATCTAAAGCTCTGTGAGCTTGGTTAGATTCAATGCCATAGATTTCTCTTAAGTATTGAAGTGTGTGTTTTGGTAGATCTGGGCGATATTTTCTTGCCCATAGCAATGTATCTATGTATTGGTATTCTGGTAGGGTTTCATCTGCTCTTTTAAACTCAGAAGCTATAAAAGGTTTATCAAAGCTTATATTATTATGTGCAACTAAAGCTACATCACCTTCCAAAAATTCTACCATTGAAGGAACAAACTCTTTAAAGGTAGGGGCATCTTTAACCATATCGTCTGTAATATTCGTAATATCTGTAGATTCTTTAGGGATAGGAATACCAGGATTTATAAAACTACATAGCTCTTTTTCTCGTTCAGGGTCATAGAAAGCGATTTCAATGATTTTGTCGGTATCTTTTTTTAATCCTGTTGTTTCTGTGTCAAAATATACAAACCTGTAACCCATAATTGCCCTCTAAAGTTGTCTTTCAACTATAAAGATTTTATGCTATACTGAAAAGCTCAAAGTTCTATTACCCCTTTAATTTATATTTAGAAAAAGGTATAGAAAGAAAAAAAAGATTTACTATGTGCGCGCAGGAAAATATAACATATAATTTCTTCCAAACGGATAGAAAGAAAGTATTAGAGACTCTTGGAAAAGAAAAGTTAATTGAAGCTCTTAGAAAGATGCTTTTAATTAGAAACTTTGAAGTTAGAGCTGAGAGTGCTTACCAAATGGGAAAAGTTGGTGGTTTTTTTCACTCTTATATTGGACAAGAAGCTATCCAAACTTCTTGTACAATGGCTCTAGGAGATAAACACTACTATACAACTACGTACCGTTGTCACGCTTTAGCCCTTTTACTTGGAGTTACACCAGATGAAGTCATGGCGGAACTTTACGGAAAGGTAACAGGTAATGCTAAAGGAAGAGGCGGGTCAATGCACTTATACTCTGATAGACTACTTGGTGGTTTTGGTATTGTAGGTGGTCATGTTCCTGTGGCAACTGGGGCAGGTTTTACTTTAAAGTACAAAAATCTAAACGATCTTATCTCTCTTTGTTTTATGGGTGATGGAGCTGTTGTACAAGGCGCTGTTCATGAATCTTTAAATCTAGCATCTTTGTGGAATTTACCATGTCTTTATGTAATTGAAAATAACCAATGGGGAATGGGGACTGCAGTTTCAAGAGCGGTTTGTCATCAACCGATTGCAGAGAACTTAGCTAAAGGTTATGGGATTAAAGGTTATACAATTGATGGTATGGATTATTTAACTTGTTATGATGCCTTTTCTTCTTTTTATAAAGAAATTCTAGAGACTAAAAAGCCAATTCTTGTAGAGGCTCTAACGGAGAGATTTAAAGGACATTCAATTTCAGATCCAGGTTTATATCGTTCTAAAGAAACTTTAGAAGAAGCAAAAAAGAAAGATCCAATCATACGATTTAAGCACGATCTTTTAGAAAATAACATCATTACAGAAGATGAATTTAAAGAGATGGACAAAGAGTTAAGAAATATTGCTGTTAAATCGATGGAATATGCTGAAAATAGTCCAGATCCCGATCCGATAACTTTAGAAGACGATGTGTTTGCCCCTTAGGAGATAATGATGCAAGAAGTAGAGTTAAGAGAAGCTTTAAGGCAAGCGATTGATGAAGAGATGACAAAAGATGACACAGTCTTTGTCTTAGGTGAAGAAGTTGGTGAATACAATGGTGCTTATAAAGTTACAAAAGGACTTTTAGATAAGTGGAAAGAAAAGCGTATTATAGACACGCCAATATCTGAAAATGGATTTACAGGTCTAGCAATAGGTGCTGCCATGACAGGACTAAGACCGATTGTAGAGTTTATGAGTTTTAATTTTTCATTTGTAGCTGCAGATCAGATTATTTCTAATGCTTGTAAGCAATATTATATGTCTGGCGGTAGATTTTCTGTGCCAATTGTTTTTAGAGGACCCAATGGAGCTGCGGCCCAAGTGTCTTGTCAACATTCTCATTGTGTTGAATCAATTTATGGAAACTTACCTGGGTTGAAGGTTGTTTGTCCTTCAAATGCCTATGATGCAAAAGGTTTATTGAAGTCAGCAATACGAGATAACAACCCAGTATTGTTTTTAGAAAATGAACTTCTTTATGGCCAGAAGATGGAGATACCTGAAGAAGAGTATCTTGTGCCAATTGGTCAGGCTAAAGTTATTGAAGAAGGTACTGATGTTACATTAATTTCGTATTCAAGGATGTTAACCTTTTGTCTAGAAGCAAGTAAAAAGCTAAAAGAAAAAAATATACATGTTGAAGTGATTGATTTAAGAACAATTAAGCCATTGGATATTGCAACGGTTAGTAAGTCTATAAAAAAGACAAATCGTTGTGTATTAGTTGAAGAAGGTCACATATTTTCGGGGATTTGTGCCGAAGTTGGTTTCCAAATTACTGAAAACTGTTTTGACTATTTAGATGCTCCGGTAAAAAGAGTTTGTCAGAAAGAGACTCCATTGCCTTATTCAAAAGTGTTAGAAAGGCAAAGTCAGCCAACAACTGAAAGAATACTAGAAGCTTTAAACGAAGTACTTACCTAAGAGGAATCATGCCATTCGTAGTAAATATGCCCAAATTATCTCCTACCATGGAAGAAGGAACCATTGCCAAGTGGCACAAAAACGAAGGTGACATGGTAAATGCAGGAGACTTATTACTAGAGATTGCAACTGACAAAGCTACTATGGAATACAATGCTTTAGATGATGGATATTTAAGAAAAATCCTAGTGCCAGAAAATTCATTAGCAAAAGTAAACAGTCCTATTGCTTTATTTACTGCAGAAAAAGATGAGAGTATTGAAGGGTTTGAAATACCTGGACAAAAAGAAGATCAACCTCAAGAAGAATCAAAAGAAGAAGCAAAGCCTACAGAAAAAAAGGAAGACAAACCATCTGGAGCTGTGTTTGCAGAACCTGAGTTTGTTCCTGAACCTCCGTTAGAAGATTATAAATTTCCAACAAAAAGGGAGATGGGAGATATGGTTAAAGCATCGCCACTAGCTAAGAAACTTGCAAAACAAAAAGGGGTAGATCTTTCTACTATTTCTGGTTCTGGTCCTTCAGGTAGGGTAGTAAGTAAAGATATTGACAAAGGTCAGCCAGATCTTCCAGTTACATTTGGATCAACAGATGGCCCTAAAGACAAACCAGGTAGTTATGAGGAAGTGCCTTTATCGCCGTTAAGAAAAATTGTTGGAAAAAGACTTCAAGAGTCAAAGTCATTTATTCCTCATTTTTATGTTCATCAAACTGTTAATGCAGATTCTCTTTTCGCCATAAGAGAAGAGCTAAAGAAAAATGGATTAAAAGTAACATATAACGACTTTGTTATTAAAGCAGTTGCTCTTTCTTTAAAAGAGCATCCATCTGTAAACTCAGGGTTTAATTCCGTAAGTCAATCGATCATTCAGTTTAAAACAATTGATGTATCTGTAGCTGTAACAGTAGATGGTGGTTTAATCACACCAATTATTCGTCATGCTGATTTTAAAGACTTAGGTCAAATTTCAACAGAAATAAAATCTCTTGCAAAAAGAGCTAAAGACCAAAAATTAGAGCCTCATGAATATAAAGGTGGTTCTTTTACCGTTTCTAACTTAGGAATGTTTGGAGTATCAGATTTTGTAGCTGTGATAAACCCTCCACAATCGGCAATTTTAGCAGTTGGTGGTATAGATGATGAGCCAGTTGTTAGAGATGGTCAAATTCAGGTCGGAAAAACAATGAAAATGACATTGTCTGTAGATCATAGAGTTATAGATGGCTCAGAAGCTGCAATCTTTATTAAGACAGTACAAAAGTACCTTGAAAATCCGTCCTTATTGTTAATTTCATAAAAAAAGCCGGTTTTAACCGGCTTTTTTTTAAATCATTATATCGCCTTCAGATTCAGTTTCATAACCTTCTAGGTGACTAGAGCTATACTGAAAAGAAATGTTTGTATCTAGATTTCCAAAGTCTTTTAGAGCGTCTTTGGTAATTTCATTTGCTCTTTCTTTAATCTTAAAGCGATTCCATTGTTCAAACGTTTCTTTAATTTTTTCACCTTCTTCGAAAGTGTATGTGGATAAGAAAAGTTTTGTGTATTCGTTTAATCTTAAATTCGCAGGAAGATTAACTAGCACTTCTAAAGCTTTCATTTTCTTATTTTGATTACGATATTTTAGACACATGTAAATAAGAAGATGATTTTTTAGACTATCATCTTTTATCTCAAGAATTTTATCTAAAGTTTCATACAGCTGTCCTTCGTAAACAGCTCTATTTAGTTCTTTCTGCCACTTATAAAATGTATCTTTTAAATGTTTAGATTGTTTGTTAACAAGCTTGTTAAAAAATGGAGTGGTACCTATTTTTTTAAGCTGTTTTATTTGTTCATCGACTATGTGAGGAACATCTTCAATTTCATGCTCATTTTCACGATTAGTAACAATAAGCATTTTGATAAAAGTATGATTCACAAACCTGCAAACCTCATCTTTTCTGTTATACTTAACTAGATAAACAAAAAGCTGATTTAGTTTTGCTTTGTCTATATCTGAAGAAATTAGATGATCAACCGAGATATTTACGTTGTCTGCTAAAAACTCCCAAAGTTTAAAATCCTTTTCCGTGATCTCATCTTGTATAAAAAGCATATCTACTAAATGAGACTCTCTTACGTATGCACCCTTTTTATGAATGATGTCTAGTAGCTCTAAGTGTTTATCAATATCGGTATTGGAGTTGAGCGCAGAACGAAATGCATACTCTAGAGCACTTTCCCCAAGGCATTCAATGTTAATGCTTCTATTGTCTTTGCGTGCGATAGCTATTGCGATATCAATTTTATTTTGTGTTATAGCTTCTATAAGATAGGTTTGTTCTTGTCTGTTTATATGTCTAAAGTTAATGTTTTTTTCTAAAAGAACGTTAACCGATCCTATACTACCTTGGCTTGTTGCAAATTTTAATAATTTACCATAGTTTTCATAGCGATTTTTATCTAAAACTACATCTAGTACTTCTGGTTGATCATTTTCTATGCAAGTTTTTGCAAGCATTTTTGCTTGATCTCTTGTTAATTCGATCCCTTTGCCTGAAAAGAAGTCAAAAAGAGTGTTAAAGCTTTGCACATTCCCTTGTTCGCAAGAAAGCATAAACCAAGAAAACTGCTCGCTGTTTAAACGATCTCTATCCGGAATAAATTGCCCATTAAATACTATTCCATTGATATGATATTGTGATAAAAGTTCTTTTAGAAAAGTAGGATCTTTACTTCTAATAGATCCTTTTATCATAGATTCCAATTGAACCTTTGATAGAGGATCTGTTTTAGTAATTGCATCTAAAAATTGTTGTTTGCCATTTTGTCCAATTTCTTCAAATAGCTCAAGGGTGTAGACTTCTTCTTTATCCTGAACTTGTTTTGCTAGGTCAGAAAACAACCCAAAGTGGTCGTGCTTAGCAAATTCTGTTAATACTTTTGGCCCATCTAATTCGTGAAAATATTGCTTAAAGTTTGTAGTGTCTAAAAGCATCCTAGCTATTTCAGGGTCAGTTTTTGCAGCTTCTTTTATTGCTTCAGCGCGTACTTTGGCTTTTGGATCTAGATATTTACAAAGTTCAATTAAAGCCTGTGTGTTTTTAGCTTTCACGCAAGGTAATAGAGCTTTTTCTAATGATGAATGTTCTTTTTTTAGTTTATGTAACATTGCTGTCTTTTTTCCAAGCAGCACAGTGTTTTTTATCGCAAAGTAAGAAACAGAAGAAAGCATTACAAATAAAATGCTTGTAGCTAAAGTTGATGCTACGAGAGCAGAAAAGCTTACAGCTGTTGTAAATATAATGATGTTTTCATGATCTTTAGCAAAGTTAAAGGCTTTTGAAGCAAAAGCATGTGTTTTTTTTGCTGAATGAAAACTGGGAGTTTTTTTTACAGGAAAAAAACTTGTTGTTTGTTTAGGAGCTGTTGGATTTAAACTACTCATTTTCCCTCCTATTTAGGCTATATTTTTTTAGGAGTTCTCATCTTCGTAAAAATCTGAAAAAAGAGCAAGGAATATTTTTAAAAAGCTCTTAGGATTTTATCCTAAGAGCTTTTATGTGTTAAATTACATTGTGAAATCATCGTATAAGCTCGAAGCTTCTACACCTTTTTTTCTTTGCTCTTCTGTCGGGTTTCTATCTGGATGACAAATAATTTGAAGTCTTCTATAAGCCCTCTTGATTTGAGCATCACTTGAGTCAGTACCAAGGTTTAAAAGTGCACATAGTTTAGGTTTTGCAATTTGTTTTTTATTTTGTTTTTTATAGCGAGCAAAAATCTCTTGAAGACATTTTTTTACTTGCATATCAGAAGATTGTCCTGGGTAAGCTCTTTCTATAAATTCTTTTAGTTTTTTAGGGATTGGGTGAGGGTACTTGTGCAAATAATCGTAATTTTGCTTTACTGCTTTTTCATATTCTTCAGCAATTTTAAAAGGAGGTGTGTTGTGGGGAAGACCTAATACATTTGCCATTTCCTTATCAAGGTCACCAATTAAAATCTGGTTTTGTAACAACAATAGCTTAGCATTTAGTTCATCTCTTTGGTTATCTATGGTTATTCCTGGGCAATTTAGATTTGCGTCTTTCGTTGTTTTTGATTCAAAGCCATTGATTATTTGGTCAGCTCTTATTGATATACCGTATGAAAGTAACCTTCTAGCCATTTCTGTATATATGCTATTTTGGATGTATTGAGGTAAACCCACAAAATCTTGAACAAATCTTTCAGGATTTTCTTTAATTAAAGGTAGTATTTTACGGTTTAATAACTCATTCATAAATTCGTGTCTAATTACATTAGGTACCTTTTCGAATAATTCATTAAAGTCTTTAGGATTTGAGTATTTAGATACTAGTTGCTTTATAAATTTTGGACTAAAGACTTGAAGTGTTGGTGGGTTCATTTGTTCTATAGACTCTAAAACAAGGTGGTAGTTTTCATCTTCTAGAGCTTTATCAGCAATCAAAAGACATTCGATTTGCCCGAGTTCTTCTTCAGTTTTAATTAAATGAGCTCCATTGTTTTTCTCTGAAAGCTCTTTTTTCAATTCAAAACCTCTTTTAAAGTTAGCGTATACTAAATTGTATTCCTTTAAAAACTCATGGTTGCTGTTTGCTTTTTTTATTATGCTTTTATTTAATTCTTCAACTTTTTCTGGCCAATCTTTTGTGTTTTTAGCATTTAAAAGTATTAGTCTGCTTAGATTTTTGAATAATTCTATTTTGTCATCACCAAGAGGCCCTTTTTCAAAGCTTTGTTCTAAAATAGCAACTAATATGTCGTTATCATATTCCGCTAAAGCCATATTTTCATTCTGTAGAGCAGCAAAAAGCTGACAGGTTTCTTCGTCCACTTTCTCAGTGTTTTTTAGATAAATAGAAAGGCAATTTTCTCTTTGTCCATTTACTAATAATGTTTCACTAATATTTCTTCCCATTTCTTTTAATTGCTCAATCTTATCAATTTTTTCTTTTGTCGATTGATCTGAGCATGCGATTAGATTAACTAAAATAGAAATAGGAAGATCGAGGTTTTCATTTTTTTCGTAAAGCGTTTGTAGTATTTCAAACTGACCATTTCTTGATGCGATATTTGCGATAAATTGAAAATCATTAAAATCATGATCATTTATTAGTGCTTCTAAAGCTTCAGTGTTTCCTACTTCAGTAGCGCCTTCTACGATTCCATTTAAGACATATTTAGGAATTTCAAGGTTATACTCTTTAAATTCTTTAAATAAGTGTTGAAAAAAATCACTATTTTTGTTTCTTGCGCTATGCATAAGGACGCTTAGTTCTGTTTCGACTAGAGATTGTTTTGTCGATGATCCTTTGTTTAAACCTGTCCCTTGCAAATATGAGTTTAGTATTGTCTTAAAAAATGAAAGATCATTGCCAGAAGCTGCGCCTTTGAGAATATGAGAAATTCTTTGGATACTAAGATGTTCATGATTAAAAAAGGCTGAGTGATAGTCTTTTCCTGCTTTCCCTATTTCATAAAAAAACTCTTGATCGTCGCTATAAAAATTACCCATTTTATTTTTTAAAAGTTTAAAAGCATATAGCTGTTTGTTTGCTGCTAGCTTTGTTAAAGTTGGTATGGTATTTTTCCCTAAATCTTTAACAATGGATCCTAAGCTGTTAATTAGTTTAAAAAGGCATACAGGACTTTTATCAGAAGCTAAATTTATAGCTTTAAAGAGCAAATCGGTATGACATGATGTAATAGAATCTTTATCAGTGGTCTTTAGGTGGTTACAAATTACATAAACAGCTTCTCTGTCTCCATTTTTTATACATGGAAGTAAGGCTTTTTTATAACTTTCGTAGTTGTCGTTAATTCTCTTTTCGATTTCGTTGAGGTTTTTTTCTACCTGTTTTTCAAATTGTGATTCTTTGTAATTCTGAATAAAGAGTTTGCTGACACTTTTAATCGCGAAATAAGAAAGATAGCAAACACCAATGATAGGTAATATTAGCATAGGGGTATATGAGATTCCAATAAAGATAGAGATCGTGATCGAGCCAGATAATACTATGCCTTTTTCTGATTTCATAAACGTAAACACACGTTTTGCGATTACATGTATTTTGCTTGCAGTCGGTTTGAATTTAAATGGTTCTTTATTTTTGGAGATTTTTTGAGCCGATAGATTAGGGGAGACTGTTGATGTATTCATTTTTTTACCTCGTGGTTAAAAGAGTAAAGTAGTTTATGAAAAACAACTTTATTTTGTAAAGTTTGTTTAAAATCATGTGTGGAGGGGATATGAGTAAAGTTATCTACGTTTTTTTGTGTTTATATCTATCGTTATTAGAAGCTGCGTCTTATAAAGCAGAAGTAAATGTAACACCAATCTATCTTTCTAATAACCAACAAGAGTATAAAATAGAGCTTCAAGTTATAAAGAATGAAAAAAATCAAGATCTGTTGCTAGCTTCTACGAATCTAAGATGTAAAATCAATTCTCCCATCACCTTAACTTTGCAAAATGTTGATAAGGATAAAGTGATCAGCATTAACTACCTTCTTGAAGATGCTTCGGAATATCTTTTATCGACAGTACACCTTTTTAATCAAAATCAAGAGCTTTTTTCAGAATCTAAGGAAATAAAAAAGGGCCTCTAGAAGAGGCCCCACTTTCTTTAGGAGAAAGATAAGCTCAACTTTTACTAAATATATGTAAAGATTATGTAAAGACAGTTTCTTGGCTTTGTTCTTTTTTTGAGATAGCTATCTTTTAAACTAATTGATTATTAATTAAACAAAACGATTTTTAATTAATTAATAAATAGATTATATGTAATTTAAGTATATTAGTTAATTATGTTTAAGTATTATTTTGTTTGTATCTTTTTAATATTCAATTGCTTTTGCTTAGAAAAAGCAACGATTGCTTTTGTTTTTGATGGTGAAGAGGCGAAAACAGATCCTTTTGTTACTAAAATTGAGCAAGAAATTCACTCTCTTTTAGAAGATGAGTTTGAAGTTGAGATTAGAAAGTTTTATGGAAACTGGACTTTAAGGGGTGCTAGGCAAACATTAAATGATGCATTTAATTCAGAGTCTGATGTTGTTATTGCATTAGGGTTTTTAACTAGTCTTCAAGGTTTAGAGATCAAAGATCTACCTAAACCACTTGTGGTATCTTATGACATTGATTTACTTGAGAGTGAAGATAAAGATAGAGTTTATTCTAATAAGCTTGCCTATCATAGAGGGCAAAAGACTTTTTTTTCTCAGATTGAACAGTTTTTAAAAATAGCTCAAGTCAACAAAGTTGGAGTGATTTCAGATCCAACTTTGTTAGAAAATTCAGAAATACGTCAAATGCTTGAAAAGACAATCACAAGACAGGGAAGAAAAGTAGTTTTTTATCCTGTGACTGAACATCTAGAAGGCTTAAACAAGCAGATAAACACCGATAAAGTTGATGGAGTTATCTTTTTACCTACGTATAGAGTAGATCAAGATGAATTTGATCATTTTGTAAAAAATCTACGAGTACCAAGCTTTTCCTTTATCGGTGAAAGTGAAGTTGATAGAGGGATTTTGATGTCGATGACTTCTGAAACAGAAAAGCTTAGATTATCCAGACGAATAGCTTTAAATGTCCAAGAGATGCTTTTAACCCAGGATAACAAAGAAATTGTCGTTGATTTTTTTAGGACGAGTGAGGTTGTGATAAATGATAGAACAAGACAAAAGCTTGGAATGGATTTTTCGTGGAGTTTTTTAGCTGATGCTAAAATTATTGATGAAGTTCCTATTCCAACGAGTAAAATTTTATCTATTCAACAAACAATTACAATCGCGTTAGAGAAGAATTTAAACCTCAATGCAGAAAAAGCTATAGTCAAAAGTGGGCAAGAGCTTGTTAATTTAACTCAAGCTCCGTTGTTACCTCAGGTAACAACAGAGGCAGTTAATAGAGTTGTTGATAGAAATACAGCTTTATATGCAAGGGGTACAGAGCCTCAAAGCTTACTTAAGGCAAAGCTTGGAGTTACACAGCTCTTATATGATGAAGAGTTAATCTCAAATTTTGAAATTCAAAAGTATTTGCAATCTTCTAGAGAATACAACCAAGAAAAGGTGGAATTAAACACGATATTATTTGCTGCAGTTATTTATGTAGATGTATTGAGAATAGATCAAGAAAGAAAGATTGCATTGGAAAACATAGCTCTTTCCAAGGCAAATTTACGAAGAGCTCATGAGCTTGTTGAATCTGGAGAAAAAAGAAAAAGTGAAGTTTATAGATGGGAAGCTGAGCTATCTAATAGCAAAGATGATTTAGCTGAGATCCAAGCTAGACTAGATAATAGAAAAGCAGATTTCAATAGAGAATTAAACCGTCCAATTATTACTCCTGTTTACCTTGAAGATATCTCTATTTTTGACCCTGAACTCTTCCATAAAATTGTTAAAGTGATGAAACATACTCAAACACCTAAAGAGTATGAGAATTTTAAAGAGCTTTTAATCAGTGTTTCTAGAAAAAGAGTTCCTGAAATTAAAGTATTAGAGCAAGAGGTGCTAGCTCAGGAAAGGAAATTAAAAGCTACTAAACGTGCGTTTGTCTTGCCATCTGTATTTGCTTTTGCAGAAACACAAAAGTTTTTAGCTAAGCAAGGAGCTGGATCTGCTCCGCCACCTGGAGTTACGAATAATAGTTGGTCAACTTCTATAGGGGTAACGTTATCTTATCCTTTGATAACTGGTGGTGCAAGGTTAGCAGATAGAAATAAGGCTTCTTATGATCTACAGACTATAAGAATTAGAAAAAATCAGGTAGTTCAAAACACAGATACTAGAGTTGTAAAAGCAATAGACCAATTAAAGGCTTCTTATGATCAGATCTTTTTCTCAAAAGCAGGTAAAGAAGCTGCAGATAAAAACCTAGTGATAGTTACAAATTCATATTCAAGGGGGCTTGTTTCTATAGTAGATTTACTTGATGCTCAAAACACAGCCATTACTTCTCGACTAGCTTATTCTAATGCTGTTTACGATTTTATTATTGACTATCTTGCATTGCAAAGAGCGGTTGGGGATTTTGACCAGGTGTTTGTAGATGAAGAGGGAGATTTCACCAAAGCCATAATGGTATTTTTAGGAGATGGTAATGAAAAGTAAGATCTGTTTTTTTGCTTTATTTTTGCTTGTTTGTTCATGCGAGAAAAAACAGGAGGAAGAAGAGACATTAAGATATGTTGTAGTTGAAGACGTAACTTCAACTATTGAAGTTCCATCTCAATATTTTTCTGGCTTTTCAAAAGCAGAAAAAGAAATCGAAATAAGCTTTCGTGTTTCAGGTCAAATAGAAACATTACCGATAAAAGTTGGAGATCGAATTCAAAAGGGTCAAATTCTTGCTAAACTAGATGATCATGATTACCAGTTAGAATACAAAGAAGCAGAAAGTAAACTTCAAGAAGCTTTAGCGGAAAAAAGAAGAGCATCTTCTCATTATAAAAGAATAAAAATCCTGTATGAAAGTGATAGTGCTTCTAGAAATGAATTAGATACTGCTAGAGCAGATTATGAGTCTAGTGTAGCAAATGTTGAAAAAGCAATGGCAACTCAAGATCTAGCTAAAAAACAACTTTCTTATACCACAATATATGCAGATAAAAATTATTGTGAGGTTTCTGAAAAAAGAGCTGAAATTTTTGAAAATGTTGATATTGGTCAAACTGTAGCTGTTTTATCTTGTGGAAGAAAATATGAAGTAGAAATAGCTGTTCCTGAAACATCTATTGCAGAGATATCTGTTGGTGAGCAGATGGATATTGTTTTTAATGCTCTTCCTGATGCTACATTTTCTGGAAAGGTAACAGAAGTAGGCGTTGTTTCAGATGGTGGAACAGCATATCCAGTTACTATTGCTTTAGATCAATATTCACCTCAATTAAGAGCTGGCATGGCAGCAAAAGCAATTATTTATGGAAAAGAAGTGCAAGAGCCTGCTCTTGTAGTTCCAGTTGAAGCAGTAGGTGAAGATAAGCAAGGTCACTATGTATATCTATTTAAACCTGATGCTAATGAAGAAGGTATAGCTGTAAGACAATCAGTAGAAGTTGGTGATATTATTCCTGGAGGTTTTCAGATTAGGTCAGGGCTTAAAGAAGGTGATTTAATCATAGTAAAAGGGCTTCGGTTTATCAGAGATGGGAAACGGGTAAAAAGACTAGAGGAGAAAAATTGAATTATACTGAATATGCTTTTAGCAAAAAGCAATTGACAGTTTTAACTATAGTCTTATTTGTTCTTGCTGGTTTGATGACCTATTTTACTATGCCAAGAGCAGAAAACCCATTGTATACTGTAAGAACTGCAAGGGTAGTGACTTATTGGCCCGGGGCTTCACCAGAAAGAGTAGAAATGCTTGTTACAGACAAGCTTGAAAAAAGAATCCAAGAAATCCCAGAGCTTGATTATATAAAAAGTGAATCTAAAACAGGAGTTTCTGTTGTTACTGTTTATATTCTCGATCAATATAAAAACATGCGCCCTATCTGGGATAATTTAAGAAGAAAAGTTGAAGATGCAGAAAGAGAGCTTCCTGCAGATGCTGATAAACCAATTGTCAATGATGAATTTGGTGATATCTTCGGTATTGTATTTTCCATTGTATGGGATGGTTATACATATGCTGATATTAAAGATATTGCAGATGATTTAAGAGATGAACTTTTAACTCTTTCAGATGTAGCAAAAGTAGATTTGTTGGGTGTTCAAGATGAAAGAGTGTTTATAGATTATAACAATGATAAACTAAGAGAGCTTTCTCTTTCGCCCGAACAGCTTGAAAGTATTTTAAGAGAAAGAAACATAATCCAATCGGGTGGTCTTATATCTAAGCTAGATCAACAGATAGCAATTGAGCCTACAGGTAACTATGTAAATGTAGATGATATTAGAAGTACTCTTATTAAAATCCCGGGAACAAATAACATCATCAAGCTAGAGGATATCGCAAATGTATACAGAGGTTACATTGATCCTCCAGAACAATTAATGCATACAACAGGAAAGCCTTCTTTGGGTCTTGCAATTTCTATGAGAGAAGGAGGGAATATCCTAATCTTAGGAGAGCAGGTTAAAGAAGTATTAGAAAGGTATCAAGCGCATTACCCAATTGGAATTGAATTTAGAATGTTAGCCTACCAACCAGATAGGGTAATAGCAAAAATTGATGACTTTGTCTCTAACTTAATACAAGCTGTAATCATTGTATGTCTTGTGATGTTTGCTTTTTTAGGGCTTAGAACAGGTGTGATTGTCGCTAGCTTAATACCTGTTGTGATTATGGTTACATTTGTTGCTATGTCTGTTATGGATATAGGACTCAATCAGATTACTCTAGCAGCATTGATTATTGCATTGGGAATGTTAGTAGATAATGCAATTGTGATGAGTGAAAGTATCATTGTACAAATGCAAAAAGGAAAAGAGGCTGTACCTGCAGCAATTGATTCATCTAAAGAGTTAAAAACGCCTTTATTGATGAGCTCGTTAACAACTTCTGCTGCTTTTCTTCCATTTTATTTAGCTAAATCAGGTACAGGAGAATACGTTGGATCGCTTTTCTTAGTGGTTACCTCAACTTTACTTGCTTCTTGGTTAATTTCACTTACGATGATTCCTCTTTTTTGTGTTTTTTTATTAAAAGTAAAAGAGAAAAAAGAAACAAAAGGAAAATTAGCCCATATCTACAGGGCATTTTTACTTTTTTTACTTAAGGCTAGATATCTTACTTTAGTACTGGTTATTGGTTTTTTTGTCTTTTCAATTTATTTAATGGGGTTTGTACCTAAAATTTTCTATCCTCCTAGTGATACTCCAATGTTTACCGCAGAATTAGAGCTTCCTGTAGGTTCATCGATTTACCATACTGAAAGGGTAATCAAGCAGGTTGAAGATTATGTGTTAAATAACTTGATGATTACAGAAGAGAGACCTGAAGGAGTTGTTTCGTTTTCTATATACATGGGAAATGGAGGGCCTAGATTTAGATTACAACATGATCCTGAACCTCCAAATCCTCATTATGCTTTTTCTCTTTATACGGTAACATCTTTTCAGGCAATTCCAGAGATAACAGAAAAGCTTGAAAAGTATATACATGATAATTTCCCTGATATAAAACCTAGAATTCGTCCTTTAGAAGAGGGGACTCCTGTCAAAAATCCTGTAGAGATTAGAATTACTGGAAAAGATGAAGAAAAGCTTTTTGACTATGCCGAAAAGGTAAAAGATCAATTAGAAGTAATCCCTGGAACTAAGGATGTGGTTGATGACTGGGGGCAAAAAATTAAAAAGATTGTCATTAATGTTGATCAAGCTCGTGCTAAAAGAGCTCAAATCACAAACTCAGATATTGCAAAATCTATTGAGTCTGTAATTAGCGGAGTTTCGTTATCAGAGTATAGAGAAGATGATAAATTAATACCTATAATACTAAGATCAGAAGTTGCTAAAGATGTTGATCTAATCGGTACTGAAGCTTTTAATGTCTATTCCCAGTCTACAGGGGAGTCTGTTCCTTTGCAACAGGTTGCAACTATTGACGTTGTCTGGGAGCCTGCAATTATTTTTAGAAGAAACAGACTTCCTACTGTTACAGTTTCTTCAAATCTTAAAAAGGGATATACAGCTAGCGAAATTGAAAAAGAGATAGTTCCTTTAATAAAGACTGATTCAGAATCATGGCCTTTAGGTTATAAGTGGGAACTTGGTGGTGAGAATGAAGAATCATCAAAAGCGCAAAGGTCTATTTTTGTAGAGCTTCCAGTAGCAGCTCTTGCGATTATATTTTTATTGATGCTTCAGTTTAATAGCATAAAAAAGGTATCTATCATACTTCTTACCATACCTATGTCAGTAATAGGCGTTGTTCTAGGATTATTAATTATGAGATCTTATTTTGGTATCATGACAATTCTGGGGATGATTTCACTTGCAGGAATCGTGATTAACAATGCGATTGTTTTAATTGATCGCATTCGAATTGAAAAAGAAGAAAACAACTTAGATGATCAGGCAGCTATTATCACAGCTGCAGAACAAAGAACAAGGCCAATTTTACTTACGACGATTACGACTATATCTTCTTTAGTACCTCTCTATCTTGGGGGAGGTCCTTTATGGGAATCGATGGCGATTGCAATTATGTTTGGTCTTCTAATTGCAACATTTTTAACTCTAGGGCTTGTTCCTGTTTTATATTCACTGCTTTTTAAAATTTCATATAGGGGATATCAGCTAAATGAATAACCAAGTTCCAAAGCATAGCTTTTTATTTTTACTTGTTAGTTTTATTTCGATGTTTTTGATCTATCCCTTTTTTAGCGAGTACATTATATCAGCAACAATTTTTAAGGTGTTTTTCACTCTAATTTTAGTAAGTTCTCTATACATTTTAAGTAATTATCGTTTTACCTTTATTTTGGGAGCGTTTTTTTGCTTTTCAGCGCTAGCTTTTGAATGGACATCCTACTTTTATCCGATTTTTTTTGTTAGAGTAGTAGGAGATTTATTTTATCTTTTCTTTCTAGTTATTCTAATCAAATCTATTTGCATGTTTATCTTTTCAAAAGATAAAGTAACTTTAGATATTGTTTATGGCGCTGCTTGCCTTTATTTTATCATCGGTCTTTTCTTTGCTACTTGCTATTCTCTGATAGAACTATATATACCAGGTTCATTTTTAGGTAACTTTGGCAATCCGGTTATAAGAGAAGGGTTTTATTCTATTAGAACTATGTCAGAAACTCTTATATATTTCAGTTTTGTCACTCTAACCACGTTAGGTTATGGAGATGTAACTCCAGCTTCAACCCCTTCTCAATTTCTTGCAATACTTGAAGCTATCGTAGGGCAGCTATTTTTAGCTATTGCCATAGGAAGAAGTGTAGGTATGTATCTCTCACAAAAAAACCAATAAAACATAAGTCACTGAATATTAGCGATATATCTGTTTTTAATTCTGTAAACCACTGGTTTTTATTGAATTAAATAATTTATTATTATATAATATTCTTAAGGATAATTATAAAAAAATAAAAAGTGTAATAAAATGAGTGAAATAGACTTTAATTATAATGACCTTTTGAAGTCAGTTAGCCCCTATTTAGGGTCTTCTTTGGCAGCTTCTACAGCCGCAGTTCCTTTATTTAAGGAAGTAGCGGCAAAAAGTGCCTTACAAAGAGGATTGGGCATTCCTATGATGACAGCATTAGATCGTTTAAAAGGTGGTTTAAAAGTAGCTCCCACTGTGGGGGTAATAGTAGGTTTTCAAATGGGGCTAAATAAGATAGTTGAAGATAAGCTATTGAATAAGTCACAAAAAGATACTGTAGCTGGAAAAATGGTTAGTTCTTCAATTGTTGGTCTAGCGTCAGCTCCTATGTTGGCTGTCTTAAATGGGCAGAGCATGGGAAGATCGCCATTAGAATCTTTAAGAAACTTTAAACCAAAACTAGCAGGTGCGATTGCAGTTCAGGAAACGACCTTTGTCTTAGGTTTAAGTAGTGCAGACCTATTATCTAGTAAAATGAAAAAACTTTTTGGAGATAATGCCATTACAGATTATTCAGCTTCTTTTATAGCTGGAAGTTTAGGGAGTTTAGCGGGACATCCTGCAAACACAGCTTTAACTAGATGGCAATCAGGTCTTACAATTGACAATCCTAAACAACTACTTTGGGGCTCAGCTAGAAAAGCTAGAGCGGTTGGGATTTTTTCCGTGATTTATAAATTTGGAAAAAGCCATATTAACGAAAGGTTAGATAATCTAACAAAATAAAGAAACCTCTCTTAAACGAGAGGTTTTTTATTCTCGATATTATTTAAATCATTAGACTATTTTTTCGCCTCTATCCAAATGGAGGTCATTTATGAGTAATCCTATATCCAGATTCAGTAGAGGTTATGTTTTTAAAAGAAAAAAGCCACTATATGTAAATATTCTAGCTAAAAGAGTGCAATCTATTGCTTTAGCAAGTTTATTTTTTTTAGGGGCTTATACTAGTAGAGATAAAAGTTTAGTATCTTCAAATGTTTTAGCGGTAGCTGGCCATAATCTTCTATTTTTTGGTTTAAATCCTCATAGTAAAGTAACGAAAGAAAGTGGATTGCTACTTACAACTGCATCAGTTTTTCTTTGGCCGTAAATGTTTACAAAAATAGTTAAATGGCCATTTAACGATACCTATTTTGGTGGGTTAATAGGTACGTATATGGCCATGTTAATACAGAAAAGATAGAAATACCTAGCTTTATGCTTGGTCGAACCCTTGAGATAAAGAGGTATTAATACTTATATCTAGTTTCTGAGCAAATTCTTCGTATGTAGAATGTATCGGAAGATCTATTTGGCGAAAACAAGTATGAAATGAAGGTAAGCTAGTTGTATCTCCTGCCATTATCTGGAATCTTAGTGGTCGAGGGCCTAAAGTTGGGGAACCTGTCATTGCCTCTATAAGTTTAGAAGCTCTTTCAATAGTATTTGAATCAACCCATCTTAATAAGTATCCTCTTACTTGAGGGTTTGCAGTTCTTCTAACTTGGTCCAATATCATCTCTTTAGTCATAGCTCCTTGTGCTCTACTGTTTAAAGCAGCTGGATTTTTGTTCGAAATATGGTTTGTCCAATAATCTTGTCCAACTTGTGAAGCTATGCCACCTATAATTTTTGCAGCACCTAAAACTCTACGGTTATTTTTTATGTCATCGGATTCACTAAGATATTTATTTATCTGTGCTTTTAGAATATTTATATTTTCCTTGGTTTTTTTCGCATCAAATTCAGCTCCAAAGATGTCTTCTGGAACGTCATATTCGTATACAAAATCAAGTATGGCTTCTAATTCTTCATCCTTAAGCTTGTCTAATTTTGAACTATTTTGAACTAAATAATTTTTAGGATTAAGAGCTTTGAAAAGTTTTGTAAGGATTTCTGGAGAAGGTTCATTGTCTATTAAGCTTAATGCTTCTTCAGCGGATAGATTTGATAAAGCGGCAAATAAGTGATCGTTAAAGATATTTCCAGATAGATATTCATCATTTGATAAACATATTCCAACTAACCTTCCTAAAGCAGTTAAGTTTCTTCCAGCTTCTGGTTTACTCAATGTAGGGATTATACCATTTTGATCATCTATGGTGTCATAAGTAACTAAAGGAGATCCGCTCTTATTACCATTATCTATAAATGATCTAAATATCTTTGTTAAAAAGTCTCTACTAATACCTCCTACATCTGTTCCAGGGAGTGTTTGACCTTCTGCATCAGTATAGTTTACACTTAACTGGTTGAACTCTGGCTGACCATCAATTTGACTGTTTATGTAATTTAAAACTTGTGTAGGATTATTCTTCAAATAATCTTCTCTTATATAAAGACGAAGTCGTTGTTGAGGCTGAGGTTGTGCTGGCTGAGCATTTAAATTAGCTAAAATCGCATCTACATTACCAAACATAACAGGATTATGTTGTAAAGGTTGAGCAGGTTGTGCGTAACCTCGTTGTTGTATAGCATTTGAAGTTTCAGGAGAAGCTATTCCATTATTTATACATAAAGCGTTAAGCCCACGATAAATATCTTGACGTAGTTCACCTAGATTACGGTTTTGTTGTTGATCATATTGGTCCATGGCCCCAGCAATTCTAACCCCAGATCTAGAAACTTCATAACTTAACTCTATTGATCGGTGATCGTAATGCCTTACTTCTTCTCTTCCAAATACCCTATCAAAAATAGATCCGATAACTCTATCACCTTCATAATTTCGAACAAACATCTCTAAAAGAATACGTCTAGGAGGGCCTGAGTCTCTATTGAAGAAATTTCTTATTCTTGAGCTAAGGGTTGTTGAAGTACTACTCCAAGCTGTTGAATTCGTTTCGTTTGGTCTTGCAAGCTGCACAGACCATGTATCTCCATTTAGCCTTTGAAGACAGACTCTTCTTCTTTCTAGACCGCGATAGTTTAGTACCTCATCGCTAATTTCAATATTACTGCTTGTTACTGGGAACGCCATGATATTACCTTTTTATTAAATTTTTTATGATTTATAACAAAATATAATTATAGTGCTAAATAATGATTATTATACTTTAATTATAATATAAAAATTAATTTAATTCTATATCTTCGGTTTTTCTTTTATGATTTTAAATCATTGGTATAGAACAATATATAAATTAAACGTTAAAAGGTTTTTAATGCAAGTTATTTAATATAAATAACTTGTGATTTTTAGGTTTTTTATGAAGATTTAATTAAATTTTAAGAAAAATATCTACTAAATAAAAATAAGCTAGTTAGAGCCATTTTTTCTTATAGAAGATGTAGAGTAGAATTAAGCTGGATAGGACAATTAAGCTCATAATGATGTAAAACGCAGAATCTAGCTTGTCCATAGGGAGACCTACGTTCATTCCATATATTGAGGCTATAATTGTTGGGACAGTAAATATAATTGTGATGGCAGTAAGCCTTTTAATAGTCTTATTTACGTCATTCGTGAACACAATTTGATAAGAGTCTCTTAATGAGCGTATTGACTTAATATTGACTCTACAGAGGTCTTCAGATTGCTTTATAGCGTTCATTAGATCTTCTAAAAGATCATGGTCTTTCTCGTAGAGATTGACAAATCTACCTGAAGATAGGGTGTCTAATAGATTTCTCATTGGAACAAGAGATGTTAAATATTGGCTTAAAATATCCTCATTTTTTGTTAATAATATAATAGCCTGGTTATCTATTGTTTTTACTGTCTGACTGTGCTCTATAATTGAGTTTCTGGTTACTTTAATCCTGTTTGTAAAGTTATTTGTAATTTTTAACAGTATATGAAACAGAAGCTTGCTTTTTTGAGTAGAACCAAGCTTTGTTTTAGAAGTGAGGATCTGATCGATGATTTCGCTTTTTCCAGGGGAAATGGTAATTACATGTGTTAAAGTTAATACAATAGCTAACGTTGTTGTATAAAGACCTATACTATCTTGTGGATGTCTTGTAAAAATAATCACAGACTCATCTAAATGCTCAATACGAGGGATTTCATACTTATCTAAGGAGTCCCTTAGTTCGGTCACTTCTATATTTGTAAGCTCTGAGATTTTTTCTAAATCAGAATATGTAGCTTCAGTTACATGTACCCATGCGCCAGCTCGAAAATCAGAGATTTTCTTAAATTCATTATCTCTTATTGTTTTAAAATAGGTAGTGATCATGAGTAATGCTTTTTTATTCTCTATTTATAGGGAATAAAGAGCAAAATCAAGGGTTTATTTTAGTTTTTCTTCTAATTCTTTGATTTTGTTTTCTAATTCGTCGATTTTCTTAATATAAGTTTCAAGCTTTCGTTGATAGACCTTTTGCTTATTGTACTTCTTTATCGGCATAGCAGGAGAGCCTCTATAAATACCAGAAGGTACAGATTTGCTAATCCCTGATCTTGTTGCGATTTGAGTGTTAGATTCAACTTGAACGTGACCAAGAATACCCACTTGACCTCCACAGAAAACATGAGTTCCAGTAGAAGCTGAGCCAGCAACTCCT
>Ga0180430_10000909_pt1 | contig 30846 bp, 26 predicted proteins | sample SS_ome_9_FD_132999 | JGI IMG/M metagenome (GOLD analysis project Ga0180430, IMG submission 132999) | Hypersaline lake sediment archaeal communities from the Salton Sea, California, USA - SS_1_S_2 metaG | ecosystem: Environmental > Aquatic > Non-marine Saline and Alkaline > Hypersaline >... | reverse complement strand
TGAGAGACAAGGACGGCTCCGCAGGTCACGGGGGGCTGAAAGTCGCCGTGTGCGACGATGCCAACCCTCTATTTCCCGAAGTTGTCGCGGCTGATCCGACTCCGGATGCCACGGGAATCCACTTGAATTCCTCCATCGTGGTGGCTTTCAACAGATTGATGAAAGAATCGAGCATCAACGAAGCCACGTTTACCTTGAACAACGGTATCGCAGGGACGGTTTCCTACCACGATGACGCAGGATTCGCTATTTTCAAACCTTCCGTGGAACTGCAGCCTGACACCACGTACACGGCTACCGTCGCCTCCAGCGTCACGGACCTTTGCGGCAACCCCATGGAAGCCGACTACAGTTGGTCTTTCACGACCACCGGCGGCACGTCCGACACGACCCCTCCCTCGGTGACGGCCGTCAGCCCCCCGGCGGGAAGCACGGGCGTTGCGCAAAACGCCAGCGTCTCGGCCACCTTCAGCGAAGCCATGGACGGGGCGACCCTGGACGGGGGCTCGTTCACCGTGGACCCCGGCGTTGCGGGGACGGTGAGCTACGACGCGGGCTCGCGCAGGGCCACCCTGGATCCGTCGGAAGACTTAAAGCCCGGCACCGCTTACACGGCCACCGTCTCGGCGGCGGTGAGAGACCTCGCGGGCAACGCCATGGGCGAGGACCACTCGTGGAGCTTCACCACCGGCGCGTCGTCGGCCCTCCAAGCCGACTTCGAAGGCGAGCCCCGAAGCGGGAAGGCCCCTCTCGCGGTGAAGTTCGCGAACCGGTCCGCCGGCGAGGTCTCTTCGTGGCGGTGGGACTTCGGGGACGGCGGGACGAGCGCCGAGGAGAGCCCCGAGCATACCTACGCATCGGCGGGCGCCTACACGGTGAGCCTGAAGGTGACCGGGGCCGACGGCTCCACCCATTCCCGCGCCAAGGGGCGCTACGTCGTCGTGGCCGACGCCGAGGGGAACCTGCCGCCCGCGGCCGACGCCGGGGCCGACCGCACCGTGGACGAAGGGGCGTCGGCGACGCTGGACGGCTCGGATTCCGAGGACCCCGAGGGCGGGCCTCTGACCTACCGGTGGGAGTCCCTTTCGGAGGCGATTTCCCTTTCGGAGGCGGAAACGGCGACCCCCGCGTTCACGGCCCCCGAGGTCTCCGAAGACACGGCCTTCGCCTTCGTCCTTACGGTGACCGACGAGGCGGGGCTTTCGGACAACGACACGGTGGAGGTCCTGGTGAGGGACGCCTCCGATCCCGGTGGAGAAGAGGTTCCCGAATTCGGCGGTTCCGAGTGGGGGCCCTCCACCCTGGCCGCCCTGGACCCGAGCCGCCACGGCGCTTTTTCCGTCTCCCTGAGCTCGAAGATTCCGCCGGATGACCAAGGGCCGGGGCGCTTCTACGTGAGCGCGGAGATCCTGGGCGTACCGGATTGGGAGGGATTGATGTGGCTCGTTCCCGGCGACAACGACGGGCCTCCGTACGTCAGGCTTGCCGGGGCGAACGGCTCCTTCTCGCCCGAAGCGGAGCAATACTCCTATCGCCAAGGCGAGCCGGGCGCGGACCTGGGCCCCTTCGAGGCGGGGGGCATCGCACCCCTTCGGGGGACCGTGCTGGTCTTCACTTCCTGGTACTTGAAGGACGGCGAGGCATTCGCCCGCGAGAACCTGAAGCGGATCCAGACGGTGACGGTTTCCGTGGAAGGGGCGTCCGAAGGCGACTGGCCCTCCCTGGGGGGCTCCGAGGCCAAGGGGGCCCTCGTCGAAGACGTGCTGCTCTACAACCTGGACCCCGACCAAGTGGACGGATTCGATCTGAAGCTGAGCCGGCGGGCGACGGGCGGTCCGGGCAAGATCTTCCTCACCCTGGAGGCCAGGGGGCTTCCGGGCCTCAACGGCTTCCTCTTCTGCCGCCCCGGCGACGCCATGGCTCCGCCCTACCTCGTTCCCTTCGCCCTGGGGGGCCGTATCCTGGAAGGCGCGGAGCGCTACGCCTACTACGAGGGAGAGCTGGGCGGGGGGCCTGAAGACTTGGGGCCCTTGTCCGTTGGCGGTTTCGAGGCGTTCCGGGGATTGGTGCTCCTGGGGAAATCCTGGTATCTGGAGGACGGCCTCGAGCCGACCATGGAGAACCTGCGCCGCATCCAGACCGTCATGATCGCGGTGCCTTCGGCAAACGCCGGTCGGTAGCTTGCAGGGTGAATTGCGGCGAGCCTTTTTTCGCCGAGGGCGATCTCCCGAAAAGATTCTCCCTTTGCGTGTTCTTCGAAGCGGCTGGTGGTTGGTCAACTTTGTCTTTGTGGGTTTTCCGCGTCTCGTCATTCCGGGCGGAGCGGAGACCCGGAGCCCGGGGCGTTTCTCCTGGATTCCGGCTGAAAGCATGCCGGAATGACGGGAGTCGCGGATAGGTCAAGAAAACATAGTTGACAGACCACTGGTAGCCGCTTCCACCCTGGGCGGGCCTTCGGGCCCGCCCCCTTCGTTTCCGGCCATGGGCCGCAGGTCTTTTCCCGAAGCGGGGCGGGCCTTACAATTCAACGGGCGGGTCGAGGAAGGAGGTATATCCCCGAGGAATGGCGCGCACGGCCTTGAACGTGCTGGGCCTCTTTCTGCTGCCGGGCTTCCGGGCACCGGTGAGGGAGTTTTTCGAGGCGTGAGACGGGCGGCCAAGACGTGGAGCATTCCCGAAATTTCGAACTTTGGGCGCCGATCCCCGCGCCATCGTGCGAATCGCATCGGCGAAAGGTGCCATCCATGGAAGAGCTTCTGGAGTTGAAAGCCTGTATTCAAGACGGTCGCTACGGCGATGCGTTGGCTTTGATCGGCGAGATGGAGGAGATGAGCCGCGAGGACAAGATCAACCGCATCGAAAGCTTCCTGGATGTTCTGCTCGTCCATTTGATCAAAAGGTACGCCGAAAAGCGATCCACCCGCTCTTGGGACGCTTCCATCTACCATGCCGTAAGGCAGATCGAAAAAATCAACAAAAGAAGGAAGGCGGGCGGGTACTACCTGACGGAGAATGAGCTGGCGGATTCCATGGAGGAGGGCTACCCCGCAGCCTTGAAATACGCCTCCCTGGAGGCCTTCGGGGGCGCGTTGGACGAGGAGGAGCTGGGCCGAAAGGTGGACGAGGGAAAGGTGAAGCGGGAAGCCTTGAGCTTGCTGCTGGAAAAGCGGCGCGAAAAACGAAAATGACCCTATTCAAAACGAATTGGGATCGTTGTCGCAAACGGCCGCGATGCTGGTCGCGAAGGAAGCGTCGTTGACGTTCACGTGCCCCACCTTGAAAAAGGCGATCTTCCGCCAATGGGGCGACAGCAAGGACTGGAGGCTCCCTTCCGTGAAGAAGTTCAGGTGGGAGGCTTCCAAAAGGTGCCAGGGGACGACGTTCTGGGAGTGGCACCGGGGAATGGCCGAGGCGTCGGGGACCGTCATGACGAACCGCTTGGACGCGATCCTGGAGATTTCCCGCAGAACCCCTTGGTAGTCCTCGATGTGCTCGACGACCTCGATGGCCAGCACGGCGTCGAATTCGCCGTCGGCATAGGGGAGAGGCAGCCCTCCTTGGTACAGGGCGATGCGGTCCCGGCATTGGGGAAGAAGGGATTCGCGGATCATGGGGCGGTCCATTTCCATCCCGAAAGCCTCCACCCCTCTGTCTCGCAGGAATTTCACCACGTTGCCCCGCCCGCATCCCAGGTCCAGCACCCGGTATTGCCGGGGAATGAAAAAGGACAGGATTTGAAGGACCTCCTCCAGGACCCCTTCCGCCGGAGGACCGCAGGTGTAGATATCTTCCCTGTGCCTGACGTCCGATTCACGCAACAGCTCGGAATAGTGGGGCGGCGATACCGCATGGGTGACGGTTCGGGAAAAAACCTTCTCGCCTTCGCATTCGATTTCCACTCGAGCCTCGTGCAGGCTTTCCCTCAACAAGTATTCGAAGGAGAATCCCGCGAAGGGATTTCCCGTCTTCAGGACGCGAGCCACGTCGGGGCGGTAGAGCCTGTGGAATTCGTTGGCTTCCAGGGCCCTGCCGTTGACGCGCAATCGCAGAGGGGGGACGGACCGGACGTCTTCGCACCACCCGTTGACGAAAGCCACGCAGAAGGGCTCCATGCGCAGAGTGTCGATGGTCGTCGGGCCGATCTTCTTGTTCACGGCAAATTCCATGGAATTCCTTTTTCCGAGGCGCTTGAGAATCTTCCGCCAGCCGCTCTTCAGCATGTCGCACTTGATCTTGTAAGTTGATTTCCCAAAAGGACTGTCCCTTGGCATGCCTTTCAAAGGGGCCGGAAGCCCCTTCTACTTTCCGGCCTCCTCCCAGCAGCTCCTGCCGGTCTTCATGCTTTCTTGCAGCTCTTCCTGCAAGCCTTCCACCGCCTCGTAGCCCATGCGGCGGGCCAGATAACGGAAGGCCGGGGACTCCGGCTCGGGGACGGCGAGGTCCTTGGCGTTTCCCCGCACGGCCCGAAGTCCGTCGATCACCCGCCTCAGGCAGCGATAGGCCCGGCGAATCGCGGCGGCCTTCTCGGAGGGGACGGCTCCGGACCCTTCCAGGCGAGTCAGGGCCTCCATCATGTTGGTCACCCGGACGGCGGGGTCGGCGAAGCCGCGCTCGATCTGCCTGGCCTGGATGAAGTATTCCAGGTCCACCAGCCCGCCGGGACCGTACTTGGCGTTGACGCTGCCGGGCTTGACCAGCTCCTCCACTTGACGGGCGCGCAGGTGGAGAATGTTGTCGTAGTCCAGAGGGAGGCCGGAATAGACGAAATCGTCCCGGGCCTTCTCCATCGCTCGCCCCAAAGCTTGCATACCGGCCACGGGACGCAGCTTCACCAGCGCCATGCGCTCGAACTGGCGGGCGGGCCCTTGCGGAGAGTAATAGGCCCTGAAGGCGTCGAGGGAGCAGGCGAGGGTCCCCTTTTCGCCGTAGGGGCGCAGCCGCAGGTCGATGTGGAAGATGCCCTCCTGGCGGGCCTTGATGTGCCGGAGGAAAAGGCGCGCCAGCTCTTCGAAGTAGAAGGAATTCTCGATGGATTCGGCTCCGTCGGTGCGGCCGGGGCCTTCGTAGGCGAAGAGCAGCTCGATGTCCGAAGCGAACCCCATTTCCCGGCCCCCGTGCTTGCCCAGGGCCGCCACCGACCAGCCGCAGGGACCGCCCCCTTCCAGCCGGGGCTCGCCGTAGCGGGCGGCCAGGAGGGAGCGGCACAAGTCCGTCCCCCGACTCACCACCACGTCCGTCAGGTCGCTGAGCTCCCTGGAAAAGGGGATGTCCCCGATGCGCCGGGTGATGTGGCGCAGATCGATGCGGAACATCTCCCGGTCCTTGAACCGGTTGAGGGCGGCGGCCCGCTCCTCCTCCCCCGGCGCATCCGCCAGCTCCCGCCCCAGGGCTCCCTCCAGCTCCTCGCGGGAGCGTCGCGCTTCCAGGTCTCCGGGGCTGCTCACCAGGGGGAAGAGGTTTTCATGCTGCAATCGCAGGAAATCCTCCCACAGGAACCGGCTCACCCCCATGAGCTCGGCGAAGGTGTGCATGACCTTTCGGGACTGAAGGGCTTCGAAATCGTCCGTCCATCGGGGATGGGCGGCCACCCGCATCACCAGGTCCTTGAACTGGCGCAGGGCCTGGGCCGGGTCGGCCGACAAGGGGAGCAGGTAGGTGAACTGCTTGATGAGGGCGCAGGCGACGCGAAGGCGGCGCAGCTTCTCGGCATCGACGATCTTGCGGCCGCGCTCGTCCCGGACGCCGAAAGTGTCGCGCACTTCGTCTCCGAAGGTGCGGACGGCCGCGTGCTCGATGTTCACCTTCATCATTGTCAGGGCGTTGGCGAAGGCGAACAGAAACCCCACCGTGTCCACCGACAGGATGTGGACCAGGGTCATGTCCTCGTAGGCGTCGTTGTCGAACCGGATGGTCACGGGAAGGAGGGGCTCGCGAGACCGCCTTATGGCGTGCAGGGTGGAGCTGATGCGGTCGATGATCTTTTGCCGCACGGCTTCGCCGCTTCCCCGGGCGGCCTCGCATACCAGCTCCCTCAGCTCCTCGCAGAAGCCGTTGCGGAGCCCCGAATACTCGGGAGGCGTGGTGAGGTGGAAGACGTCCATGATCTTGCGAAGGGGCTTCGAGGCCGGGGGGCGTCGGCGCGAGCTTGCCGGCCGGTTGCGGAAGGCTCGCGGGCGGGGCGGCGCGGGGGGAGGCTCGGCGGGAAGGGTGTAAACGTCCGCCCGGGAGATGTCGATGTTGCGAGCGGCCAGCAATCCGGAAATGATGGAAAGCAAGCCCATCTGGTCGGCCCCGGCGACGGCGAGGACCCATCGGCGGCCCCCCTCGTGGCGGAGACTCAGGCGAAGGTCCTCGGGCTTGAGGATCTCCTCGAGCAAGGCGTCGCGAAGGGACCTTTCCCCTTCGTCCCAATGCCTGCGGGCCTCGTGATACAAGGCCGGAACGGGACTTTCCAAGGAATCGCGCGGTTGGTCCGTCATGGAGGACGATGTCTTTCCTTGTGCTTCCATGGGGCTGGAAGCCGCTTCCGCTTTTTGTCGCCCGTTTCGAATTCCGAAAATTCGATCATTGGGATCCCGCCGGACGAGGATCCTTATACCGGAAAAATCTTTCCGGTGCATGGGCTTCGAGCTTCGTATTTTGCCTGAGAGCTCTTTTCGCTCAGCCACTCAGGGCTTCAGGGGAATGGGCCAGGGAAGCTCCTTTTCCAAGCCCCCGTTGTTGGACTGCATGGCGTTCTTGGACCCCAGAAGCTCCACCAGGGTCTCCAGGGCCCACAGGATGTCCCGGATGGTTTGCTCGTCGAGGCCGTTGAGCTTTTCCATGAAGCGCTGCTGGAAGGGCATGGGCGCTTGTTGAATGAACTGGGTCCCCTCGTCGGTGATCTCCACGTGGATCTGACGGCGGTCCTTGCTGATGCGCGTGCGCTTGACGAAGTTGCGCTTTTCCAGACGGTCGATGATCCCCGTCACCGTGCTGTTGTTGAGGGAGACGATCTTGGTGAGGGCCCCCAGGGAGATGGGGCCGTGCTCGTAGATTTCGCGCATGCAGATGAGCTGGGGAACGGTGATGTTGTAGCTTTCGAAGATGTGCTTGGAATGCTTGTCCATTTCCCGCGCGATCTGGCGCAGCAGCTTCATGATCTGTAGGCTCAATGCGTCGGTCACTTTATTCCTGGCCCTTGAATGAAAGATCCTGCCGTGCTTCTTGAGGGCCTTTCGGCCCCCGACCTCCAAAAATAGATGGAGTATAATGGCTTCGGAAAATATTTCAACGGAAACTTTCGCCTTCCCGCGGAAATTCCGCCTCGGCGCAAGCTTCCTTCAAGAGAGTTTTCCCCGAAGCTTCCTCGTCGCTTCTTTGAGCTTTTCAATCCATCTGAAATTAACATTTTAAGTAAATGTCGAATCTTTTCCAGGAGGAGCGTCATGATTCTATCGGCGGCCTCGACATTTCCCCTGGAAACGAGCACCTCCAAGGTTTATGATGGCGACGTTGACCCCGGGCGCCCGTTGAAAAAGGAGCTGGACGTTCCCGTGCGTTCTCGAGCGAAATCGGTAGCTACGGAAAGGAGCTGAAAATGAGCGATGCCATGCGCGTTCTCGTGATCGGAGGGGTCGCTTGCGGCCCCAAAACGGCTTCCCGCCTGAAACGTTTGATGCCCCGAGCGGACATTGTTTTGATCGAAAAGGACCGGTTGGTGTCCTACGGGGCTTGCGGTCTCCCTTACTACGTGGAAGGGCTGTACCCGGACATCGCCATGCTGACGGAGACCCCGGCGGGTGTGCCCCGCACGCCGGAGTTTTTCGAAAAGTGCAAGGGGTTCAAGGTGATGACCGAAACGGAAGCCCTTTCCATCGACCGACAGGCCAAGACCGTCCGCGTGCGCCACGCCGACGGGGCCGAGGAGGACCTCGGCTACGACAAGCTGGTGCTGGCCACGGGGGGACGGGCTTTCATTCCCCCCATCCAGGGGCTGGATCTGGAAAACGTCTGGTCCATGCGCCATCCCGACGATGCCGAGACCATGGCCGAGGCCATCGAGGCCCGGTCCTTGCGCCGCGCCGTTCTGGTGGGCTCGGGCTACATCGGCATCGAGATGGCCGAAGCCCTTGTGGAAAGAGGACTGGACGTGACGGTGGTGGAAATGTTCGACCAGATCATGCCCTTGTTTCTGGATAAGGAGATGGCCCTTCTGGCCGCCAAGCCTTTGCAAAAGCGGGGCGTCAAGCTCCTTCTGGGGGAAAAGGTGCTGGCTTTGGAAGGAAACGGCCAAGTGGAGTCCGTGCGGACGGACCAAAGGACCCTTCCCGCCGACTTGGTGCTGGTGGCCGTGGGGACCCGGCCCAACGACGATCTGGCCCGAAGCGCCGGACTGGACTGCGACCCCAAGGGCGGCATCGTCATCAACTCCTATTGCCAGACCAGCGACCCGGACATCTACGCCGGGGGGGACTGCGTGGTCAACCAGTACGTGCAGCCCGTCACCGGTGCCCATCTGTACATCCCCCTGGGGTCCACGGCCAACAAGCACGGCCGCGTCATCGCCACGCACATGGCCGGCCTTCCTTCCCCCTTCGTGGGGGTCACGGGCACCAGTGTCTGCAAGATCTTCGACCACACCGCAGGGCGCACGGGGTTGACGGAAAAGCAGGCGCGAGAGCTGAATCTGGACATCGAGACGGCCGTGTGGTCGGGTCCGGACATGCCCCACTACATTCCTCGAAGCAAGCCCTTGGTGGTCAAGATGGTGGCTTCCCGCCGGTATCGGAAGCTCCTGGGCGTCCAGGTGGTGGGCATGGGGGAGGGGGACAAGCGGCTGGACGTGGCGGCTTCGGCCATCTTTTTCGGGGCCACCATGGACCAGATCGGCAATCTGGATTTGGCCTACGCGCCGCCTTATTCCCCTCCCTTGGACCCCATCGCCGTCACCGCCCACGTGCTCTTGAACAAGCTCAACGGGTTCGCCCGGGGGGTCTCCTCCCTGGAAGCCAAGGCCCGCCTGGACCGGGGGGACGACTTGGTGCTGCTGGACGTGAGGACCCCCGACGAATACATGATGATGCGCCTGCCCTACCCCGGCGTCGTGCACATTCCTTTGGGGGAGCTGCGCGAGCGGTTTCGCGAGCTGCCCCGCGACAAGGACATTCTGGCTTTCTGCAAGGTGAGCATGCGGGGCTACGAAGCCCAGAGGATTCTCGACGCCGAGGGCTACGACCGGGTGGCCTTCATCGAAGGGGGCCTGCTGGCCTGGCCTTTCGAATTGGAGGATTGAAAAGGACCCCGTCGGCGGTGATGCGGGCGAACAGAAAGGGCGGGCCGATCTCGTCGTCGGCTTCCGCCAACCGCTTCATGAAATCCCCGACAGTCTTTTCCGCCGCATCCAGGCGGTTTTTCGAGGGCGAAAGACGGCTCAGCCGGTATTCCAGCGTCATCTGCCGGGGGATCGCCACCAGGGGGCCCGTTTCCCTGAATCGAAGAGGGTCCCCTGGGCCCTCCGATGCCAGAAGCCGAAACCGGAAGGGCGATTCCGTGCGCAGGAAGTCGTGCCCGGCAACGACGATGTAGAGCCGGTGAAGCCCCTCCTCCAGGCCCTCCAGGGCGTCGCTTCCTTGCAGACGCCGGACCTCCGAAGGGAAAAAGATCGAGGCCCTTTGGAGGATCTCCTCCCATTCCGCGATTCCCGCCCGCTTCACGTGCTCCTGGAAAGCCGCGCACAAGGGGAGACCGTATCCCACGCCGGCCGTGACCATCGCCGCATGGGGCGTCAGAGGGAACAGTTTGCGCACCTGGACGATCTCCCGTCGGTCCGTGCCGGGATAGTGGACCGCATGGCTGTCCGTTGCCAGCACGATGCCTTCCTCCGCCTGATAGACCACCAATTGACTCATGGGCTTCTCCTCGTTTAGAAACCTTTCTTGCCTATTGCCGCCATTCACGCTACCATCACGGAACGCTCGAATGGAAGGAGGAAGCAAGCAAGAAATGCAGGAAAAAAAGGATTGGGGACGCCGATTCCACGACGGCTTGGCCTCCCTGAAGCTCACGGTCGTCATTCTCCTCGCCCTGGCGGTGAGCTCCGTTCTGGGGACGCTGCTTCCGCAGGGACTTTCGGACCATCAACTGGAAGCGGCTTTTCCCCGCATCTATTGGGCCATCGACCTCTTCAGCCTGGGGGACCTGTACCACTCGGGCTGGTTTCGCTTCATGATGGGGCTGCTCTGCGTCAACCTCGTCGTTTGCACCCTCAAGCGGATCCCCCGGACCCTCAAGCTCTTGCGCCATCGGGAGGAGAACCTTTCCCCCGAGCGTCTGGAGAAGTTCGGCCTTCACGCTCGCTTCGAGACCTCGCGCTCCTGGGAGGACGTCAAGCCCGTGGTGGAAGAGGTGGTGCGCAGGCATTTCGCGCCCCTGAAGTCCGCGGGGGCCCAAGGGCGAGGGGGGGTGGCGGAAAAAGGCCGATGGAGCCCCTGGATGGTTTACACCGTCCATTTCAGCGTGCTCGTCGTTTTCGCCGGGGCCTTGGCGGGCTCCATTTGGGGCTTCAACGGCTCCATGCGCATTCACGAGGGGGACGCCTCCAACGTGGTGGGGATTTTTCGGGAGCAACGCATGGTGGAGCTTCCCTTCCGGGTGCGCTGCGACGACTTCACCGTCTCCTTCTACGAAGGCAAGGCGATGCCCAGCGACTTCCGTTCGGACCTGACCCTTTTGAGGGGCGACGAGGTGTTGCTGCAGCGCACCATCCGCGTCAACGATCCCTTGACCTACGAGGGCTACACGTTCTACCAGTCCTCCTACGGGTCCAATTTGAGGGAAGCCGTCCTGGAATTCAAGGACTTGGAATCGGGGCGGACCGAGACGGTGACTCTGCCCTTTCAGGAGCCCCGGCCTCTGCCCGGCACGGACTACCAGGTCCAGTTGGTGAGGTACGAGGAGAGCTTCAGCGATTTCGGACGCGCCCTGGGCGTGGTGATCTTCAAGGAGGGGGAGGAGCCTCAAGGGTCCTGGATTCTGGCCGACCGCCCCGATTTTCACGGCAACCGCCTGGGGGATCGCAGCGTGAAGGTGGCTTCCTTGGAGGAAACGGAATACACGGGTCTGCAAGTGAAGAAGGACCCGGGCGTGTGGATTGTCTATTTGGGCTTCGTGGCCCTCATCGTCGGGGTGGGGCTGGCTTCCTACAGCAGCCACCGGAAAGTGTGGGTGGGGGCTGCGGGGAGGAGCCCGTCCGCGGAGATCGTCCTGGCCGGGCGGGCCAACAAGAATCCATTGAGCTTCGAACGGGAGTTCAACGCTCTCCGCGAGCGTTTGGAAGAAGAGCTGAAAGCGGAAAAATAGTCGAGAGGTGCATTCATGAGCAGTTCCCTTTTGCTGAGCGTCACCACGTTCGCCTATCTGGCCTGCACGGTGGTCTATCTGGCGGGCGTGATCTTCCATCGGGAGCGCCTTCTGGCTTGGGGCGGAAGGATCGCCGCCGGGACCCTGGGGATTCAAACCGTGGCCCTGCTCCTGCGCTGGTACGAATCCTACGAGATGGGGCACGGGCACGCTCCCCTGTCCAATCTCTACGAATCCCTGGTCTTCGGGGCCTGGGCCGTCATGGTCGTTTATCTTCCTCTCGAGTGGCGCACCAAGCACCGCTCCTTGGGGGTCTTTCCGGCTTTCATCTCCTTTCTGTGCATGGCCTACGCTTCCTTTTCTCCCGACGTGGCTTCCCACATCCAGCCTTTGCTGCCGGCCCTCAAGAGCAACTGGCTCATCGCCCACGTCATCACCTGTTTTCTGGGATACGCGGCCTTCGCCGTGGCTTTCGGCATCAGCGTGTTCTATCTGCTCAAAAGGGCCCACGCGGGCAATCCCCACCCCAAGGGGGTTTTCGCTCTCATGCCGGACCTGCGGGAGCTGGACGAGCTCAACTACCAGATGATCCTCTTCGGCTTCCTGTGGCTCTCGGTGGGCATCATCACGGGGTCCGTGTGGGCCAACTCGGCCTGGGGCAACTACTGGAGCTGGGATCCCAAGGAGACCTGGTCCCTCATCACCTGGCTGGTGTACGCCGCTCTCCTTCACGCCCGGGCCATGAAGGGGTGGCGGGGAAAAAGAGTGGCTTGGCTTTCCCTGGCGGGCTTCGCGTGCGTCATCTTCACCTACCTGGGGGTGAACTTCCTTTTGAGCGGGCTGCATTCGTACGCCACCAAGTAGGGCCTGAACGGAAAGACCGTTGGGGCGGAATCCGAATGTCCAGAGCCAACGCGGGGCCCGCGAGGGGGATGTTGCGGAGACGAGGATCGGAAACGGCCGGGCTGCTTCGAGATGGCTTTCGAAGGTGAAAGATCCCCCCGGAGGCCGAAAACCGGGAACCGGAAACTAGAAACCGAAAGAGTGCGAGACGATGTTCGGATTGGGCGTCTGGGAATTGGCGTTGATTCTGGTGCTGCTCATCTTCTTCTACGGGGCCAAACGGCTGCCCGAGATCGGGGAAGGCTTGGGCAAGAGCATCCGCGAGTTCAAAGAAAGCTATCACAAGTACGATGAGCCCAAGGAAGGGGACAGCGCCGGGGACGAGGCCATCGACGTGGAAGCGGCTAGGGTGGATGGGCCGGCGTCGCTGCCTCCTTCTACCGATGCGTCCCGGGAGGAGCGCCCGCAAGGGGCTGGGCCAAGGGAGGAAGGAAAGGCCGAGGAGAAGCGAGCTTAATGGGCAATTTTGCAAAGCATGGATGAACAACGCGCTGTCTGATCTTGAACAGGAGAGCTTTCATTATGTTCGGAATCGGATTTCCGGAATTGATCCTCATTCTCGCCATCGCTCTCGTCGTCGTGGGGCCCAGCAAGCTTCCCGACCTGGCCCGCGCCTTGGGCCGGGGCATGGCCGAGTTTCGCAAGGCGGCCAACGAGATCAAGGAGAACCTGGAGCTGGACGACACCGTCCGGGAGATCAAGCAGGAGTTCCACTCCGCCCAACGCGACTGGGATTCCCTGAAGCCCCTCTCCACTTCGTCTCCCGCCGATGCTCAAACTCCTCCCCCCTCCCCCGACTTGAAGAAGAGCGATTCCTCTTCGGAGCCTGCGGAGCCGTCTTCCCAAGCGTCCCGGGAAACGGAATCGCGGGAGGAGCCCTCCGATCAGCCCCCCGCCGAAGCCCGGGATTCCGCCAAGGTGGATTTGACCAAGAGGGGCGAGGAGTGAGGAGGGAATAAAGTTACATTTCAGGGAGCGAAGCATGCCGGAGATAGCGAGATTCTACGGGATTATTATTAAAGATATTTTTCGGCGGCCATCCACCGCCCCATTTCCATGCCATATATGGAGAGTCCATGGGTTTGTTCCATATGGATATTCCTGAAATGATCGAAGGGGACCTCCCGAGTCGAGCCAAGAGGCTGGTTATTGAATGGGCGGCAATGCATCAAGGAGATCTGAGAAACATGTGGGACAAACAGGAGTTTCGAAAACTTACACCGTTGGAGTAGAAAAATGGGCTGTCCTAAGATTAAATCTGCGAAAGTCCTTGATGAGCGAAACCTTTTGATCGAGCTCGATAATCATCGAAAAAAAAGATATAATATTGGTTTGTTGTTGGAAAAAGAAAATTTTTGTTTTTTGAAAAACTTTGCTTTTTTCAAGTCCGTGAGGGTGGAGCAAGGTGGATATGCCGTCAGCTGGAACGACCGTATAGATATCAGCGAGTACGAGCTATGGAATAACGGCGAAAACCTTCCTTAAGATTTAACCATCCAGCATCTCCAGAATCTCTCTCGCCAAGGCGGCCGCGCGCCCTTGGCGCTCTTCCAGGAAATCCTGCGCCGCCCGGGCGAATCGGCGGCGGAGCGCATCGTCGTCGAGGGCCCTGCGCAGCTCCCTCGCCAGCTCTTCCTTCGAATCCACCCGGCGGCCGCAGCCCGCTTCCGTCAAGTCGCGCTCCAGCTCCCGAAAATTGTGCATGCCGGGCCCCCACCAGACGGGGACGCCTTGGGCAACGGCTTCCAGCGGATTGTGGCCTCCCGCGGGCGTCAAGCTGCCTCCGACGAAAGCCGCGCGAGCCAGGGCGTAGAAGCGCGCCAGCTCTCCCAGGGTGTCCAGGATCAGCACATCCTTGCTTCCCGCGGGCTCCCTCGTGGACCGACGCACCCATTTCCATCCCCTTCTCGCGCACAACGTGGAAATTTCCGAAGCTCGCGCCGGATTGCGCGGGGCGAGAATCAAGAGCAGGTCCCGGCGCTCTTCCGCCAGCTTTCGATGCACGTCCAGCACCATGGCCTCTTCCCCCTCGTGGGTGCTGCCGGCGATCCAGACGGGGCGGTCTTCGGGGATGGAGCACTCCCGCCGCAGGCGGGCCTTCTCTTCCCGATTCGGAGGATGCGGGGATAGGTCCTCCTTGAGGTTCCCCGCCACTCGCACCCGGTTTTCGGGGACGCCCAGGGCCGCGTAACGGAGCCCGTCCTCCCGGGATTGGGCGAACACCCTTTGGAGCTTGTTGAAAACCTGCGAAATCAGGGGGCGGAATCGCCGGTAGAGCCGGAAGGAGGGGGGAGAGACGCGGCCGTTGACGAGCACGGCGGGGATTCCCGCCCGCTCCAGCTCCCTCAGCCAATTGGGCCAAAGGTCCGTTTCCACGAGGAGGAACAGAGACGGCTTCACCCGCCCGACGACATCCTTGACGAGCCACGGGAAGTCGTGAGGGGCGTAGAAGAAGCGATTCACCCAGGGGCTCAGCCGCTGGCGGGCGATGGCCTGTCCCGATTCCGCGGCCGTGGAAAAAACGATCTCCCGGTGCGGGGCCAGCTCGAAAAGGGCTTTCACCAAGGGGACGACCGACAGGACTTCTCCCACCGACAGGGCGTGGACCCACGTGCGCGGGGCGGGAGAAAGGTCCGGGACCCTTTCCAATCCCAGGCGGAAACGGTGATTTTCCGAGTACTTGCCGTCCTTGGCCATCCGCAGGCGATAGTAGCCGTACAGAAAGGGCCACGAAAGGAGAAGTCCCGTGTTGTAGGCCACCGAGCACGCCGGTTGGATTTTCATGGAGGGGCCTCCTTTAAGACTCGAAGTCGGAAGGCGCAAGTGAAAGCATGGAAAACTTCCGCATTCATCCTTCCGACTTCAGCCTTGGCTTTCAATCTTGTCGGATATCGGAAAATTCGTGGTCGGGTGCTTGCGTCGAAGGCCCTTTTCCCGGTTGCTTCAAGGGTGGAACTGGATCTCGTAGAGCTTCCGGTATTCTCCGTCCCGGTTCAAGAGACCGGCATGGGAGCCTTCCTCCACGATGCGGCCCTTGGAGATCACGAGGATGCGGTCGGCGGATTGGACGGTGGACAACCGGTGGGCGATGATGAAGGTGGTGCGCCCCTGCATGAGGTTTTCCAGGGCCCGCTGGACTTCCTGCTCCGATTCGCTGTCCAGGGAGGAGGTGGCTTCGTCCAGAATGAGGATGGGGGCGTTTTTGAGAAGGGCCCGGGCGATGCAAAGCCGCTGCCGCTGGCCTCCCGACAGCCGCGCTCCCTGTTCTCCCACGACGGTGTCCATGCCTCGAGGGAGCTTGAGGATGAAATCCAGGGCGTAGGCGGCCCGGGCGGCCCCTTCGATCTCCTCCCGCGTGGCGTCGGGCTTGCCGTAGGCGATGTTGTTGCGCACGGTGTCGTTGAAGAGGAAGCTCTGCTGGGTCACCACGGCGATCTGAGCGCGCAGGGAGCGGAAGGTCGCTTGCCGGATGTCCGTGCCGTCGATGAGAACGGCCCCTTCGGTCACGTCGTAGAACCGGGCGATGAGGTTCACCAGGGTGGTCTTGCCGCTGCCGCTGCTTCCCACCAGGGCGATCGCCTCTCCCGCCCGCACTTTGAAATGAACGTCCCGCAGCACCGTTTCCTCGTCGTAGGCGAAGGAAACATGGCGGAGCTCGATGGAGCGGCGAACGGGGGGGAGCTCCACGGCGTCGGGGCGCTCCGTCAAGTCCCGTTTCTCCTCGAGCACCGACTGCACCCTGGACATGGCCGCCATGCCCTTTTGCAGAATGCTGTTGACCTTGCTCAGGTTCTTGACGGGCTTGTAGAGCATGAGGATGCCGCCCAAAAAGGAAAAGAAGGTCCCCGGCGTGGAGGTGCCCTCGATCACCTGGTAGCCTCCGTAGCCGATGATGGCCGCGATGCCGATGGCCCCGATGAATTCCATCAAAGGGGAGGCCAGAGCGTCGATCCAGACGAACTTCAGGTTGTAGCGCAGCACTTGGTCGTTCTTCTTGCGGAAGCGCTCCTTTTCGTAGTCTTCCATCTGGAAGGCCTTGACGATGCGGACGCCTCCTATGGCTTCGTGAAGCACCACGGACAGGTCCCCCATGGTTTCCTGGCGCCGGGTGGCCAGCTTGCGCAGGCGGGACCCGAAAACGAACAGGGGATAGAAGGCCACGGGCAGGACGAAGACGGCCACGGAAGCCAGCTTCCAATTCTGGTAGAACACCACGCCCACCAAGCCCGCCACCATGAAGCTGTCCCGCACGAGGCCCGTGACGGCCTTGGTCACCCCCGCCTGGATCTCCCCCACGTCGTGAGTGATGCGGCTCATGAGGGTCCCCGTCGAAGTGCGGTCGAAAAAGGACAGAGGCATTTCCTGGACGTGGTCGTAGAGATGCTGGCGCAGAGAGGCCACCACCGAAAGCCCCACGGACTGCAAGAGGTTGTCGTTGCCCCACTCGAAAAGCCCCTTGAAAAGGAAAACCCCCAGAACCAGGAAGGGCATGACCTTGAGCATCTCCATGTCCTTGTTCATGAAGATCTCGTCCAGGACGGGCTTGATGAGGTAGGCGGTGAGGGCGGTGAAGGCCGACATGCCCATCATGCAGAGGACGGCCAGCGTCAGCTTTTTCCAGTAGGGGCGGACGAGCCCCAGAAGGCGGCCCAGGGACTCCATCTCCACGGGGGAGCGGGCCTTGGAAAAGAGGGGGCGGCCCTTCTTCACGATGTCGTCCTTCCTTTCCCGGCGGCGACGCGGTCCAAGACGATGCGGGCGGCCCGTCGCGCCACGCCGGGCTCCCCCAGCTTTCCGCGTATGGCGGACAGCTCCCTCCGCTGCCCCTCCAGCTTTTCGGGACGGGCCAGAAAATCCAGGGCGGTGGCGGCCAGCTTGTCGGGACGGGCGTCGTGCTGCAAGAGCTCGGGAGCCACGGGACGCCCGGCGACGAGGTTGGGCAAGCCCACGTGGCTCACCTTGATGAGATGGCGTCCCGAGTAGTAGCTGAGATCCGAAACCCGGTAAACGATGATCATGGGGGTGTCGAGGATGGCCGCCTCGAGGGTGACGGTGCCCGACGCCGCGAGGATCAGATCGCAGGCCCGGATGACGCCGTGGGTGTCTCCTTCCACCAGGCGCAAGGGAAGGTTCCAGGAGGCCGCGTGCTTTTCCACTTCCCGCGTGTCCAGGGCGGGGGCGACGGGGACGAGGAACCTCGCGTCCGGTCTTTTCCTGCGAATCCGCCCCGCCGCTTCCAGGAGCAGGGGCAGCAGAGTCCGGACTTCCCCCCGGCGGCTTCCCGGCAGGAGCCCCACCACGGGCGGCCCGGGGGCCCCTCCACCGTCGTCCGGCCCGGGACGGTATGTCATGCGCGAATCCTCGCGGGACGGGGCCTCCTCCAGGATGTCGAGCAACGGGTGGCCCACGTAGTCCACGTCCATCCCGTAGCTCCCGTAGAAATCCTTTTCGAAAGGCAGGATGACGATCATGCGGTCCACGAGGCGCTTGAGGGTGTACACCCGGTTGCGCCTCCAGCCCCAGATCTGGGGACCGATGTAATAAAGAATCCGGATTCCCAGGTGTGCGGCCAGTCGGGCCAGGAGGAAATTGAAGTCGGGATAGTCCACCAGCACCACGGCTGCCGGCCGACGGCGGGTCAGATGGGCTTCCAGGCGCCGCCAGGCGGCGTGAATGGTCTTGAGATGGCGCAGCACCTCGAAAAGCCCCACCACGGCCATCTCCCGATTGTCCACGACCACCCGCGCCCCGGCGCGAGCCAAGGCGGGCCCTCCCAGGCAGCTCACCCGCACCCGCCCGTCCAGCTCCCTCAGGGCCCGCACCAGCCGGGAAGCGTGAAGGTCCCCCGACGCCTCGCCCGCGCTCACGAAAATCTCGATGGTCTCGCTCCCGGTTTTCCTGCGTGGTTAGTCAACGAAGTTCTTTTACCGAATCGCTATCGGGATCGCTATAGGGATCGTTTTTTCGATGCCGTCCGTTTTCGGATTTCGAATTTCGCCTGAACGTTCTTTTCGTTCAGCCACTATTACCTTCGGCCGCGAGGTCCGGGGCGTAGCTTTTCACGTGCCAGCTTCCCAGATCCCGGTGGATCTGCTGGGAAATCTCCAGGGCCACGGCCAGGGCCCTGCGCCCGTGAACGCCGTTCACCACGGGCTTTCGGCCTTGGCGGGCCGCTTCCAGAAAGGAGACGATCTCCTCTTCCAGGGCGTCCCGCTCGTCGATCTCCAGCTCCTCCACGGCGATCTCCGGATAGGCGGTCCCGTCCCCGCCGTTCTCCCTGCTGAACCGATAGGCCCTTTTGCTCCCGTAATCGGCCACCAGATAGCAATTGTCCTGAAACAGCCTGAGCTTGCGAAGGGGCCGGACGGAAATGCGGCTGGCCGTGAGGTTGGCGATGGCTCCGTTGGCGAACTCCAGCCGAACGTTGGCGATGTCGGGAAGAGGGGTCATGACGGGAAGGCCCGAGGCCCGGATGGTTTGCAGAGGGGAATCCACCACGTGAAGGACGATGTCCAGGTCGTGGATCATCAAGTCCAGAATGACGTCCACTTCCAGGCCCCGCTCGTTGAAAAGGGCCATGCGGTGTCCTTCCAGGAACATGGGGTGGTGGACGAGGGGCGCGATGGCTTGAAAGGCGGGGTTGAAGCGCTCGAGATGCCCCACCTGCAGCACGCAGCCGTTGTCCTCGGCCAGTTGGATGAGGTGGTCCGCTTCCTCCACGGTGCAGGTCATGGGCTTTTCCACCAGCACGTGAACGCCGGCGGCCAGGAAGTCCCGGGCGATGGAGTAATGGTGGTTCGTGGGCGTGACGATGCTCACGGCGTCCACCTTGCCCAGCAGGTCGCGATAGTCGCAAATGGCTTGAGTGCACACTCGTTCGGAAGTGTCGCGGGCCCGGGCTTCGTCCAGGTCCACCACGGCCTCCAGGCGAGCCCGGGGCGAGCGGGCGTATTTTTCCGCGTGGAATCGCCCCAGATAACCCACCCCGATCACGGCCACCCGCAGGGCGTCGGGCATGGCTTCCCGCACGAAAAGCGGAGGGAGGGCGGGAGTCGGCTCGGGAGGGGCTTCCGCCGGCGGGGAGGAAAAGGCGGCCAGGAAATCCTGGGAGCTTCTCAATTGGGGGGCTTCGCCGTCGCCTCGATACACCACGATGGAAATGCCGGCCCTGTCCGCCTCCTCGATCATTCCGTCCCGGTCGAACATGAGGGTCCGGTCGGCTTCCACCACCAGGGTCCTGGCCTGGACCTTTTTCATGGTTTCGATGGTGGCGAGGCCCACGGCGGGCACGTCGAACCTCAAATCCTGGATGGGCTTGCTCACCTTGACGACCACCGCCCCTTGGCGGCACAGACCTCCTCCGCGAAGGATGGTGGCGTCGGTGCCGTCGATGCTCTCCACGGCCACCACCGTCTGGTCCTTGACCACGATGCACTGGCCCACGTCCAGGTTGCCGATGGACTTGGCGATGCGCCAGCCGAAGTCCATGTCCGCCTGCTCCCTGCGGTTGGGCTTGCGGCGGGTGAGGATGCCTTCGGGGGCCAGCAGGGACGGCAGAAACAGAGTGGACGATTCGATGCGGATGCCTTCGGACTGAAGCTCCTCGGCCAAGGCTCGAAGGATGAAGTCGTCCTTCTTGTTCCTCAGCCGATGGAGAAACTTGAAGGCCCGCCAATCCAGCCGCACTTTCGTGAAAAGCCTCGTCTTGTTGATGGTGCCCGCCATGCCCGCGCGGGTGACGCCGGCCTTCTTGAAGGTTTGAACGAGCCGGTTCAGCTGCCCGATCTTCAAGAGATGGAATTCGTCGGTGTGGAGGGCCAGATCGGGGTCGGTCTCGCCGTCGAAGCCCACCGCCACCACCTTCACCCCGGCCCGTCGGGCCGCCTGGGCGAACAGAAGAGGGAACTGCCCCCCTCCGGCGATCAGGCCGACAATTTCGGAGCTCATCGAGTGATGCCTCGCTTGGAGTTTTGCAGGAAGTCCAGGAGGGTCTCCACTTCGGGCAACGGCTCCACTTCCTCGCGCACCCTGCGCACGGCCTCCTCGAAGGGCAGCTCCCGGCGGAAAAGGATCTTGTAGCATTTTTTCAAGGCGCCGATGACCTGGGAGGGGAAATTCTGGCGCCGGAGCCCCACGAGGTTGGGGCCGTACAATTTGGCCCGGTCTCCCGCCGCCAGCATGTACGGAGGCACGTCCTTGCCGATGCCCGTCTTGCCTCCGATGAAGGCGTGGGTCCCGATGCGCACGAACTGATGCACCACCACCGCGCCTCCCAGGGACGCATGGTCGTCGATGCGCACGTGACCCGCCAAAGAGACGTTGGCCATGACGATGGAATCGCCCAGCAGGCAGTCGTGGGCGATGTGGGCGTAGGCCATGATCAAGTTGCCGTTGCCCACGGTGGTGACGCCGCGCCCCCTCGCCGTCCCCCGGTGGATGGTGACGTTCTCGCGGATGACGTTGTCGTCCCCGACGACCACCCGGGTTTCCTCCCCCTTGTACGTCACGTCCTGGGGCGGGTAGCCGATGGTGGTGAAGGGGCAGACGCGGTTGCGGCTCCCCAGGCGAGTCCAGCCGTCGATGACCGCGTGGGGGCCGATGTGGCATTCCTCGCCGACGACCACGTCGGGACCGATCACCGTGTAGGGGTCGATGACGCATCCGGGGGCGATTCGCGCTCGGGGATCGACGACGGCTGTGGGATGAATGCCCATGATGGCGTTTTCTACTCGCCTTTCACCGGTTCGATGTTGGCCATGAGCTCCGCTTCGGCCACCAGCCGGTCCTCCACGAAGGCTTCCCCCTTCATCTTGAAAACGGGCCCCTTGCGACGGATGAGCTTGAGCTTGAGGAGGAGCTGGTCGCCCGGATACACGGGCTTGCGGAACCGCACCTTGTCCATGCCCATGAAATAGACCACCTCGCTTTTCAGGTCCCCCGCAAGGTTGAAGGCCAGGATGCCCCCCGTCTGGGCCATGGCTTCGATGATCAGGACCCCCGGCATGATGGGATGGCCGGGGAAATGACCCTGGAAGAAGGGCTCGTTGATGGTCACGTTCTTGAGCCCCACCGCTTCCTCGGAAGTCAGCTCGACGATGCGGTCCACCAGCAAAAAGGGAAAACGATGGGGGATGTACTGCATGATTTGCCGGATGTCAATCATCGTCCTGTCCTTTCACGGCGCCCTCCAACTGCAGGAGGCGCTTTTCCAGACGGCGCAGCTCTTCCTTGAGGCGCGGCAGACGGCGAAAGTCCCCGTAGGCTCGCAGCCATTCCTTCTGGGTCACGGCGGGAATGCCCATGACGTCCTCGCCGGGCTTCACCGAGCGGCCCACCCCCGCCTTGGCCGCCACCCGGGCCCCGTCGCCGATCTCCACGTGCCCCACCACTCCCGCCTGGCCTCCCATCATGACGCGGCTCCCCAAACGGACGCTGCCGGAAATGCCCACCTGGGCCACCAGGATGGAGTGCTCGCCCACCGTCACGTTGTGGGCCACGTGGACCAGATTGTCCAGCTTGCACCCCTCCCGGATCCAGGTCTTGCCGAAGGTGGCCCGGTCGATGGTGCATCCGGCCCCGATCTCCACGTCGTCGTCGATCTGGACGAACCCTTGCTGAGGGATTTTCACGTGGCGGCCTTGGGCATCCTGGGCGAACCCGAAGCCGTCGCTTCCGACGACGGCCCCCGCATGGACGATCACCCGGTCTCCCAGCCGGCCGCCGTCGAGGATCGTCGCGTTGGGATGGACGAGGCAGTGGCGCCCCACCCGCACGTCGCTTCCCAGGTAGGCGCTTCCGTAAATGCGGCTCCCCTCGCCGATCTCGCAGCCCTTTCCGATGTGGGCCAGAGGGCCTACTCGAACCTCCGGGCCCAACAGCGCGTCTTCGGCCACGAAGGCCCGAGGATGAACGCCCGTCTCCAGAAAAGGCGGCGAGGCGAAGGCCTGGGCGATGCGGGCGAAGGCTTCGTAAGGGTTCGAAGCGATCAGCAGGGGGCCGTCGAGGTCTTCCAGGTCGGGAGGAACCACCAGTGCCCCCGCTTCCGTGGCGAAATCGGGATGCCGCCGATGATGGGAGGCCGTCAGGAAGGCGATCTCCCGGGGCCCCGCCTCCCGGAGCCCGTTGACGCCCTCGACGACGGTGCGAGGATCCCCCTTGACGGACCCTCCCACGAGACGGGCCAGCTCTTGCAAAGTTTTCATGGCGTCTTTCAACCGGGGAGGATTACCTGGGGGTTACCCTGTCCAGCTCCTTGATGATGCGCGAAGTGAGATCCTCGCCGGGATTGGCGTAGAAGATGCCCGACATGCGCTGCTCGAAGATGTAGTCGTATTTTTCCCGCTTGGCGATGCTCTGCACGATCTCGACGATCTTCTTGGTGATGGGGGCGGAAAGCTGGCTTTCGAGCTTTCTCAGCTCGGCGCTGGATTCCACGAGAGTGCGCTCCCCTTCCCGGCGAAGCCTCTGCAACTGCTGAAGCTTGCTGCCCAGGGCCTTCTCGTCCAGCATGGTGCGCTTCTTCTCCAGCTCTTCGCGCATCCTCTTGAACTCCTCGGCCTTCTGGTCCACCTGTCCCTTGAGGCTTTTCTGCTTGCGCTCCAGCTCGCCCATGGCCTTCTTGCCCCATTTGGAGCTCTCGATGATGGTCTGGTAATCGAAATAGCCGATCTTCGGGGAAGCGGCCCGAGCCGAAAAGGCCGATCCCAGGGAAAGCACGGTCAGAACGACGACGGTTTTCAAAACCTTGCCACGCATAAACAACGCTCCTTTCGTTTTCATTAGAAAAAGGCCCCCACGGAAAACTGCCAGCGTCCCATGTCTTCGTCCTCTTCGGGGTCCAGGTTGTAGCCGTATTCGATGCGCAAGGGCCCCAGAGGGGACGCCCATCGAATTCCCCCGCCGATGGCCGTGCGGAAGGTGGTGACGTCGAAGGACTCTTCGTCCAGATAGGCGTTGCCCGCGTCGAAGAAGACCACTCCCCGCATGCCGAACTTCTCCAGCAGAGGAAACAACAGCTCCAGGTTGACCAGCCCGTACTTGATGCCTCCGATGCTGTCTCCCGTTTCCGGGTCCTTGGGCCCCACGTCTCCCCAGTCGAAAGCGCGGATGGAGTTGATGCCTCCCAGAAAGAACCGTTCATACAGAGGGGCCGGCTTGTCGGAGTCCGGCTCCCAAATGTATCCGTACTTGCCTCGGGCGAACCCCACGAACTTCCAGAAAAGGGGCACGTACCAGCCGGACTCCAGGACGTAGCTCACGAACTCGCTGTCGCTTCCCAGAAAAGGGGTGGAATATTCCACGGTGACCCGGTTGACGGAGCCCTGGGTGGGGAGGAAGGGGTGGTCCGTGCTGTCCCGCTCCACCGTGCCCGAAACGCTGCTCTTCACCTGCCGCCCCTCCTGGTCCTTGATGATGAGGGAGGCCCCGTCGGCCACGTCGGTGATCTTGGCGTCCTCGTAGGTGTAGGCGGCGTACCAGTGGCTCCAGCTCCCGAAGGGATACCCGAAGCGGATCTTGCCGCCGATGGCGTCCTTGGTGAAATCGTTGTACTCGCGCACCCAGTTGTAAACGTCGAAGCCCGCCGAAAGGGAAGTGTCCATGAAGTACGGCTCGGTGAAGCTCAGGGAATAACGCTGGCTCTCCTTGCTGAAGTAGGCTTTCAGGGCCAGGTACTGCCCCCGGCCGAACAGGTTGCGCTGCATCACCTCGCCGCCGGCGAACAGCCCGTCCTCCGAAGAGAACCCGCCGCCCACGCTGATGGAGCCCGTGAGCTTCTCCTTCACCTTCACTTCCAGATCCATCTTGTCCGGCTCGCTTCCTTCCGACGGCACGATCTCGGCTTCCTCGAAAAAGTCGAGCTTTCGCAGGTTGAGATTGGTGCGCTCGATGCGGCTGGAGCTGAACTTGTCCCCTTCGGCCAGCTTGATCTGGCGGCGGATGACGTTGTCTCTCGTCTTGGTGTTGCCGGAAACGGCGATTCTCTCGATGTAAACTTCCTGCCCCTTGGAGATGTTGAAGGTTACCGAAGCGGTGTGGGCCTGCTGGCTCTGCTTCACCTGAGGCTCCACTTCGGCGTAGGCGTAGCCCAGATCCATGTAGAATTTGCTGAGCGTTTCCATGTCGTTGCGCAGCTTCTCGCGGCTGAAGTAGTCCGAAGCCTCGGTTTCCAGCTCGGGAGGAAAGTTCTCGTTGTCTTCGAGCAGATCCCCTTCGAGGCTCACTTCCTCCACCGTGTAGCGCTCGCCCTCCTGCACCGGGACCTCGATGTAGAAGCCGTCCTCCCTGAGCTTCACTTCGGGGGTGCCCACGCGGGCGTCCATGAAGCCCCGGTCGTGGTAGAAGACGTTCACCCGGTCGATGTCCGTTTCGAGAACGTCCTCCTGAAGAATCCCCCGGTCGGTGAAAAGGGAGAGGAGGAAGTTCTTCTTCTTGGTCTGCATGACCCCCCGGAGCTTCCGGTCGGAAAACTCCTCGTTGCCCACGAATTCGATGTCCTCCACGTACACCTTGTCGTTCTCGTCGATGGAGAAGGTCACGACGGCCTTGCGGGGATCTTCGGGAAAGCTCACGTCCGAATCCACTTCGGCGTTGAAGTAGGCTTCCTGATGGTAGAGCTTGACGATCTTCCGGACGTCTCCCGCCACGGCGTTGCGGTTGAGCACCGTGAACGGCTTGGTGGCGATGGCCGCCTGAATGTCCTTGTCCTTGATCTTCTTGTTGCCCTTGATGTTCACCGTCTGAATGGTGGGCTTCTCCCTCACCACGAAAGTCAGCACCTTCCCCGACGGGCCTTCGGAAAGGTCCGCCTTCACCTCTTCGAAGTACCCCATTTCATAGACGCTCTTGATGTCCTCCCGCACCTGCTCGGGATTGAAGATGTCCCCCTTGCGGGTCCCCACGTTGGCCAGAACGGCGGCGGGCTCGATGCGCTCGTTGCCCCGCACCAGGATCTCTCCGATGAGGGCCTTGGCCATGACCAGCCCCGCCACCTGCCGGCTGACGGCGGCGGTGGCCAAGGCCAGATTCTCCACTCCCTTCTCTTCGGCGAAAAGGGCTTCGGTCTTTTTGCCGCCCGAAACGTCCACCAGGCGACAGTCCAGGCTGATGGCCTTGCCGAACTGGTTCAGACTGCCGTAAAGGGCGAAATCGGCCCCCAGCCTCCTTCCCGCCGAGCGGGCTTGGCCTTCCGTGCGCACGACGCCCGCGCCTTCCGCCCGCTCGAGGTCCACGGTGCGCAGACCCCCTTCCGTCAACTGGCGGACGAGGAGGTCCTGAACCACCTTTTTCATCCGGGGCGAATCCTCCTGCCCTCGAACGGCGAAAGGAAAGACGGCCACCGTCGGGCTGTTCGTCTGGGCCCAAGCCCCCGAGCCCATCCCCAGCAGACACAAAAGAACGAAAATCTTTCGCATGGCGCTCCCTCCGATGTCGGAGATTTTTCATCGCACGGCGCGACGACGTCGCTTCGGTCTTCGCGGGCGGAGGACTCGCCCCGCGCACGCTGCAAGCGGACGGATCCCGGCCTCGTCGCTCATTCCTCGCGCAGTTGACCGTCAACCAGCCGGAGGGTCCGGTGCATCATGGACGCCAGCTCCGGGTTGTGAGTCACCACGATCATGGTGAGCCCCATTTCCTTGTTCAGGGACACCAGCAGCTCGTGAAGGTTGCGTCCCGTTCGGCTGTCGAGGTTCCCGCTGGGCTCGTCGGCGAGAAGAACTTTCGGACGAAGGAGCAAGGCCCTCGCCACGGCCACCCGCTGCTGCTCGCCCCCCGAAAGCTCTCCCTGTCGATGGCTCAGCCGCCGGCCCAGCCCCATCTTTTCCAGCAGCGCCGTTCCTTCCTCCCTCGCCTGCTTGGGAGGCAGCCCGCCGATGAGGCCCGGCATGATCACGTTTTCCAAGGCGTCGAATTCCGGCAGAAGATGGTGGAACTGGAACACGAACCCGATGGACCGGTTGCGAAACCTTGCCAATTCCCGTTCCCCCATGTGGAAAACGTCCCGGCTTTCGTAAAGCACCTTGCCCGCCGTCGGGCGATCCAGAGCCCCCAGAATGTGGAGCAGGGTGGACTTGCCCACTCCCGACGCCCCCACCACGGCCACCCGCTCCCCCTTGCGGACGATCATCTCCAGGCTCCGGAACAGCTCCAGTCTCGACGGGCCTTTGTCGAACACCTTGCCGAGCCCCAGCGCTTGAATCTCGATGCTCGCGCGGACGGCTTCATTCATATCGCAGGGCTTCCACCGGGTCGAGCCGGGTGGCCTGACGGGCCGGATAGACCGTGGCCGCCAGGCTGATGGCGATGGCCGCCAGGGCGATGAGCGCCACGTCCAGAGGCTCCATGCGCACGGGAAGCGTGGAAATGTAATAGACATCCCGAGGCAGCTCCACGAACTGGTACCTTTTCAGAAGGGCGCACAGGACGAAGCCCCCCGCGAGACCCAGGACCGTTCCCATGACTCCGATGAAAAGCCCCTCGAGAACGAAGATCTTTCGGATGCTGGCGGCGGTGGCCCCCATGGTCTTGAGAATGGCGATGTCCCGGGTCTTTTCCATCACCAGCATGATGAGCGAGCTGACGATGTTGAAGGCGGCCACCAGGATGATGAGGGTCAGGATGATGAACATGACCGCCTTCTCCAGCTTGAGGGCCGAAAAGAGGTTGCGATTCATCTGCATCCAGTCCCTCACCCAGTAGGGATAGCCCAGGGAGGCCTGCAGCCGCTCCGCCACCGTCCGCGCTTTGTAAATGTTTTCCACCTTGATCTCGACGCCCGAGACCACGTCCCGGATGCCCAGAAAATCCTGGAGGTCCCGCAGCCGGGTGTAGGCCAGGGTCCGGTCGTACTCGTACATGCCCGACTGGAAAAGCCCCACCACTCGGAACATGCGGCTCTTGGGCGCCTGTCCCATGGGCGTCAGCCGTCCCGCGGGAGAAATGAGGTTGACCCAGTCGTCCATGCCCGCAGCCAGCTGGCGGGCCAGCTCCGCCCCCAGGATGATCCCCGGCCGCTTGGGATCCGCGCCCGCTTTCTCGAGCCCCTCCAGGCTTCCCTCCACAAGGTTCTTTCGGATGTTGCTCACCCGGGACGCCATCCCCGTGTCCAGTCCCCTCAGCACCATGCCCGTGGCCCCCCGCGAGGAGCTCACCATCACCTGAGTGTACAGATAAGGGGCGGCCGCCTTCACTTCCGGGTCCTTCTCCACCTTCTCGAGAACGCTCCGGTAGTCGGCGATGGCCCCGTCGAAGTTTTCCACGACCACGTGGGAGGTGATCCCCAGGATCCGGTCCCTCAAGTCCTCCTGGAAGCCGTTCATGACCGCCAGAACCACGATGAGGGCCATGACGCCCACGGCAACCCCCGCCACGGAGATGAAGGTGATCAGCGAAATGAACAGCTGGCGCCGCTTGGCGAAAAGGTAGCGCAGGCTGATGAACAGCTCGAAATTCATGGCTCCGCCATCGTCGCGGGCTTCATCCCTTCTCGGGGCTTCCGCCCGTCGGCTTGAGATGAGGGAACAAAATGACGTCTCGAATGGACGGGGAATCCGTGAAGAGCATCACCAGCCGGTCGATGCCGATCCCTTCCCCCGCCGCCGGAGGCATGCCGTATTCCAGGGCCCGGATGTAGTCCTCGTCCATGAAGTGGGCTTCCTCGTCCCCCGCTTGCCGGGCTTCGATCTGGCTCAGAAACCGCTCCTTCTGGTCCCTCGGGTCGTTCAGTTCCGAAAAGCCGTTGGCCATTTCCCGACCGACGACGAACAGCTCGAAACGGTCCACCACCCCGGGCTCGTCGTCGCTGCGCCGGGAAAGGGGCGACACCTCCAGAGGGTAGTGGGTGACGAAGGTGGGCTGGACGAGCTCGGGCTCCACCGTCAGGTCGAAAAGCTTGGTGAGCAGCTTGCCGTGGCCTTCGTAGCGCTCCACGTCCAGATTCATGGAGCGGGCGGCGGCTTCGGCGGCCTCGGGGTCTTCGCTCACGGAAGGGGGCAGGCCCCCGATCTCCGTCAGGGCCTCCTTGAGGGGGAGCCGCTTCCACGGAGGGCTCAGGTCCACGATCCGCCCCTGGTAGCTCACTTCCAGGGAGCCCCCGTTGACGGCGCGGGCCACTGCCCCGAACAGCTCCTCCGTCAGCGTCATGAAATCCTCGTAGGTGGCGTAGGCCTGGTAGAACTCCAGCATGGTGAATTCGGGGTTGTGCTGGGTGGAGACCCCTTCGTTGCGGAAATTGCGGTTGAGCTCGAACACCCGCTCGAGACCTCCCACCAGCAGCCGCTTGAGGTAGAGCTCGGGGGCGATGCGCAGGTACAGCTCCATGTCCAGAGCGTTGTGGTAGGTCTTGAAGGGCTTGGCCGTGGCCCCGCCGGGGATCAGCTGCATCATGGGCGTTTCCACTTCCAGAAAGCCCTTTTCGCAAAAGAAGCCGCGAACCGCCTGGTTGACGAGGGACCTCTTGCGGAAGGTGTCCCGTACGGCCTCGTTGACGATGAGATCCACGTACCGCTGGCGGTAGCGGGTTTCCACGTCCTTGAGGCCGTGGTATTTTTCGGGCAGGGGACGAAGGTTCTTGGTGAGCAGGGCCAGCTCCCGCACCAGCAGGGTGAGCTCGTTGGTGCGGGTTCGGAAAAGGGGGCCGCTCACCCGAACGATGTCGCCGATGTCCAGCTTTTTGGCCAGGGCGTAGGCGTCGGCCTCCATGCGGTTCTTCTGGACGTAGATCTGGATCTTCTCCTCGGCGTCCAGGAGCTTCATGAAGATGGACTTGCCGAAGGAGCGGACGGCCATGATGCGCCCGGCGACGGTGAAGGAGGGGGAATCCTTTTCCAGCTCCTCGGCGGTCTTCTCCCCGTGGGCGGTCAGGATGTCGCGGATGTGGTGGGGAACCCGGTGACCGTTGGGATACAGGGGAACGCCCCTTTGGGTGAGCTCCTCGGCTTTTCGCGCCCGCTCCCGCATGACGATGTTGAGATCTTCCATGAATGAGAGGCCCTTCTTTCAACGGGTGAAATCTGCTTCGATAGCGACGTGTCTTCGATCCAGGGAACGAAAGTAGTGGATTTGCGGGAGACCGTCAAGGGTTCCTTTGGGGGGACGACCGGGACGGGCGTTCTCACGGCTTGCTCTTGGACATGGCCGAAAGGGTGAAGGCGATGATGAGGAAGCTGAGCAGGAGCAGCACCCAGTCCCCTTCGTAATAGAGCTTGCGGAGGCCCGCGGCGACGAGAAATCCGCCTCCCAGCAGGGCCGTCCATTGAAACTTGCGACTCATGCGCGAAACCTCCCCTTCCTGGCTTCATCGGCTTGCTCTTTCGACGATTCCCCCCTCCTTACCCCTTTGCGGGGCTAAAATCAAAGCAAAAATGGGCGACGGCCGCCCGGGGCGGGGCGAGGAAAATCTATTGACAATTTTCGAAGGATGAGGGTATCTGAAAAGATTGAGTTGGAAAGCCCGCCGTTTCGGAGAGGCGTTTTCGGGCGCCCGTAGCTCAGGTGGATAGAGCAACGGACTTCTAATCCGTGGGTCGAGGGTTCGAATCCTTCCGGGCGCGCCACTTCTCAGGCATCAACCTTGGAAATTTCGCCCGAAATTTGCCCAAATTCGTTTTGCCCATTTCCACTCATGGCTACCTCCTCCGCCGGTTCCTCCGAAGTGGATTCGTTCATCCCGTTTTCGGCGCGTTCTTCATGTCGGTTGTCTCTTTTCCTCGCTGAAAGGTGGATTTCATATGGCCAATCCCGCCTTTTTGAGTGCCGGAATCCATACTCCGGTTCTAGGGCGTCGAAAAATCGCTTTTTCGGCCCGATTGTCGTCCGTCAATTTCCGGGGAGAGCTCGCTACACAGTCTCCGGAGATGAATCGGCGCTCGTGAACTTTGGGTGATTCGCGATTGCGAGTGGGCATCGTCGTTGCGTTTTCCGTATGATCGAAAAAATCAACGGCCTATGAATCCTGAAAATTCCCGGTTACCCATACCCTCGTTCGACGCCTTGATGAACCCTCTCCTGAAGGCTCTGTTCGCCCTCGGAGGCTCGGGCTCCGTGGACGAAATCCTTCAAAAGGTTCTTGAGATCGAGGGAATCGACGAGGAGGTTTCATCGATCCCGCACAATCCGGACAAGAGCAACCAAACGGAAATCGGCTATCGTTTGGCTTGGGCGAGGACCTACTTGAAGAAGTACGGGTTCCTTGAGAATTCCGCCAGGGGCGTTTGGGCTCTGACGAAGCTCGCCAGGGACGGGAGGGGCGAGGTCGATGCCCAGGATGTTGTGAGGAAAGTCAAGGAACTGGATAGAGAAGCCGGCGGTGCCGGGGGGAGTGCGGATGGTTCGGGAATGAAGAAGATCGTCGAATCGCCCCATTCGGCAACAACGATAACCGCAGGAGCAGCAACGACCACCGCCGCCGCCCTCGCCCTGAACGAGGACAGTCGGGAGCATTCTGTGATTTTTATTCAGGGCTCTCATCCTTTCCGGGTTCGAGGAACTTCTTTCGTCGAAGCCTTTCCCGGTCCTTTTCCTTGCACGGCTCGCCGACCCGGTCGCGGACCCCGTTGTATTCGGCGCAGCGGAGCTCGGGAATCTCGTTGGCGCGACTTGGATACC